>VOFJ01003857.1_pt1 | contig 108626 bp, 122 predicted proteins | sample 5384081 | NCBI WGS metagenome assembly VOFJ01 (sample SAMN12384729, study PRJNA508395) | human gut metagenome | isolation source: healthy gut I | host: Homo sapiens | reverse complement strand
GCAATATAGAGGGAAAGACCATTATGCTGCTGCACGGAAATCTTATGTGCTGGCGGCAGTTTGAGGATCTGATCCCGCTGCTGGAAAGGAAATTCTGCGTATGCCGTCAGCTTCGACGGCTTTGATGGAACCGGTGAAACGACCTACACAACTGCCCGGGATCAGGCGGACAAGTTGGCCGCTTATATTGAAAAAAGAGCTTGACGGACAGTTGGATCTGCATTTTGCAGAGTCGCTGGGCTGCGGACCGGCTGTTTTTCTGAAGGCTTCCCCAACCGTTCAGATCGATCGGATGATCCTTTAGCGGGCCGGAGTATCTGGATTTCGGAGTGCTGAATCGACTGATTTTTGAAGGTCATGCCGCAAAAGCAATATCGAACGGCACACGAAAAAAGTACATGCCTGCATGGGCGCTGCGCTTTATGGGGCAGACGGAGCAGGGAATGCAGACTATGCTCCGCCGTATCCCGGATCATATCAGCTTGAATCCGTCCGGGCCACTTGGGAGGCAGGACTTTATCTCTATCGAACGGACTTTTTGGTACAGCCCGATGCAAAGGTCGCCTGTTGGTACGGAGAAAAAGAAGGGCACATGAAAAAGGCCATCCAGCGGCTGCGGACGGCATATCCGAGCCTGATCGTCCGCTGTTTCCCCGGTTTCGGCCATGGCGAGATCATCAATCATCCGGCACTGCTTGTGTCGGAGATGGAGCACTTTCTGGCAGACGGCGAGACAGTGGCAGATGCGCAGCAGAATCAGGAAAGTGAAATACAATGAAGGTTACAACATTAGACGAGAAATCCATCCGTGATATCGGCCATGCCTTCGGCTATTATGACTACGGACAGGAAACGGGAATGTCTGCTGCCTTTTCCGGGAAAGAAGCCACGGCAAACTATATCTGCGCTTATGTGCGCGGGGTGCTGCGGGGCGGCTTTCTGCACACCACCAGCGAGCGGGGCGAGGGATATATCGCCTACAAGCTGCCAAAGGAGAAGATGGGACTCAAGACGATGTGGCCCATCGCCTGCGGAATGCTGCACAACTCCACACTGAAGCGCCTTCTGCAATTTGGTATCGCTATCAAGCGGGGCGGGGCTTCCCTGCAAGGCCGCATGGACAAGGAAAAGAAACCCTATATTTTCGTTGGGCTTGTCTGTGTGCGGGAGCAATATCAGGGGCAGGGCTATATGCGCAAGGTGCTGGAGCTTGCCTTTGCCGAGGGCAATCGGCTGGGCGTGCCGGTGATTCTGGAAACGGATGCCAAATCTAAGTGCGACAAATATGTACATCTGGGCATGGAACTTGCCGGAGTGCGGGACATCGGCGAATTTGGAAAGCTGTATGACCTGATCAAAAAACCGGACGCGGAAAAGCAGCAGTCTGTCAGTACGGAGGCATCAACATCAAAATGAAAATCACGGTTCTTGTAACGCTCATGGTATTTCTGGCATACTTTCTTGTTTTATACGGCGGGGTGGGTTTCATTCAGGACAAGCGTTTTTTCTCATCCGCACCAAAGGAAAATCTGGACGCAATCCCCGATACAAAGGAACGATTTCCCGGCGCACATAGTATCGGCTGGGTGATTGAGATCATTGCCATCCTGCTTTTTCTCGCTGCGGCGGCACTAAGCGTATGGGACGGCGTCAGAAACGGCTTCGGCTTTCTGGACTTCTTTGTGCGGTTTCTCGCCGTGCTCTACGCCATGGAGATCTACGACATCATTTTCTTTGACTGGGTGCTGCTGTGTCACTCCAATTTCTTTCCGCATTTCTATCCGGAGCTGAAGGGCGTGGTCGGTCCGCATATGTTCGGCTATAACAAGCGAACACATATCCGGCACTTTGTGATCTACATTCCCGCCTCCGCTGTGGCAGCGTGGCTTTGCGCGCTGATTTGAGGACGTGTGACAGAAGCAATAGTTTTGGGAGGCAGAGATTTTCTATGCGTGTGATAAAAAAAGTCCTGCATGAAAAAAGAAAAACAACAGAAGCCCATATCCAGCAGCTTCAGCATAAGTGAAAACAAGGAATCCGCTACACCGCGATGATGCCAGATGCCCGATTCGCACGCAGACTGAGAGGAGAAAAACAATGATCGTACTGCAACTGCTGCTTTATTGTCTGCTGTTTACCGCAATGGTAAAAATCGCTGTGATCGGCGGTGCTGTCAATGGACTGTACTTTTATCCCAAGGAGGTGCAGGATCGCGCCATCGAACTGGGACTGATCGACCGGACTGATCGACCGCAATACGATGAACCGGAAACGAAAATGCTTTATGATACCGTTCTTTGTCGTGATGCTTGCTGCTCTTGTGCTGATCATCGGTTTGTGGAATGGGGCTTCCTCCTTTGGTGAGGCCTATTGGCAGGCGCTGCTGTTTCTTGAGGTTATGAATATCTATGACGGCGTTGTAATCGACAAGCTATGGGTCGGGCACAGCCGAGTTTTGGGTGCTGCCAGGGCTTGAAGATGCGCCGTTCGTGCAGACCTGGAGGCAGGTGCTGAAAAAGCGAAGCATACTGGCGCTGATCTGGGTTGCGGGAGCGGCAATTGTCGGCGGTATTGTCCATTTGATTTTCTAAGAAGTTGGAAATTGCCCAAATGAAAAAGCAGAATCATGAACTGCAATCGGAGGCAAAAAAAGATGAAGACGGAGAAACCGAAAAAGCTGATTCGATGGTACATTCTCGGTGCGATCGGAGCAGTTCTGATGGCCGCCGGGGATTGGCTGCTGAGCTATATTCCCGCTTCAGCAAACCGACACCGGTCTTTTCAACCGCGCCTACTATCTGTCCGGTGCCTATGGGCTGTGGAGGTCTGTGCTTGCCGTGGGGCTGGGAGCAATCGGGGGGGCTTTCTCTATTATTTTGTTGTAAAAGCGCTGAATGCGGACATTGACGCAAAATGCCAAAAAACAAAAACCATCCAGTTCCTGTGCGGGATATTCACCGTTGCAATCGCTCTGACCATCCATACATGGGTGGCCACCATGGCATGGTTTGCCACCTATCTGGGACCGCGTATCGGAGCGGAAGCCGCACTTGCGGCGGTCACGACCTATCAGGACGATATGCTCCCCGCGATCCTCCCACTGTATCTTCCGATGATACTGGTTTTCGGCATCCATTTTGTAATGCTGCTTGCCGGAAAAACGCGCTATCCGAGGTGGATGCTTGCGTTTCATCCGGTCATATGGAATCTTCTGCTGGCCGCAGTTCCCGATATTGCACAGGCGATGCAGATGCCGGTGGCTACATGGATGTCCGTTATGAGCCAGAGCAGCACGAATACCGCCATCGTGATATGGTGTATCGCGGCGGCGGTTTATGAGAGAAAGTATATTCAAAAAAAGGAGTCTTGCATATGAAACCTGATTACAAAAACTGGATTCCCAAAGGGATGTTGTATTCGTTGATTGCAGGAACAGTGCTGTCGCTTGCGCTGCTGCTCATCTTTGGCGTATTCGGTATTGGAGTGAGTGGGAAAACTGCGCACTGCGCTGGGGGTGGTATTCGGCATCGCCTTTGTCATCTGTGCCAAGTACACCGAGTGGTGCGTGTATGCCTATCGGAGCTTTTCCTATGACGGCGAACGTAAGCTCTCAAAGCAGATCATCGAAGGGACAGCGCGTTATGTCACCCTGCCGGAGGGCGGCATTGGGCTGGACGTGGGCTGCGGCAGCGGAGCATTGACCATTGCCTGCGCAAAGCGCAATCCGCATGGGAAAATGATCGGCATCGACCGCTGGGGCAAGGAATACGCCTCCTTCAGTCTGCCGCTGTGCGAAAAGAATGCCACCGCAGAGGGAGTAAAAAACATTTCGTTCCAACGCGGGAACGCTGTGAAGCTGGATTTCCCGGATGAGAGTTTTGATGCGGTGGCGAGCAACTACGTCTATCACAACATCACCGGAGAGGATAAGCAGGCACTTTTGCTGGAAACACTGCGGGTGCTGAAAAAAGGCGGAACGTTTGCCATCCACGACCTGATGTCTGAGCGGAGATACGGGGATATGCAGGCGTTTGTCCAAAAGCTCAGGGAGATGGGCTATGAGCGCGTGGAACTGATCGATACGACCACGGGCAAATTTATGACACCCAAGGAAGCCAAACGGCTGATGCTGCACGGCTCGACCCTGTTGGTGGGAAGGAAGTAATCCGTGCGGCATCAGCGAAAGCTGACCGTTCCCTTGCGGAAATTATGTAGGCAAGACTGTTAAGCGGTATATGGATGCAATGTGATGGCCTGTCCCCTCGGCGGCTGGGCTGCGTTTTTCGGGTCTGCAAATAAATCACGGGAGGAAAAGCGATATGAAATATAACGGTTTTTATTTCTGGATGTTCAAAAGCCCGATGAAAAAGGTTCTGGCAGAGAAATACGGCAGGAATATGCCACTGACATCATGAAAAAGAGCAAAAAGGTCTATCGTGAACTGGTCGAGAAAGCGGACGACATCGGTGACGATAACCCAATGGCGTACAACGAGCTGTTTGCCCTTGCCTTTGTCGCGCCCTATGTGGCGAGTGAGAAAAAAATCCCGCCGGAAACCGTACAGGAAATGATGCGCCGCTCACTCTATCATATCAAGTGGTACTTTGCAATGACCGACTTGAATACCGACAAGGGTAAGGCGGAGAACAAAAAAAGAGCGTTGTCAAATACGCCAAGTGGTATACGCCCCGAAAAGGAGACGGAATACCCGACCTCCTTCAAGGTGGATTTTGTCGGGCAGCCGTATGAGGGTGCCTGCTACTACCGCATCACCCGCTGCCCCATCTGTTCCTATGCGCGAAATCTCGGTGTTTCCGAACTGATGCCGTTGTTCTGCGAGCTTGACGAAGTGATGATCACGCTTCAGCATGGCGTTCTGCACAGAAAACAGACGCTGGCGAATGGCGGAGAGTATTGCGACTACTTTATTACAGGCAACAAAGAACGACCTTGAATCCTGTTTCCGTTTCATCGGTGATGCCTGAATCGGAAAGCAAGGTGCTTCTTCACGATTCCTTTGCCTGGGGCTGCACCAATCCGTGCGGTCACGATCACACCGGTTTGCATAAAGGCAGCACCGCACAATTCCCGCCGTATCGGCACTTAGAATTATGCGGTATTGCCTAAAGATTATTTGAAGGAGGTTCTTTCGTGAAAAAACAGTCCGATCTTTCCCGGCTGATGGGCTATGCTGGGAACTACCGATCTTTTACCTACGCCTCGTGGGTGCTGTCTGCGGTCAGCGCACTGGTGGCGCTGGTGCCTTTGTGTACATCTGGAAAATTCTGCGGGATGTGCTGAACGCTGCGCCGGACTATGCGCAGGCGGTGAACATCCCCCATTACGGCTGGATGGCAGTGTCGTTTGCGGTACTGTCTTACCTCATTTACATTGCAGCACTGATGTGCTCTCATCTGTCGGCATTCCGGGTGGCGACCAATCTGCGGCTGGCGGTATCGGAGCATTTGGCGGTGCTGCCGCTGGGCTTTGCCGAGACCTTTGGCAGCGGCAAGCTGCGCAAGATCATCCATGAGAGCACCGGAGCAGCCGAGACCTATCTAGCCCACCAGCTGCCAGACCAGTACAACGCCATCGCCACCCCGGTGGGGCTGCTGGTTTTGCTGCTGGCGTTCGACTGGCGGCTGGGTCTGCTGAGCCTTGCGCCGGTGGTGTTGGCTTTCCTCATCATGGCGACCATGACCGGCAAGCGGATGGCTGAAAAAATGCGGCAGTACGGCAACGCCTTGGAGGCGATGTCCAACGAGGCAGTGGAATACGTCCGGGGCATCCCGGTAGTCAAGACCTTCGGGCAGTCGGTGTTTTCCTTCAAAAAGTTCAAGACCACCATTGATGAGTATGAAAAGTGGGTCATCTCCTACACCAAAGACCTGCGCCTGCCCATGATGTTCTACACCGCCGCCGTCAACGGCGTGTTCGCCTTTCTGATTGCGGGCGGGCTGCTGTTCACGACCCATGGCGTCACCCCGGAGTTTCTGCTGAACCTGCTGTTCTATATCATCATCACGCCGGTGATCTCCCTGACTTTGACCCGCATGATGTACATGAGCGAGAGCAAGATGGTGGTAGCAGATGCGCTGGCACGCATCGACTCGGTGCTGGAGGCGGTGCCCATGCAGGTGCAGGCTGTTCCGCAGTACCCGAAGGATTCTTCTGTCACGTTGCGGGATGTGCATTTCAGCTACGACGAAAAAACCGAGGTCATCAAGGGCGTTTCTCTGGAGATTCAGCCGGGACAGACCGTGGCTTTTGTAGGCCCCTCCGGCGGCGGCAAATCTACGCTGGCAAACCTTGTCTGTCGGTTCTTCGATGTGCAAAGTGGCAGCGTCCGGGTGGGCGGAGCGGATGTGCGGGGTATCCCCAAGGGAGAGCTGATGGACACCATCTCCTTTGTGTTCCAGAACAGCCGCCTGCTCAAGGGCAGCATACTGGATAACGTCCGTCTGGGCAGGCCGCAGGCCACCGAAGCCGAGGTGCTGGCAGCGCTGAAAGCTGCACAGTGCATGGATATCGTGGAGAAGTTCCCGGCGGGCATCCATACAGTCATCGGCACCAAGGGCGTGTATCTGTCCGGCGGCGAGCAGCAGCGCATTGCCATTGCCCGTGCCATGCTGAAAAATGCGCCCATCCTGATTCTGGATGAGGCCACCGCTTTTGCCGACCCAGATAATGAGGCTAAGGTGCAGGCAGCTTTTGCCCGGCTTGCCAAGGGCAAAACGGTGCTGATGATCGCACACCGCCTGTCCACTGTCGCCAACGCCGACTGCATCTATGTGGTGCAGGATGGGCAGATTGCGGAATCCGGCACAAAGGACGAACTGTGTGCGCTGAACAGCCTGTTTGCCCGGATGTGGCAGGAGTATCAGGCGTCGGTGCAGTGGAAGGTTGCAAAGGAGGGGTAAAGAATGATTGAAAGAATTCAACACGCTACGGCCAGTTCCCCGGAGGGCGCAAAGGGGCTTGTAAATGGCGTTCTGGCCTGTGCGTTCCAGAACATGGCGTTCATGCTGCCCACCGGGCTGTTGTATCTTCTGGTAAAAGACCTGCTGGCAGGCTCTACCAGCGGGAGAAGCACCTTTTATCTGCTGGGATGCGTTGCTTGCTTTGCGCTGATTTTGCTGACCACATGGTTCCAATACAACGGCACCTATTTTACCACCTATAAAGAGAGCGGCACCCGCCGCCTGACCCTTGCGGAGCGGCTGCGCAAGCTGCCCCTGTCCTTTTTCGGCAAGCGGGATCTTGCCGACCTGACCAGCACCATCATGGCGGACTGTGAGGTGCTGGAAAAGGACTGCTCCCACTTCATTCCCGGCCTGTTCGGCTCCCTCATCTCCACGGTGCTCATTGCCCTGAGCCTGTTCGCCTTTGAGTGGCGGATGGCTCTGGCGGCCCTGTGGGTCATTCCGGTATCTGCTGCCATCGTGGTGGGCAGCTACCGGGTGCAGGATAAGGTGCAGGCCAAGACCATGGCGGCGAAAATGGCCTGTGCGGACGGCATTCAGGAGTATATCGAGGCCCTCCGCGACCTGAAAGCCAGCAATGCAGCAGCGGTATCTGTCCGGCCTTTCCGACAAAATTCGTGCAGTGGAAAAGCAGTCCATCGCAGCAGAGCTGGAAACAGCGCTGTTTGTGTCCTCTGCGGGCATGGTGCTCAAGCTGGGCATTGCATCGGTGGCACTCACCGGCTCGGTGCTGCTGGTGCAGGGCAGCATCGATGTGCTGACTCTGTTTCTGTTCCTGATGGCGGCATCAAGGATGTACGACCCTATGCAGGGCGCATTGCAGAATCTGGCGGCGGTCATTGCCATGCGCACCAATGTGGGGCGGATGAATGAGATTCTGGACGCTCCCCTGCAGACCGGCAGCGAGCAGCTGACCAATCAGGGCTGCGATATCGTGTTCGACCATGTGGGCTTTGCCTATAACTCCGGCGAGACGGTTCTGCGGGATGTTTCCTTTACCGCAAAGCAGGGCGAGGTCACGGCACTGGTAGGCCCTCCGGCGGCGGCAAGACTACCGTTTCCCGGCTGGCGGCACGGTTCTGGGACTACCAGAAGGGCAGCATCACCGTGGGCGGCATGGAGGTTTCCCGAATCGACCCGGAAAAGCTGATGAGCCTGTATTCCATCGTCTTTCAGGACGTGACCCTGTTTGACAACACGATTCTGGAAAATATCCGTCTGGGCCGAAAAGGCGCCACCGACGAGGAAGTCCTTGCGGCAGCAAAGCTGGCAAACTGCGCGGAATTTGCCGAAAAGCTGCCGGACAAGTGGAACACCAACATCGGTGAGAACGGCTGTGCCCTTTCCGGCGGAGAACGCCAGCGTATCTCCATTGCACGCGCCTTCCTGAAGGATGCGCCCATCATTCTGCTGGACGAGGCCACCGCCAGCTTGGACGTGGAAAACGAAACTGCCATTCAGGAAGCTCTGTCCCGGCTGATTAAAAACAAAACCGTCCTCATCATTGCCCACCGGATGCGCACCGTGGCCGGTGCGGATCAGGTGGTAGTGCTGTCGGGCGGCATCGTGGCCGAGCAGGGCAGCCCGGCAGAGCTGTACGCCCGGAAGGGACTGTACGCTCACATGGTGGATCTGCAGTCGACAAGCCAGAGCTGGACGATTTGAGAAGGCGTGCGGGATTCCCCGAAAAGTGGCTTATATAATGATAGAATCCCGGTGTGTTCGTTATACGAAAACCGTCCTCAAAAGAACACATCATCGTTGCAGGATATAAGAACTCAATTTACTACCAATTGACTACTTTCGGATTGAGCCGCATATATGCTATCCATCCTGCCAATACTCCACCACCCCTAATGTAGTCCAGGACTTTTTTCAGCGTTGACTTGATAGGATGTATCTTTGTAACTGCCATATCTGCGCCAGCGCCCCCTTTATGTCCTCGATGTCCTGCGCGTACACCGGCCCCATGCTGTTGAGCCGCTTTGCAATCTGATTGACGTTGGCGCCGATCTTCTGAATCTCGGCGGTCTGCACCCGGATGTCGGTGGTATCCATGTTGACGATATAACCGTCAATGAGCATCTTCCGGGCGTAGGCTGAAAAGTTCCTCGTATGCAGCAACACCATTTTCTGTTCGACCAGTTCCCGTTCCTCCGGCGTTACGGGAACGCGCAGCACGATCTTGGCGCAGTGAGGGCGTGGCTATGGAGCAGATTTATGATACGCTTCCATGTAGCACACTTCGTGTCTCCTTAGAAACCGAGGGCAACGGTCAAAGCCATCCGTTTGCACCGTGGCCGGAATACAAAAAGCGCAGCCGCAGAGAACATCTGCGGCTGCGCTTCGATCCATTTTCAAAGCTTCGGCATCACTCAACACCATATTGTTGTCTAAATAAATCAGCGACGATGTTTTGCTTTTGAGGCATCGGGCGGACAGACGAAGCCAGACTCGCCGCCTACTCCGCGCAGAGCTCCGCCACCAGAGCATCCATCTGCGCCTCACTGGTTTGGTTCAGTGCGCCGCGCAGCGATACCTCCGTTTCACACAGTCGGAGTTCCTTCATCTTTTCCAACTCGGCGCGCATCAGCCGCGCGGCAGCAGGGGCCCATGAGCCGTTTTCCATGAGGCCGATCCGACGGTTTCGGAATCCCTTTGTCTGTAAATGTTCCAAAAAGGCCTTCATGGGCGGGAACAGTCCTCCGTCATAAGTGGAGCAGGCCAACACCAGTTTCCCACAGTAGAATGCGCTGGTCACGGCATAGGAAAGGTCTGTTGCTGTCAGATCACACATGGTGACTTGCGCACCTCTTCCCTCCAGCTTGCTCTTGAGGGTTTCCGATGCATATGCGGTATTTCCATGGATGGATGCGTGAGCGATCAGGATGCCCTCCGGTTCTTCCGGTTTCCATTGTGACCAGAGATCATAGAGCCGCAGATACTCCCCCAAGTCTTCTGTGAGCATGGGGCCATGGAGCGGGCAGATCGTTTTGATCTCCAGCGCGGAGACTTTTTTCAGCAGCGCCTGCACCTGTGCGCCATACTTTCCGACGATGTTGTAATAATACCGCCGGGCCTGCGGCGCCCAGGGGGCACGGGCAGTCCGTTCCAGTGAACCGAAGCGGCCGAAGGCATCCGCCGAGAACAGGATCTTTTCCTCCTCTTCATACGCTGCCATCACCTCCGGCCAGTGTACCATCGGCGCCAGCAGGAAGCGCAGCCGGTGCAAACCCAAGGAAAGCGTATCTCTTTCGCCAACCTCCCGCATACGGTCTTCCGACAATGCACCTGTGCCGAAGAACTGCTTGATCAGGGTAAATGTTTTCGCGTTTCCCACGATCTTCATCTCCGGGTACTTTTGTGCCAGCCGCATGAGGCTGCCGGAATGATCCGGCTCCATGTGTGTGACCACAAGATAGTCGGGGCTGCGCCCCTCCAACACCCGCGCCACATTGGAAAGCCATTCCTCCGCCGCCCGTGCGTCCACACTGTCCATCACGGCGATCTTCTCATCCAGAATGACATAGGAGTTGTAGCTCACTCCCATAGGCTGGACGGGGTACTGGTTTTCAAAGAGTGCCAATGTGTTATCATCCACCCCTACATAGCGGATGGCATCTGTTACCGTTTGAATGGTCATAATACAAAACAACTCCTTATCATCTGTTCAGGACCTGCATCTCCGGGTTCTTCTCCCCGAATTTCTCGCGCAGCGCACTGCAGATATCCTCCCGGGACTTGCCCTGCTTCTCACCGTTTTTAATGAGCTTGTACGCCTGAAACAGCGCCGAGGGGCCGATCTCGCTGCTGAAAAAAACCGATACCCTGATTCCATGCCAGCAGCTCGAACACATCGTCCAGCGCGGCGCTTTCCACGCCGTGGATATATGCCTTTACCAGCTCTCGCGCCGCCTGCCGCATCCGACCTGCGCCCACTGCGTTGGTCAGGGACAGCAGCAGCCGCGTTTCGTAGGGCAGTACGCGCTTCTCGCTCTGCCATGTGGTCTCCCAAAAATCCACGGCGATCTGCCCCAGCTTTTCATCGATCATGGGATAGTTCAAAAGAGCCAGCGGCTTGAAGGGGGCGGAGCTGTCGCCTTCCTTCTTCTCTGTGCGGCAGAACCAGACATGGAACTCCGCCTCACCCCGCTGCTCGGTGTGGTGCTCGTAGCCCAAGCCCTCCATGACAGCGTACAGTGGATGCGGCTCAAAGGTCTGGATGATGTGGTAATCCTTCGCCCACCTCCAACGCCTCGGCTCGTTTCTTCAGCCCTTCAAAGAAGCTGCCCTGTATATGGCGCACATCCATGGTCTGAAACCCCTGCGCTTTATCCTTCCAGTTTTCGTAGCTCATGCGGTTATTCTCCTTTCCTCACTCGATAAAACCAGATGTGATATTCGCTGCCTCTCACATTCTCCGTGTGATGCTCAAAGCCCATAAGGGCCAGCACCGGGTACAGGGGGAAAGGCTCGAAGGTCTGGATGATATGCAGTCCTTCGCCGTTTTTCAGCGCGGCAGCCTTTGCCTTCAATGCGGGGAAGAAGTCCATCTTTTTGCCCCGCACGTCCATCACTTCAAATGTGCCGATTTTGTCCTTCCAGTTTTCATAACTCATAGTCTTTGCCTTTCTTGCAGAAAGCTCACGCCTCTTCGAAGCTCCTGTTGCTTTTGTGCGTTCATTGTACTATACTAAAAGCAACAAGTCAGTTGAATTTTCAACGAAAGAAGAACTTTTTATGAAAGAATTTTTCCCGGCGCTCCACGCCGCGGCGCTTTTCTCCGGTATTTCCGACGACGAGCTTGCCACCATGCTCTCCTGCCTCGGGGCAAGGATCGACACCTTTCAAAAGGCTCCCATCCTGCTTCGCGCCGGAGAGGCGGTGGAGGAGGTGGGACTTGTGTTGGCGGGCAGCGCCCTCATTATGCAGGAGGATATCTGGGGAAACCGCAACATCCTCTCCAAGACCGGGCCGGGGCAGACCTTCGCGGATGTGTTTGCCTGCGCGCCGGGAGCGGTGCTGAACGTGAGCGTGGAGGCGGAGAGCACGATGACGGTGATGTTTCTACACATAAGGCGCGTTTTGAGCGTGTGCCCCTCCGCCTGCTCCTACCATAGCCGGCTCATCCGCAATCTGCTGGGCGAGTTAGCGGAGAAGAACCTGCGGCTCAACGAAAAGCTCACCCACATGGGCCAGCGCACGACGCGTGCAAAGCTGATGTCCTATTTTTCCGCTGAGGCACTGCGACGCGGGGTCTATGAGTTCGACATTCCGTTTTCAAGGCAGCAGCTTGCGGATTACCTCGGTGTGGAGCGCAGCGGGCTGTCCGTGGAGCTTGGAAAAATGCGGGATGAGGGCCTGCTCGACTTTCACAAAAGCCATTTCCTTCTCAAAACGCCGGAGGCTGACCGTCCCTTTCCTTCTGCGCGTTAAGGAGCCCCCTTTGGGCGTATTAGCAAGTGCGGATAACCCCGTCAGCCACGGAGCGTCGGGGTTTTGCAGATGGAAGAAGCAGCTACGGTCTGTAGAGATCGGCAGGACAGCGTCAGCTCGTACAATCTGATTTGATCATACCCACAGCTGCTTTGGCTGTGGGTATTTTCTGTTTGAACTCCAAAAGCTTTGCAGAGCTCAAGGAGCCTAATCGTACAACCGGAGCAGCGCCGCGCCGATTTTCTCAAATTATGTGACGCCATCACAGTAAAACCGCTTGTCACGCGATATACTACGCATAAAAGCACAGCCGCAGAGTACATCTGTGGCTGTGTTTTGTGTTCAGTTGCTCACTGTTGCGTGGACTGGATATGGAGAGACAACATATCTCCCGATCTTACATGGGTTATCTGATCTGCCATCACTCTGGCAGTTTGCCTTGCAGATATGTCGGCATCCCAACTGCGGTCGTATCCGGCCTGACCTTAAACATAGATTTTTCAATCTACCTCCCTTATCGGTTTTCCGCGATATATTTTTCCGCCATGTGGACTGCCACTGCGCCGTCCGCCACGGCGGTGACCACCTGACGGAGGGGCTTCGTCCGCACGTCGCCCACGGCGTAAACGCCGGGAATACTGGTTTCCGTGTTCTCTCCGGCCACGATATAGCCGCCGCCGTCCAGCGCCAGTTGACCCACCGCCAGCGCCGTGGCGGGCTGTCGGCCCACGCTGACAAATACGCCGTCGCAGTCCACCACGCTTTCCTCACCGGTGACGGTGTCCCGCAGGCGGACGCCGGTCAGCCTGTCCCCGGAAAGCAGCGCGGAAACGACGCTGTTCCAACGGAATTCCACGTTTTCGGCCTGTGCCAGCGGCTCGTGATAGATCTTGGTGGCCCGCAGGGTGTCTCTGCGGTGGACGAGGATCACCTTTTTTGCCACGCGGCTGAGAAGGAGGGCATCCGCCGCGGCGGAATTGCCGCCGCCCACCACGACCACCGTTTTGCCCTTGTAAAACATCCCGTCGCAGGCGGCGCAGTAGGCAACGCCCCGGCCCACCAGTTCCGACTCTCCGGCCACGCCCAGCGTTCTGGGGTCCGCACCGGTGGCCAGCACCACGGTTTTCCCCCGGAAGATCCCCTCGCTGGTCTCCACGAGCTTGGGAACCGCCGTCAGATCCATGCGGAGGACTTCTGCGTATTCGCTGCGTGCCCCAAAACGCTCCGCCTGCTTTTGCATCTTCTCCGCCAGAGAGAAGCCGTCAATCCCGTCCTCAAAGCCGGGGTAGTTGTCGATCTGCTCGGTCAGGGCCATCTGCCCACCGGCGGACAGTTTTTCCAGCACGATGGTGTCCAGCCCCGCCCGTGCCGCGTACAGGGCGGCGGTGTAGCCGCCCGGTCCGCCGCCCACCACGATCATATCATAAACATGATTGTTGCTCATATCTGAACCCTCCGTTATTTCGCCAAGGCTTCCTGAATAAAACGGTCGATCTCTGCCTTTGAGCTGGGCGCGGTGATGGAATCCACGGCCTTTCCGTTCCGGAACAGCACCAGAGTTGGGATGACCTTGATCCCCTCGGCCCCCGCCAACTGCGGCTCCTCGTCAATATTGATCTTGCCGACGGCAAGGCTGTCCGCGTATTCCTTTCCGATCTTCTCATACGCAGGGCCGATCCTCCGGCAATAGCCGCACCAGGGCGCCCAGAAATCCACCAAAACAGGCTTTTCCTCCCGGATCAACTGCTTAAACTGCTCCTGATTCATGTTCATAGCTGCCATATCTGTCAGCTCCTTTCCTTTGTTTTCTTATAAATCGTCTATCAATGCGGTGCTCTTGGCGTAGGCGGTACTGCGTGCCTCAAAGAAATCGGTCTTAACCATGTTAGCGTCGGCATACTGGCTGACCCATTCCATGCTCTCCGGTTCGCTCTCAAAGCCTGGATACAATGCGGGATAGCCAAGGCTTGTCCAGCGAAGATTGCCGAGATAGCGGATGTAATCGCTGATCATCTGCCGGTTCAACCCCGGGATGTCGTCGCCGATCACATAATGCCCCCATGCGATCTCCTGCTCCACGCCCTCGCACATCATCTCGCGCAGCGCTTGTACACTCTCGGCGGTGAACAGCTCCGGCTGCTCCTTTTGCAGCTCCGTGATGATATTGCGGAACAGCCACAAGTGCGTGTTCTCATCGCGGTTGATGTAGCGGATCTCCTGCGCCGAACCGGACATCTTCCCATTTCGGGAGAGATTGTAGAAGAACATAAAGCCGCTGTAAAAATAGATGCCCTCCAAAATATAGTTCGCCATCATCACGCGCAGCAGCGTGGGAGCGTCCTTCCGCTCCTGAAACTCGTTGTAGCAGTCCCCAATGAAGGTGTTGCGGCGCAACAGATGCTCGTCCGTTTTCCATTGGTAGAGGATGTCATTGCGCTCCACAGGAGAGCAGATGGTGTCGAGCATATAGCTGTAGCTCTGTGAGTGGACACACTCCTGAAACGCCTGAATGGACAGGCAGAGATTGACCTCGTTGGCCGTAATGTAGGCGCCGATATTAGGCAGGTTCGCTGTCTGAATGGAATCCAAAAAGACAAGAAAACTCAAAATTTTATCGTAGGCGCTGCGCTCGGCTGACAGCAGGCGGGGATAGTCCTTCACATCCTGCGAGAGATTGATCTCCTCAGGGATCCAAAAGTTGTTCATGGCCTGCCGGTACCAGTCGCTGACCCAAGCGTACTTCATATTGTTGAAGTCGTTGAGGTTGGTGGTATTGCCGCCGATCGATCATGCGCCGCAGGCGCACATCAAGGTCGCCCTCCGGGTTAAAGAGGGGCTTTTTCTTCAGTTCCGTCATGCTATCCTCCTTATGACGAGCAGCTTTCGCAGTCCTCGACCTCAAGGGCCTTGCTGCGGACATAGTAAATTGTCTTGACGCCGACCCTCCACGCCTCTAAATACAGTCCGAGCACCTGACGCATGGAATAGTCATTGGTGATATAGAGATTCATGCTCTGCGCCTGGTCAATATGTCTCTGGCGAAGGCCCGCGGCGCGCACCGACCAGCTTTGGTCGATCAGATGCGCCGCCTTATAGTACCACCATGTATCCATAGAAAGCTCCGGGGCAACGCGGGGCAGCATGCTGCCCTTTTTCTCCTCTAAGAAGAATTTCTTCATAATTGGATCGATGCCCGCCGACGTGCCGGAGAGGATAGATGTGCTGGAGGTGGGTGCGACCGCCAGCAGATAGGCGTTGCGCATTCCCTGCACCGCCACCGTTTTCGCAAGCGCCTGCCACTTTTCGGAGGTATAACCTCGCTTTTCAAAATACGCGCCCGTCTGCCAGTCGCTGCCCTCAAAGAGTGCGTAACGACCCTTTTCCCGTGCCAGTGCTGCGTCCGCCTTGACGGCGGCGTAGTTGATGTGCTCGAACACCGCGTCGGTGAAGGCAAGGTGCTCCTCGCTCTCCCAGCGGATGCCGCGCTTTGCCAGCATGTGGTGGTAGCCGCTGACGCCCAGGCCGATGCTGCGGTACTTCTGATTGGTAAGCCGCGCGTATTCCAACGGGTAGAAGTTGAGGTCGATCACATTATCCAGTACGCGGATGGCCGTTTCCACCGTGCGTTCCATATAGGCCTCGTCCTCCACCGGCAGATTACCGAGAGACAGACTCGCCAGGTTGCAGACCACAAACTCACCTGGGCGTGTGGCCGTCACCACCACTGTGTCGCTGTTCTCCGTGTGCACCTCAGTGCTGATATGCTCGATGGGCGCCATGTTCTGCGCGATCTCCGTGCAGAGATTGGAGCAATAGATCATTCCCGTGTGGCCGTTTGGGTTCATACGATTTACGCTGTCGCGGTTGAAGGCGAAGGGCGTGCCGGTCTCCACTGCCGAGCGAAGCACCAGCCGCACGATGTCCTTGACGGTGACGCTGCGCTTTTCGATGCGCGGGTCATTGACGCAGTCCAGATACCGCTTCTCCCATTCCGTACCCCAGTAATCCTCCAGCGCGTAGCCCTTGACCGTGAGGATCTCATGCGGACACATGAGATGCCACGGCGCGTCTATGTTCTCCTCCGCCAGTCGCCAGAAGAGATCCGGATAGCACACGGCGGGAAACACATCATGCGCCTTCATGCGGCCGTCGCCGTTGTTGGTGCGCAGTTGAAGGAATTCCGGCAGATCCCGGTGCCATGCGTCTAAGTAAACCGCCACAGCGCCCTGCCGCATCCCCAACTGATCCACCGCCACGGCGGTGTCGTTGACCAGCCGGATCCAGCGCGGATAACACCGCCCGCCGCCCCTTGAAAGCCGCGGATGGAGCTGCCTGCAGCGCGCACCTTACCAAAGTACATCCCCATTCCACCGCCGAATTTAGAGACCTTTGCGAAGTTGTCCAGCGAGCGGTAGATGCCGTCCAGACTGTCCGGCACAATGTCCACAAAGCAGCTTGAAAGCTGATGGTAGGGCTTTCGCGCGTTAGACATGGTAGGTGTCGCCATCGTGACCTCCATACGGCTGAGCATATCGTAAAAAGCGTTTTACCCACCCCATGCGATTAGAGGCCTCATTCATAGCAAGATGCAGCGCGATACCCAAAAACATCTCCTGCGGTGTTTCCAGCGGCACGCGGCTGCGTGACTGGATCACATAGCGTTTGAGCAGCAGGTCAAGGCCGGAGTAGGTGAACAGCTCGTCCCGTTCCGGGCAGAGAAAGTCCTCCGCCATGGCGATCTCCTCGTGGGTATAGTGGGCAAGGATATAGTCACCGTAGAGTCCCTTATCCGTCAGATAGCGAAGCCTGCCATAGAGGTCGCCGACGCCGCGCCCCTCCCATTTCTGTGCGTTGCGACAGCGAAAGGAGTGGTTCAGAAGCCGCGCCGCGATGAACTCCCACTTGGGTGCCTCTGCCGTAGTCAGCTCTACCGCTGCCTTGGTCAGTGCCTCAGCCCGCTCATCCTCCGTCATGCCCGGGCGACAGAAGCTCTCAAACTTCATTTGAAGCGCCGCGAGGGAGTAGACTTCCTCGGTAAAATCCATCTGGATGCGGCGCAACACCTCGTCAAGCGAGTCATCCCCCACCGTCTGCGCGATGGTATGCCGGACGCGGCGTAGCGCAGACCGCTTTTCGCGATAGAGGATGTACGCCTTGGCCACCTCATAGTGTCCGCGCTCCATGAGCGTCCGCTCCACCTCGTCCTGCACACGCTCCACGGTGAGCGGTACTGTGACGGAGAGATTGTCGAGAACGGCGGCGAGGATCTCCTCCAGTTCTCCGCCCCCAATCTCCCTTCCCTGTCCATCAAACGCTTTTTTCATGGCGTTGAAAATTTTCTCCTGTTGAAAGGAAACAGACTCCCCGTTTCGTTTTCTGATCTCCATTTCGATCCTCTCATCTTCTCCGGTCACTTCTCTGATGGTGCTGACAATCTCCTGATCGGGATTGAGCTTGATTTTTATGTTCGCCACATCTTTCTTGTTTATTGATTGTGGCTTTATCATACCGCAGGACAAAGCATTTTTTCTGTGACGAGGTCACGTTGATAAAAAATCCGGTGCTCAAAAAAGCACCGGATTTTTTTGAAAGATGAATTACGCTTTCCACAGACTGTGGAGGTTGCAGTAGGCGTAGACCGCCTCGACCTCATCGCCCTCGCAGAGCGCGAAGCAGACCTCCGGCTTTTCGCCGGGATGCAGTTCCTTACGCTGATTGCCCTGCTTGGTCTGGAGAGATACCCATTCAATGTAGTGCTCCGGCAGCATGGGGTGCTCCACGGAGCCGACCTTGACATGGACGATGCCGTTTTCCACCGTCCAGACAGGGACGTGCTTCTCCACGGCGGCATCGGTGGTGCCGGGAACGATCTCGCTCATCGGCTCGCCGCAGCAGACGACAGGGACGCCTACGTCCTTAACTTTGGCAATGATGTTACCGCAATGCTTGCAAATGTAAAACTTCTGCTCCATGATAATTCTCCTTTTCTTTACTTTAATAGTTTTCTGCGTGAATTTCAAAATAGCTCTGGGGATGGTTGCAAGCGGGGCAAACCTCCGGGGCCTTCTCGCCCACGACGATGTGACCGCAGTTGCGGCACTCCCACACCTTAACCTCGCTCTTGGCGAAGACCTCCGCCATCTCCACATTGTGCAGCAGGGCACGGTAGCGCTCCTCGTGGTGCTTTTCAATGGCGGCTACCAGGCGGAAACGCTGAGCCAGCGCATGGAAACCTTCCTCATCGGCAGTTTTGGCAAAGCCTTCGTACATATCCGTCCATTCGTAGTTTTCTCACCCCTCAGCGGCGGAGAGAAGGTTTTCGGCGGTGTCGCCAATGCCGTTCAGCTCTTTGAACCACAGCTTGGCGTGTTCCTTCTCATTATCAGCGGTTTTGAGGAACAGTGCCGCGATCTGCTCGTAGCCTTCCTTCTTGGCCTTGGATGCAAAATAGGTGTACTTGTTGCGGGCCTGAGACTCGCCGGCAAAGGCAGCCATCAGGTTTTTTTCGGTTTGAGTTCCTGCGTATTTCGTTTCTTTCATGGTGGATACTCCTTCCTGCTTTTCTGCTTTTATTATAGCAAATCTATGATTTTCTTCTGTAACGAAGTCACATTTCTTTTTATTTTAGACGATTTAGTCTGTTCTTATCCCGCAGCGTGATTGCACCACGCTTCAGCTCCACCAGTCCGTCCTCCGAGAAGCTTTTGAGCATCCGTGCCACTGCCTCCCGTGCCGAGCTGATGTGCTGGGCGATCTGCTCATGGGTCATACGTATCGTGTCGGAGCCCGGTACGTTCCGCTTCGGCAAAGAGAAATTCTGCCAGCCGCTGATCCAGCCCCTTGAACATGATCTGCTGCATCGCCCACATCACATCAGAAAACCGTTTCGTTGTCAGTTCATAGAGAAAACAGCGGACATGGAGATTTTTCTCCTTGAGTGCAGCAATGACATTTGCAGGGATAATCAGAACGTCCGTATCCCTTCCGGCAGTCATTTGCGTATCAAAGGTGATCTGACTGATCACGCAGGAGGCCGACAGCACGCACAGATCGCCTGCATACAGCCGGAACAGCGTCACCTCCCGCCCCTCATCAGAGAGAAGATAGGTGCGGATCTCGCCGGAAAGAATAAACAGCATTCCGAGACATTCATTGTCGCTACTGTGAACGAACGCACCCTTTTTTAATGACGAACAAAAAGGCACTTCGGCGTAGTGTGTCCATTTCGCGTTCGGTCAAGGATGACCAGAACGGAAGTTGTGTCAGTGTGCGTTCCATATCAATGGCAGCTGTGCTTGCCGCAGCCGTGGTCACCGCAGGAGTGACCAGCCTCGCCGTGCTCATGGTCATGGTGGTCACAGTGAACATTGGGATCGTAGCCCAAACTTCCGTTGAGCAATGCGCTCACCGCCGCGTCAGCGTCCCCGCTGACACCGCCGTAGAGCTTGATGCCCGCCTCGGCCAGTGCTGCCTGCGCACCGCCGCCGATGCCTCCGCAAACCAAAGTGTCCACACCGTGCTGCATTAGGAAGCCTGCCAGTGCGCCGTGACCACTGCCGTTGGTGTCAACGACTTTCGCATGAGTGATTTTGCCGTCCACAGCTTCATAAAGCTTGAACTGCTCGGTGTGACCGAAGTGCTGAAAGATTTGACCGTTTTCATAGGCAACTGCAATTTTCATAATAGAATCTCCTTTGCAAGTTTTGCCTGATTTTTCCATGTTGGCTCACTGCATCCGGCAGCAACGGCTGCAGTGAGATGCCTCCTGTCCTCCGCAGATGCGGGTAGTTTCCCCCGGTGATGTGCAGCGGTTTCCCGTGGGCAAGACACGCTGCGATCTTGCTCCGTGCGCTTTCGTAAATCTCCTGCACGGTAGAGCGGGAAATGTCCATTTTAGTGGCACACTGCTCGTGGGTTTGCTGCTCCAAGTCAACCAGCCGAATGACCTCGTATTCGTCCAGCGTCAGCAGGATCGGCTCGGTATTCTCGCACCCGTTGGGACAGAATGTATCGACCTGTGGTACGCCACAAATTCGACGGCACCGTGGCGGTCTTGAGATGGGAGCTTTCCTCCCTTTGTATTCGGTATATTCCGATAATAGCACTTTGAGCAGAAAAAAAAGCAATTTTTTTTTCAAAAGCTGCTACATTTTCCGTCCTCATATGTGTGCCGGCTGATATTCGGTGTCGAATGCTACATGTGAGCCTTGTTCGTAATTCCAGATAAAAGAATAAAGAGCTGGTTTTAATTGTAAAATTTATGGGGAACTAACATCAGCTTATTGACATAAATTTAAAAATAAGTATAATAATAGTTGAGTAATTGTTCAACTATTATTATTTGGAGGTGAATATATGTCAAAAACGTCTTATATTTGTAATTGCGATGTAATTCATGAGGATATTGTGAATGATGTGAAATCCAAGATGCAACCCAAAGATGATTATATCCAGTTGGCATCTTTATTTAAGCTATTTGGAGATGGTACCAGAGTACAAATCTTACACGCTCTGGAACAGAGTGAGATGTGTGTATGTGATCTTGCTGTGCTACTGGGGGTAACGAAATCCGCAATCTCACACCAGTTAAAGGCATTACGCCTAGCGAATCTGGTAAAATTCCGTAAAGAAGCACAGATAGTTTACTACTCGCTGGCAGATGATCATGTGAAAGAGATTATTGACAAGGGATTTGAGCATCTTTGGCAGAGATAATATTTTTTAATATTATAGTTGAGTAATTGAACAACTAAACAAATTATAAGGAGATTATCATGAAACGCATATTTCTATTAAAAGGGTTGGACTGTCCAAATTGTTCTGCAAAAATTGAAAAAGAAGTCGGAGAATTGGATGGAGTGCAATCCTCAGTGGTAAATCTGATGAAGCAGACGCTTACAATCAATGTTACTCAGACAGCCGCAGATACGATAGCCAGTCAGATTGAAACGATTGTTCACAGTCATGAGCCGGGTGTGGAAGTTCAGGAAGAAACCGTTATCCCCGTTACAAAGAGTTATTTGTTAAAGGTCTTGGACTGTCCGAACTGCTCCGCAAAAATTGAAAAAGAAGTCGGAGAATTGGATGGAGTACAATCCTCAGTGGTAAATCTGATGAAGCAGACGCTGACAATCAATGTTGCTCCAGCTGCCGCAAATACAATAGCCAGTCAGATTGAAACGATTGTCCACAGCCATGAGCCAGATGTAGAAGTTTCCGAAATTGCACAGGAATACTATATACCTGCAAAAAAAAAGCAGGATACCAATACATCCTATAACAATGAGGACAAGAAGTTGACGATTCGTTTAGCGACTGGTGCAGCAATCTATGGTATTGGTATGGCATTGACAGTTTTTGCGAAAGTGCCACTGCCTGTCGAGTTAATTTTTCTCATTGTTTCTTATGTTATTCTTGGTGGAGATGTTGTATGGCAGGCTGTGAGGAACATTTCAAAGGGGCGTGTATTTGATGAACATTTTTTGATGAGTGTTTCTACGATTGGGGCTTTTGTTATTGGTGAATATCCAGGAAGCAGTTGCTGTTATGTTATTCTATCAGGTAGGTGAATTTTTTTCAGTCATTGGCTGTTAAGCGTTCCAGAAAATCTATATCAGACTTAATGGATATACGTCCAGATTCTGCTACAGTCAGAAGGAACGGAGAATTGATTACCATATCTCCAGAAAATGTCTCCATTGGCGAGATTATTATTGTAAAGCCTGGTGAAAAAATTCCATTAGACGGTGTGGTATTGGATGGAGATTCTATGCTGGATACGAGGGCCTTAACAGGAGAATCAGTTCCGAGAAGCGTTCATAAAGGAGACGAAGCACTTTCCGGTTGTATGAATCAGACGGGTGTTTTAACGATTAAGACAACGAAAAGCATTTGGTGAATCTACTGCTTCAAAGATTATTGATCTTGTGGAGAATGCGTCCAGTAGAAAAGCACCAACAGAAAATTTCATTACTACATTTGCACGTTATTATACACCTGTGGTTGTAATCTTAGCAGCTTTTCTGGCAATTCTGCCACCGATCCTTCTTGGTGGAGGTTGGACAGAGTGGATTCGCAGAGGATTTGTTTTCCTTGTGGTATCTTGTCCATGTGCATTGGTTATTTCAATCCCGCTGACTTTCTTCGGCGGCATTGGTGCAGCATCTAAACGAGGTGTTCTTGTAAAAGGAAGCAATTATTTAGAGGCACTTAATAATGTCAGCGCTATTGTGTTCGATAAAACCGGAACACTTACAAAAGGTGTTTTCAATGTGAATGTGACGGATATTTTGCCTGCAAATGGATTTTCAAAAAGAACAGGTTCTGGAGTATGCGGCAGAGGCAGAGAGCTTTTTCTAACCATCCTATTGCAAAATCCATTCTTGCTGCTTATGGAAAAAGAAATGGATAAGTCAGTGATTTCTGACTATAAGGAAATTTCAGGATATGGAATCAGTGTAATGGCAGGGGAAAAGAAAGTTTTTGCTGGCAATACGAAACTTATGGATTCAGAGCATGTGGAGTACACAGCCTGTGAAAAAGCAGGTACAAAAGTTTATGTGGCTGTAGATGGTCAATATGCAGGATGTATTTTGATAACAGATGAAGTGAATCCGGACAGTAAAAAAGTAATTTCTGACCTGAAACATATCGGTGTGGAAAAAACAGTCATGCTTACCGGTGATGATGAAAAAAAAATTGGGAAGTCTGTTGCAGAAGAATTGCAGTTGGATGAATATTATGCACAGCTGCTTCCTGACCAAAAAGTGGAAAAGGTTGAGATTTTTAGATAGTAAAAAGAGACCGGGAAGCAAGTTGGCTTTTGTTGGTGATGGTATCAATGACGCTCCTGTCCTTGCCCGTGCAGATGTTGGTATTGCAATGGGTGGGCTTGGTTCGGATGCGGCCATTGAAGCAGCAGATGTAGTTCTGATGACAGATGAACCGTCTAAGCTGGTGGACGCGATTGAAGTAGCAAAAAAGCGACAAAACAGATTGTCATGCAGAATATAGTGATTGCTCTTGGGATTAAGAGTGTGTTCCTGATTCTTGGCGCTCTTGGTATAGCTGGAATGTGGGAAGCTGTATTTGGTGATGTAGGCGTTACCATAATTGCCGTCTTATGAACGCAATGAGGATTTTGAAAAAATAAGAAACGAGGTGGCAGTGTGAAACGGAAATTGATTCTGTTAGTTGTTACGATTGTTTTTCTTGTAGGTTTTGGTGTCATTTTACATTCACCGCCCTTCTATGATTGATGCAGTCACAGGAGCAACACCGAAAGTCAAAAAAGAGCGGCTCAAGCCTCCGCACAGTTGGAAGGCTCTTATGTTCTCGGTATTAATATGATGTCAGATGGTCTCGACAACGAGAACACCCGGAATAAATTAAAAAGAATTGGCACTGGACGATTCGGAAACAAATGAAACAGATCTCATGAAAACGGACATTAGTTTTCGGTTATATGTATCTGAGACGGATTATCCGCTTGTCAGTTATGCTAAGAAACTCTGTGGAAGGTTGAAACAGACCGGTTTCTCCGTAGATCTGAAAGAGTACAGTAACACAATGATGCTATCAAGAGTGGTAAGTGGAAAGTATGATGTATTCCTGGCATCGGATGATTTTATTGACGTTACAACGCTAACACAGATGGACTATATGATCATGGACAGCGAAGAAATGAGGTGAGCGGGAATTTATGAGAAAATGGAATACGATTTTGTCTGTTTTAATGCTTCTCATTTTTATGATTCATGGAATCATGGGAAGCTTTATGCTGAACGGAGTTGGAAGTAGCGCAGGGAAACTTCTTGCATGGATTGGTGTTGGTATTCTTGTTGTGCATACGGTGATTGGTGTCATCCTGACAGTTCAGAGTTTACAGACAGCGAAGCAATCCGGAAAAAATGTATCTGAAACAGAACGCCATATTCTGGGCGAGACGAGCCAGTGGGCTGGCAATACTGATCCTGCTGTTCTTCCATATTGGCTTGTTTGGAAAGGTGCAGAATGGGACATATATTTTGTTCCCTTTTACAGCGGTAAAGATGGTAACTCAGCTTTTGTTCGTGGCGGCAATCTTTGTTCATATTTTTATTTCAATATCCGCCCATTGCTCGTATCGCTGGGAATCATCAGTTATAAAGAACGAAGGGGTGATATTTATTTGATTCTTTCGGTGCTCCTTCTGTTTATAGCGGGCGCAGTTATTTTCTATTATATTGGGTGGCAATATCTGTGAGTAAGACAATTATTATTATAGGTGCTGGACTGGCAGGACTTTCAGCGGCTTTGCAGGCAGCGGAAAATGGATGCAATGTAAAACTGGTTTCCTCCCTTTCCATCAGAGCGGGCGCAGTCTGTTATGGCGGAGGGCGGTATCAACGCAGCTTTGAATACAAAAAGATGAAAACGACAGTCCCGAAGAACATTTCACAGATACAATAAAGGCGGCTTGCGGTCTGGCAGACCCAAATGCAGTTTGGGGAATGACACAGGCAGCACCGGAGCTGGTGCACTGGCTGTTAAAACTTGGAGTTAAATTTAACATGAGTGGCTATGATGATGTGGATCTGCGGAATTTTGGCGGGCAGAAAAAGAAAAGGACTGCTTTTGCGCAGAGCGATACCGGGAAGCAGATCATGACAGCTATGATAGACGCTGTTCGCAGGAAAGAAGCATCTGGTATGGTAGAACGGTTCAGCCATCATTCTTTCCTAACACTTCGTCTGTGTGACAATATTTGTTGTGGCTGCGTAATCAGGGATGAATACAGTCAGGAGACTGTGGAATTACCGGGGGATGCGGTTATTGTTGCCACCGGTGGTATGCACGGATTGTTTGGAAATACAACGGGTTCGCTGAGCAATACAGGAGAAGTCACCGCAGAATTGTTCCGGCTTGGTGTTCCTCTGGCAAATGGCGAGATGATCCAGTATCATCCGACAACTGTGAAATGTGGTGGAAAACGCATGCTCATCAGCGAGGCGGCCAGAGGGGAAGGTGGCAGGTTGTTTGCCATGAAAGATGGAAAACAATGGTATTTCATGGAGGAAAAATACCCGGAGCTTGGAAATCTGATGCCACGAGATATTACCGCCAGAGAGATATGGAAGGTCAGCCATGAATCAGAGGTATTTCTTGACATGACGGAAATATCGGAGGAGATTATTTCAAATAAGCTATCTGGTCTGGCAGACGATTGTATGACCTATTTGCATAAAGATATACGAAAGGAACCGGTGTCTGTTTTACCGGGAATTCACTATTTTATGGGAGGTATTCTGGTGGGATGAGCAGCACAGAACGCCGATTCAGAATCTTTACGCTGCCGGAGAATGCTGTGCCCAATATCATGGTGCCAACCGTCTTGGTGGAAATTCTCTGTTAGGAGCGTTATACGGAGGACGTGTTGCGGCAAAATCAGCATGCGAACAGGCAGATGTAGTAGATCTATCTTGTGCGACACAGATAGATTTTCCACCAGCGTCCCAAATTTCAGAAATAAAGCAATTAAACAAAGTGATGCAGGAGACTATGGGCGTTGTCAGAAATGAGAATACGTTGTTAAATGGGATTCAAACGGTACAAGCGCTGACAGGAAATCTTCCATTGCTTGGCATGGCAGTTCTAAAGAGTGCTCTTGCAAGAAAAGAAAGCCGTGGTGCACACTGGCGGGAGGATTATCCGAAGAGCAATGACGATGATTACCTTCAAACAACGGTAGCCAGATTTGATGGAAAGCAGATACAGATTTCCTTTGTACCTGTTCCAGAAAGGCGGTGATTCACTTTGGTATATAAAATAAAAATCAGGCGGCAGGAGAGTCAGAAAGCAGATAGTTATTGGCAGGAATTTGAGTTTGACGGAAGCAAAAACAGCTCTGTTGCCACTGTTCTAAAGGAATTGAACAGTAGAACTCCTTTGAAAGACAACTCAGGAACTATAGTTACTCCCATCAGCTGGGAATGTAGCTGTATGGTGCGAAAATGGGGGCTTGCGCCATGCTGATTAACGAACGTCCGAGGCTGGCATGCTCTACATTTCTACATACGTTAAAAGGTTCTACAATTACCTTGGAACCTTTAAGCAAATTTCCGCTTGTAAGAGATTTGATCGTTGACCGGTCAAATCTGTTTGAAAATTTGAAAAAACTGAACCTTTGGCTTGAAAGTGAAGCTTATATGAGTTCGTGGACACATGAACCGAGATACCAGTCGGCACGCTGTCTAATGTGTGGCTGCTGCCTTGAAGTGTGTCCTAACTTCTCTGCAAATGGGACTTTTGCAGGCGCTGTTGCTGCAGTCAACGCATTTCGGATTCTGAATGAAGAACAGGAAAGCACTCATTTGAATGAGATTTCTGCTAAATATAAGAAGAAATATTTTGAGGGATGCGGGAAGTCGTTATCTTGTCATGATATTTGTCCGATTGGTCTGCCTGTGGAAGAACTGCTTGTAAGGTCGAATGCAGCGGCTGTTTGGGGCAAATAAAATGGATGATAAAAGCTATAATGAATGTATGAAGAGAATCAAAAACTTGATTCTCTTTTTTAAAATAAATTTGAAAAATTCTGCGAAAATTTCCGGAAACGTGTTCTCTTATACTATAGGAGGGTTAAAAAGCCTCCGAAAAAGAGAATAGCGTCCTCTGTTTGTACCGCATTGGGGAAGCAGCGCCACGACCGGAAATTCGCGAGCGTGCCAAGGTGCGAGAAAAACATACTGCACTGGCCGTAAGGCCATTGTAGGGGCACAGCGCCGGGGAAAGGTTGCCTGTCTGAAATTGCAGGAGGGAGAAAAAACGCACAGCTATAACGACAGATCGTGCCGTGGAAAGATTGCTTCTCTTTCCACGGTATTTTTGTATCGTTATAGAATGACGTTTACCAAAATTTCAAACAGACAGAGGTGTTTTATATGGGATATTCGCGTAAAGACGTTGAGAAATCAAAGATGAATGCTAAGAAGTTTGTTCGGTATCAAGAAGGAACTGAAAAATACAGTCTTGGCCTGACAAAATTTCAAGAACTCGCCAAGGAAGCTAAAGCTGTTTACAAAATTGACAAGGTTGCTTTGGTAAACTGTGAGATTTTTGAACGCTATCTGGAATCCTTTCATATTCTGTAATCAAAGCCATAAATTGTACATTGCTAAATTCGGAAGGGCAAATTTTGAACTTGCTTTCTGCTTCACAATAAGTATACTGTTGTTGTGGAGGGATGAGAACTGCTATGGCAAAGATGGGACGACCAAAATCCGATAATGCAAAAAAAAGAAATCCGTAAATGTTCGGGTGGAGGATGCCCTATACGAGCGTATCCGTTCTTATGCTGCACAACATCAAATGAGTATGACAGAAGTTGTTTTGCTGAGGCTGAATATGATTTTATCAGATCCAGAATAAGTATCATGCCCTTCTTCTTTCGAGAAGGAGAATTGATATGGCAACGACAAGAAAAAGACTTGCGGGGACGTACCCTGCGCAAAGGCGAGATGCAGCGCAGCTCGATAAACGGTATGCGTATTCCTATAAAGATCCGCTGGGGCGGCGCAAATACATCTACGCGAATGACCTTGTAACCCTTCGGGAAAAGGAAACTCAACTCACCAAAGATCAGTTAGATGGTTTGGACATTTACGTTGCAGGCAAGGCAACGGTCAACTTTGTTTTTGACCGCTATATGAGTCTGAAAACGAATCTGCGCCAGACTACCCGGAGCAACTACCTTTATATGTATGATCGCTTTGTCCGTGACACGTTTGGCAAGAAGAAAAAATTGCCGTGATTCGGTATTCGGACGTATTGCAGTTTTACAATTATTTACTGGACAAGCAAGACTTGCAGGTGAATACATTGGAGAGCGTTCATACACTTCTTCATCCCACCTTTCAGTTGGCGGTTCGAGACGAAATTATTCGGAAGAACCCCACCGATGGTGTGCTGACAGAGATAAAGAAAAGCTCCGAACAGACCACTGGTGTACGCCATGCTCTGACGATTCCACAGCAGCGGGCGTTCATGGAGCATATCGCCAATCACCCGGTCTACTGCCACTGGTGGCCGCTGTTTACGGTGCTGCTGGGAACGGGCTGTCGCATCGGTGAAGCATTGGGCTTGCGCTGGGATGATCTGGACTATGAGCGGCGTACTATCAATATCAATCATAGCCTAGTTTATTACCCGGTGGGCGAGAACCGCAGTTCTATTCAGCATATCTCAAAGCCTAAAACGGATGCTGGCATTCGGACAATTCCTATGCTTGATGCCGTGAAAGATGCCTTTGAAATGCTGCGGGAAGAGCAGAAAGAGTCTGGCTGGAACGATGTTGAAATTGTCGGAATGACAGGATTTGTCTTTTGTAGCCGTTTCGGCAATGTTCCCAATCCGCAATCTGTAAATCGTGCTATCAAGCGAATCATTGAAGATTACAATGAGGGCGAAGAAGTGGCATCAAAGAAACAGCACCGTAATGCGGTTTTGCTTCCAGACTTTTCTGCACACAATTTGCGTCACACATTCTGTACAAGGCTTTGCGAAAAAAAGAGACCAACCTGAAGGTTATCCAATCGGTTATGGGGCATAAAGACATCCAGACTACGATGGACATTTATGCCGAAGCAACCGAGCAGAAAAAAACAAGAATCGTTTGAACGAGGGGCTGCAACACTGGATGTTTTTAATCAGCGAAGAAGTGCTCTTACTGAGTATTTCTTCTGACAGCAAAAAATTCTCCAAGGACAGCAAATTGACATCAAATACGCGAGAGTAATGGTGAATCACGAAAGGATCACGAATATTTGGAAATCACACAAAACCGTGATAGTAAAAGCATCACGAAGCGTTGTGAAGTGATTCTAAATATAATCCCTATATTCAAAGTGTTCTGTCTGCTGCGTTACCATCTGCGCCACACGAGCGGCATTAAGCTCCATTTCCTCTAAGCAGATGTACTCGTGCCGTTGATGCTCGCAGTAGTAACCGCAGCTGATATTGACTGCAGCTGTTTCCAGATACGGCGCAATGTAGGATATATCACTGCACGAGCCACTAGCTGTCTCAAAGCCGAACGAGGTAACAAATCCCTCAAACTCCGGGTTATCGCAGCGGTAAAACACGGCATCATTGCTGCCCCGGCGGTCAAGTTCTACGATGTAGTTTACCTGTGGCCGCAAAGGACCTCTTGTGAATTTCTTTGCACCTACACAGCCGACTTCTTCATCCTCACAGAACAGCACATGACAGTTCGCCGTGCGCAGGATCTGCAAAATCATCCAGACACCACAGCGGTCATCGCCGCCGATTCCCTGCGGCGACATAGCTACTGCCCTGTCTGCCGAATAGCATATCTGCTCGACAGGCTGACGGTGAACCGTGTCCATGTGGGCTACCAGCAAGACAGGAATCGTTCCCTCGGCATACAGGTAGCCGGGCTTATCGGTAACGGGGTAACCCCTGCTTTTCAGCTCGGCTTTTAACCTCTTTTTCAATTCCATCTGCGGCAGACGTAGAATGGTTTCAAACGTCAATTCTTGCATGGATTCCTCCTTTATGCGGCAAGGCCGCTCATCTGGTTCGGGCAGAAGCGATTGGCACCGATGGAAAGGCAGTCTCCATGAATCGTACAGTTTCTGCATACGCCAACAACCTGCTCATAGCAGGCAGGGCATATCCCACGCTGCTCACCGGAACGAGCAATTCCGATGCGCGGCATACCGATAAACTCCTCTCCGCAGGCAGTGCAGCGATAACTGCATTCCTTACAGTAAAAGTGGTTATCAATATATATCGCCCATCTTTTTTGGCTTTGGTTGCCTTGGGCGTTTTCCCGTTGTAGGTCTTGGGGACAAATTTTTTTCTTCGGGTTCAGAGTCCTCCTTGGCATCGGCATCGCGGAAATACTCCCGCGCCCACTGGTAGCAGAGCTCGTCCGGCACATCGCCGCCGAAACCGCCGCCCATAGGCTTTTCGTCGTTGTCCCTCATTTCCTGTTCCAGATACTCCCGCGCCTTGCGGTTGATGTAGTGGAAGCAATTCAGCATCTTCTTCTTGGGGTTCATCACAAGGCGGGCAAAGGCAGGGGTCGGCCAGACACTCGGTCTGCACGTCCTCCATGACGCAGAGCTTCATGTTGCGGCGGGTCAGACGCTCAGTGTCCTGCGAGACTCGGTTCATGGATGCCTGCATCACGTCATCATCCGACATAGCGGCAAGTTGATCCAATTCCTGCTGTTCCCGCAGTTTCTTCTGCGCCTGTTTTGCCTCCCAGTCAGCTTTCCGCTTGGCTTCGGCAGCATCAAATTCAGCCTTTTTGCGGGCTTCTTCTGCGTCCTCCGCTTGCGTTTCCTGCTTCGGGGTTTCTACCGGCTCAAATTCTTCGCTGAAAGAATCTACGGTTTCACTATCCGAAGATACCTCAAAAGCATCATCCTCGGCGTCGCGGTTCATCATATCAATTTCAGAGAGTATACCCATTGTTCTGTCCTTTCTAAAAAAGGCAGAGAGCTACCCGATGGTAACTCTCTGCCATAACTTTGCGCGGCTTCAGGCCGCTTTTTCTTTTGCTTCTTCCTGCTGCAAGGCAAGCTGCCAGTCGTCTATGCCTTTGCAGGCAGTATTCCAGACAAGGCTTGTGCTTTGCAGTCCGGCTGCATGGGCAATCTGCTGGACCTTTTCGGCCGCAGATGCCACATACTTATTCTCTAACTTGTCCATGTCATAGGCTTCCACGACCAGCTTGGTGCCGTTCTGTGCCATACAACGCAGCGCGGATTCCAAGCCGTTCAAGCTGTTTACCCCTGCCACAGCGACAAACGAGCGTCCTGTCAGGCAGTGAGCAATATCTGCTTTGAGCAGCCCCTCGGTCACATACACAGTCTTGGCAAACGATTCGCCCACAAAATGCAGCGGACTGCCGGAGGTCACGCCATGCGGCTTGCTTACGGACGACAGCCAGATATACTTGGCACCGCTTTTACCCGGTGGGTCATCCCTGCGGCGCAGCGGCGTGTCCAGCCGTATCTGCATACCGCAAATAAGACCATCCATACCAACAGCCGGGAGCAGAATGCCCGCCGTGCGGCTGCCGAAGTTGATCGTCCACCGCCCGGCATCATCTTGATAGAAGCCCGGCACGCCCTGCAAAGTGCAACCCTGCCGCCGCAGGCGCTCGGCATAACTTCGGCACAGAAACGCAGGCGGGGTCGATTTGAACCCGAACCTTGCGATCTGTTCCTCGGTCAGCCCGCGCCGCGGTGACAGCAGATGTGCCTTGTGCGTGGGTGTCAGCGGCAGCATGGAGAGCAGCAGCGAGTAAGTCTGGTGTATCTCCTGTGGGGTGGCGCGGACATTCTGCTCCGGCTTTACCCCGATGCAGTCATTTACCCTTGGCCGGGGTGTGTATCGCCCCAGCGCTTCGCAAATCTCGCGGTAGGCATCGGCATTGCCGGTGCAGTTATAGCGGGCATACAGTGCCAGCATACCGCCCGCCGCGCCGCAGCGGTTGCAGCGCCAGACATTTTTGTCGGTGTTGACGTTGAGCCGCCCGCGCTGATCCCCGCAAAAGGGGCAGTTCAGGTACAGGCTCGACGGCAGACGGCGGCGGACGGTAAGCCCCAGCAGTTCTACTACATCGGCAATGCCAAACGGAAACGTATCGGAAGATGAGGTCATGCAAAACGGCCTCCTTTCCGGTTATCCCGCCTGTTTCTCCTGCAAGCTGTCCCATATAATGGCGGCCGCCGCGCGAAGGACGTTGTTCTCTCCCTGATAGCCTTTCACATACCAGCGCAGACTGGCGGCACGGCGGTCAGCCACCTGTGCCAGCGTCCAGCCCTTGCAGGTGCCGCAGTCTACGATGACGTTCTGCGCCTGCTCGTAGGTCATCTGGCGGCAGATTTCCTCCACCGGGGTGCTTTTGGGTATACGCAGCGGCGGGAGGTTCCTGTTCCAGCACAATGACATTCTGCGGCGGTTCTGCCGGGGTCTGCGCGGGCTGCACGGATTCTGGCACAACCGTCTTGGGCTTTTCTACAACTTCTGCTGTGACCTGTTCGGGAACAGGCATATCGTCTGCCATGATGGCATCCAGCGGGTCAGTCTCCTGCGAGGTGGCTTTCATGACTTCCGGCTGCTTCTGCACAAGCTCTGCGACTTCCACTTTCGTCTGTACCAGCTTGGAAATCTCTGGTTTTGCGCCCACCGGCACCTCGCTGCCGTACTCCTCGGATTCACTGCCCACATCGGCAAACTGGATGCCAAAGCCCGCATTGGAGAGTGCCGTGTCCAGCGCTTCCTCCTGCGCAGCCTCCACATACAGCCCACCAGGCGTTGCGTCCAGTGTGCAGTTGGCAACATAGCTGCTCAGCGGCTCGGCATCCTCGCGGTCACGGTAGATCTTGGCTTCAAAAATTGCCATTTTCTCGGTGATGCGCAGGGCGTTGAGCTTCAGCCGCCCCGTGGGGCAGGCCAGCCGGAACCACAGCTTTTTGTACCGCAAGTCAAGGCGCATCACGTCCTCCCCGGTCTTGCGGGAAGTTGTGCGGCGCAGGAATTTCAGTGGGTCAAAGCCTGACACATGATTTAAGGATGCCACAGCGGCGTTGGTAGTGTACAGCATAGGTTCTTGATTCCCTTTCATGGGTGATTTCTCCCTTCATTATTACATTCAGCCGGCCTGTTGCAGTTCCGGCAGTGCGTTTCGTTCGGTGTGGTATGCCTTGCAGTACAGGTGGATGCGCTCGCCCAGCATGGTATTGCGCTTGCTGATGTCAGCGCGGTGAACCGCCATAAACAGGATCGGCTTATGCCCCACAAGGATGACTTTTTTCTTGGCGCGGGTCACGGCTGTATACAATAAATTACGATACAGCATGATTGTGTGCGCCTTGACGATGGGGATAATGACCGTTTCAAACTCTGACCCCATCGCTTTATGAATCGTAGTGGCATAAGCAAGGTCAACGTGCGCCAGTTGTTCCGTCGTGTAAGTCAACTTGCGGTCGCCGCCAAAATCCATCTGCACAAGCCGTTCGCCTTTGCTGTTCGTGGTAATCCCGGTAATAAAACCGAGGTCACCGTTGGACACTTTCTCGGTGTTCTTTGTCTGCATAACGCGGTCATGAACACGGAATGTGCGGCTGCCGATTCTCACTTCTTCCTCGGCCGAGCGGAACGGGTTGACCCGCTCCCGAATGGCTCGGTTAAGCTGCTCGGAGGCTGCCTCACCTTTCTCGCGGAACGGCGAAAGGATCTGCACGTTCTCGATGCCACGCTCGGCGGCTTCTTTGCAGTAAATGTCTTGGATGCGCCGCGCCGTCTCGATTTGCGTCGGGCTGTCCACGAACACAAAGTCATTGCCGTAGTACAGCTTGGTGCTACCCTCGTTGATGAACTTCGCATTGTAGGCAATCAGGCCGTCTTTTGACTGGCGGAAGATCCAATCCAGTACCGTGACAGGCACCATTCCGCTGTGAATCAGCTCGTAGAACACGTTGCCGGCGCCCACGCTGGGAAGCTGGTTCGGGTCACCTACAAGAACGACCCGCGTGTACTGACCGATGCGCTTGAAGAACTGCTGTGCCAGCCACATATCCACCATAGAAAATTCGTCCACGATGATAAGGTCGGCATCCACAAAGCGAACGCGCTCACCATCGCCTACTTCTTCCCCGGTGCAGAGGCCCAGTGCGCTGTGCAGCGTGCGGGCCTCGTCCACGCCTGTGCTCTCCGCCATGCGGCGGCTGGCACGGCCTGTGGGAGCCATGAGGGCGAACTTCCTTTCTGGTGCAGGTTCTGGAACACCTCGATAATGGCCTTTAACACGGTGGTTTTGCCGGTACCAGGCGAGCCAGTGATGATTGTCAGCCCATGCCGGAACGCTGTGCGTACCGCCTGTTCCTGCTTTTGGGAAAGCGTAATGCCCAGACTTTCGCGCACCGCTTTCAGCGCAGACTCGATATTCTCAGCCACACTGATATTGGCAAGCCGCTCGGCAATCATGCGGGCGGTATCGTCCTCCTGCCCGAACACGCGCGGGCTGTACAAGTACTGCTTGTAGGCGACCACTGCGCCGTGCAGAATCATCTGCTGCAGGGTTTCCTGCACTTCCTCGGCGCGGACGCGCTGTTCCGGGATGGGAATGGGCGCGTTGAGCAGCAGAAGTGTTTCCTTTACTAAATCTTCCGATGGCAGAAACAGATGCCCCGATTTACTGCGGGCATCCTCCAATGTGTACAGCACCGCGCCCTTGGTGCGCTCGGCGCTGTGCAGGCGGTTATCCGTCTTACGGACGATGCCATCCACACGCTTGAATCCGAACCCGGAAATCTGGCACAGATCATACGGGCATTTTTTGAGGATGTCCACACATGCCGGACCAAAGTTCTGATAAATTTTCAGCGCCGTGGCGGGCGTAATTTTGAACGGTCCCAAAAGGCTCATAAGGTTGCGCAGAACGCGGCTCTCGGCGTAGGATTCCTCAATGTCCTTGAGCTTTCCCTCGGTGATGCCGCGGATTTGCAGCAATTTCTCAGGCTCGTTGTCAAGGATATTCAGGGTGTCCGGTCCGAACGTAGCGACAATGTCCTCTGCTGTCTTGGGGCCAATGCCTTTGATAAGCCCGGAACCCAAGTAAGCCAGCAGACCGTCCGCTGTCTGCGGAACGATTTCCTGCCACTGCTCGACTTGCAACTGATAGCCGTACTTGCTTTCGACCCACTCGCCGTCCAGTTCCAGCTCCACCGCCTTGGTGCGGGGCAGTTCGTACCCCACCGCCGTAAAGCGCAGCATACGGTCGCCGTAATAGCGGCCGTTGCAAGCCTGTAGCGGAATGCGCGGATCATTGGTTTTGACAACGATGATGGAGAATTTGTTTGCTTCGTTGTAAAAAATCGTAGATTCGTAGGTGACACGGCAGCCGGTAATGCCGCTGTGTTCCTGTTCACCGTCGTGCATAGGCACGCTCCCTTCTTTGTCAGGCGGCTTCGTCCGCCGCTTTTGCCTTGATGCAGAACCGCCGCGATTCCGATACCGTAACGTACTCATCGTAAATTTCGGGGGTGCAGCAGTTTCATCTTTTTGGAGATTGTCTTTCGTGATGCCTGTCCGGCTGACGGGGTTGTAGCTGATGGTGTACTGTGTACCACCATACTCCCCCATCGCCATGCAGCTGCCGCCCAGTTTGGCAACCATCTGACCTTTCAGCCGCTGCATTTCTGCGTCCAGCGTTTTGACCTGCGTTTCCACCTGCTGCCTTTGCTCCTGTAAGCTGAGATACCGTAGCATGACGGCAGACAAGTCACTGTCCAGCTGGATGGCAGGAATGGTCTTGTCCGCAGCACCCAAGCGGCGGCGCAGACTTTCAAGGATCAGGCTGCCGTCTTCGGTGTAGGGCGGCGGGATGCGGGTCAGGATGTGGTCGTGCCAGAACTCGCGTTCCAGATAGACCATTTCCTGCTCATATTCCCGGTCACGGTACAGGTGGCGGATAATGACTTCGTCCTCGTTGTTGCCGTAGAGACAGCAATAGAAGATTTCGTCAATATCCATAACGGCCATGTAGTGCCGCCCTTGTGTCTCATAGTAAACGGGAACACATTCCTCGCCGTCCTTCCACCAGTGGTCTTTTGCGTTGTAGTTGGTCGTTTTGATTTCCAGAATCGCAATTTTTCCGTTTGGCAGGCGGACAAAGTAGTCTACATCTGCCAGCATGAAGGGATGCTGCGGGTGTTGGAACATCTTCTTGATCTGGAAAACCTCCAACCCGGTTTTTTCTTGGCGAAAATTTGAGCGACCAGCGGTTCCAGCAGATGCCCCATTTCCAGCGCTACCCAGTTGCCTGTATCATCGACAGCCGAAGCGATGTTCAGCTTGTCGTCGTACAGGTCGCGGGCAGTGCGAAACGGAGAAATGCCGAGGATCGCGGCGACATCGCTGCCGCCTATCCCCTCGCCTGCGGTATGCCAGCCATTCCTGCTCGTTGAGGTTTTCGGTGCTGACCAGCACCTTGGGTTCCTGCCGTATGTGGTCCGGCATCCTCAGCCCCTCCTCTCGCGCTGGCGATAGGGGCGCTTGGGCCGGGTGCGCACATGGGAAAGCCGATACTGCAAATTATGCGGGATGGGTCTTGCCTTGCGCGGGCGTGTGATGCGCCGTGCGATTGCTTTGGGTCTTGCCTGTTCGTTCATTTGGCATTCCACCTTTCTTATATAAAATGTATTTCTCAAAGCCGATTGGCCTTGAAACAAAATAAAAAAAGCGAGAATGACCGCAGGCAATGCCTGATGTCCACGGCAAACCGTGAACCACGATCATTCTCGCTATGGTTGGGCGTTCTCACCCAGTTATAAAAAAGAAAAGTGCCGGCAGCGTCCACCCGATACGGGCAGGACAAGGCTGCTAGCACGAATTACAAACTTAAACAACGTGTGCGCAAGGCACAAAAATCATTTACAGGTGGAGTATAGCACAAGAATATCTGCCCTGTCAAGATGGTGAGATTTTTGCATGATAAAAGCATAGTGTCCGCATTACATCCGCGCGGCTTTTGTATATACCATCGTTGATTTTTGTGGTACACTTACTGGTAGGGGGCTGTTTCCGGTTGGAGGCTTCTAATTTATAAAATCAAGGAGATTATGCTTATGAAGGAAATTCCCATCTGGGAAAAGAGCAATCTGACAATCGAGGAGGCAGCGGCTTACTCAGGCATCGGAGTAAATCGGCTGTACGAGATGACAAAGGATGGGAGTTGTCCTTTTGTCTTGTGGGTTGGCAACAATAAGAGACTCATTAAGCGCCGCAAATTCGATGAGTACATTGAACAAACGTTTTCAATCTGATGAAGAGAAGTTCATAAAAGTATAAATAATGGTGGGCCAAGATGTGATACAATATAAATGTCATATCTTGGCTCTCTTTTAGCTAAGGAGGGTCACAATGTCTGTTCAAAGAAGAAAAGATAGCAAGGGACGTGTATTAAAAACTGGTGAAAGCCAACGTAAAGACGGCAGCTATATGTATCGGTACATTGATACACAAGGTAACCGAAAAAGTGCCTATGCGCCAGATCTTAACGCGCTACGCGAGAAGGAGGATGAGATACAAAAAGCTCTGAGTTGTGGTATAGATTTTGACAACGGAAATATTACCGTAATGGAATTTTTAAAGATATACTTATCACAAAAATGTGCCATCCGATCCACCACAGAGCAGTCTTATAGAAAGATTTTGGTATCTGTTGAGCCATATACGTTAAGTAGACTTCGCGTCAATCAAGTAAAATTGGTGGATGCAAAGGCATTTGTTATAGAACTATCGCGAGATGGAAAGAAATATTCAACGATTCAAACATACAAATCATTTATTAAATCTGCTTTTGATATGGCCTGCGAAGAAAATCTTATCGTTAAAAACCCTTTTTTGTTCCCGTTGAAAAAAGTAATAGTAAACAATACTGTGAAAAAGGCCGCCCTAACAAAAAGTCAGCAAGAATCATTTTTGGAGTATGTTCACGAAAGTAATATATATCGAAAGCATGAGGATGATATTTGCATTTTACTGGGAACAGGCCTTAGAATTGGTGAGCTATATGGACTTACGGTTAAGGACGTTGATTTCAAAAATAACTGTATTTATGTAAATCATCAGTTGGTATGGCTGTGTGATAGGCGTAATAATATAAAACGCATGGCTAAAATTCATAAGCCCAAAACCGCCGCAGGCATTCGCACAATTCCAATGACAAAAAATGTCGCAGATTGTTTTAGGCATGTAATTATGACAAGAAACCAATTGGCACAAATTTTAGAGGTTGATGGATATAAGGATTTCGTTTTCGCAACAGATTTCGGATTAGAAAGCGCCGATAACTTTTCAAAAGCATTAAAAAATATCGTGAACGCATACAACAGACAGCATCCCAACGAACCCCAGCTTCCACACGTCTCCCCGCACATACTACGCCATACGTTTTGTACAAATATGATTAACTATGGCATGAATATAAAAAACTGTTCAGTATTTAATGGGGCACTCTTCTGTACAGATGACGCTGGAGGTTTACACACATGCAAATCAAGAAAATGTAATCAGCAACTTTGCTAACATAATGAATAAATGCGAATCTGTATGCGGCGATATGCATCCTGCTGTATAAGGTACACCAAACTTACACCATTTATCAAAAAAATACACAAACATATAAGGCAGAACATAAAAGCGAGGGTGTCATCAACAAATGAAATTTTATGTTCTGACGATATATATTTGTGTATAAAAAACTATGTGAAAGATTATTGTTGCAGCTATTTATTTTACACTACATCCCGGCAGGTTGCAAGGATTTTTAACTTTTTCATTAGAAGATAGGCACAACGGCACCGTCGTAGGTGTTGTTGATGAAGTCCTTGATGGTGTCGCCGGTCAGGGCAGCGTACAGCGCCTGAATGGCGGGGTCGTTCTCGCGGCCTTCCTTCACAACCAGTACGTTGGCGTAGGTCTGGGCAGCCTCGGAGGAAGCATCCTCGGTAGCAAGAGCGTCCTTGCCGACGGAGAAGCCGGCCTCCATTGCGTAGTTGCCGTTGATGACGGCGAAGTCAACGTCGGCTGCACGGTGCGGGGCAGCTGAGCAGCTTCGATCTCCTCGATCTGCAGGTTGTGGGGGTTCTCGGTGATGTCGTTGACCGTAGCGGTCAGACCGGCGCCGTCGCGGACGGTGATCAGGCCCTGGGCGGCCAGCAGCTGCAGAGCGCGGGCCTCGTTGGTGGTATCGTTGGGCACGGCGATGGTAGCGCCGTCAGCAATGTTCTGCCAGATCGTTGCTCTTGCCCGGGTAGATGCCGAACGGCTCGTAGTGGATGGCGCCGACGCTGACCAGATGGGTGCCGTTCTCCTCGTTGAAGCTCTCGAGGTAGGGGGTGTGCTGGAAGTAGTTAGCGTCGACCTCGCCGCTCTCGGTGACCAGGTTGGGCTGGACGTAGTCGCTGAACTCGACAACTTCCAGGTGATGCCCTGCTCGGCCAGGATGTCCTTGGCAGCGTTCAGGATCTCGGCATGGGGCGTGGGGGAAGCGGCTACCTTCAGGGTCGTACCGGCCAGTTCGCTGGTCTCGGCGGTGGACTCGGCAGCCTCGGAGGAAGCTGCGGTGCTCTCGGCGGAGGCAGCCTCAGAGGATGCGGCGACGGAATCAGTAGAAGCGGAGGAGCCGCAGGCGGCCAGCGACAGGGCCAGAGAAGCGGCGAGCGTTGCAGAAATCAGTTTTTTCATGGTAAATGTCTCCTTTATATATCGTATATCGTCAGGTGTGTTGGTTTTGAACGGTCAGCTTCCCTCAAAGCGTCACATTCGCACACCGGGCTGCTTGTAGATCGCAGTCATACAAGTTCCTCCCTCGGTTTTATCAAAGCGGTAAAGGCGGCATGCTGCCACAAGAAAAAAGCAGGGCTCCGAATCGCTTCGGCGCCCTGCTGCATGCTACCCTTATGCGCCAGATTTTGCGCACGGGGAAACAGGCACAGACTGCCGAAGCAAGCTGCACATGCACATGCACATCATCATAGTGTTGCTGCGGCTCATGGTCGTGTACCCCTTTCCTCAAGATTTGCTCAGCACCCGGCTGGCTTTGATGTTTGCAGTATACGCCCCTTTTACGGGAATGTCAACACTTTCCCTGCACATTTATGCAGGAACGTTGCAATTTTGACAAATTACACAAACCCACCGGTTTGGCAGGTTATGGACTTGCCAAATTCCTACAAAGATGCTATACTATTTGCTATAGTCACACAACTTGAAAGGGGAGCCCCTGTATGAAATTTTCGACCCGTGACCGCTATGCCCTGCGGCTGATGGTGGAACTGGCCAACCGCGCCGGTGCCGATGCCCTTGTGCCACTGAAGGAAATCAGCGACGCACAGCAGATCAGCTTAAAATATCTGGAACAGATCGTCACCCCGCTGCGAAGGCCGGGCTGGTTTCCAGCGTGCGCGGTGCGCAGGGCGGCTACCGCCTGGCCCGCCCGGATACCGAGATCACTGCCGGCGAGATCCTGCGTGCGGTGGAAGGCGAGCTGACGGCTATCCCCTGCCTGGCCTCCAGCGTTGAGTGCCCCCGCCGGGGCCAGTGCCACACGCTGGACTTCTGGTCCGGGCTGAATGACCTGATCAATAAATATGTGGACGGCGTGACCCTGCACCAGCTGCGGAACCTGCCGGAAGAAGCATAAAGATATAAAGATATAAAGAAATACAAAGAAAAGGCAAGTGCATGTTGTTTGCACTTGCCTTTATTTTTATGCGTTTTGGCCGTCCGGGTTGAGCGTTTCGCCGCTGTTATCCGGTGTTTCCGGGTTGGAGGTCACTTCCGGCTCCTGGGTGGGGGCGGGTTCCGGCGTAATGATAATCTCCGGCGTCGGCGTAGGTGTCGGCGTAGGTGTAGGCGTAGGTTCCGGTGTGGGTTCAGCCGTCGGTTCCGGGGTGGGCGTCGGCTCGACGGTCGGTTCCGGCGTCGGGGTCACTTCAATGTACTCGTAGGCATCCTCGCTGTCCAAGGTCTCCTCGGATTCCGGCTCGGAGGTCTCGGTGCTGGTCACGACCGGCGTGGTATACGTCACCACGTCCTTTTCGCCGGTGTGCTTGGCAACTTTCGTCACGGTGGGGCGGTCATCCTCGGTAATGTAGCTGTGGGTGCGGATGTAGTTGAACAGCGCGTCCATCGCCGTGCGGGTCAGATGAATGCCGTCGCTCGTCTCTACATAGCCGCTCTTGGCGTAGCCGGTGACGGAATCCTTCAGCACCTCGGCACTGTTCAGGAACTTCCAGCCCTTCTCTTGGCACATTTCGACGAGCGCTTTATTGTACTCGTCCACCTGGGTCTGGGTCAGGCTCTGGTTGGAGTGCTGCTGCCCGATGGGCGGGATGGCGTTGACGATGATGTCCACGCTGGGGTAGGCGGTGACGATGGCCTCGATGCCGGTCTGGTAGTTTTTGACGAAGTCCGCGGCCTTATAGCCGGGGTTCAGGTCGTTCGTGCCGAAGGTCAGGATGACCCGCTTGGGCTGCATGCCTGCCACAGCCTTGGCCATGGTGACGTAGCTGCCGGAGTTGTTCAGCTCCACGCAGGCAAAGGTCGCCAGGCTCTTGGCGCTCATGCCCACCGAGCCGATGGCGTTGTCGTAGCTGCAATAGTCGAACATGCGGTACATGCGGGCCGTGTTGCTGTCGCCCAGAAACAGCGTCTCGTCCACATAGGTCTGGCCCGCATCACTGCTTTCCGGCAGGATGGTGGCCGAGTAGGCCGTGGTGTCGATGGTGTTTTCCTCTTTATTATAGCCGCTCTCGGTAATGATGGACTCAGGCTCTACGGCAGAGTCGGAAGCGGCGTCCTCGCTGCTTCCGAACCCGCCCACCAGGAAAAAGGCAACACCTACGCTGGCCAGCAGCATCAGGCTGCAAATGACCAGCACAATGTACATTTTTGCCCGGAGATCCAGCCGCATTTTGGGTTCTGATTGTTTCGTTTTGCCTGCCATTGGCTGATCCTTTCCGATAGGAGGTTGAACTTAAGATAAAAACGCGTACCTGTTATTGTACACCATTTCGGGCGCTTACGCTACCCTTTTCGCAATTTTTACAAATTTTCACAGATGCAGCCGCTTGGCGATCTCGCTGCGCAGGTCGCGCCCCTTAAAGATGACCAGCCCCAGAAAGGTCACCACGCTGATGATCAGGCAGTTGACCCAGGGGATGCTGTGGCCGTCGATGCGGCCGCGGTCGATGCGGAAAAACAGCAGGATATACGGCAAAAGCCCGACGCCGATGTTCATCAGCAGATACACCAGCGCGTTGGCGGTGAACCGGCTGTGGAGAAACGCAAAGATAAAATTACATACCAGCGTTACACAGCACAAAATCGGCACCACAAGGTCGAGACTATAGCCGGTATAGCCGTTGAACCAGTCGGTAAAGACGAGCAGCGCCGAGACGAGCAGCAGCAGGTTGAACACCAGCCGGGGACCGTTGTAGCGGCGGCGCAGCACGGCGCGCACCACCCGCAGGACCGCCACGGCCCAGACGGCCATCAAAATGCTGAAATGACGGTGGGGCGTGTCTTCCATCAGCAGGAAATCAAAGGCACCGGCTACGACGATGAGCGCTGACAGCACGAACGCCACGATCTTATACAGCAGGGATGCGCGGTGGATGCGCGGGGCCGTTGCCGGAAAATACGGCTCTCCGGCGGGGCCGGACAGGCGGTTCTGGCACAGCGGGCAGTAGGCAGTGTCCCCGCCGACCCTGATATGGCAATGCGGGCAGGTATTCATCTTTCCACCTCCGTAGCGTACAGGGTAACATCCAGCCCATCCTTGGCAAACTCCCGGTAAAGGCGCTGCAAAATGGTGGTGCTGCGCAGGGCAGAAGCAGTGCCCAGCACAAGGTCGTCCCCGTAGGAGCAGACCACAGTGAACAGCGTCTTACAGCTGGAAAACGCTGCAAAATCGTGGATATAGGGCTTCATACCCTCCGGGATGCTGACCCGGCCCATGTTGGAGACAACGGCGGAGACATGCCAGTCTTCCAGATTGGTGAAAAACTTGACCGCCGCGTTTTTGATGACCAGCGGAACCGGGCGGATGCCGGGTATATGTTCCAGTTTTTCATACGCATCCATCTGGGCGCGAATGTTCTCGGGCTTTAAAACCTCTTTCAGCTTGGCATCAAAGACCGGGGCAACGGTTTCCAGCGTGTCCTCGGGCGTCAGCGTATGGGCGATGCAGACCGAGTTGAAGAAGTTGCGCGCGGTCTCGCTGGGATAGTAGTTGCGCAGGTTGACGGGAAGGCTGATGCAGATCGGCTTTTTGCGTTCCAGTGCGGGCATATCGTGGTAGATGGCCAGCATGAAAGACGCGCCCAGGTAGCTTGTCATCGAAACGCCCAGCGCGTGGGAACGTTCCAGCACCTGTTTAGAGCTTAAATGTCCCTCAAAAAACTGCAGCTGGCTGTAGGGCAGAAAACCGTGCGGGTGGTACACTTTGGGCTTTTCAGCGGGTTTCTTCCGCTTGGTGCCCTCATAAAAATTGCGGAAGCTGTCCTGTGCCATATCCCCGGCGGAGGCGCTGTTGGGCGAGGGAACGTTCTCCATTTCACCGGGATGGCGCAGCGCCAGATAGTTGCGCACGATGGACTTTAAGTAGAGCAGGCCGCCGTTGCCGTCCGTAAGGGCGTGGAACATTTCCAGGTTGATCCGCGCCCCGAAATACGTTACGCGGTAGATCAGCTTATTGCGGCGCTCCGGCGTGTACAGAGGTGCGCAGGGGGCTTTGGTTTCCGGCTGGGCGGTGGGCAGCTGGTCGGTGGATTCAAAATAGTGCCAGAACAGACCGCGGTGCAGCGTGACCTGAAACTGCGGCCATTCCTGTGCGGTGCTGCGCAGGGCCTCATTCAGCGTATCGGGGTCGATCTCCTCATTCAGCGTGCAGGAGATACGAAAGACCCGCGGGTCGCGCTGGGACGTCGTAGCCAGAAACACCTTGGCGACGTTATCGACTTTATACCAGGAATCGGACATGAGCATGGTCCTTTCTTTTGTGGCTGTACGGGAGAGGCTGCCTCCCGGAAGGTTGTTCTTTCTTTTGGCAGCAAAAGAAAGAACCAAAGAAAACTGCCGCTGTTTCGACGCAGCGGACCCGCGACTTAGGGGCTGCACGCCCCTAAGAACCCCAAAGCGGAAGTCGGAAGGGGCGGCGGCTAAACGGACGCAGTATTACTGTCCGTTCTTAACGCCGCCGAGCCTTCCTCCACCTTAAATTCGGGAGTTCCCCCGAACCCCCGCAGTTTTTAACGGCTGCTCTCCATCTCGGGCGCAGCCCGCAAAAGCCTCCCCTTACAGGGGAGGTGGCCGCGAAGCAGGCCGGAAGGGCTTTGACGGGCCTTGCGGCTATCGCTCTCTGACGGGTTATAGCCCGCTCAAATGATCCTCTGCACAAATCGCCCCGCGCTCTCCATTGCGACGGCGGCTCTGCGGATCGGCATCTGCTGGAATACATGCCAGCACTCGGGGTAGACTTCCAGTTGGGCGTACACCCCGGCCTTCTGCAGGTTCTCCACAAGGCGCTCACTGTCGGACTTCAGAATTTCGTTTGTGCCTACCTGTACCAGCGTCGGGGGCAGACCGCGCAGGTCGGCAAAGAGCGGGCTGTAGCAGGGCTTGGCCCAGTCGGCATCGGGGCCGGTGTAGGCCTCGCGCACGGCGGCGATGTACTCCATCGTCAGCATCGGGTCCAGTGTCTTGCAGGTGCGGTAGCTCTTTCCGCTGGCCGTCATGTCGGTCCAGGGGCTGAACAGCAGCAGCGCCCGCGGCTGGGCACGGCCCTGTTCCTTGAGCTTTAAAGCCAGCTCCAGCGCCAGGTTGCCCCCGGCGGAGTCGCCCGCGACGATAACGTCCCGCGCACCGTAGCCCATATACATTAAATAATCCCACATCGCCACGGCATCCTCAATGGCCGCAGGGAACGGGTGCTCCGGCGCAAGGCGGTACTCAAACGAGAGCACGTCAAACCCGGTAGCCAGCGCCAGCTTGCTGGCCAGAATGCGGGCGTACCCCAGTTGGCCGCAGGTGTAGCCGCCGCCGTGGCAGTACAATACGGCGTGGCGGCGGTCATGGCCGTGCTCCAGGCTGACCCACTCGGCGGGGATGTTCCCCACTGTCAGGCTGTCGCTGCGGATGCCGATGCCCGGCGTGACGAGCCGCGCAAACAGCTCCTCCGCGGCGCGCTGGCGCTCCAGATCCTCGGGCGTCGTCGAGGTGTGGTCGCTGATGCTGTGCACGGCCTTGATGGCCCGCATCATCGGGCCGAGGTCGTCGGGGTTCTGCTCCTGCTGGGGCACCAGTGTTTTGATGACAGCCTCGAGCCGCTGGCTCAAATCGTTTTTCCTTCTGGACATGACAGCTCCTTACAGCTTGGCCAGCAGCCGCGTCCATACGGTGCGCAGCAGCGGCGGATGTGCGGCGGGCAGGCCGCACAGGCGGTAGATTTTGTTCAGCGGCGGGAAAACCCCACGCCTGACATAGCCATTGTAAATCAGCTTCAGCTGGCGGTCCTTCGCCGCACCCGGCAGATGCAGGATGCAGACGGGGTCGAGTGTATAATTTGTCGATACATAGTAGAAACGTCCGCCCAGCCAGTAGCGGAAGATATAGGCATTTGCAGCGCGCACGGGTTTACCGGCCAGCAGACTGCGGTAGGCGGCACCGCACCAGACGGCCTCGTCACCCTCCCTCGGGGTGATGCCCTTTGCCTGCAGTTCTTCAAAATAGTAACGGCACAGCGACATAAAATCGGCCATCCGTGCCCTGCTGCCCGCGACCAGCTCGCCGCCGAAGTGCGTCAGCGCGTGCGGTGCGCCGTCCGGCTCCACCGCGTCAAAGCAGCGGCTGATGGCGGCGGTCATCGTCTGGCTGGCGGCGTGGGGGACCTGATACAGCAGCACGGCCTCGTCGCATTCCCGCCACAGATCATCCAGCGGGCGCTGGGTGAAGGTGTCGAGGTCGAGCATCGCCGCGCGGGCAAAGCCGCGGTTTTCCAGCACCCACGCCATGGCGCAGAGCTTGTAGTAGGCCAGTGCCCAATTGGTGTCGGCGGGCACGCGGTAGGTGGTAAACGGGCAGTCCCAGATCTCGACGCCGCCCTGCGTCAGCTGGCTGCGGAACGGCTCCGGCACGGGAGCATTCGTCAGCAGGGCCACTGTGCAGGCAGGGTTCTGCGCCTTGGCGCTGCACAGCGCCACGACGGTGCAGCGGTCATAGACCGTGCGGCCCAGATTGGCTGCGTCCCCCTCGCGGTAGCCGTCCAGCGTGGCGAATGCGCCGAAAATCAGATTTTCCATGGGCAGACCCCTCCGTTACACACAAATACATCTTTATTATAGTCATTTTGGGGGTAGATGTCTATGGCCATCCCCTGCAAAATGCGCGGGAGCGACAGAAAAATAACTTTTTTGTGTGCAGACCTTGCCGAATTTTGTCATACCCTTTATAATGTTTACAGATGTAAAATTTTTATGAAGCGGCATCGCCACAGGCTGTGCCGCGCGGAGCAGTGTTTTTTATGGCGTTTTCTTCGGTGCAATTTCTGTTCGTTTTTCTGCCGTTGTCGCTGGCGGTCTACTGGCTGTGCCCCAAGTGGCTGCGCAATGCCGTGCTGGCTGCGTTCAGTCTGCTGTTTTTTGCGTGGGCGGGCTTAAAGGGCGCGGCCATCCTGGTGCTGCTGGCCGGTATCAACTGGCTGGGCGGGCTTTCGCTAGGGCGGCTGGCCCACAAAAGGCCGCTGCTGATTTTGTTGATCTTGCTGGATCTGGCGGTGCTGGGCGGCTTTAAATATGCGGGCTTTGCGGCGGAGACGGTCAACGCCCTTGTGCCGGGTCTGCTGCCGGTGCTCTCCCCCGCCCTGCCGCTGGGGCTGAGCTTTTACGTGTTCACGGCCATCGGCTACTGTGCCGATGTGGCCGCGGGCAAGGTGGAATCGGAAAAGAACCCTATCCGTTTTGCGGTGTTCCTCGCGTTCTTCGGCCACGGGCCGTCCGGACCCATCGTGCGGTACGGCCAGCAGGCCCCGCAGCTGGACCCCGGCAGCGAGACGCGCCGCGTCTCGGCGGACCGCTTCTGCTACGGCATCAAGCGGCTCGTGCTGGGCCTTGCAAAAAAGGCCATCATTGCCGACCAGCTCGCTTTGATTTACGCCAAAGCCGCGTCGGTCCCGGCGGCCACGCTGCCTGCGCCGATCCTCATGTTGGGCTACACGGCCTACATGATGCAGCTGTATTTTGACTTTTCCGGCTACAGCGATATGGCCATCGGCATCGGTGAGTTCTTCGGCATCACGCTGCCGGAAAACTTTGAGTATCCGTATCTTGCCTGCTCCGTCGGCGAATACTGGCGGCGCTGGCATATCTCGCTGTCGAGCTGGTTCCGCGACTATGTCTACATTCCGCTGGGCGGCAGTCGCTGCCGCCTGCGCCGCACCTGCCTGAACCTGCTCATCGTCTTTGCGCTGACCGGACTGTGGCACGGCGCGGCGTGGCAGTATGTGGTGTTTGGCCTGCTGCACGGCATGATTTTGTGCATGGAGCGCCTGGGCCTGCGCCGGGCGCTGGAGCAGCTGCCGCGACTGTTCCGGCACCTGTACACGGTGGTGCTGCTCTGGCTGACGCTGGTGATCTTCGGTGCGCCGGGCCTGCCCGAGGGGCTGGCCGTGCTCAAGGGCATTTTTACATGGCAGAGCGGGGCCAAGGGCTATACGCTGGCGGCCTTTGCGGACACCAAGCTGCTGCTGATTTTAGCGGCGTCCTTCCTGCTGTGCGGCCCCGTGCAGGCGCTGTGCCCCAAGCTGAAGGCGGCTTTGTACGCGAAAAAGGCGCCGTCCCTTGCCGGGATGGCGGGGCTGCTCGTGCTGCTGTTTCTGGGACTTATGCGCGTCACGGCAGGCACCTACAGCGCGTTTATTTATTTTCAATTTTAAGGGAGGTGCAGAGCTATGCGTAAAGCGGTCAAAATTGGCTTTATCGGCGTGTTCTGCGCCGTCATCGGGCTGGCGTTCCCGGTGTTCAACATTTTTTCCAAGCAGCTGTCGATGGACAGTCACGAAAACCGCCTGATGACCGGCCTGCCGCAGGTGCTGCAAAGCCCGCTGCGGGAGCTGCCGCGCAATCTTGACAACTTTCTGGTCGATAACTCGCCGTTCCGCTATCAGTTTGTGCTGGTGAACGCCGGGCTGGACTACGCGCTGTTCGGCACGAGCCAGAGCGACCAGGTGCTGCCCGGCAAGGACGGCTGGCTGTTCTACAAGGACGGCCCCAACGCCGCGCAGCCGATGGCAAACTATCAGGGGCTGGCAGAGCTGAACGACAGCGCCGACACACTGGCCGAGGCCAGCGCGGGCTTGCAGATCTTGAGTGATAAGCTGGCCGAAAACGGCTGCACGCTGGTGCTGGATCTGACGCCCAGCAAGGACCGCATCTACCGCGAGTACATGCCCGACGGCTACCCCATTGTGAACGAGGAAAACCGCACCGACCTGCTGGCGGCCTATCTGCAGAGCCACACGACAGTGCCGGTGGTCTGGCGGTATGACATGCTGCGCAGCCAGGCGCGGCAGAACGCCGACCGGCTGCTGTACTACAAAACGGACACCCACTGGAACGCCGTCGGCGCGCTCATCGGGCTGGACGGCATTTTTGAGGCGCTGGACATGCCGACGCGCCCGGCGGACAGCTACCCCGTCGAGGCCGGCGGCACGACCACCGGTGACATGGCAAACGTGGCGGCGCTCTACGCCAGTCTGCCTGCCGAGGAGACCTACGTAGTGCCGGGCTATGACCGGATGTTTGAGAAGGACAGCCGCTCCGTGCGGGTCATCGGGGATTCGTTCAGCGAGTACTATATGCCGTACCTGCAGGCGCGCTTCACGAACAGCTGGCGCGAGCATATCGACACCTTCACGACGGACGTGGCCGGGCACCCGGGGTGCGACATTCTGATTTTGGAGTTCAACGAGCGCAGCCTTGACAAGCTGCTGGCAATACTGGAGCAGTTTTAAGCGGATTTAAAGGAGGCGGCCTGTCTGCGGGAATGACGCAGACAGGCCGTTTTTTGTGATGTAAGCGAAAATGTACACGATAGTTGATGGCGTAAAGCAGCGGGGTTTGGTATACTGGGAACAGAAAAATCCGTGAAGGAGGAAAGAAAAATGCTGTTTGCAACATGGGTGACAGCGCTCAATATTTTGGTTTTTGCGGCGCTGGTGGCCGCGGTGATTTATCTGTTTGTGCTGATCGTGCGGGCACTGAAGAAGTACATCGGCAGCAAGGCGGTGCGCGAAGAAAAGCAGGTCGCCAAGCGCACCCTGGGCGAGACGCTGAAGGCCCACCGCACCCGCTGCCAGATGACGCAGGAGTTCGAGGCTGAGGCGCTTGGCGTGAGCCGCCAGACCGTATCCAAATGGGAAAACGGCAGCGCCGACCCGAGCACCACAAACTTGCTGGCCCTGGCCAAGTTGTACGGAGTGGAGGCGGAGGAGCTGTTGCGGGGAATAGATCGCAGCGAAGAGTGAAGAAAACTATGTAGGTCGGCCAGCCCTCTGGCCGCCGCGGAGGGGGGCAGGATACCTACCTGCAGAGCAATTTGAAAAGGGGGTAGCAAACCGGAAAATGCAAGGCCCGTCAAGTCGCGGGCCGGGCATGCCCGGCCCCTACAAACAACCCGGGAATAGAAACCGTTGCGCCCAAGGGGGTTCGGGGGAACACCCGAATTTAAAGCGGAGGAAGGCCCGTTGGCGTTAAGCGCGAACAGTAATACTGCGTTCGCGTAGCCAACGGGCCTTCCGACTTCCACTTTGGGGTTCTTAGGGGCGTGCAGCCCCTAAGGCGCGGGTCCGCTGCGTCGCAACAGCGGCAGTTTTCTTTGGTTCTTTCTTTTGTTGGCAAAAGAAAGAACAACCTTCCGGGAGGCAGCCGTCCCCGGTTCACCTCAAACCTAAATCCGCCAGAATATCCGTTCGTGCATCCAGCGCCAGCGTGGCGATGCGGCGAATCCGCTCGGGCGTCATATAGGGTGCCAGGCCGCTGATGGAAAACGCGCTTTCCGCGCGCCCGTCCGGCCCGGGGATGGCCACGGCCACGCACCGCACACCCAGCTCGTTCTCCTCGTCGTCGATGGCGTAGCCGTTCGCGCGGACCTCCACCAGCTGGCTGCGCAGCTCCTCCAGATCGGTAATGGTTTTGTCTGTCAGCTTCTGCACATTGCTGTGCGTCCAGATGTCCTCAAGCTCGTCGCCGGGCAGCGTCGCCAGAATCGCCTTGCCGACGCCCGTGCAGTACAGTGGACTGCGCAGACCGACACGGCTCGACATCCGCATCGGGCCGCTCTCGGTCTTATAAATGTAGACGATGTCCCGCCCGTCGCGGATGACGAGATGCACAGCCTCGCCGGTGCGCTGGGACAGGCGCTCTAAGTGCGCCTTCGCCACGCCCATGATGTCCATGCTGTCCACAATGCCGCTGGACAGCTCAAACATTTTTAAGGTCAGCCGGTAATGGCCGTTTTCCTCGTCCTGCACGACGTAGCCAAGCCCGACCAGACTGGCCAGCAGACGGTGGACCGTGCTTTTGGCCAGCCCGGTCTCCTCTGCCAGCCTTTGCAGACTGACCCCCGTGGGGTGCGCCGCCAGATGCTCAATGAGCTGAAAGATGCGCTCCACGCTTTGTACGCCGCTTTTTTCTGCCATGATCCCGGCCTCCCGATGAAATTTAACAAAAATTTCATAATTTTGCATGGCAGACAAACTGCGCCTGCCGTTCCGCATTATGGAACGATTATAGCAGAGTTTGCCCGATTTTTCAAGCTCTTTTCCGAATAGCGGAATCCTAGGCGGATGCGACAAAAATCGTGCGCTTTCTTTCATATTTTTGCCCGATTGACGCCCGCCACCGCTGCGTTTATAATAAAAGTAACCAAGTGCGGGCATCACTGCGCATACTGCGCCGGACTGCCGCACACAATCAGTGAAGGAGAATTGCTATGAATTCTGTTTTGCAGCGTGTTTACGAGATTGGTATTATCCCTGTTATCGCTTTCAACAGCGTGGATGAGGCCCTGCCCCTGTGCAAGGCCCTGATGGCTGGCGGTCTGCCCGCTGCGGAGGTCACCTTCCGCACCGCCTGCGCCGAGGAGTGCATCAAGAAGATCCATGAGGAGCTGCCCGATATGCTGCTGGGCGCCGGCACTGTCCTGACCAAGGATCAGGCTGACCGCGCTATGGCTGCCGGTGCTTCCTTCATCGTTGCCCCCGGCTTTGACCCCGAGGTCTGCCAGCACGTCATCGACAAGGGCGGCATCATGATGCCCGGCACCGCCACCGCAGGCGAGATGCAGCAGGCCATGAACATGGGCTGCGAGGTCGTCAAGTTCTTCCCGGCCGAGGCCAACGGCGGCGTGGACAAGCTGAAGAACATCGGCGCTGCCCTCAAGACCTGCAAGTGGATGTGCACCGGCGGCGTCAACGCCAAGAACGTCAACAACTACCTGGGCTACAACCAGATCGTCGCCGTCGGCGGCACCTGGATGTGCAAGAGCGACAAGATCAAAGCCGGCGCCTGGGATGAGATCACTGCCATGAGCCGCGAGGCTGTTGACGTGATGCTGGGCCTGCAGCTGGGCCACATCGGCATCAACTGCGCTGACGAGGCCGAGGCTGCCAAGACTGCCGAGACCATCGCCAACCTGCTGAGCATGGCCGTCAAGGTCGGCAACAGCAGCATCTTCGTGGGCAAGAAGGAATTCGAGATCATGAAGAAGCCGGGCCGCGGCACCAACGGCCACATCGCCATCCTGACCAACAACGTTGACCGCGCCATCTACCACCTGGGCCAGCGCGGCGTCAAGTTTGATATGGACAGCAAGAACGTCAAGGACGGCAAGACTGTTGCCATCTACTTCGCTGACGAAGTCGCCGGCTTTGCCTTCCATCTGGTCCAGCGCTGATTTTGGCGTAAACCCACCCGTAAATCTGTAGGGGGCGGCGTCCCGGACGCCCCGCTCCCCTATTTTATAAAATTATTAAAGTAAAAGGAGTTCCACCATGAAAGTCGTTACTTTTGGCGAATTGATGATCCGTCTGCAGCCGTTCAACTATGAGCGCTTCGTTCAGGCCAACAACCTGGAGTTCAGCTTCGGCGGCGGCGAGGCCAACGTTGCTGTTTCTCTGGCCAACTACGGCATCGACGCAGCCTTCGTTACCAAGCTGCCCGCTCATGCCATCGGCCAGGCCGGCGTGAACGGCCTGCGCCGCTACGGCGTTGACACCAGCAAGATCACCCGCGGCGGTGACCGTGTCGGCATCTACTTCAACGAGAAGGGCGCTTCTCAGCGTGGCTCTGTCTGCATCTATGACCGCGCCAACTCCGCCATCCAGCTGGCCTCCACCGCCGACTTCGACTGGGATGCCATCTTCGAGGGCGTGGACTGGTTCCACTTCACCGGCATCACCCCGGCCCTGGGCGAGAACGTTGTTGAGATCTGCCGCGAGGCCTGCAAGGCTGCCAAGGCTCATGGCGTCAAGATCAGCTGCGACCTGAACTACCGCGGCAAGCTGTGGACCCGTGAGCAGGCCCGCGCTGCCATGACCGATCTGTGCCAGTACGTTGACGTCTGCATCTCCAACGAGGAGGATGCTAAGGACGTCTTCGGCATCGAGGCCGAGGCTACCGACATCTACGCCGGCGAGATCAACCGCGAGGGCTACAAGAGCGTTGCCAAGCAGCTGGCTGACAAGTTCGGCTTTGAGAAGGTCGCCATCACCCTGCGTGAGAGCCACTCTGCCTTCGACAACGGCTGGAGCGCCATGCTGTACGACGTTGCCTCCAACGAGTACTGCTTCTCCAAGAAGTACGACCTGCACATCATCGACCGCGTCGGCGGCGGTGACTCCTTCGGCGGCGGCCTGATCTACGCCCTGCTGAACGGCAAGAGCACCCAGGACGCTGTTGAGTTCGCTGTTGCTGCTTCCGCTCTGAAGCACTCCATCGAGGGCGACTACAACATGGTCACCGTCTCCGAGGTCGAGAAGCTGGCCGGCGGCGACGGTTCCGGCCGTATCCAGCGCTAAGTTTAGACTTTTCCTACTAAATCTGTTTGCATCATAGCAAAAGCCCCGCAGGCGAGAGCCTGCGGGGCTTTTGTCGTTCCCGCCTGCCCGGCGGGACATTTTTTGCCCTGATTGTCAACCATGACGCGTGGAAGGCGTTGACATTCCTGCCGGCGGTGCGGTATACTGGCCTACAGTCGGGTTTATAAGGGGGGCGGCAAAAATGGTCAAGCAGGAGGTGCTGGCGGCGCTGGATGCTGCGCGCGGGCGGTATATCTCCGGGCAGGAGCTGGCCGCTCAGCTCGGCGTGAGCCGCACCGCCGTATGGAAGGCCGTGGCTGCCCTGCGCCGGGACGGTATCCCGATCAAGGCCGTCACGAACCGCGGCTATACGCTGGCGCAGAGTGTCGATGTTCTGAATGCTGCCGCCGTGGCTGCTCAGCTGGATGAGGCCACGGTGAAAGCCCTGCAAATCGAGGTCGTGGACCGTCTGCCCGGCACCAACGCCGCCCTGCGCAGCCGGGCCGACGCCGGGGCACGGGAGGGGCTTGTGCTGATCGCACAGGCACAGTCGGCGGGCCGCGGGCGCGGCGGACACAGCTTTTACTCCCCGCCCGGCGGGCTGTACATGAGTATCCTGCTGCGGCCCGAGATCGGCGCGCGGCAGGCAGTGGGCCTGACCGCCATGGCCGCTGTGGCCGCCGCCCGCGCGGCGGAAAGGCTGTGCGGCGTGCCGATCACGATCAAATGGGTCAACGACCTGTGGAAGAACGGCAAAAAGGTCTGCGGCATCCTGACCGAGGCCGCGCTTGACCTGGAATCCGGTATGCTGGATTACGCCGTGCTGGGGCTGGGCTTCAACGTCGCAGCCCCGGCGGACGGCTGGCCGGAGGACCTGCGGGATGTGGCGGGGGCGCTGTACGACGGCTCCCCTGCCCCGGGCGCGCGGGCCGCGCTGGCGGCGGCGTTCCTGAACGCCTTCTGGCCGCTCTACCGCGCAGGACCGCGCAGCGGCTATCTGGACGAATACCGCCGCCGCCAGGCTCTGACCGGCCAGCGGGTGCTGGTCACGCCGCGCCGGGGCACGCCACGCGCCGCGCAGGTGCAGGGCATCGACGACGAATGTAAACTGGTCGTGCGCTTTGACGGCGAGAGCCGTCCCGCTGCGTTGAACAGCGGCGAGGTAAGTGTGCGATTATTATAAAAAAGAGGGGTTATCCGTATGACAAAATCTTCTGAAAACGTCCGCCGCATGGTGCTGTGCGCCATGTTCACCGCGCTGGTCGCCGTGTGCAGCCAGATCGCCGTCCCGATGCCGTGGGGTGTGCCGATCAATCTGGCACTGTTCGCCGTCTACATGGCGGGCACGATGCTTGGCCCTGTCTGGGGCACGGCCAGTCAGGTCGTGTTCATTGCGCTGGCGGCCATCGGTGTGCCGGTGCTGGCCAACTTCCAGGGCGGCCCGTCTGCCATCTTCGGCAAGACCGGCGGCTACGCCATCGGCTACATTCTGACCGCGCTGCTGACGGCCCTGCTGACGAAGGCGCTGGGCCGCAAGTTCTGGTCGCTCTGCGTGGCGATGGTCGTGGGCTGTGCCGCCTGCTACGTGCTGGGCACGATCTGGTTCATGATCCTGACCGGTGCTGACCTCGTCAGCGCCCTTGGCTGGTGCGTCCTGCCCTACCTGCCCGGCGACGCCGTCAAGATCGTCCTTGCCGCCGTGCTGACCATGCAGCTGGATAAGCGCCTGAAGGGCTCGCTGGTCTGAGGCTGTAGGGGGCGGCGTCCTCGGCGCCCCGCGGGTCGATGCAAGCATCGACCCCTACAGAGCATCTACCGCAACACACTCGTAGGGGCCGGGCATGCCCGGCCCGCAGCCGAACGGCGAACGCCTGCTTACGGGTAGGCCGCGGGCCGCACATGTGCAGCCCCTACCATGCAACAAACAAAATCTCCCGCCCTGCTGGTCAGGGCGGGTTTTTTATGCTATAATACCTGTATATAACAAAGTAAAGGAGCCTGCCCATGAAATGGCTTGCCGTTGACTATGGCGATTCCCGCACCGGGCTTGCCGGGTGCGACGCCGGGGAGACCATTACCTCCCCCATCACGCCGCAGATCGAAGAAAAGCATGAACAAGGTCGCCGCCGCCGTGACCGAGGTCTTTGCCGCCCGCGGAGCCGAGGGCCTGGTCTGCGGCCTGCCCAAAAACATGGATGGTACCGAGGGCAGCCGCGCCAATAAGAGCCGCCGCTTTGCCCAGCGCCTGGCAAATACCGCGAACCTGTCGGTGGTGCTTTGGGATGAGCGCCGCACCACGGTTTCCGCCGCCGCCATCCTGGCCGATAACGATACGTTTGGTGCCAAGCGCAAGGAGCGGCTGGACTCGGTGTCCGCTGCCGTCATTCTGGAGAGCTTTCTGAACTGGCGTGCCCACCACCCGGACGAGGAGCCGCCCGAGCTGGTCCGCCCCGAAGCATAAAAAAACACACGGAGTACGAACATGCCGAACGCAAATGAACCCCGCTTCCCTACCCATGTCGCCATCATCGTGGACGGCAACCGCCGCTGGGCCAAGCAGCGCATGCTGCCCGTCAGTGTGGGCCACAAGGCCGGCTTTGACCGCCTGCGCGAGATCACCCGCTATGCCGTGGGTGACCGCGGCGGCGTCTTTGTGCTGTCGCTGTACGTCTTTTCCACAGAGAACTTCTCCCGCGACGCCAAAGAGGTCGGCTATCTGATGGACCTGTTTGCCAACAACTTCCGCACCATCGCCGACGAAATGAACGAGCGCGGCTGCAAGGTGCTGTTCAGCGGCCGCCGCGAGGGCCTGCAGCAGCGCGTGCTGGACGCTATGGACTACATGATGGATCTGACTAAAGACAACGACAAGGGCATCGTCAACTTCTGCCTGAACTACGGCAGCCACGCCGAGCTGACCGACGCGACCCGCGCCATTGCCGCCGAGGTCAAGGCCGGTACGCTCGAGCCCGAGGCCATCGACGAGAAGGTCATTGAGAAGCACCTCTACCGCGACCTGCCCCCGGTGGACCTGATGATCCGCACCAGCGGTGAGGAGCGGCTGTCCAACTTCCTGCTGTGGCAGTGCGCCTATTCCGAGTTCTACTTCACGCCGACGCTTTTCCCCGACTTCACGAAGGACTGCTTTGACGAGGCCCTGTCCGTGTACGCCCGCCGCGACAGACGTATGGGCGGGAATACGAAGAAGTGACCCCCAAAAGCCTTCCCCCTTGGGGGAAGGTGGCCGAGGCTCCGCCCGAGGCCGGATGAGGGGCGAGCCTGCCGCGGCAGCCCGTTAGCGGGTGGCTCCAGGAAACTCTGCCCTCATCAGTCACCTTCGGTGACAGCTTCCCCCGAGGGGGGAAGCCTTTGCAAATAGCATAATACACAACCCGCCCCCGCAAACTTTGGCATATCGGCCAAAAATTTGCGGGGGCGGGTCTGCATATACTGTCTTATATCAGCCCACAGTGTCCAGGCCGTTGTCCTCGGCACTGCTGTAGGTCGTGATCGTCACGCTGTTGATCGTGATGGCGGCCTCCTCGGTGGGGCGGTAGGTGTCGTTTCCGTCATCGTCCTTCACCGTGTCCACGCAGGCCATGGCGTCCACAACGTCCATGCCCTGGTAGACCTGGCCAAACACTGTGTCGGTGTTGTCAAGATACGGCAGCCCGCCCACGGCGGCGTAGGCCGCAATCTGCGCGTCGGTGTAGCCGTTGGCGGTCAGCTCGGCCTGCCGGTCACTGCTGCTCACGCTGTCCGGCAGGGCCGTCACAAAGTAAAACTGACTGTTGCCGCCGGTCACGTCGCCGCCCGCGGCAAACGCGGCGCAGAGCGCCCCGGCGTAATGCTTCAGATCCGCGCTCGCCTCCGGCGGATACGGGTTGTTGCTCCAGATCGTCGAACCGCCTGTGCCTGTGCCGGTGGCATCGCCGCCCTGCACGGCAAAGCCGTACTCGCTGCGCCAGATCGTCGTATTATCGTAATAACCGCTGCGGGCCAGGCCTACAAAGTTGTAGACGGCCATCGGCGCGGCATCCGGGTAGAGTACGGCGCGCACCTCGCCTAAGGAGGTGTCAAAGATCGCAATCGTGTCGCCGTCCGCAGGGGGGGTTGAACTGCCGCTCGGTGCTGGTGAAGTTCGCAGGCCGGGTGGGCGGGGTCTTTGCCGCGCCCTTGCTGCAGGCGCACAGCAGGGCCAGCGCCAGCACGGGCAGCAGACAGAATCGTTTACGCATAACGGGTCCTCCGTGAAAAATCCAATTAAATTCATTATACCACAGAACTTCCCGCTTGAACACCCTTGACGTTTGCGAAAAAAAAGGGTACACTATAGCTATCAAATACGAACGACCACAGGAGGTCACTTATGTCTGACGAACTGAGCCCGGAAATGCTGGAAGAGGCTGCCCCTGACCTGCTGACGCTGGAGGATGAGGACGGCAAGGAGGTCACTTTTGAAGTGATCGACGCCACCGAAGTGAACGGCACCCGTTACCTGGCAGTGATCCCGTATCAGGAAGATCCGGAGAGCCTGCAGGAGGATGCCGAGCTGATCCTGATGCGCATTGGCACCGACGAGGAAGGCGAATATATGGACATCGTAGATGACGATGAAGAACTCATCACCGTCGGCAAGGTGTTCGAGGAGCGCCTGCGCGCGATGTACGACATCGACGATTCTGAATTGCAGTAAGAGGCCGCGAGGCTTCATCACCCTGCGCGGTTCGATTTGTTGCGGCCTTATAGAATCCTACTAATCAAATATTGGGAATCCGGGTCGGGGACCGGATTGCAGGCCCTCCCGCCGTTTGGCTGAAGAGGGGAGCATGAACATCCTCGTAGGGTACCCACCTGCCTGTACCGGTAGGTTTTGATTGGTTGCAGACGGCTGTGCGGGGTTTTTACAGCACACATCCCGGGCAGGGCTTTACCTGTCCGGGTTTTTGGGTTATACTTTGCGGGGAAAGGGGTGTTTGTTCAATGGCGGAAAGGATCCGCGTCGGGGACAGGCTCCCCTTCTTTTTGTATGATACGCCCTACAGCGCGGGCAACCGCTTCCGCGACCTGCTGGACGCGCAGGCCCCGCTGGTGCTGGTGTTCATGGCGAACTTCGGCCATCCCATCACCCGCACGTTTGCCAGCCGCTACGCCGATACATACACGTCGCTGCACGACGGCGGCTTTGCGCTGGTCGTGCGCTCCCGCGCGGACAAGCTGGCCCGCAGCATTGGCCCGGACACGCTGCCCTATCCCCTGCTGTGCGACGCGGCGGGCGTTCTGTATGAGCACTTGAGCATCCCCACGAGCAAAAGTACGTTGATGAGCTACTCGCTCGAGGGCTGGCGCATCCTGCGCGAGGCCAAAAAGCAGGGCTACCAGCCCGTCAAGGGGGCCGAGCAGCAGCTGCCGCTGACGCTGATCCTGGACCGGGACGGCACGGTGCTGTTTTGCCATTACGGCGCGAGCCTGACGGACGTACCCCGAGGACTGCGCGGCCATCCAGAGCCTGCTGGAGGAGATGGAGCTGACGCCCGGACTGGAACCGGAAGAAGATGAGCTGCCTTACGAGGAACTACAGACCGCGGTGGCCGCAGAAAGCCGCCCCCGCAGCCGCCACGGGCGAGAACGGCCGGAGACAACCGACGAATTCCGGCCCATCCGCCCGGTGCGTGCCTACCCGGAATCGGATTTGGAAAAAACATCGATGTTTGGTCTGTTTGATGACCCCTATGACGACAAATGAAAAAGTGCCTGCCGGTTCAAAAAACGGCAGGCACTTTTGTTTTGCTGTTATGCAGGGCAGATCTTCTGTCTGCCCGCGCTTACCGCATTACGGCGGCCTTGGCAGCGCACACGGCGTCGGCGTCGGTCTGCTGGATATGCCATTCGTCCAACCCGGGCAGGCCCATGGGGACACCCTCGCGGCGGAAGGTCATACCGCTTTCCAGCAGCGTTTTGCAGCTGGCATGGAACGCCCGCGCCCCGGACAGGGCCGCGCGCAGTTCGTCGATGACAGCGGCGTTCACACCGGCACCGATCAGCACCTCGGGGCCGTCCAGCTCGTCCCGCAGGCGCAGCAGCGCGGCCAGCTGGGAAATGCCCTTGCGGCAGCTCTCGGCACCGCCACTCGTCAGCACCGTGTCGATGCCGAGTGCCGCCGCAGCGCGGTAGGTGGCGCACAGATCGCGGGAAACGTCGATGCAGCGATGCAGCGTGACGGGCGCACCGCCGCAGGCGTCCAGCAGCGTGCGCATGGCGGGCAGATCAAGCGCACCCTCCGGCGTCAGTGCGCCGATGACGAAGCCATCCGCCCCGGCACTGCGCAGCGTCTCGATCTGGCGGCAGAGCAGCTCGAGCTCGTCGCGGGTGTACAGGAAATCCCCCGCCCGCGGGCGCATCAGGCAGCGCACGGGCAGGTCCAACTCGGCCTTGATCTGCCGCAACAGGTCGGCGTAGGGCGTCAGGCCGCCCACGGCCAGTGCGCTGCAAAATTCCAGACGGTCCGCTCCCCCCTGCTTTGCGGCGCGGGCGGAGGCAAGGCTGTCAACGCAGACTTCCAACAGCTTCATGTCAGGTCACATCCTTTTGCTTTTTCCCCATTGTAACATAGGCTTTGGGATACGGCAAGCCCCGCGCGGCCAGGGCTGCGCGGGGCTTGCCGCAGTTATAAGGTTCACAACAAATAGGGGTAGGCAGATTCAGGCAGCGTGCCCGCCGCGCACAACGCGCAGTTGTACGGCGGGGCGGCTGGTGCGGGCAGGTACGGCCCTGCGCGGCTCCGATGCCGGGGTGCCCAGCAGGATGCCGCAGGCCGCGTTGAGCATGACAACCGCAGCAAAAAGTCCCAGCAGTGCAGCCCACAGCGGCATGGTGCCGGAGGCCGCGGCGCTCACCATAACGCCGCCCAGCAGGAGGGACGCCGTTACCGCGAGCCTGCAAAATTTGTGCTTGATGAGTTCCCAGTTCATACCGTTACCTCCAAAGGAGCCGACCCCGCAATGGCCGACTGCCGCAAATTCAACAACGGATAACAGCATTCCGTTTGTTACTTTAACTATAATACATCTGTAGGTTGTTGTCAATATGTTTTTACAACTTATTTTTGAAAATAATTGCAAAAAACTCTTTACAAAAACCACAGACGGTTGTATAATGAAGCTAAAGAAATGGGATCGTCTACAAGATGTGGTTTTACCCTACTTTATATAAAGGAGTTTTCCCGATGTTTGCAGAGCGCTTGAAAGAGGCCCGCAAGGCCAAACGATACAGCCAGGCCGAGGTGTCCAGGATGCTGGGGGTAACGCAGCAGGCTGTTGGCAAGTGGGAGACCGGGCGTTCCACCCCGGATCCGCAGACCGTGGCGCGTCTGGCGGAGATACTGGATACCCCCACCGACGTTCTGCTGGGTCTGCGCAAGGAGTCGGGCGCGGCGTCCGCTGTGGGCCGCAACGCCTTCAGCCGCTATACGGAGTCCCAGATCCCCGTTGTGGGCACGGTGCGCGCCGGTTACGGCGCCCTGCCTTTGAGGAGGACTACGGCAAAGAGTATGCCAGCGTTAAGGATCCCCAGAACTATTTCTACCTGGTTGTAAAGGGCGACAGCATGGAGCCGCGCATCTCGGACGGCGACCTGGCCCTTGTCCACCGCCAGAGCACGCTGGAAAACGGCGACCTGGGCGTGTTGGTCTACGGCTCGGACGGCGAGGGCACGCTGAAAAAGTACATCCAGCGCGGCAACTCGGTCATCCTGCACCCCTTCAACCCTGCCTACGAGGAATTGGTCATCAAGGGCGAGGAACTTGACCACCTGTATATTGCCGGTAAAGTGGTGGAGACCAAGGCTAAGTGGTAAGGCTGCCTTACAAGTTCAATTATAGCATACGGTAAGTCCCATAATTTGGACTTTCAACCCTAAAACAGAAGAAATTTACAAAAATGCTGCCCGCGGCACACCTTGCAGAACAAGGATATGCGGCGGGCTGTATTTTTATACCCTTTTTTAGGAGAAACAGCGATGGATCTTGCGGAAAAGCTGGAAATTTTGGCCGACAGCGCCAAATATGATGTGGCCTGCACCTCCAGCGGCGTGGATCGCCCCGGACGGCACGGTGCACTGGGCAGCAGCGCGGCGGCGGGCATCTGCCACGCCTTCACGGCGGACGGGCGGTGCGTCTCCCTCCTGAAGGTGCTCTACTCCAACGTGTGCAGCTACGATTGCAGCTACTGCGTCAACCGCCGCTCCAACGACAGACCCCGCGCGACCTTCACCCCGCGTGAGCTGGCGGAACTGACCATCGGCTTTTACCGCCGCAACTACATCGAGGGGCTGTTCCTGTCCAGCGCGGTGCTGGGCACGCCGGACCGCACGATGGAGCTGATGATCGAAGCACTGCGCATTTTGCGGGAAGAGTTCCGCTTCAACGGCTACATCCACGCCAAGACCATCCCCGGTGCGGACCCGCTGCTGGTCGAAAGGATCGGGCTGCTGGCGGACCGCCTCTCGGTCAATATCGAACTGCCCAGCGAGACGAGCCTGACCACGCTGGCCCCCGACAAAAAGAAAACGGCGATCCTGCGCCCCATGGGGCAGATCGCTGTGCAGAGCGCGCAGAGCAAAAAGGAGATGGTGCTCTACCGCGGGGCCAAGCCGTTTGCGCCGGCTGGGCAGAGCACCCAAATGATCATCGGGGCGACGCCGGAGACAGACCGCCATATCATGGACCTGACCGAGGGACTCTACAGGAAATACTCGCTGAAGCGCGTGTTTTACTCGGCCTATCTGCCGGTGGTGGAGGATCGCCGCCTGCCCGCACTGCACACGGCCCCTCCCCTGCTGCGGGAGCACCGTCTGTATCAGGCGGACTGGCTGCTGCGGTACTACCATTTTTCGGCCCGGGAGCTGCTGACCGAGGACGAACCGAATTTTGACCCCTATCTGGACCCCAAGTGCACCTGGGCCGTGCGCCACCCGGAGTTTTTCCCCGTGGAGGTCAACACGGCCAGCCGTGCCGAGCTGCTGCGGGTGCCGGGCATCGGCCCCAAGAGTGCGCTGCGCATTGTCGAGGCGCGCCGGGTGCAAAGCCTCGGCATGGCAGAGCTCAAGCGCATGGGAGTCGTGCTTAAGCGGGCACAGTATTTCATTACCTGCAAGGGCAAGGCAGCGGCCCGCGGCAGCCGCGCGGAGATCGCGGGGGCGCTGCTTGACCCCAAGGCGTTCAGCGTGGGGATGCAGCAGCTTTCGCTGGACGATTTTGTACCCAAGGCCCTGCCCGACGCTGCCCCGGCTGTGCAAAGGCTGGAGGCGCGCGGCATGGCGGCGGACGTGGCCGCCCGGACGGTGCGGCAGGAGGCACTGCAATGTCTTACGAAGCGCATGTGACCGACACAGCCTACTGCTATGACGGCAGCTTTGCGGGCTTTTTGTGCTGCGTGTTCGAGAGCTACGCCCGGAAGGAAATCCCCGCCGAGGTCTGCCCGCCCGAGGAGGGACAGCTGAATTTCTTCGGCACGCGGCAGATTTTTACCGATGAGCAGCACGCGCGGCGGGTCGCGGCAGGGCTGGACCGGCTTGGCCGCGAGGTGAAGGACCGCGTGACGACGGGCTTTCTCTGCACCGACCCCGGCAAGGACCTGACACTGCTGCGGTTTGTGCGGCTCTGCTTTGCGCAGGGGCCGCGCGCCGCGCAGATGCTGGGCGACCCGGACGCCGCCGCGGCGTTTGCCCTGGAGCGGGCTGTCGACAACGAGGTTTGCAGGCTGATCGAGTTCATCCGCTTTGAGGAGCGGGGCGGGATGCTCGGCGCGGTCATCCACCCGAAGCACCGGATTTTGCCGTTGCTGCGCGGACATTTTTGCAGCCGCCTGCCCGATGAGAACTTCCTGATTTATGACGCGGCCCACGGCACGGCCCTGCTGCACCGGGACGGCCAGGTGCGCTATCTGGCGATGGAGCGCTATATTCCCGGCACCGACGAGACAGAGCTCGACTGGCAGCGGATGTGGAAACGGTTCTTTAAGGCGTTGACCATCGAGCAGCGCCGCGACGAAAAGGCCCAGATGAGCCATGTGCCCAAGCGGTTCTGGCAGGATATGTGCGAGATGCAGGCAGATTTACTATAGGGCTTCCCCCGAGGGGGAAGCTGTCCGCAAAGCGGACTGATGAGGGCGGAGTGAATCGCTGCAGACCGTTTACGGGTAATTGCGGTGGGCTGGCCCTCATCCGGCCCTGCGGGGCCACCTTCCCCCGAGGGGGAAGGCTTGGAGCTACTCATAGTCGTACTCCGGGTTCGCGGCCTGGTACTCGGTCAGCCAGCGCAGCAGACGCTCGGTGTCGGCGTAGGTCAGACGACCGGTGTCGGCCAGGGCGCGCACCATGGCGCGGATGTCACCGCCGTAGAGCGTCTGCAGATGCGCCTGGCTGACCGCGCCGCAGTAGGTCAGACGGCGGACCAGCGGCGTGTACAGATTTTTATTGCCCTGCTTCTCGGTGCGGACGAAGTTTTTCTTCTCGAGCCGCAGCAGGAAATTGAGCAGCGTCGAGTCTGCCCAGCGGCATTCGGGCGGCAGGTGTGACGCGATCTCGCGCCTGGTGGCGGCGCGGCTGCAGACCCAGAGCGCGGCCATGACCTGTTCTTCACTGCGGGAAAGCTGTTCCATGATGAACTCCTTTTATAATATGTGGTGCCTGTAGGGGCCGGGCATGCCCGGCCCGCAGGTGCAAGGCAGACGGTAGTCTGTGGGAAGGCTGCGGGCCGCACATGTGCAGCCCCTACAGAGCGAGGAAGAAATAAGTTCGATATTTTACAAATGTGGTAATAAGAACTGAATATATTTTACAACTGTGGTAGATATAAATGCAAGACAAAATATTGCACAAATTTTGTGCCCGAAATTTGACAACGGCGGCAAATATCTTTTACAAATGTCTCATAAAGCGTTTCCCGTACAAAAACAATTAGTCACAATACAAAAACACATCCCCGATTTTCGGCTTTTTTCGGTATTTTGTCCGCTTGCCCGCAGGGGGGCAAAGCTCCTATAATATTGGCATACCGCAACGGCGCGGCAGATGCGATCCGCCGCCGGCGGGTCGCATTTGATTTACTGTAGGAGGAAATAAAGATGGCTAGAGTTTACAATTTCAGCGCCGGCCCTTCGATGCTGCCGGAAGCTGTTCTGAAAACCGCACAGGCAGAACTGCTGGATTACCATGGTTCCGGCATGAGCGTGATGGAAATGAGCCACCGCAGTAAGTGGTTTGATGAGATCATCCAGAACACCGAGGCTGCCATGCGCCGGGTGCTGAACATCCCGACAATTATAAGATCGGCTTTTTCCAGGGCGGCGCGACCCAGCAGTTTGCCATGGTGCCGCTGAACTTTATGACCACCGGCACGGCGGACTACCTGGTCACCGGTAACTTCAGCAAGGAAGGCAGCCGAGGAGGCCGCCAAGTTCGGCACGGCCCGCATTGCCGCCAGCAGCAAGGACAAGAACTTCACCTACATTCCTGACGTGGCGGCCATCGACTATGACCCGAACGCCAGCTACATCCACATCTGCCAGAACAACACCATTTTCGGCACCAAGTATGTGGATGTGCCCCAGGTGGATGGCATCCCCCTGGTGGCGGATATGAGCTCGATGATCTGCTCCGAGCCGGTGGACGTCAGCAAATACGGCGTCATCTACTTCGGTGTGCAGAAGAACATCGCCCCCGCCGGTATGGCCGTGGCCATCGTGCGGGAGGACCTGCTGGGTAAGGCCGCCAAGGGCCTGACCCCCGACAAGATCCCTACCATGATGAACTACACTACCCTGCTGAAAGCCGACAGCATGTACAACACCCCGCCGTGCTGGTGCATCTACATGACCGGCCTGGTCATGCAGTATCTCGAGAACGAGATCGGCGGCCTGGAAAACATGCAGAAGCGCAACGCCGCCAAGGCCAAGGTGCTGTACGATTACCTCGACGGGCAGGACTTCTACAAGAATCCCGTTGAGAAAAAGTACCGCAGCATGATGAACGTGACCTTCACCAGCCCCAACGACGACCTGGACAAGGCGTTCTGCGCCGCAGCGACCGAGGCCGGGTTCGTCAACCTGAAGGGCCACCGCCTGGTGGGCGGCATGCGTGCCTCCATCTACAACGCCATGCCGCCGGAGGGCATCGACAAGCTGGTCGACTTCATGGAGAAGTTCCGCAGGGAGCATTGAGCTGCTGCACAGCAGGGGTCGGGTGTGTCCGGCCCACGGCACTGTGGCAGCCACCCGTGAGAGGGTCACTGCGTAAGGCTGAGGGCCGGGCATGCCCGGCCCCTACGGCGCAAAATAAGGGGAACAGGGAGTAACGATATATGTATACCATTAAAACCATGAACGCCATTTCGCCGGTTGGGCTGGCAAAGCTGCCGGCCAACCAGTTCGAGATCAATAACGAGGCCAACGCCGCACAGGGCATTCTGGTGCGCAGCGCCGATATGCACGACATGCCGCTGCCCGACAGCCTGCTGGCCATCGCCCGTGCAGGTGCCGGTACGAACAACATTCCCGTGGAGGACTGCACGAACAAAGGCATCGTCGTGTTCAACACGCCGGGCGCCAACGCCAACGCCGTGGCCGAGCTCGTCGTCGGTGCGCTGGTCGCGGGCAGCCGCAATCTGGTGGACGCCGTGAACTGGGCGCAGACCCTCAAGGGCCGCGACACGATTGCCAAGGACGTGGAGAAGGGCAAAAAGCCCTTCGTCGGTCCCGAGCTGCGCGGTAAGACGCTGGGCGTCATCGGGTTGGGTGCCATCGGTGCGCGCGTGGCCAACGCCGCCGTGGCGCTGGGCATGGAAGTTCTGGGCTATGACCCATACATTTCCATTGACGCTGCATGGAGCCTGTCCCGCAGCGTACAGCACTGCGTGACCCTGGGCGATATGCTGCCCCGCTGCGACTATCTGACCATCCATGTCCCCTACCTGCCCACGACCCGCCACACCATCAACGCCCAGACCCTTTCGATGTGCAAGGACGGCGTGCGCGTGCTGAACTTTGCCCGCGGCGAGCTGGTGGACAACGCCGCACTGCTCGACGCACTGAACAGCGGCAAGGTGGCGCAGTACTTCTGCGACTTCCCGGCTGAGGAACTGCTGGGCGTCAAGGGCGTGTACTGCACGCCGCACCTGGGTGCCAGCACCCCGGAAAGCGAGACCAACTGCGCTGTGATGGCAGCCAATGAGCTGAGCGACTACCTGAAAAACGGCAACATCACCCACAGTGTCAACATGCCGGATGTCAGCCAGCCGCGTGTGGGCGGCCGCCGCATCTGCATGATCCACAAGAACGCGCCGGGCGCGATCTCGGCCATCACGAGCATTTTGACCGAAGCGCACCTGAACATTGAAAACATGGTGAACAAAGGCAAAAAGGATGTCGCCTATACCCTGCTGGACGTGACGGGCAATGTCACCGACGACCTCGCCGTCAAGCTGGGTGCGATTGAACCCGCCATCCGCGTGCGCGTGCTGTAAAAGCATCAACTTTGCGAAATCTCCCCTGCTGAACCAATCAGCAGGGGCTTTTTTGTGGAGGATAACCATGAAATAGAATGAATCGCTCGCGGAGACGCGGGCGGTTTTTGTTCTCTTTGCCCAAAAACCAAACAAAACGGAACAATCGCCCGAATACGGCTTTTTTTGCGGTGGGTTTTATGGTAGAATCAATGAGAACTCAAAAAATGCAGAGGGAGGGCCGCAGCATGACCAACGCGCCGAAAACCGTATTAGCCATCCATGACCTGCCGGGCTTTGGCCGGGCGGCGCTGTCAGTCATCGTGCCGGTCCTCTCGACGCTGGGCGTGCAGGCGGTGGCGCTGCCCACGGCGGTGCTGTCCACCCACACGGGCGGGCTGGGCACCCCGGCTAAGCTCTCCAACCCCGGTTACGGCCCTGCGGCGCTGGCGCATTACCAGCGGCTGGGCGTGCAGTTTGACTGCATCTACTCCGGCTATCTGGCGGACGCCGCGCAGGCAAAGCTCGTCGAGCAGGCCTTTGAACTGTGGCCCCGCGCCTTAAAAGTGGTGGACCCGGTGCTGGGCGACGGCGGGCGGCTGCAGTACAGCGGCCTGGGGGCCGATATGGTCCCGGCTATGTACAACCTGTGCAGCAAGGCGAACCTGATCGTGCCCAACGTGACCGAGGCTGCACTGCTGCTGGGCGACCCGCTGCCCGGTGTGGGCAGTGCCGAGCAGGCCGCCGCACAGGCGGCCCGGCTGACCCGCGTAGCGCCGCAGGTCGTTGTGACCGGCGTGACGGGCATCGGCGGCGGACGCTACATAGGCTGTGTGGGCGCGGCCCGCGGCGGCGAGGGCTATGCCGTAAAAACGCCGCTGCAGCCGCGGATGTTCCACGGCACGGGCGATATTTTTGCCGCTGTGCTCGTTGGGCGCATTTTGCGGGGCAACGTCCCCCAGGCTGCCGTACAGGCAGCTGCCGCCTTCGTAGCCGAGTGCATCAGGCAGACGCCCGAGGGAGCCGACGAGCGGCTGGGCGTCTGGCTGGAGAACGCCCTGCCGAAGCTGCGGCAGGAGTAAGACCATGAGACTGCCGCGAGACAAGGATGTCCTTGAAAACGCCCGAGCGCTGCGAAAAAGCATGACGCGGGAGGAACGCCATCTGTGGTATGATTTTCTGCGCGGATATTCGCCGCGCTTTGTACGGCAGAAGGTTGTAGGACGGTATATTCTGGATTTTTATTGCGATGCGGCAGGTCTGGCGATAGAGCTGGACGGCAGCCAGCATTATGAAGCGGCGGGACAGCTGCACGATGCACAGCGCACGGAATATCTGGAGGGCTTCGGAATCAGGGTGCTGCGGTTTTCCAATCTGGATGTGATGCAGCATTTTGAGGGCGTATGCCGTGTGATTGATAACGCCGTGAAAAGCCTCCCCTAGAGGGGAGGTGGCCGAAGGCCGGAGGGGTGGCCGGGAGCCGACCCATGAACGGCGTGCCGCCCGGCCCCTCACCCGGCGCTGCGGCGCCACCCTCCCCCAAGGGAGGGCTAAAGTTATAGAACGAGGACTTGTAAATTTATGCCAACCTTAAACATTGTACTGGTCGAGCCGCAGATCCCGCAGAACTCCGGCAATATCGCGCGCACCTGCGCGGTGACGGGGGCGCGGCTGCATATGGTCGGCCCGATGGGCTTTACCGTGGACGACAAAAAATTAAAGCGCGCCGGGCTTGACTATTGGCACCAGCTTGATATAACATATTATCAAGATCAGACGGATTTTTTTGCCAAAAACAGTGGTCCGTTTTTCTACTTCACGTCCAAGGGCCCGCGCCGCCATGTGGATGTGACCTACCCCGACGGCGCGTATCTCGTCTTTGGGCGCGAGGATGCGGGCCTGCCGGAGGAACTGCTGGCCGCCCATGAGGCCGACTGCGTGCGCATGCCGATGCGCCGCGGCGAACGATGCCTGAACCTTTCCAACGCGGTGGCAGTGGGCGTGTACGAAGCATTGCGTCAATGGGATTTTGCCGGTTTGGAGACCCACGGGCAGTTGACCCGATACGAATGGAGTGAGGACGTAAAATGAGCAAGATCGGTTTTTTGACGGATTCCTGTTCCGATATTCCGCAGGGGCTTGCGGACAAATATGGCATTGAGGTGGTGGGCTTCCCCATCAACCTGGATGGCACCGAGTATATGGAGCGCAAGGACTTTACCAACGACCAGTTTTATGAGATGATGCGCAAGGCCCAGGGCGTGCCCACCACCGCCGCCATCACCCAGCTGCAGTGGTGCGAAATTTACGAGCGCTATGTGGACGAGGGCTACACCGACCTGGTGCACCTGAGCATCAACGCGGGCGGCTCCAGCACCTACAACAACGCCGTCAAGGCCATGGAGCTGTTGGAGGAGGAGCGCCCCGGTTACACGATGAAGATTCAGATCATCGACAGCCACACCTATTCGATGCCCTACGGCTGGTATTTCTGCGAGTGCGCCCGCAAGGTGCGCAACGGCGGCGAGCTTTCCACCTGCGTGGCCGAGCTGAAGCAGAAGCTGGACTGCGTGGAGATCTGCCTGGCGGCTTACAGCCTGAAGCAGATGAAGAAGTCCGGCCGCGTCAGCGCTGCCGCTGCCGTGGTGGGCGACCTGCTGGGCATCCGTCCCATCATCAGCCTGAACGCTGGTGTCTCCAAGGTCGAGGCCAAGGTGCGCGGTGATGCCGCTGTGCCCCCGGCCATGATCAAATGGGTGGAGAGCCGCGTCGATTCGATGAAGGACACGCCCTACATGGTGGCCTACACGTCCAGCACTGCCAAGCGGGACGAGCTGGTGAAGCTGTGCAAAAAGACCTTTGGCCATGCGCCGATGATCGTCTTCCAGCTCGGCGGCGTGGTCAGCGCCAACACCGGCCCCGACGGCATCGCCATCGTCTACGAGGGCAAGCCCCGCAATCTCGAGGCTTATGCGCCGGAGCTGCCGTAACGGTGTTGTAGGGGCGGATGCTTGCATCCGCCCGCGGGGCGTCGAGGATACCGCCCCCTACAATACGATTGCACCGTAAGGCCGGGTATGCCAGGCCCTCAGCATTCTCGTAAGAGACCGTCCGCCCTGCAGGGCAGCGTCTGGCACGGCGGTGATTGCTAAAGTAAAGAAATTTTCCCCGCAGGTCTTGCAACGGCCTGCGGGTTTTGTTATAATTTAGGTTTGTTGAGCAACTTAGGATTTTAGGCTCCGCTGCCGGCTGCTGGTCGGCAGCGCAAACCCCGCAAGGCTGGCGGTCTTGCGTGTGGTCAAAATCTATCCGCCGGAGTATTGTATGAATATGAAAAATCTGTCCGTCCGTCGCCTTGTGCGCTGCGCTGTCATTGCGGCTGTCTATGTGGTCGTCTGCCTTGTGCTGGCCCCGTTCAGCTACGGCGCGGTGCAGGTCCGCGTGGCCGAGGCCCTCTGCCTGCTGCCTGTCTTCGGCGCCGAGTATATCGTCGGCGTCACGCTGGGCTGCTTTTTGGCAAATCTGCTCGGCTCCACCGTCGTTGACGTGGTGTTCGGCACGCTGGCGACCCTGCTGGCCTGTCTGGTCACCTACAAGCTGCGCGATGTGCGCATCAAGGGGCTGGCCATTCCGGCGTCCCTGCCGCCTGTTATCTTTAATATGATCATCGTGGGTGCGTTCGAGATCACCTTCTTCTTCTCGGACGGCGCACCCACGGCGATGCTGGCGGTGTTCAATGCCGTTACTGTCGGCATTGGCGAGCTCATCAGCTGCACGATTCTGGGTGTGGCGCTCGTCAAGCTGATCGAAAGCAACGCGGGTCTGAACAAAATTTTTACAGAAGAATAAGGCAACACCGCACAATTCTAAGTGCCGATACGGCGAGCGAGGCACGTCAGATGCTAAGCAAAAAGCGCAGGCAATACTTTGTGTATTACCGAGCATTTTTGCGACGCAGGTGACGTGCCGCAGCCGCCGGAGCGGTGCTTAAGCCCGTGGGGCGGGAATTGTGCGGTGCTGCCGTGAGAGGTAACATCTATGTGCCCGGAACTGATTTTGTGGGATTGGAACGGTACCCTGCTCGATGATGTCGATCTCTGCGTGGACGCGCTCAACCGTCTGCTGGCAGGATTCGGCTACCCGCAGCGGTATGACCACGAGCGGTACCGGGCTATTTTTGGCTTTCCCATCGAGGAATATTACGTCCGCGCGGGGTTTGACTTTACAAAGCACAGCTTTGCAGAGCTGGCCGAAAAATACATGGAGGACTACGTCCCCGCCAGTGCGGCCTGCCCGCTGGCAGACGGCGCCATTGACGCGCTGGAGGCGTTTAAGGCCGCGGGGCTGCGGCAGGTCATTCTGTCGGCCAGCAATCTGGACACGCTGCGGCGCCAGACCGACGAGCGCGGCGTGACGGGCTATTTTGACCGTCTGCTGGGTCTGGGCGACATCTACGCCAAGAGCAAGGTCGAGGTCGGGCTGGCCTATTTAAAGGAAAACGGCTTTGACCCGGCACGCGCCGTCATGATCGGCGATTCCGTCCACGACTATGAGGTTGCACAGGCGCTGGGCGTGCGCTGCGTTTTGCAGTCCGGCGGCCACCAGCCGCCGGAAAAATTGAGGGAAACGGGCGCACCGGTTGTAAAGGGATTGCGCGAAGCCGCGGCGCTGATTTTGGAATAAGGGCAATACCGCATAATTCTAAGTGCCGATACGGCGAGCGAGGTGCGGCAGCTGCTAAGCCAAAAGCGCAGATAATACTTTGTGTATTATCGAGCATTTTGGCAACGCAGATGCCGTGCCGCAGCCGCCGGAGCGGTGCTTAAGCCGTAAGGCGGGAATTATGCGGTGTTGCCTAAGAGCTTACGGGAGGCTGTAGGGACGTCGAGGACGCCGCCCCCTGCAAACAACTGCCCGCCGCTATGATGCGGGTCGATGCGAGCATCGACCCCTACAACAGAGGAGCAACACAATGTCTGACCGCATAAAAGGCTCCGCCTTGACGATGGGCGGCGCGGCGTGCTGGGGCGTTTCGGGCTGCATGGGACAGTACCTGTTCACCCGCGAAAACATGGACTCCACCTGGCTGGTGCCTATCCGGCTGTTTCTGGCGGGGCTGATCCTGTGCGGATTCTTTTTTATAAAGGACCGCAAAACGCTTTTTGACCCGTGGAACGTTAAGAAAGATCCGCGCAACGCCATTGACCTGCTGGTCTACGGTCTGGCGGGCGTCAGCTGCTGCCAGTTCACCTACTTTCTGACGATCCAGCTTTCCAGCGCGGGCATGGGCACGATTTTGCAGGATGTCTCCCCCGTCATCATCCTGCTGGTCGTCTGCATCCAGCAAAAGCGCGGCCCCCGCGTGTTTGAGGTCTGTTCGATCTTGCTGGCGCTGGTGGGCGTTTTCCTCATCACGACCCACGGCAGCCTGACCGGGCTGGCCGTCAGCCCGGCGGCGCTGGTCTCCGGCATCGTCAGTGCCTGCTGCGTCGCCATCTACACGATGTGGCCGAAAAAATTGCAGGAGCAGTACCCCACCCCCATGCTGCAGGGCTGGGCGTTTTTGATGGGCGGCATCATGTTTTCGCTCATCTTTCGCCCGTGGCAGATCGACTATGTGCCGACGGCGATGGGCGCGTTCGGCATCTTCACGGTGGTTGTACTGGGCAATGTGCTGGCGTTCAGCCTGTACATGTCAGGCGTGCCGCTCATCGGCCCCCAGCGGTCGAGCCTGTACAGCTTTGCCGAGCCGGTCACCGCCGCCATCATCAGCACGCTTGTGCTGGGCACCTTTACGCTGTGGGATGCGCTGGGTTTTGGCTGTATTTTCCTGATGCTGGTGCTGCTGAGCCTGCCCGCAAAGACTAAAATTAAATATATTACGAAATACACCCGCGCAGGTTTGACAGCAAGCCCTGTGCGGGTGTATTATAGTATCATGTGTAAAACTATATAAAACCACTATTAGCCGCACCTCTACACGCGGCGGAAAATACAGGGGAACTGTTATGTCTTTTTTTGAAAAACTGTTTGGTTCCTTCTCGGACAAGGAACTGAAGCGCATCAACCCGCTCAAGGATAAAGTCCTTGCTTTGGAGCCGGAGATGGCCAAGCTGACCGACGAGGAGCTGCAGGCCAAGACCACCGAGTTCAAAGAGCGCCTTGCCAAGGGTGAGACCCTAGACGACCTGCTGCCGGAGGCGTTCGCCGTCTGCCGCGAGGCGGACTGGCGTGTGCTGGGCCTGAAGCCCTACCCGGTGCAGATCATCGGCGGCATTGTGCTTCATCGTTCCTGCATTGCCGAGATGCAGACCGGTGAAGGCAAGACCCTGGTGGCTACCATGCCCGTACCTCAATGCCCTGACCGGCAAGGGCGTGCATGTTGTCACCGTCAACGATTACCTGGCCCGCCGCGATAGTGAGTGGATGGGTAAAGTCTACCGCTTCCTGGGCCTGACCGTCGGCCTGGTGGTGCACGGCGTTGAGGCCAACGACCGCAAGGCGGCCTACGCTGCTGATGTCACCTACGGCACGAACAACGAGTTCGGGTTTGATTACCTGCGCGATAACATGGTGGTCTACAAGGCCAGCATGGTGCAGCGCGGCCACGCCTACGCCATCGTCGACGAGGTGGACTCCATCCTCATCGACGAAGCTCGTACCCCGCTGATCATCTCCGGCAAGGGCGAAGACTCCAGCGTGATGTACAAGCGCGCCGACGACTTTGCCAAAACACTGAAGAAGTCCGTCATCGTGGAGCTGGACGACAAAGTAAGGCCGCTGAATGGGGCAGGTCGACGGCGATTATGTCGTGGACGAAAAGCGCAAGACCGCTACTTTGACCGAATCCGGCGTGCAGAAAGGCCGAGGCCTTCTTCCATGTGGAGAACCTGGCCGACGCCGACAATATGTCGCTGCGCCACTATATTGACGGTGCGATCAAAGCCCGCGGTGTGATGCACCGTGACATCGACTACATCGTGAAAGAGGGCGAGGTCATCATCGTTGATGAATTCACGGGCCGTCTGATGTATGGCCGCCGCTTCAATGACGGCCTGCATCAGGCCATCGAGGCCAAGGAAGGCGTGACCGTTGCTGCCGAGAGCAAGACCTTGGCCAGCATCACCTTCCAGAACTATTTCCGTATGTATGACAAGCTGGGCGGTATGACCGGTACAGCCTCCACCGAAGCTGACGAGTTCAGCGAGATCTACGGCCTGAACATCGTCAGCATCCCCACCAACAAGCCCCGCGCCCGCAAGGACTTGCCAGACAGCGTGTACAAGACCGTCAACGGCAAGTATAATGCCGTGATCGAGCAGGTGGCCGAATGCCACGCCAAGGGCCAGCCCGTTCTGGTTGGTACCGTCAGTGTGGAAAAGAGCGAGGCACTCTCCAATCTGCTGAAGAAGCGCGGCATTGAGCATAATGTGCTGAACGCAAAGCAGCACGAGCGAGAAGCCGAAATCGTTGCACAGGCCGGTAAGCAGGGCGCTGTGACCATTGCCACCAATATGGCCGGCCGTGGCACCGATATCATGCTGGGCGGCAACGTGTCCTATATGGCAAAGGCGGCCCTTTAAAAAAGGAACTGTCCGAGAGCTGACCGCCAACCTGGCAGAGCTGAAGGATGCCTACGAGCATGAGAAGGCCCGCGCCAAGGCTGCCGGTACCGAGCTGCCTACCCCGCCGGAGGCCGGTATTGATGCCAAACTCGAGATGCTGATGACCGAGTGCGACGGCCACGCCGAGACCGAGGACGCCGAAATTCTCCATGCCCGCAAGCGTTTTGAGGAACTGTGCGAAGAATTTACCCCCGAGGTCAAGCGCGAGGCGGAGATCGTCCGCAATGCGGGCGGCCTGTTCATCATCGGCACCGAGCGCCACGAGAGCCGCCGTATCGACAACCAGCTGCGCGGCCGTGCCGGCCGTCAGGGCGACCCGGTGCATCCCGTTTCTTCCTGAGCCTGGAAGATGACCTGATGCGCATCTTCGGCGGTGAGCGCGTGCAGGGCCTGATGGACAGCCTGGGCCTGGAAGAGGACATGCCCATCGAGAACAAGCTGATCACCAACACGATCGAGAGCGCCCAGAAAAAGCTGGAAGCTTCCAACTTTGCAATTCGTAAACAGGTGCTTCAGTACGACGATGTCATGAACCAGCAGCGCGAGATCATCTACAAGCAGCGTCAGATGGTGCTGGACGGTGAGGATATCAGCGACAAGCTGCATGAGATGATGCGCCAGTCCATCGACGACGCCTGCACCAACTACCTGAACGGTGAGACCGCCGACGATGGGATTTCGCCGGGCTGCGCCGCCACTTCATGAACTGGCTGTGCCTGCCCAGTGACTTCAACTACACCAAGGACCAGCTGGAGGACCTGACCAAGGAGGGCATCGCCGACGAGCTGTATAAACGCGGCATGGACATCCTGACTGCCAAGGAGAAGAAGTACGGCTCCAAGACAATGCGCGAACTGGAGCGTATCTGCCTGCTGCGCAACGTCGACTCCAAGTGGATGGATCACATTGATAACATGGATCAGCTGAAGCAGGGCATGGGCCTGCGCGGTTACGGCCAGCATGACCCCGTGGTCGAGTACCGCATTGAAGGCTTTGCCATGTTCGATGAGATGATCGCCTCCATCCGTGAGGATGCTGTGCACATGCTGCTGACCATCGAGATCCGCCAGCAGAACGCCGAGCCGAAGCGTGAGCAGATCGCCAAGCCCACCGGCGATAATGCGCCCGGTGATACCGGTGCCAAGGCCCCGGCCCCCGTGCGCGTGACCAAGATTGGCCGCAACGATCCCTGCCCCTGCGGCAGCGGCCTGAAATGGAAAAAATGCACCTGCAAAGAGTATCACCCTGACCTGTAAACCAAAAGCCAAGGCGCACCGTTACATGGCGGTGCGCCTTTTTAAGTATGAGGTATGTTTATGAAAGCACGTATCATCCAGGAGCCGCGGTGTGTGCTGCTGTGGCGGTTTGACGAGAAAAGCGCCGGGTATGACGCCCTGGCCCATGCAGCGCGGGCCTATAAGCTGAAGATCCGCTGCATCGGGGACGGCGACCTGGCCGCCAAGGTGGGCGACCTGTGCCAGGGGCTGCCCTCCCCTGCCTTTGCGCCGTTCATTAAGGTCAGCGACCGCCCCGCCATGATTGTGAGCGGCCTGCGCCACGATACCGGCGAGCTGGGGCATTTCCTCGACCTCGTCAAGGCGGGCGGGGCAGAGTTCCCGCTGCGGGGCATGGTGACCCCTACCAGCAAAAACTGGACGCTGCTGCAGCTTTTGCAAGAGCTGAACAGCGAGCACGAGACCGTGGCCGGGGGCAAAGCATGAAGCGGCTGCTGGCCCTGGGGCTGGCGGCGATCTGCCTGGCCTGTGCCCTGCCCCTGACCGCCTGCACGCCCCAGCAAAAGCTGTACAGCGCCAGCTGGTTTGACATGTTCGACACTGTCACGATGGTGCAGGGCTACGCCGCCAGCCAGGAAGAATGGGACACCCAGGCCGATGCCCTGCACGACGATTTGGAGCATTACCACCAGCTGTTTGACATTTACCACCACTACGACGGCATGGTGAACCTGTACGACGTCAACGCCCGTGCCGGTCAGGAACCGGTGCAGGTCAGCCGGGAGTTATTCGACTTTTTGCAGCTGTGCAAGACCAGCGGTGAGACACTGGCGGGCGGTGCAGTGAACATTGCGGCGGGGGCTGTGCTGAGCCTGTGGCACGATGCCCGCGAGAGCGAGAATCCTGCCCCGCCTGCGGCAGATGCCATCTCCGAAGCCCTGCAGCACTGCAACTTGGATGACCTGCTGCTGGACTCCGGCACCCTGACGGTGGCCTTTGCCGACCCGGCCATGACGCTGGACGTGGGAGCTGCCGCCAAGGGCTACACCGCCGTGCAGGCGGGCCAAGCGGCCCGGGAGCGCGGGCTGACCCATGCCCTGCTGAACATGGGCGGCAACGTCTACACCACCGGCCCCAAGGCCGACGGCAGTGCCTGGCGCGTGGGGGTGGAAAACCCCTGGCCCGGTGAGGATGCGCCGCAGTACGTGCAGACCGTGGAGCTGACCGGCGGCGACTCGCTGATCGTCAGCGGTGATTACCAGCGGTACTTTACCTACGAGGGCAAACGCTACTCCCACCTGATTGATTTGACCACAGGCTGCCCGGCTGCCTATTACAGCAGCGTTGCGGTGTATTCCAGCCCGGATGAGGGGCTGGGGGACTTGTTCTCCACCGCCCTTTTCTGCCTGCCACCGGAGCAGAGCCGGCAGGTGGCCGACGACAATGGCCTGGCCGTGCTGTGGCTGGGCACGGACGGCGAGGTTGCCGCCCAGACCGACAACTGGCCGGGTAAAGCAGTATAACCAATAGCAGATAAAAACAAAGCACCGCTGTACGTGAAATTTACGTACAACGGTGCTTTTGCTATATGTGCTGAAAAGCCTCCCTCTGCGAGGAAGGTGGCCCGAAGGGCCGGAGGGAGAAACTTTGCCTTAAGCTCTCTCCCCCCACCCGCTTCGCGGGGCCGCCTCCCAGAGGGGGCCTTCAAGAGGGGGTAATTTATTGTTCCGCGCTCAGCAAGATGCGGTCGTTGTCCAGTGCGTGGCCGACATTTTCGGCAAAGCGCTGCAGCAGGCCGTCTACCGTCATGTGGGCGCGCTCCTCGTCGGCTACGTCCAGCACGATGCGGCCATGGTCCATCATCAGCGTGCGGTTGCCCAAGGTAAGGGCGTCGTGCATGTTGTGGGTGATCATCAGACAGGTGATGTGGTTCTCCGCCACAATCTTTTTGGTCAGATCCAGCACCTTTTCCGCCGTGGCGGGGTCCAAAGCGGCGGTGTGTTCGTCCAGCAGCAGCAGCTTGGGGGTGACGAGGGTCGCCATCAGCAACGTCAGTGCCTGGCGCTGGCCGCCGGAGAGCAGGCCGACGGGCTGTTTCATGCGGTCCTCCAATCCCAGACCCAGGGCGGAGAGCTTCTCGGCAAAGAGGTCGCGATCCTTTTTGGAGATGCGGGAGAAGGACGACGTGTGCCCGGACGCCCGCAGGTAGGCCAGCGCGAGGTTTTCCTCAATGGTCATGTGGGGGGCCGTGCCGCGCAGCGGGTCCTGGAACATGCGACCGATGTACTTGGAGCGGCGGTAGTCCGGCATAAACGTGATGTCCTGGCCATCCAGCGTGATGGTACCAGTATCCGAGATGAACTCGCCTGCAATGGCGTTGAACATCGTGGACTTGCCTGCGCCGTTGGAGCCGACGATGGTGGCAAAGTCGCCGTCTTTCAAATTCAGGTCGATCTTTTGCAGAGCCAGCTTTTCGTTGACGGTGCCGGGGTTAAAGGTTTTGCTGATGTTTTTCAGTTCAAGCACGGCGGGCACCTTCTTTCTCGGCTTGGGAGCGGCGGCGGCGGAACGCCGCGCGGGACCGGATGGTGGGGGCGGCGATGGCCAGCGCCACGATGACGGCGGAAATCAGCTTGAGACACTCCGACGGGACGTTGGCGCGCAGGGCCAGCGCGATGATGAAGCGGTAGATGACACTGCCTGCCACAGCCGCCGCGGCCTTGGCCCACATGCCGCCACGGCCAAACAGCGTCTCGCCAATGATGAGGGACGCCAGGCCGATGACCACCATGCCGGTGCCCAGGTTGATGTCGGCAGATTTCTGGTACTGGGCCAGTACGGCGCCGGAAAGGGACGTCATGGCGTTGGAAATGCACAGGCCAATCGTGATGGTGAACGCCGTGTTGATGGAGGAGGCACGCACCATGTCGGGGTTATCGCCGGTGGCGCGGATGGAAAGGCCCATCCGGGTGCCCAGGAACAGGATCAACAGCAGGCAGACGACCACGGTGATGACCGCGGCCACCAGCAGCTTGTACGGGAACACATCGCCAAAAAGCGCCTGCGCCATCGTAAAGATGGTCTGCGTTTTCAGCATTGGCACGTTGGAGGAAAAGCCCATAACCGCCAGGTTGACGGTGTACAGCCCCGTGTTGGTGATGATGCCGGCGAGGATCGACGGCACGCCCAGGCGGGTTTGCAAAGTGGCTGTGACAAAGCCGGAAGCCACACCGGCGGCAATAGCCAAAAACAGACCCAGCACCGGGTGCCCGGCCACCGCGGCGGTAGCCGAGACCGCGCACCCCAGGGTAAAGGTGCCGTCGGTACTCATATCGGCGATATTTAAGATACGGAAGCTGAGGAACAGCGCCATAGCCACCAGTGCGTAGATGAAGCCAAGCTCCAGCGCACTGAAGACGGTTGCAGCGGTAAACATGGGCAAAACGTCCTTCCTGATTTGATGGGGGTACTGCATAAAAAGGGAGGGCAGCTCGGCGTGGGCCTTGCCTGCACCTCCCTTTGGGGAGTTAAGATTTATTCGGCGGTGGTCTCAACTTCGACCACGGTGCCGGCCAGATCATTGAAAGCGCTGTAGTCCAGGTCCGGGCTGCGGCGGTCTCGGTGTTGACGGTGATGATGCCGCCGTCCATGACGTGGTACTCAGGCACGGTGCCGGTCTCCAGGATGTCCAGCGCCATATCGGCGGTGTAGGTGCCCAGTTCGGTATAGTTGACGCCGCAGGTGGCGAAAGCGCCGGCGGTGACGAAGCTGTCGGCACCGGTGTAGAACGGAATGCCCGCATTGGTCAGCGTCTCAGAGACAGCAGCGGCGGCGGCCATGACCACGTTATCCGTGGGGGTAAAGACGGCGTCAACCTGGCCCACCAGGGCGTTGGCGGCGGTCATGATCTCATCGTTGGTGTTGCCGGTCTTTTCTACGTAAGCGATGCCCTTGGCGTCCAGGTAAGCCTTGGCCTCGGCAATGGGGGTGGTGGAGTTGGCCTCGGAGTTGGAGTAGAGCAGGCCGATGGTCTTGGCCTCGGGCTGGACGGCGAAGATCATGTCCATGATGGACTGGGTGTTCAGCGCGTCGGAGGTGCCGGTGACATAGTCGATGTCGGTCAGGTCAGCGGCGGCGGGGTCCGAGATGGCGGCGTAGATGACCGGGGTCTTGGTGGACTCGCAGGCGGTGGCCATGCACTGGGCGGCCAGCGTGGCGATGGGAATGACGGCATCGTAGCCATCGGAGACGGCCTGGGTGCCGATCTGGTTCAGCGTGGTGGCGTCGTTCTGGCCGTTGAAATCCTTGTACTCAATGGTGATACCCTTCTCGGCGGCCTTGGCGTCCAGCTCGGCCTCGATGGCGGTGCGGATCTCATCCAGGCTGGCGTGGTCCAGCTGCTGGACGATGGCGACCTTGTAGGCGGTGGCGTCGGCGGAGGATCCCGTGGTGGAATCTGCCGCGGCGGAAGAAGCAGTGCTTTCGGCAGCAGAAGAAGCGGTAGAAGCGGAGGCACCGCAGGCGGACAGAGAAGTGAGCATAGCGGCGGCGGTCATAACAGCAACGAACTTTTTCATGGTAATTACTCCTTGTTTTGTAAATTGGTTTGTTGTTTGGCAGGCTTTACAAAACAGATTGCCATCGCTCTTTCAAAGGAATGTGTTTCATCGTTCATTTCCCCTCATGTGCTGTGTAAGGAATAAAAAACTGCCCTTGCACAGAAATCCTCCTGTGCAAGGGCAGATAACAATTTATCTGTGGTGCCACCTTGCTTGCCGCAACTATAAACTGCGGCCACTCTGTAGGGAACCAACATTCCCCTGCCCTGTAACGGGAGCTGCCCGTCAGCGGATACTCAAGGCCTTGGCCTTTTTCCCCGTGCCCTCCGCGAACCATTATGCTGTCCCGCTTTGCGCCCCATTCCCAGCAACAGGGGCTCTCTGTGGCTGCGCTGTCAGCTTTACTTTCGCTTCATTGGTTTAAAGCATTTATACCACACTGTTCCCGTTTTGTCAACGGCTTTTTGCAAAAAACTTTTTAAGAATCTGTATCTTCTTCTGCATTTGTCGTTGTATCGTACACTTTATCGTGCAGGATCAGCAGCTTGGCGGCCCACTCCCCTGCCGGGGTGTCGGTATTTTCCATAAAGGCGGCGCTGGCGGCAAAGGGGCTGTCCTCGCCGTCCAGGGCCAGCAGCAGGTCTTTGCCCGGCACGGCGGATTTGCCCAGCCAATCGGCAAAGCTGTCGGCATCCCACAAAGCAGCATCGCTGGGGGCAAACGTGCCGTCATACTCCCACTCGCCGCACAGGGACACGATGGGGCAAAGCTGCTCGTCGGATTTGGCAAGCACTTCCTGCATGCGGGCGGCCAGGGTACCGTCCACGGGCAGCAGGTCATCCACGCCGGTAAAGGCCAGGATCTTGGCGTCCGGGTAAGCTTTCAACGCCTGCTGCAGGTCGTAGGCCAGCAGACCTGCGCCCTCGTCGGCGTTGATGCTGCCCATCATGCCCTGATACAGGCGGTAGACCAGTATGTATTGGTCACCGAAATAGCGCTGCATCTGGCGGGGATACTTCTGCATGGCGGTCTTGAACCAGTAGGCGGACTCGCGGGCAGTGCCGGTCTTAATAGCGCTGATGGCCTCGGCAATTTCCGGCTCCGGCGTGTTCCAAATCTGGCTGGCCAGCGTTTCAAGCGCCTGGCCAATGACGGCATCGCTTTTATCAGTGCCCATGCCTACGGCGTGCAGGCGGCCGGGATAGCTGGCGTAGACGGACTGCCACATGGCTTTGGCATCATCGCGGTCAGCCTTGGGCAGTACGGCCAGGTAGCGGTCCAGGCTGGCGGCCGCGCCGGTCTGTAAGTAGTTGTCCAGCAGCGCACCGGCGGCGGGGCCGTAGGGGACGGCCACCACGCTGACGCCATGGGATTGCAAAGAGGTGATGAGGTTTTGCTGCACCTCGGCCGCGCGGGTATCCTCCAGCCCGGCCAGGAACAGCCGGTAATCGGCGTTGCCAAAGTCGGAACTGTCCAGCGGGTAGCTCAGATCGACGGTGTGCAGGTTGGATTTGAGATAGTCTGCCGTGGGGTCGGACGCCTTCACAGCGGTCTCGCGTGTGGCGGTGTCGGCCAGGCCCTCGGCCTCCCGTGCGGCGGTCTCCGGCGTGGCGGCAATGACCTCCTCCGCGCTCTCATCATTGTACAAAAAGTCTTGCAGGGCGGTGGTATTTACGTACCAGTCCGGGTCGTACATCAGGCGGTCGTCCATACCGGTGCGTACGCCGTAGGTGCCCTGCAGGGGCATGGAAAGCTGCTCTACATCGCAGCCCAAAAAGCCCGGCAGCTGCACCAGCAGCGCGGCGATCTCGGTTTTGGAAAAGTTGGTCTGTACCAGGGGCAGCATAGTGTTCAGCAGGTTATCCAGCTCGGTGACGCTGGCGTTCTGGATCTGATCCAGAACGGCCTGGATAACAGTGCGCTGGCGCTCGATACGGTGCCAGTCGTTGTCGATCTTGCGCAGGCGGGCGTACTGCAGGGCGGTGTAGCCGTCGAAGTGGTTGAGGCCCGGGTCCAGGTGGTTGACGATGAGCATCGAGTTGGAGGGCACTTCCCAGTTCAGGGCCTTGGCTTCCATCTCAGTGATGTCGATGTCCACGCCGCCCACGGCGTCCACGATCTGCACGAAGGAGTTGAAGTTGATGCGGACATAGTGGTCCACCTGCACGTTGAAGCAATCCTCCACGGTGTCCATGGTCAGCTTGGCACCGCCGTAGCGGAAGGTGTGGGTGATCCAGTCATACTCGCCCTCGTAGCCGTCCAGCAGGATGGGCACGCCGAGGCCGCGCTCGATGGAGACCAGGCGGATGGCGTGGTCCTTGATGTCCAGCGAGACCAGAATCAGGCTGTCGGCGCGGGCGTCCTCACTGAACTCGGTGGTGTCCTTGGTGCCGTCCAGCTGGTTCAGGTGGGTGAAGGCGTCGGCATCGTTGACGGCCTCGGTGCGCTCGTCGGTGCCGATGAGCAGGATGTTCAGCACATCGTCGTCGGCAAAGGGGCTGCCCTCGGGCATGGTCATCTCGTCGTCGCTATGTACCAGACCGGACCCGTCCAGGTCCTGGTCCTCGTCCGCATCAATGGTGCCCATCGAGTCAACGCTGCCGTCGTTGTAGTGCAGCAGGTCCAGCTTGCCGTTGACGTACAGCGTTGCCAGCCCAGCCAGCGCCGCCAGCACGATGACAACGACCAGCAGGATCTTGCCCCCAGAGGGGCAGCTTCTTTTTGGCGGCCGTGGCGGTCGCGGTGGTTTCGGTTGCTTCATTCTTATTTTCAGTCACGTTCATATACTTCCCTTTTGTAAGCGCCGCCGCGCAGCGCGAAGATCACATGCGTAGTAGAGAAATGCCAGCCCGGCAAAGACGGTAAGCCCCAAAGCGCGCCAGGTAAACCAGCCGTGCTGGATGCTGTGGGTGCGCAGCAGCACAAACCATGCGGGGGTCATGCAGGTGGTAAGCGCCAACGGTAAGGCACGCACCAGCGCAGTTTTGCTGCGGATGGAGAGGATGAACAGGGCAATCAGCACCGCCAGCACCGCGAGAGCGGGCCAGAAGAGATGATGGCTGTTTAACGTATCGTATAAAAATATGAAAATATTACGCCATGTCAATTCCATGCCGTGCCAGGTATCGGCGGTGGTGCGCACCTCGGCCTGGTGCAGGGCATCGGCCAGTACGTTATTGTCGGTGAAGGCCCCGGCCAGCGCCCATTTGCCGGCCCAGCATAGCGTAGCCGGTGCCCCAGCACAGGCTGCCGCCCACGGCCAAGGCGCACTGCGGCACGCCGCCTCGCAGGCGCTGCTGGGGTTCCAGCAGCCAGCAGGTCAGCGGCAGACCTAAGGTGATGATGGGCGTGACCAGCAGGTCGCAGAAAGCTGTCGCCGTGCCCAGCACCAGCAGCCCTAAGCACAGCACATCGCTGCGGCGGGGCTTGGCCAGCACCCAGGCGCAGCCCGCGTAGGCAATCATAAAGCAGGTGAAATACTGCACCTGATGGGGCACGAACCATACACTCACCGCCAACTGGCTGACGGCAAACCACACGGCGGCCCGCAGCCCGCAGCGGCGGCGCAGCTGCACCAGCACCACGGCCAGCAGCGCAAACAGCACGATATACTGTACAATACGCACACCCGTGTAGGGCATAAGCAGCAGCAAAGGCCGCAGCCAGATGAGATACCCGTGCCAGTACCGCGCGTAGGAGAACGGCTCCAGCGCGGGGGCATCGGTACGCTGGGCGCCGGTGGACCAATCCTTTTTCTATGTACCAGGCCAGGTCGTCGGCCAGGGTCTCGAAGTTATCCACATTGTAGGCAGTGTTGGTCATCATGGCCTGCAGGGGCGGCAGCTCGTCGGCGCTGGCGGCCTCAAACAGCATCAGTGTGTCGGTGTAGTTGTCCATCTGAAAGAGCTTGAAGCCCAGATATTCCGGGTACAGCCCCTCGTTTTGGATCGTCCGGGCGGAGTCGTAGACATGCTGCCGCACCCGTTCCCCCGGCAGGGCGTAGGCAGCCAGCAGCAGCACAAACAGTATGGCCAGCGTACCGGCAAAGGCGGCCAGTGCCCGCAGGGCAAAGGGACGTTTTTGTTTTTGCGTGCTCACGGCACACCTCCCCATTAAAAAGTACCCCCCTATTATATGCTAAATAGCGACAGCTTTCAACCGGATGAATGTGAAATCCATTTGAATTTTGCCGTGCTATACGGCGTCGGTCTGGCGGGAAACCGACAGTACGATGCCCATTTCCCCCAGCAGCATCATCAGGCTGGTGCCGCCGGAGGAAAAAAACGGCAGGCTGATGCCGGTGTTGGGGATGGTATTGGTGACGACGGCGATGTTTAGGATGGCCTGCAAGACCACCTGCACCACGAACCCCACGGCCAGGAGTGCCCCGAATTTATCCCGCGCACGGATGGCGATGGACATGCCCCGCAGCAGCAGCGCCAGAAAGAGCGCCACGGCCAGCGCCGCGCCGATGAAGCCCAGCTCCTCGCATAGAATCGAGAAGATAAAATCATTCTGCGGCTCGGGCACATAGAGGTACTTTTGGCGGCTGTTGCCCAGCCCCAGCCCGGCCAGCCCGCCGGAGGCAATGGCGTAGAGGCTTTGGATGGTCTGGTGCCCTTCCCCCAGCGGGTCGGCAAAGGGGTCGCGCCAGGAAGCCAGGCGGTCGGTGGCATAGGGCACCAGTTCCGGCAGGGCAAGCACCGCTGCCGCGATGGCCCCTGCCCCCAGGCCGCCCGCCAGCCCAAACCACTGCAGCCCGGTGCCGCCCACAAACATCAGCACTGCGCCGATGGATAAGATCAGCAGCGTACCCGAAAGGTGCGGCTCCAGCAGCATCAGCACCGTCACCACGCCTAAAATCAGCCCGAAGGGCAGCACGCCCCCGGCAAAGCTGTGCATGCGGTCGTGATTCAGCGAGATGATGTGGGAAAACACCAGCACCACGGCAAATTTGGCAATCTCACTGGGCTGCAGGGTGCCTAAGCCCGGCAGTACGATCCACCGTTTGCAGCCGTTGTACTCCGGCATAAACAGCACAACGACGAGCAAAATCAGCGACAGCCCCATAACAGGCCAGGCCAGTTTGTGCCACACATGGTAATCCACCAGGCTGGCGGCGTACATGGCCGCTGCGCCCAGCGCCGCAAACAATAGCTGCGGGCGGATGTAGGTGTAGGCGTCGCCGCGGCGATAGAGCGCCACTGCGTACCCGGCCGAGAAGAGCATAATAAGCCCATAGCTCAGCAGCGCCAGCAAAACGACGAGGAACGGTACATCCAGGCTGGGCTGTTCCCGCAGGCGGGTGCGCAGGGCGGCAGGGTCAAAGAAAGAAGCGGTCATACAAAATCCCCCCGCGTCCAGTATACGCAGGGGGAAAACAGGCTATGCAGTTTGTGGTTTACACAAGGCCGAAATGGCGCAGGGCCTTGGCGATGCCCTCCTTATCAATATCCGTCGTCACATAGTCGGCGGCGGCTTTGGCGTCGTCACAGGCATTGCCCATGGCCACGCCGATACCGGCATATTCCAGCATGGCGACGTCGTTTCCGCCGTCACCAAAGGCGATGGCTTCGTCCCGGGTCCAGCCAAAATGCTTCAGCATCTCGGCCAGGCCGTTGGGCTTGCCGCCGCCCGCGGGTAGGATATCGCAAAAATCATCCTCCCAGCGCACAGCCAGGCAGCCGGGGCAGCGGCGCAGGAACTCGGCCTCCTTCTCCGGCGGCAGGAACGCGCTAAGCTGGTAAATATCCTCGTGCTGGATCAGCGCGGCAACATCCCCGGCCCCCAGCTCCAGCTTTTTGGCAAAGTCGCGGCTCAAATCGTTGATAAGGTTGAACCGGCAGAAGTCCTTGCCTACAAAACCGACGGATAGCTGTTCTTTTTCAATGTACGGCAGCAGCGTTTGCAGCGATGCCGCCGGGATGTACTTGGTGTACAGCGGCGTGCCGTCGGCCAGATAGCAGTATTGACCGTTCATCGTGACATAGCCGTCAAAGGGGGTACCGTCCAGCGCATGCAGGTACGGCAGATGTACCGGCGGGCGGCCGGTAGCAATAAACGTTTTGACGCCGTTTTTGCGCAGCCGGGCCAGCGCGTCCACCGTTGAGGCGGGCAGGTGCGTGGCCTCAAAAGGCAGCAGCGTGCCGTCAATATCAAAAAATGCGGCCTTGATTTGTGTCATGACGGTGCTCCTTATTCGCGCTTGAGGCTGCGGCCCATCAGCGCCATCAGCGCACTGCGGGCCTCGAGCTTGCCGTCCAGAATGGCCTCCACGGCCTGGACGATGGGCATTTCGACCTTATACTGCCTGGCCAGGCGGCAGACGGCGGGCAGGGCGTTGATGCCCTCGACCACCTGGCCGACCTCGGTCTTGGCCTCCTCCACCGACTTGCCGCGGCCAATCAGCATACCGGCGTGCAGGTTGCGGCTGTGCATACTCGTGCAGGTGACGATCAGGTCGCCCATACCGGACAGGCCCGCAAAGGTCTCGGCCTTACAGCCCATGGCGATGCCCAGTCGGGACAGCTCGGCGTTGCCGCGGGTGATGAGCGCGGCCTTGGCGTTGTCACCGTAGCCCAGGCCCAGCGCAATGCCGACAGCCAGAGCAATGACGTTCTTGACCGCACCGCCCAGCTCGGTGCCGCGGCGGTCATCGTTGGTGTAGACGCGGAAGGTCGGTGTGGTAAAGACCTTCTGCACGGTTTTGGCGGCGTCCTCGTCGGCACTGGCGGCCACGATGGCGGTGGGCATGTCGCGGGCGACCTCCTCGGCGTGGGTCGGGCCGGACAGTGCCACAACGCGCGCTTTGCGCCCGGCCTTGGCAAGCTCATCCTCGATGATCTCGCTCATCGTCATCAGGGTCTTGTCCTCGACCCCCTTGGCAACGTCCACGATCAGCTGGCCATCCGGGATGTGCGGCGCGGCCTTTTTTGCGGTGGAGCGCACAAACGGGGACGGCACCGCAAACAGCAGGATGTCGCGCCCGGTGCAGGCCTCGGCAATATCGGCGGTGTAGTGCATGGCGGAGGGCAGCTCCATACCCGGCAGGTTGGGGTGGCGGCGGGTGGTGCTGAGGGATTTCAGCTCGGCGGGGATCGCGCTCCAAACGGTTACATCGCGGCCGTTGACCGCCAGCAGACGGGCCAGTGCAATGCCCCAGGTGCCTGCGCCGAATACTGCGATTTTTGTCATGGGAATAGTTCTCCTTGTTTGATGAAGTTAGCCGTGCCGCTTGGCAGGGGCCGGACGTGACCGGCCCTCAGCGTGAAAGGCAGAAGAATGCCCACGGGAAGGCCGAGGGCGAGGCATGCCTCGCCCCTACAGGGCATTCCGTCCCAGCAGCGAAGCAAACAGCCGCGGGCGGGGCTTGGGGGCGGGGGCGTCCACGTCCAGATACACCCGCTCATAGCAATTGACGATGCGGGTCGCGCCGTACTGTTGCTCCCGCGGGATGGAGCAGCCGTAGTTCAGATGGATGTGCCCGTGCAGCATCAGCTGCGGATGGTAGCGGTCCAGCAGGACCGAAAACGCTGTGAAGCCGCGGTGCGGCAGGTCGGTCATGTCGCCGTAGCCGTGCAGCGGCGCGTGGGTGACCAGTATGTCAATGCCGCCATGGCGGTCGATCTTGCCGCGCAGATGGTTGATGCGCTTTTTCATCTCGGCTTCGGTAAACTGCCAGGCGCCGGTGCGGTAGCGGCAGCTGCCGCCCAGCCCGGCGATGCGCAGGCCGTTGTGTACGTACACGTCGTCATCCAGGCAGATGACGCCCTGCGGCGGGCGGGTGTCGTAGCTCTCGTCATGGTTGCCGTGTACGTACAAAAGCGGCACGGGCGCCATGGTGGCAAGGTATTCCAGATAATGGCGGCTCAAATCGCCGCAGGCAATGATGAGCTCGACGCCCTCGAGCTTGTCGGGGGTGAAGTAGTCCCAGAGGGCCTTGCACTCCTCGTCCGCAACGGCCAGGATCTTCATAGCTCGGCCTCCTTCTCGACGGGAAGAAGATCGCGGTGGATGCCCTGCATCCGGTACATCGGCTTCGAGACCTCGGCCAGCTCGTCATATTCGGGGATGTGGCCGTCAACGGCGTCGCACAGCCAGTCCATGTGGGCGATCTGCTCCACATCCAGCCCGTGGCGTCCGCTGTTCTTGACGCTGCCGTCCTGCCCGGTGATCCGGCAGTGGAACGGGTCGATCATGCCGGAGGTGACGCCGGTGCGCAAAATCTGCGCCAGATGGGTCACATCGGGCGGCAGCTCGCGGCTGAGCAGCACGTCCATGACACCGCTGTTCATGCCCCACCAGTAGTTGACGGCGCGGCCGTCGGTGCCGGATTTATCCCGCACCCAGCCGCCGTCCAGCACGCTGTGCACCACATTCTCGTAGAACTGGCCCCAGTGCCAGAAGGGCGTAGCCAGATCTTGCAATACGCCGCCCGGACGGACCAGAAACGTGCCGAACTCCTGCTGGGGGCGGCCCGGCACCGGTGCGTCGCGGCCCGAAACCACCGTGATGCCCTTGCGGGTAAAGACGGCCAGCGGGTCAATCTGGTCGGGCAGACAGGTCCATTGCAGGTCGATGCGGACGTTGGGGTTCGTCATCCGCGCGCCGAGCGCGAATGCGTTGATGTTGGCGGGCACGCCGAAGCTGGGGTAATCCGCCACATAGCCGATGCGGTCGGTGCCGGCCATGGCCCCGGCGATGGCGCCGGTGATGAACTTGGCCTCGTACACGCGGGTGTAATAGGTGCGGATGCTGGCGTAGGGCATCTCCATGGAGCAGTTGAGGATGTGTACCTGCGGGTGCCGGACGGCGGCGCGCAGGGACGCGCCTACCAGCTTGGGGCTGGTCGTAAAGACGACATCCGCACCGTCGGTGATGGCCTGCTCGACAAGGGCATCGGCGCTCTTGCCCGGGACGGCGTTGAAGTAGGCTGCCGTCTCGACCTTGCCCTCAAACACAGTGTCCAGCTGGGTACGGCCAAACTCATGCTGGCTTGTCCAGGAGCTGGTGCTGGGGGTACGCTCATGCACAAAGGCAACCTTCAAATGGCTGGGGGACGTGTGTTTGCCGGGCAGGATAAAATCCAGCAGGCCGGTCTGTTTCGGGGCGGCGGGCTTGTCGCTGACCTGCACGGGGTCCGACTTCTGCAGGGCCAGCACATCGTCCCACAGGGCGTCGAGCTTTTCGCTCAGCTCGCTGGGGCTTAAATTGGCCAGCTCCTCCTTGGTGTAGACGCGCAGCAGAAGCAGCAGCACGTCGCCGACGGTACACTGCAGCCGTGCGCCGCCGTGGGCCAGAAACGCCTTCTTGACCCAGTTGTACAGCGATAAGACCTCGGTTCGATCCTCGCCAGTCCACTTTTCGTCCGGCGCCTTGCCCAGAATTTTTTGCAGGCGGGCATAGCTGCCGGGCTTGGTGAAGGTCAGCAGATAGTTCTGCATGACCGGGTAAAAGTGCATGAACTCGTAGTACATCTGCACGGCGGGGTCGTCGCTGTACTGCGGCACCACGCGGGTGACATTGCCGGTGATGCTGCTGGCGTCAAAATACTTCAGCACGCTGACGCGCTTATTGCCCTCCTGCACGTAGAAGCGGCCCATGTACTCATAGCAGGTGATAGGGTCACGGATGCCCTCATCCAGATGGGACACGCACAGGTTGATCCACTTGGTGGCAAACTCGGTCTTGAGACCGAGCAGCGGCATAAAGTTGGACGCAAACGCCGCTGTGCGGCCCGAGGTCTTGGTACCAACGAGCAGCTCCAGCGGGATCTCTACCTGGCCGAGCGGGATCTGGTTCTCCACAGGGACGTTTTGCAGAATATCGTCCAATACGGGCAAAAACGGCGACTGCCCAGCGTTCATCTTCTCGCGGTAATCGCGCTGGCCCTGTCGCAGGGCTTTCTGGTAGCAATCGATTCCATCTGCACGGTTCACGACCCATCGCCTCCTCAAAACTTATACATTAGCTACAAAATTATTATAGCACATCTGTGCGGAATATACAAAGAATTTTAAAAGGCTTCCCCATCGGGGGAAGCTGTCACCGAAGGTGACTGATGAGGGCTGTACCTGCCGATATTGCCCATGAACGGGTTATGATGGCACACTCGCCCCTCATCCGGCCCTGCGGGGCCACCTTCAGTCTACGCGCTAAGAGCCGCCTCCGGCGGTTGCGCTCCGACACGCGCCTGCGGGCGCAGCCCCCCAGGGGAAGGCTTTAGGACGTATGCACGGCCTTGGGGTAGACCTGATACATCCGGTCATTGCCGTAGTGCCCGTCGAGATAAACCTCGACGCTGTTGGACGCAGGTACGCCGTTCAGGCGGTCATTGTACCGCACAAGCGCGGCGGAGCTGACGGCAATGTCCGCCGCCATAAAGATGCACAGTGCCCAGGTCAGCACTCTGCCGCCGCGGGGCGGCAGCTTCTCGATGCAGGCAGAGATCGGCGGGAACAGCACCTTGAACCAGGCAATCGCCGCAAAGCCCCAGAAGAAGCAGTACAGCAGGTTGATGCGCCCGCCCAGGTTAAACGGGATGGCGCTGTAATCCCAGAACACCGTGCCGAACACGACCTCGGTAAACACGCTGCACAAATACTCATACGCGCCGCCCAGCAGGGTGCCCGCCACAAACAGCCAGCTGGCGGGGCGATCCTTGTAGCGGTAGAGCAGCTGGGTCACGGCGGCAATGGCCAGGCCCCACACGATGGAAAATGGCCCCCACACCACGCTGGAACGGCTCATCCAGTAACCGGCGGTGATGCGGCAGAAGATCGTCTCGGTGATGTCGCCGAGGAACGCGCCGATGAAGAACAGTAAAATAATTTTATACGGGCTGCACCCGGCGGCAAACGTGTCGGTCTGCTGCCGTTTGGGACGCACAAAGGTCAGTGCGGGATGGGCCTTCGCCATACGGCGCTCGACGTGGTCAAGAATCCACATACCGCCGCGGACGGTCAGGTTTGCCAGACGGTTTTCTACAGCCGCGGCGGCGTGCCAGCGGTAGCGCAGACCGGCCATGGCCAGCAGCGTGCCGACCAGATCGACGCAGAACACGACGAGCGCGGCCAGCAGCACAACAACCCAGATGCCGCGCGGCACAAGGCTGTACAGCGCCAGCAGCAGCGGGTTGCCCCATTTGAGCACGACAACGCCGAGCGCACCCCAGGTCAGCGACGCACCGAGGCAGACATAGCCGTCCAGATTGAACGGCATGGCGCTGTAATCCCACCACCGGGTATGGGTCGTGTACTCCAGAATGTGCCCGCCGATCCACTCGATGACCGTGGCATAGACGGCGCTGAATACAAGCAGGAAGAACCAGCCCTCACGGATGTCGCCGAGGGCAAAGGTGATGACCAGCCCGCCGACGCCGTACAGAAGGCAGAGCGGACCGCTCAGCACGCCGCGGTCCTGATATTTGCGGTGCACGACGGCGGTAAAGAGGACTTCCCCCACCCAGCCGAGGAACGAGTAGGCGAAGAAGAGAAAAACAATTTGATAGAAGGTCATAGGGGACTCCTGTCATAACACGGTAGGGGCCGGACATGTCCGGCCCGCAGCATAAAATTTACAGCACAACAGTGGGAGGTGCAGGGCCGGGCATGCCCGGCCCCTACTTTGCAGTGGCTTCCCTCTCCCGCCTGCTGAACACGCACCCGCAGTAATCCTGCCGGTACAGGCCGTACTCGGCGCTCAACTGTAAGCTGCGCTTGTAGCCGTCCTTTTTGCGGAACTCACTGGGCAGGAACGGCACGCCGTACTGCCTGCCCAGCTCGGTGCCAAGCTCGTTCAGCCGCACGGGGTCCTTCATCGGGGAGATCGAGAGCGTTGTGCAGTACCAGTCAAAGCCGTGGTCGGCGGCATAGCGGGCGGCCTGCTCCAGCCGCAGCCGATAGCAGACCGTGCAGCGCGCGCCCTTCTCTGACTCGTTTTCCAACCCCTTCACGGCGGTATAGAACTCCTGCGGGTCGTAGGGCAGCTCCACCACGGGGTAGTGATACCCGGCCTGCTCCACAAAGCGCTCCAGCTCGGCCTCGCGGCGGTGATATTCCTCCGGCGGGCGGGTAGATGTTGGGGTTATAATATAAAATGGAAAGCCGGAAATGCTCGGCCAGCCGTTCCAGCGTGGCGCTGGAGCAGGGTGCGCAACAGGCATGCAGCAGCAGCGTGGGTTTGGTATCCCCCAGCCGGCGCAGGACCTTTTTCCATTTCCAGTTGATAATTGATGCGATTGGCCATGATGCGGCACCTCTTTGCCTGGATTTTGATGCTGCCATTATTGTACCACATTTTTTGGGTTTCGTATATCCGTAAAATTGCTGCACGGTTGGAAAAAGCCTCCCTCGCAGAGAGGGGCACCAAAGTCGCAGCCACGTAAATGCCCCCGCACCCGTTACAAGCTTATCACACATTTTTTCATATTTCTTCAAATTCAGTTCATTTTCTTTTCACATTCGCCGGGTATACTGTAAGTGTTCTCAGGAAGGGAGCAGGGACCCGGAACGAGAACGTGACCCCAAGTTTTTCATCCATACTCCTCTTTTCTTTTTTGATGCCGAAGCGGTGCAGGACTTTCCTGCACCGCTTCGGTGTTTTTTTAGGACAGATTTCTGCATTTGACAACGTGTTTTCCTGCACCGTACTCTTGCCGAATCGTGCAGAACCCTGTATAATATAATCTGATATTGTATCGCCGCGGGGCAGACCCGGCGCACATATCCCGCAATTTCACTCCATCCGCAGGAGGCAAAATCCGTATGAGAGTTGGTCTGGACATTGGTTCCACCACGATTAAGTGTGTTGTGCTGAACGACGCCGGAGAGATCGTCTATTCGACATACGAGCGGCATTTCAGCCATATTTTGGAAAAAGGCAGGGCGCTGCTGGAAAAAGTGGCCGCCGAATATCTGCCCGATGGCAGCGCCTACTTGGCGATCTCCGGCTCGGCCGGTATGGGCCTGGCGGACAGCTGCAAGGTCCCCTTTGTGCAGGAGGTCTTCGCGACCCGCGTGGCCGCCAACCGTCTGGTGCCCGGCACCGACTGCATCATTGAGCTGGGCGGCGAGGATGCCAAGATCCTGTTCCTGACGAATGGCACCGAGGTCCGCATGAACGGCAGCTGCGCTGGCGGCACGGGCGCGTTCATTGACCAGATGGCGACCCTGCTGAAGATGGGCGCGGACGAGATGGACAAGGCCGCGCAGGCCGCGACCCGCACCTACACCATCGCCAGCCGCTGCGGCGTGTTTGCCAAAAGCGACATCCAGCCGTTGATCAACCAGGGCGCACAGGCCGGTGACATCGCGGCGTCCATCTATCAGGCGGTGGTCAACCAGACCATCGCGGGCCTGGCCCAGGGCCGCCCCATCAAGGGCAACATCCTGTACCTGGGCGGGCCGCTGACCTTCTCCAAAACGCTGCGCCGGAGCTTTGACAAGACCCTGGGCGTTACCGGCACCCTGCCGGAGAACAGCCTGCTCTTTGTGGCTATGGGCGCGGCCTTCTACGCCGACGAGGAATCCGACCTGCGCGAGGTTGCCAAGCGTCTCGACGACTACAGCGCCACAGCGACCTACGTGAGCCTGCCGCCGCTGTTTGCCGATAAGCAGGAGTACGAGGAGTTCCACGCCCGCCACATGAAGGCCTCCGTCCCCTGCCTGCCCTTCGGCGCAGATTGCGGGCCGGTGCATATCGGCATCGACTCCGGCTCCACCACCATCAAGCTCGTCGTCATCGACAACGACGCGAACATTCTGTTCGAGCGCTATCGTCCGAACCTCGGCAACCCGATCCCGCTCGTCAGGGATACGCTGCTTGGTCTCTACAGGGATCACCCGGGCCTGCAGATCGCCAGCGTGACCACCACCGGCTACGGCGAGGAACTGGTCAAAAACGCTTTCCACTGTGACCGCGGCCTTGTTGAGACCGTGGCCCACTTTACCGCAGCCAAGCACTTTTTGCCGGACGTGGACTTCATCATCGACATCGGCGGCCAGGATATGAAGTGCTTCAAAATTGAGGACGGTGCGATCAGCAACATCTTCCTGAACGAGGCCTGCTCCTCCGGCTGCGGCAGCTTCTTGCAGACCTTCGCCCAGGCTTTGGGCTACGACGTGAAGGAATTCGCCGCCCTGGGCCTGTTTGCCGACAAGCCCGTCGACCTGGGCAGCCGCTGCACCGTGTTCATGAACTCCTCGGTCAAGCAGGCACAGAAGGACGGTGCATCGATCGAAAACATCAGCGCCGGTCTGTCCATCTCGGTGGTCAAGAACGCGCTGTACAAGGTCATCCGCGCTTCCAGCCCCGAGGAGCTGGGCCGCAACATCGTGGTACAGGGGGGCACCTTCTACAATGAGGCTGTGCTCCGCGCCTTTGAGAAGGAGATGGGCGTCAACGTCATCCGTCCCGACATTGCGGGCCTGATGGGCGCTTACGGTGCGGCCCTGTACGGCAAGGCCAAGGCAGGCGCGCACGCCCGCAGCACCGTGCTGACCCAGCTGGAGCTGGAGCATTTCAGCCAGAAAGTCAACACCGTGCAGTGCGGCGGCTGCGGCAACCATTGCCAGCTGACCGTGAACGTTTTTGCCGATGGCAAGCGCTTTATCTCCGGCAACCGCTGCGATAAGCCGGTGACCGGCAAGGCCAACAACGAGGACTGGACCTCTACGCCTACAAGCTCAAGCTGCTGGACGGCTACCGCAAGGCAGCAGCCCCCGCGAACAGCCGCGGCAAGATCGGCATCCCGCTGTGCCTGAATATGTACGAGCTGCTGCCCTTCTGGCATACGCTGTTCACCAAGCTGGGCTTTAAGGTCACGGTCAGCCCCTTCTCCAACCGCAAGCTGTACCAGAGCGGCCAGGCTACCATCCCCAGCGACACGGCCTGCTTCCCCGCCAAGCTGAGCCACGGCCATATCAGGTGGCTGTGCGAGCAGGGCGTCGATGCGGTGTTCTACCCCTGCATGAGCTACAACCTGGACGAACACCTGGGCGACAACCACTATAATTGCCCGGTGGTCGCCTACTACCCCGAGGTGCTGGAGGGCAACTGCCCCGAACTGAAGGCGACGAAGTTCATCTACGATTACTTCAACCTGGAGCGCCGCAAGGATTTCTACAAGAAATTCCAGCAGACGCTGGACCATTATTTCCCGGGGCTGGACCGGAAGGCCGTGCACGAAGCCATTGATGCGGCCTACGACGAGTACGACCGCCACATGCAGCAGCTGCGGACAAGGGCGCGGAGATCATTGCGCAGGCCCGCAGGGAAGGCCGCCGCATCATTGTGCTGGCGGGCCGCCCCTACCATGTGGACCCTGAGGTCAACCACGGTATCAACCAGCTCATCATCCGCCAGGGCGCGGCCGTTGTGTCCGAGGACTCGGTCAGCTGCCACGAGCAGAAGTTCCAGACCTCGGTGCTGAACCAGTGGACCTACCACAGCCGCCTGTACGCCGCCGCGAAATACTGCACCGAGAACCCCGACATGGACCTTGTGCAGCTCGTCTCCTTCGGCTGCGGCCTGGACGCCGTCACCACCGACGAGACCCGCGAGATTCTGCAGGCGGGCAGCAAGCTGTACACCCAGCTGAAGATCGACGAGATCACAAATCTGGGCGCGGTGAACATAAGACTGCGCAGTTTGTTTGCGGCGCTGGAAGAACGCAAAGAGGATAAAAAGTAAGAGGCAATTCCATGGAATACATGACTCCCAATTTTACCAAGGATATGGTAAAGACCCATAAAATCCTGATTCCCAACATGGCGGTCACCCAGTTTCGGCTCATGCAGGCGGCACTGGCCAGCGAGGGCTACCAGACCGAGGTGCTCGGCAACTGCGGCAGCGAGGTCGCGCAGCTGGGCCTGAAATACGTCCACAACGACACCTGCTACCCGGCGCTGCTCGTCATCGGGCAGTTTCTCGACGCGCTGAACAGCGGCAAATACGATTTGGACCACACCGCGCTGCTCATCACCCAGACCGGCGGCGGCTGCCGTGCGTCCAACTACATCAAGCTGCTGCGCAAGGCGCTCGTCAAGGCGGGCTACGGCAATATCCCCGTAGCATCGCTGAACTTCTCCGGCCTGGAGAAAGGCAGCGGCCTGCCGCTGACCGTGCCGCTGCTGCGCAAGGTCATTGCGTCGATCTTTTACGGCGATATGCTGGTGGCGCTGCGCAGCCAGACCTACCCCTACGAGGACCGCAGGGGTGACGCCGACGCCATGACCGAAAAGTGGATTTCTACGATCCAGGGCTGGATTCGGGGCGACAAGAACTACTCCGCCCACGATATGAAGAAGCGGTTCTATGACATTGCCGCCGACTACGCCACCATTCCCATTACCCGCGTGCCGAAGGTCAAGGTCGGCGTGGTGGGCGAAATTTACGTCAAGTACTCGCCCCTGGGCAACAACGACCTGGAAAAGTTCCTGGAAAGCCAGGATTGCGAGGTCAACCTGCCAGGCCTGATGGGCTTTGTGGAGTACTGCGTGGCCAACTACCGGCTGGACATCGACCTGTACGGCGGCAACAAGCTGGTGGCCGGCGGTGCCGACAAGTTCCTGGGCTGGCTGGACGGCATCGGCTGCGCCAGCTACGACGCCATGCGCAAGTACGGCTTCTACGCGCCGGGGTCGTTCCGCGAGCTGATGAAAAAGCCCCGGAAGGCATCATCTCGCTGGGGGCGAAGATGGGCGAAGGCTGGCTGCTGACCGCCGAGATGATCGAGCTGGTCGAGGGCGGCTACGGCAATATCGTCTGTGCCCAGCCCTTCGGCTGTCTGCCCAACCACATCGTGGGCAAGGGCATGATCAATAAGATCCGCGCCCTGCACCCGGACGCGAACATCACCCCCGTGGACTACGACCCCAGCGCGACCCGCGTCAACCAGGAGAACCGCATCAAGCTGATGCTGGCGGTCGCCCGCGAAAAGCTGGACACGCCCATCGCGCCCATCCGCCCGCTGACCGCCGAAGAACTGGCCGGCGGCGCACCCCAGGTGGCAACCACGGTGCAGTAAAACGGCAGCCACTTTTGTAGGGTGACCATTGGTCGCCCGCAAACCGTGCGGTAACGCAAACGTCCACGGGCGAGCAATGCTCGCCCCTGCATAGCAGATAAAAACAGGCTCCCCACGAGAAATGGGGAGCCTTTGCTTTTATTGCGTCTCAATCTGTCTCAACTTGTCTCAAAACCTACACGGGTAGAGATTTGAGAAATGAGACATATTGATTTAATACGTTGATACGCTGTTTGTTGCCAATAGATGTGTCTCAAAATTTCAAAGTTGAGGCAGGTGAGAAAGTGAAATAATGAAATATTGAGAAAATGGTTCGTTTAAACTATCTATTATTTCACTTACGTCTCACACGTCTTATTCTATAGCTAATAAAAATACGTGGTATCGACTTATTCTCAAAATCTCAAAATTTCACTCTATTAGCTATCCAGCTTTTGAAATTTCGCTTTTGAGAAAATGGGATGCGCACGGGAGGTGTTTTTCTAGTTTTCAAGATAAGGGTATATCTTGAAAACTAGAAAACACTTCCCGGCCCTAAAGGGTAGTACACGTTTTGTAGGGGCGCTTGCAGGGCTGCACGGTGGGCGGACGCACAATGTGCGCCCTTACCGTAAGATGAAAATTATACTGTATTTTGTCTAGGGGCAGCATGTCTCACTTTGTTTTTCTTGAGACATATTAACTACATAGATACGTATAATTCTCATGCCTCATTTCTCACTCTATCCGGCAATAGGAAATGATACATATCCCTTACAGCCCTTCCGCCTTTTTCAGGCAGACGCGGCGGCGGTCGATGGTCAGCAGGCCGTCGCGCTGCATGGCGGAAAGCGTGCTGGACAGCGCACTGCGGTCGACGCCCAGGTGGTCGGCCAGCTGCTGGCGGTCAAAGGGCAGCTCAAACTCCAGGTTGCCCTTCTGCACGGCCAGCGTGGAAAAGTAGGCCGTTACCCGCTCCCGAATGGTCTTGGGTGCAGTGTACAGGCTGCGGCGGGCCAGATTTAAATTTTTGCCCGCCAAAATGTGCAAAAGGTTTTGCATCATCTGCCAGCGCCAGGGTTCGCACCCGGGGGCCATCAGCTTGCCGGGGTCCAAAAACAGTGCCTCGCCCCGCTCCGCCGCCACTACGCTGACCAGCATCGGCTGGTCGGGCAGAAAGGCGTAAGTCTCGGCAAAAAGCTCGCCCTCGGCGGCGCGGCCCAGCAGCGTGCGGTTGCCCCACAGGTCGAGATGCTCGATAAGCACCCGGCCCGCCAGCACCACGCCCATCGGCGCACCGCGCTGCCCGGCCTCCAACAGGGTTTCCCCCTTGGCAAAGGGGCGGCAGAGGGCATCCAGCGCGGCCAGCGCCGCGGGGATGTCCCCGGCTGCAAGCCCCGCAAACAGCGGCAGGGCAAGATAAGCGGAATTTTCCATAGTTTGGCACTCCTGCGTTGTCATAACAACAGACGAAGACGAGATGATGTAGTATACTGGTAGCAATGTGGAACACTTTGCGGGCCGATGGATAGAATGGCCCCCTCTGGGAGGGAGGCTTTTCTCGCCCCTACTCGCCCCTATATGTTCTTACCTATATTTTATAACAAACTCAGGAGCAAAATGCAAGGAGAACCATGATGAAACGAAGAATTGTTGAAATTGATGAGGCCAAGTGCAACGGCTGCGGCGCCTGCGCCAACGCCTGCCATGAGGGCGCTATTGCCATGGTCAACGGCAAAGCCCATCTGATGCGGGACGATTACTGCGACGGCTTTGGCGACTGCCTGCCGCACTGCCCCACGGGGGCCATCACGTTTGTGGAGCGCGAGGCCGCGCCCTACAACGAGGCCGCCGTGCAGGCCGCCAGGCAGCATAAAGCGGCCCACGCGCCCGGCTGCCCCGGCAGTGCGCCCCGCACCTTCGGCGGCTGCCCCGGCAGTATGGCCAAGGCCCTGCACCCCGATGCCGAAACCACCGCTGCTACGCCGGAAACGGCCCCCAGCCAGCTGCGCCAGTGGCCCGTGCAGATCAAGCTGGTGCCTGTGAACGCACCCTACTTTGACGGTGCGCGGCTTCTGATTGCTGCCGACTGCACAGCCTACGCCTACGCCGCGTTCCACGAGCGGTTCATCCGCGGGCACATCACGCTGGTGGGCTGCCCCAAGCTGGACGACGTCGATTACAGTGAGAAGCTGACCGCCATCATCCGCAGCAACGACATTCAAGAGGTGACCGTTGTGCGCATGGAAGTGCCCTGCTGCGGCGGGCTGGAAAACGCCGCCAAGCGCGCCCTGCAGGCCAGCGGCAAGTTCCTGCCCTGGCAGGTGGTGACCATCTCCACCGATGGCCGTATTCTGGACTGAGCCTGCCGCTTAACAGGACAAAATCATTGCGATAAAATAAGAATACCGCGCCGCGAGATCGTATCGCGGCGCGGTTTTTTGCGGGAACTTTTACCCGGGAAGAGGCAAAAAGACATAAATATTGCCTTCTGTCGTTGAAGCTTGTCACAGCGTGTCGAAGGCGGGGCAGTAAGCGCTTACGCCGCATAAACGGGTGAGAAAGCTGTAATAAAACGGATGTTATACTTCCCACCATAACCGATGCGGTTTAAGAACGATGCGGCACACGGGAGGGAGGCGATAGGATGTACCGCTATATCTCTGTATCGGAAGAACTGTCCTCTCCTTATCTGGGGCGGTATCGTTCTTTCGGCATTGCGGCGCAGAGAGAAGCGGCCGGGCACTGGCAGGTGGTGTGCAAGGTCTCGGATGTTTCTACCGACCCTGTTTTTGTAGAGAATCTGGCGGCGCGATGTACCGCCGGCCAGCTGGAGCCGGTCCACCTGATGGATATCATAGAGGATGCGCTGATTTGAGAGTGCAGGCAGCCCGTACCTTACCGATTTGGTAAGGCCCTCCGGGCTCTTTATATGTTTTCTCTGTTTTATCCGGGCGTAAGGGTACACTTTCCCTGCACATTTTGATGTGAATTCAATAAAAATCAAACAATACGCGTAATAGCGTCAATCACGCGGTTAAGTTTGATAACTCTCTCAAGGCCAACTGGACGGCCCGGCTTATCAACACCGTTACACAGGGCGCGCTGTTTATTGCCATGCTGCTGTGAGCACTGCCTTTTTTGGGAAAGCTGTTATTTACATAGCTTACCGGTTGTCAGAGAATTCTGACAACCGGTTTTTCTATGGAGAAATACTATTTTGCACAGAGACTGAAAAATATATGCAAAATAGTTGACATTTACGGGATTTCTGATATAATTGCTTATGGTAATTATCAAAAGCAATAAAAAGGAGAAACCATGACAATCCAAAACATAAAGGATCTGCTGGATGCCTGCTATCAGGGTAAGCGCGTGCGGGAGTTGCTGCCGCCGCTGCCGCGAGGGGTGCGGCCCTCTTACGTTCAGTATCTGGACGTCATCGAAACGCTGGAAAGCCACGGTGTCCGTGTGAAGGTATCGGACATCAGCGATACGCTCCATCTGCCCCGGCCGGGTGTTACTCGCACCGTCAAGGAGATGGAGGATAAGGGCTATCTGCGAAAAATTGCATCGGAAGAGGATGGCCGCGTGACCTACCTTGCCATTACAGACAGCGGCAAGCGGCTTTCCCAGATCCACAATGCACAGTTTTTTGCACAACTTGCGCCGCTGCTGGCCGATATTTCGGATGAGGATGCGGCCTGCACCGTTCGTACCATTCAAAAGCTTTACGATGTTATGTCAGAAAGGAGCGACTCCCTTGAACGCTGATAAGACTGATTTTACACAAGGCAGTATCCTGAAAAAGACTGTCTCTTTTTATGCTTCCTGTTTTAGGCGCTCTGATTCTGCAGGCAGCCTACGGCGCGGTGGACCTGCTGGTTGTCGGACGTTTCGGCTCCACCGCCGGTCTTTCGGCGGTTTCCACCGGCAGCCAGCTGCTCAACCTTGTCACCTTTGTGGGCACCCAGCTGGCGATGGGCGTTACGGTGCTGATTGCCCGTTATATCGGCGAAAAGAAGCCGGAACAGATTGGTGCTGTGCTGGGCGGCGCGGCCGTGGTGTTTGCCATTTTATCCGCAGCAATTTTTGTTTTGCTGGTAGGCTTTGCCCGACCGATTTCTGCGCTGATGCAGGCCCCGGCGGAGGCGCTGACCCTGACCACCAGCTATGTGCGTATCTGCGGTGCAGGTATTTTCTTTATTGTGGCGTATAACCTGATGTCCGCTATCTTCCGCGGTCTGGGCGACAGCCGCTCCCCGTTGTTGTTTGTGCTGGTAGCCTGCCTGGTCAATGTGGCGGGCGACCTGCTGCTGGTGGCCGGTCTCAAAATGGATGCCGCCGGTGCAGCCATTGCTACTGTGGCCGCACAGGCGGTCAGTGTGGTGTTGGCAGTTTTCATCCTGCTCAAAAAACAGCTGCCGTTCACCATCAAAAAATCGGATTTCTGCTTCAATGTACAGTGCCGCAAATTCCTCGAGGTTGGCCTGCCGCTGGCTTTGCAGGAGTTCCTGACTCAGCTGTCGTTTTTGGCGCTCTGCGCATTCGTCAATCGCCTGGGGCTGGCGGCCTCGTCCGGCTACGGTGTTGCCAGCAAGATTGTCAACTTTGCGATGCTGATTCCCAGTGCGCTGATGCAGTCGATGGCCTCCTTTGTGGCGCAGAACGTGGGCGCGGGTGACAGCAAGCGTGCTAAAAAAGCGATGTTTACCGGTATTGGCATCGGCTTGGTCTTTGGCTGTGCCGTGTTTGCACTGATTATGTTCAAGGGTGATCTGCTGGCCGGGGTGTTCTCGACCGATGCAGAGGTTGTGGCAAACGGCTTTGCCTACCTGAAGGGCTTTGCCCCAGAAACCATTGCCACGGCGATTTTGTTCAGCATGGTGGGCTACTTCAACGGTAACAACAAGACGGTATGGGTGATGATTCAGGGCCTGGTCCAGACACTGCTGGTCCGCCTGCCGTTGGCCTATGTTATGAGTATCCAGCCCAACGCCAGCCTGACGAAGATCGGCCTTGCGGCCCCCATCTCCACACTGGTGGGCGTTGCGCTGAACATTGGCTTCTACAGCTGGCTCAACCGCGCCGAACAGCACAAGCAGACAATACCCGAATAAAAAGTTTGACCGCACCGGTTTTGCCGGTGCGGCCTTTCTTTTATGTGTGTGCCGTTCACGAAAATAGTTTTCGTGTCCAGACAGCCTTCATTCGCAGCTGCTTTCACTAACCAACAAAAAATATACTCCACAGATACCGTGCTAAAACGGTGCTTGAAGCAGTCAATTTGAATACTTTTATGGCGTGATGCTTACTTGGTTTGCCCATGCAGAGAAAAGTAATACACCGCGCCGACCAACCCGGCATCATTCTGCAGGGCAGCGGATTTCAGTTCCAGACCCTCGGCAAAAGCGGGCATGACGCTGGCGCGTACTTTTTCGGCCAGCGGGTCGATCAGAAGCGCCTGCTGCGCGCTGACGCCGCCGCCGATCAGAATCAGCTGCGGGTTGAAGATATGCACCAGCCCGGCAAGCCCCTGAGCGATCTCGCCTACCCAGGCATTGACGACCGCCAGCGTGCAGGCATCCCCCGCGGCAGCGGCTTCAAAAATCGCGCGGCCATCGGGCAGGCCAAGCCCGGCCTTTTGGGCGCTGCGGACCAGCGCCGTTGTGGCGGCGTAGCGCTCATAGCAGCCGATGGCCCCGCAGGTGCAGGCCACGCCGTCCAGCGCGTGCAGACGGAAATGCCCCAGCTCGCCGCCAAGGCCGCGCGCACCCTCCAGCAGACGTCCGCCGGTCAGGATGCCGCCGCCGACGCCGGTGCCCAGCGTAACGCCGATCACATCAGTATAGCCTTTGGCTGCACCGGCCCAGACTTCGCCCAGCAGCATGCAGTTGGCATCGTTGGCAACGGTGACGGGCAGGCAAAACTCGCGTTCCAGCGTACCTTTTATGTCCACGCCGATCCAGCCGGGAAAGTTGCCGCAGGTGCCGGCCACCAACGACAGCAAGGCGCGGTTCGGCTGCAGTTCCTATTTAATAGCGCTGGGAATCACCCGGCTGGTGAAAAAAGCCCTGCGCACCGAGTGCTGGCGCGACAACGCCAGGCCGGACGTGCTCGTCATCGTGCCGCCGTCCATCACGCCGGAGTACGACCACCTGATTTTTAAAGATGCCATGGGCACCGGCTGTCATGAGCGGTGTGCCGGCATCGCCGCCCAGCTGGAGCCGATGCTGAAAGACCTGCCCGGCGTGCGGTTTCTGGACGCCAACCTGCTGCCCGGGGCGGGGTGTTCCCCTGTTGACGGCATGCACCTGACGCCGGAGGCCCATAAAGCGGTGGCCGAGGCCTTGAAAAATGCGCTGACAGGCGTTACAGCGGCCAGCCCTCCTTATAGTAAGGGGGCTAGGCGACCCTCAGCAGGGCCATCCCCGCAATACCAATCCATCACAGCAGAAAGGACCCTCCATCATGGCAGAGCAGAATTTTGGGATATGCTGCGCACCAAGCACGACAGCCTGACGAAATCCGGCATCATCGTTGCGGACTACCTTATGCAGCACGCAGAGGACGCACAGTACCTGTCGATCTCATCGCTGGCAAAGGCGTGCGGTGTGGCAGAGGCTACGATTTTCCGCTTTCTGCCGCTCCCTGGGCTTTGACGGCTATAACGAGATGAAGATCGCGCTGGCAAAGGCCACGGCCACGGCGATGCCGGTCTCGCTCAAGCTGGAGCCGGGCGTAGACACCCAGATTTTATGCACCCACGCCTACAATACGGCCATCGAGGCACTGAACGGCACCCGCAACGCGCTGGACCCCGATGCCATGGACCAGGCACGGCCACGCTGCTGCAGCGGGCACGGCAGGTGTTCTGCTTCGGGCAGGGCGGCAGCTATATACTGGCGAGTGACATCTGGGCGCGGTTTGCCACCATCTCCACGAAGTTCCATACCAGCGGCGACAGCCACATGCAGGCCATCGCCGCCAGCCTGATGGGCCCCGAGGACGTGGTGCTCTTTGTCTCCTACTCCGGCGCAACGCGGGATATGATGGACACGCTGCATTTGGCCAGGGAGAACGGTGCCAAGGTCATCCTGCTCACCCACTATGATGACGCCCCCGGCACGGCGCTGGCGGACGTGGTGCTGCTGTGCGGCGCTAAGGAAAGCCCGCTCGACTCCGGCAGCATGCCGGTCAAGCTGGCCGTCCTCTTTGTGGCGAACGTCCTCGTCCTGCGCTACACGCTGGACAATCAGGAGCTTGCCAACCTCTCCCGTGAGAGAACGACCAAGGCACTGGGAAATAAACTGTTGTAAGTACGTAAAGTTTGAGCAGGCACCCCGGATGAGACGGGCCGCCTGCTTTTTTGTTGTGCGGGCGGAATACCAGGGGGCATCCTCCATGCGGCCGGGGACAACGCCCCCGCCCGCCCTGCGTGGGGGACGGATCGGACCAATTGCCCCGATAAAATCCGCTTTGCAAAATCCGGCCGGGGCTGGTATAATAGCTATAATTGCGCAGCATTCTGCGCCGGAAAAGTGAGGTCTTGATTTTGAAGAATCTGTACATCAGCGCGGCCGAGTATGACTACCATACCCTGCTGAAAGTGGCCGAGATGGCAGGCCTGGCCGGGATCGTGGGTTTCCACGAAGCCGGGGACGGCTACCTGGTCAGCTTCCCGGACGGGGAAAATACGGACACCCTGATCAACGACTACAAAAGCCGCCTGAAGGACCTGGAAAACAACATCTGGATGCACTGACCGCCTATTTTGGTGGGATTCTGCTGCTTTTGGGCGGAAAATTGATAGAAACTGTGCCATCACGGCAGTATACTGATCGTATATCGTTTAAAGGAGAGGTACCCCATGCCACAGACGAAAATCGTTTTCTTTGATATTGACGGCACGCTGATCGATATGCAGGCGAAGAAAATCACCCCAAAAATGTTGGAGACTCTGCACCGTTTGCAGGACCGCGGCATCAAAATCTGCATCGCCACCGGGCGCTCCCCCATGGTGCTGCCCAAAATCGACGGGGTTGCGTTTGATGCGTACCTGACCTTCAACGGCTCGCTGTGCTATGACAGGAAAGGTGTCATCTTCAGCAACCCCATCCCCCACAAGGACGTGGTGCGTTTTATCCAAAACGCGGCGGCGCTGGGGCGGCCGGTCTGTGTTTCTACCAGGGGCCGCCTGGCGGCCAATGGCACCGACACCGACCTGACCGACTACTTCTTCATTGCCAACGAACCCGTGCCTGTGGCGGACGACTTTGACGCTGTGTGCGCGGAAGACATTTACCAGCTGATGCTGGGCTGCCGCCCGAAGGACTACCCTGCCCTGCTGGACGGTGCGCCGGGGGCGAAGATCGCCGCCTGGTGGGACCGCGCGGTGGATGTCATCCCCGCGGGCGGCGGCAAGGGCATCGGCATTGAAAAAATGCTGGCCTATTACGGGTTGGACAAGGCCGAAGCCCTGGCCTTTGGCGACGGCAACAATGACCGGGAAATGCTGCAGGCTGTGGGCACCGGCGTAGCTATGGAGAATGGCTCGCCCGAGTTGAAAGCCATCGCCGATGAAATCTGCGGCCCGGTGTACGAGGATGGCATCTATCACTATTGCGCCGACAAGGGTTTAATTTAAAGGAATAGCGATAAGAAAACTGCCGCACAGATTCGTCTCTGTGCGGCAGCTTTGTTTTATAGTGCAATCTCATAAATACTACGCTGGAGCGTCATGCCGTAGGCAGCGTAGGCTTTCTGCGCGATGGCGTTGTGGCTCTACACCATCAACTCCACCCGCTGGGCACCAAACTTGCGGGCGCACTTTTCCACCTCGGCAAACAGCGCCCACACAAACAAAATACCGGCCGCCTTATCCGGGCGACCGGTATTTTTATAGTGCGCTTAGTCTTTCTTCTGCTGTCCCTCGGGGAAGATGATTTTATTCACGAAGAAGAAAATGACCATTGAGATGCCGCCGTTCAAAACGGTGGTGCCGATGTTGTAGATGAAGTCCGGTACCAGCAGGCCGGCCACCGCCACCCACACACAGTTGATGGAGTTGACGATGCAGGTGATGAGGCAGAACGCCACCACGTACCAGCCGATCTGCTTGGCCAGATTGCCCTTGCTGCGGAACACAAAGTTGCGCTGGATCGGGAAGTTGATGCACTCGCCGATGACCATGGCGATCATGTAGGCGCAGAAGTAGGGCAGGCCGCCGTGGGCAGCATCGTAGCCCAGAATATTCCACTGGAAGGTCTCGCCAAACAGCGTGACCGGGATGCCCGGCCAGCCGAAGTCTACCACCGGCAGGCTGGCAAAGGCCTTGGGCAAAAACTGCAGCAGCAGATACTTAAAAACGGTGATAAGGTTGGACACGACCACGAACAGGCCGCCCTCCCGCACCCACTTGGCAGCGGCGGGGTGCTTGGCTGCGAAGTTATTCCAGAATTGCACGTTGCACCTCCGTCAACTGTTGCGCAGGCGGCTTTCCAGCTGCGCGTTGAGAATTATGTTTTTGATGGCCTCAAGAATGACCTTGACCAGGCCAATCACCCAGAAACCCTTGGCTTCCAGCACGATGCCATCCACCATGCCCATACTGATGGCCCCGCTGGTCATTTTGGCCAGGGCGCGCAGCGGCATGTTGTATTGGAACATCACGTTCAGGTTGGGCTGGCCTTTTTTGTAGCTGGCGGTCAGCAGCGTATGCAGCACCAGCCAGATCAGCCAGCACAGCGGGCTGCGGCTGTGGTTCAGCTCGCCCAGGGTCATGTTGCGATCGATTTTTACGGTGTCGTCCGGGATGGGGCGGCCCAGCAGGGTTTCCCACTCGGCGTCGGGCACGTTCTGCACCTTGCCGCCTGTGTAGTGCGGCAGGCTCTTGCCCTCGTAGGGGTTGGGTGCACCGGTACCGGTCACAGTAACAACAGCGGTCAGGCGGATGTCCTCGCAGGAGGCACCGACGCGGACTTCATAGCTGCCGCCCTCGACCTCCCAGGCGTTGGTGAGCGTGTTCCAGTAGCGGAACGCCTTGTCATCCAGCGCAACAGTCACCCGCTTGCTCTCCCCTGCCGCCAGCTGCACCTTGGCAAAGCCTTTCAGCTCCTGCGTGGGGCGGAAGATCTTGGCATCAGGCTTGGCTACGTAGACCTGCACGATCTCCGCGCCCTCACGGTCGCCGGTGTTGGTCACGGTCAGGCTTACGCCCTGGGGTGTGGCTTTTACGTCAGCATAGGCAAAGGTGGTGTAGCTTAAGCCAAACCCAAACGGATAAGCGGGAGCGACCCCGGCCGTCTGGTGGTAGCGATAGCCCACGTACAGCCCCTCGCGGTACTGTACGGTGCGGCCGTCGCCGGCAAAGTTGTCCCGGGCGGGGGTATCCGAATACGCCTTGGCCCAGCTCTCGGCCAGCTTGCCGCTCGGGTTGACCTTGCCGGTCAGCACGTCCAGCATGGCCCCGGCCCCGGCCTGGCCGCCCAAAGCGCCGTAGACCAGCGCCTTGCAGTGGTTCGCCCAAGAGGTCTCCACCGATGCGCCGGCGCTGAGCACCACCACAATGTTGGGGTTGACCTTTTGCAGCGCACGCAGCAGCTCGATTTGGTTCGATGCTACGCACATATCGCTGCGGTCCAGGCCCTCGCTCTCTTTGATTTCGTCCAGGCCCATGCAGAGCAGCACCACGTCAGCCTTTTTGGGCCAGCGTCACGGCTTCGGCCTGCTTGGCGGCGTCGGGTTTGCCCTGGCGGTCGAAACCGGCGGCAAATCCTACCTGTTCCAGTCCGCTTTCGGCCCAGCAGCCCAGCAGCGAATCTACCTTGATGGAGTTGACCGCGCTGGAGCCTGCGCCCTGGTAGCGCGGTGTCTGGGCAAAGTCGCCGATGACGGCCACTTTGGTGCCCGCCGCCAGCGGCAGCAGGTTGTCCTCGTTTTTCAGCAGCACCGTGCTTTCGGCAGCGGCGCGGCGGGCCAGCGCGTGGTGTGCGTCGGCGTCAAAGCTGCGGCTGTGGTTCTGCACAGCGGCGTGGGTGTCGTAAATCAGCGTCAGCAGTTCGTCCAGGCGGGCATCCACATCGGCCTCGGTGATCTTGCCGGACTTGACAGCGGACAGCAGTTCCCGCACGGCGTCACCGCCGGGGGCGGGCATTTCCAGCGTGGAGCCGTTCTTTACGCCCAGTGCATGGTCGTTGGAGCCGCCCCAGTCGGTAACGACAGCGCCGGTAAAGCCCCAATCCCTGCGTAGGATGTCCTGCAGCAGATGGGCATTTTCGTTGGCGTAGGTGCCGTTGACCAAATTGTAGCTGGACATGATGGTTTTGGGTGCGGATTCTTTCACCACGATCTCAAAGCCGGTCAGGTAGATCTCCCGCAGGGTGCGTTCGTCCAGCACGGAGTCCGACGCCATGCGGCGCAGCTCCTGGCTGTTGACGGCGAAGTGCTTGGGGCAGGCGGCGATGCCGTTGGATTGGATGCCCCGCACATAGCCTGCGGCCATCTTGCCCGCAAGGTAGGGGGCCTCGGAGAAGTACTCGAAGTCGCGGCCGCAGAGAGGGCTGCGCTTGGTGTTGAGGCCCGGCCCCAGCAGTACGGCGACTTCCTGCGCGGCGGCTTCCTCGCCCA
>VOFJ01002516.1_pt1 | contig 108697 bp, 187 predicted proteins | sample 5384081 | NCBI WGS metagenome assembly VOFJ01 (sample SAMN12384729, study PRJNA508395) | human gut metagenome | isolation source: healthy gut I | host: Homo sapiens | reverse complement strand
AAACGGTACCTCCTCTGCTGCAACTGCTGCACAGCTACCACCTGATGAGCCACCAGGTACATGTTCTTTATTCCATGGATTCTTGGTTGCTCCAAATGCAGATGTCTCTGTGGTGCTTCCCATGGCAAACTCATCCATATTAGTTTTTCCCCACGATGACACAGCCTGCATCCTCAAGGCGCCTTAACAGCCTCCGCTGTGTAGGTCGGGACGAAATTGTATAAAATTTTGGAAGAACAAGTCGTAAGCAGCCCTTTCGTACACATGTTGTCCTTGATGGCTACAGGCACACCCGCAAGCGCTCCTTTTTTAGCTCTCCCGCATCAATTTTTGCCTGAACTTCTGCTGCTTTTTTAAGTGCACCCTCTTCGTCTATTGTGACAAAGCTGTTTATCATTTCTTCTTTTGCTTTTATAGAAGCAATGGCAGCCTTTACAGCCTCTTCCACTGTAACTTCCTTTGCCTGTATTTTCTTGCCGAGTTCCACGGCAGTTAAAGACATTAAATCCATTTTTCTCCTCCTTGCCGTTATTCGCCGATTGTCTTTGGTACCTTGAATCCGCCGTCCTTCTTGACCGGTGCATTGGCAAGTGTAGCTTCACTTCCGTCACCGTTTGTGACAACATCATCTCTGAATACATTGTTTACAGGGAATACGTGGCTCATAGGTTCAATTCCCGAAGTATCAAGCTCCTCAAGCTTGTCGATATAATCAAGCATATCTGCCATATCCTTCTTGGCAGCCTCTGCCTCCTCCGGTGAAAGCTCAAGCTTTGCAAGGATTCCGACATACTCCATAGTCTCATCTGAGATTACATTTCTCATGACTCCGTCCTCGCCCATCACCTTTGTGGTAACAGCCTGCTGCTCAGGAGTCTCCTCATCAGGCTCCTCGTCAAGCGCAGCACTTCTGACCTTTGCATATACCACTTCATCGCATATACCCTGATTGTTGAAGCCTGCATGGCGTAAAGTACCCTCATAATCCATGCCTGCCGCAGCCATCACCTTGCCTGAATTTGGATTTTCAGTATCATGTCTGGCCCATACACGTCCTGCACCGACCTCATTGATGAAAAAATCTGATGATAGCAGTGAGTGCCTCTGTCATATATCCTTTATTAAAAAACTGACTTCCTAAGCAATATCCAAGCTCAATGCTCTCCGTCTTTTCATCAATGCCTCACAACCGAAATATTGCCGATAGGCTGCTCAAGGTCATTAAGCTCAATAGCCCAATTGTAATACTCTGTATTGTCATACTGTGCAATCCAGCTCTTTATCATATCCTCTGCCTCATCAACACTCTTGTAAACAGGCCATGTAAGATACTTAACTGTCTGCTCATCAGAAAACCAGTTGTAAAAAACATTTTCCGCATCTTCTATTTCAAATCTTCGAAGAGTAAGCCGCTCTGTGGCGATTTCTCTTGTTCCTATATGATTCATACGATATCCTTTCTCTCTTTCCTGATATTTTATTTTTTTGGGAAATGTACCAATATCTGCCCCGGGTGCGCTAAACACCCTGCAAAGCATGGGTGTATATGTATTGCGAAGACAAATTTTTAACAGTTCCGACGCTCACAGCCTGTAATACCTCACAGCACACATCCTGCCAATAACTTATCCGCCGGAAATGTCGGAACAAGCTTAAAAATTTTCTGAGCAAAATATATACACACATGCAACCTCAAGGCCTGCATGCGCACCCGCCATAATTGAATCCTGCATATCGGGGACTGCCAAAACCTGCATCCGGGTGCGCATCAACAACCTGCAGCGCATGGGTGCATATATATTGCGAAGACAAATTTTTAACAGTTCCGACGCTCACAGCCTGTAATACCTCACAGCACACATCCTGACAATAACCTATCCGCAGAAAATGTCGGAACAAGCTTAAAAATTTTCTGAACAAAATATATACACACATGCAACCTCACAGCCTTACAGCGCACCCGCCACAACCTCAGAAGCTGTGACCTATGGCTCCAATCTGCTGAGATCACGAGGAAACAATGTAGCCTCACGCACATTGTCTTCTCCGATAAGCTGCATTGTAAGTCTCTCAAGTCCTATTCCAAGACCTCCATGTGGCGGCATGCCGTGCTTAAAGAGCTGAAAGATAGCTCTCCATGCCCTCTGTCTCCATGCCACGCTTTGCGATTTTTTCCATAAAGCTTGTTGTAGTCGTGGATTCGCTGGCCGCCTGTTGTGATTTCAAGACCTCTGAAAAGCAGGTCAAAGCTTAAAGTGTATGTCTCGTCTGCCGGATCATCCATGGCATAAAACGGTCTCTTCTTTGAAGGATAATGTGTGACAAATACAAAATCACTGCCATACTCTTCCTTAAAGTACTGTCCGATAAGTACCTCCTCCTCCGGCTCTAAGTCGAATGGGTTTCTGAACTGTCTGTTATATTTTTCTGCGACACGCTGCTTTGCCTCGTCAAATCTGACTCTTGGTATGCTTGTCACGTCAGGCAGCTTAATCTTTAAAAGCTCAAGCTCCTTGGCGTATGAGCTCTTTAAAAGCTCCATGGTGTACTGCAAAAAGCCGGTCTCCATCTCCATGATATCCTCGAAGCCGTCAATGTAGCCCATCTCGAAATCGAGTGATGTATACTCATTCAGATGTCTCTTTGTATTGTGCTTTTCTGCTCTGAAAACAGGTGCAGTCTCTCAAATACCCGGTCGAACACGCCCACCATCATCTGCTTGTAAAACTGCGGGCTCTGCTGTAATATAGCCGGTCTGTGGAAATATTCAAGCTTGAAGAGGTTGGCGCCTCCCTCGGCTGACTTTGCACCAAGCTTTGGTGTATGAATCTCTGTAAATCCATTATTATAAAGGAAATCCCTAAAGCCCCTTGTGATACCCTCCTGTATACGGAACGTAGCACGCTCTCTTGGATTTCTGAGTGCCACTGCCCTGTTATTGAGCTTTGCCTCAAGCGAAGTATTCAGTTTCCATTTGTTGATCTGAAGCGGCATAGGCTCCGCCGGCTCAGATAAAATTGTGATAGTGTCAAGACGAAGCTCGAAGCCGTTTGGAGAACGGTCATCACTCTTGTATGTGCCGCATACCTCCACGGTATCTGCTTCCTTTAGATCATCGACGCTAAACTGGGATTTGCCCGGCTCGTATACACACTGTATGAGTCCGTCCCTGCGTCTTAAGACGATGAATGCAACCTCACCCATATCTCTTATGGTGTGAATCGCACCCTTTACTTTGATGTTTTTGCCCTCGTAGTCGCCTGCAAGAATTTCTGCGATACCGAGGTCTTCCTTTTGAACTGCTCCTGTTAAGAATTCCATATTTTTGTGCTCCTTTGATTTTTTAAGCGGGACGGAAAAAAAAGCCCCGGAGCATATCAAATTAATGAAATGCTCCGGGGCGAAAATTCTAAAAATATTCCGCGGTACCACCCGCTTTGAGAAAAAAAGGACTGTACCTGTTTCTCCACTCTTATCCGTAACGTGGATGAATCGTATCTGCCTACTTTTGATATATAAAAAGCTTAATTCACATACGATAAACCTATCTATGCAATAAACCATATCAATCGTTCAACAGATCTGCTCCGGTAGTGTTCCTGCAATCAGCTCTTCCAAACAGCGCTCTCAGTCGGTGACGCTGTATTCCTGTCGGTGTCTGGTGATCCAAGTCTCCTTCAACGCATTTATTATTTTTTGTTGTTTAACGTTATAACACAATAAACTTATTATTTCAACCCATCATAGCCAAAACTTAAGAAAATAAAGTATAGGAATATATTATAGTTTTTCTTAATTGTGGTTATAACATAGCCTTCTTTTGCAACAATTATTAAATAAATTTAGGCTATTCCCTATTGCCTTTATTGAATTCGTATTGTAGAGTATATCTAGTATATGTAATTAATTAATAATAATGAGGCAGGTAACACTTATGAAAAAACTATTATTTTTTGATATAGACGGCACTCTCGTTGATTTCGGCAATAGCACCATGAGCCCATCAACCGCTGATGCTCTAATAAACGCAAAACAAAACGGTCACATGATTTTTCTTTGCACAGGACGTAGTTACAATCAGATTTATCCATCATTAAAAGCCTTTGATTTTGACGGCGTTGTGGCTGCTGCCGGCGGCTATGTCACTGTGGGTGATAAGGTAATTGCACATCATGTCTATGGGCAGAATCTGTTACAGAAGGTTCTTGACACTGTTGGTGACAACAACACAGGACTTATCTTCCAGACAAAGGATAAAAGCATCACCAACCACAAGTGGGCCGACAAATTCATATCAGCATTCTCAAAGCAGTTTGACATGCATGTGATACAGGACAACCCGACATTTAAGGATATCGTGATTGATGATGAATTATCAAGCTTTTCTAATCGATACGCTGATGTTGAAAGCACCATCTACTGCAATTGCAACTACCACATTGATGATTTAAGAAAGCTCCTCGGCGATGAATTTGTAGTAACCCTGAGCAGCTTTAAAGAGCCTGAACCTTACAGCGGTGAGATTACATTGCGCGGTGTCAACAAGGCAACCGGCATACGTGATGTGGTAGAGTTTCTTCACATGAGTCAGGCTGATACAATAGGCTTTGGCGATGGCCAGAATGATTTTGATATGCTGCGCTACTGCGATATCGGTGTTGCCATGGGCAATTCAAGCGATGAAGTCAAGGCTGTAGCCGATATAGTGACAGACGATATCAAAGAGGATGGGCTTAAAAATGCCATGGTGCATCTTGGACTTGTCTAAAAATGCACCATGGCATACTCTATGCCTCAATATTCATAAATCTGTCCCACTCGCACTCGTCTTTTGATGCCGATACAATCAAGGTGTACGAGCGCTCATCTGTTCCATCGAATACGAAGGTATAATTTTCATTCTCCTTCTCGATTAAATATGCGTATCCGTCAAGAAAATTGTTGAAGGTGTCGATATAATCTGTCTCCTCTATCTCCTCGTCAGCCGTGGTGCTCTTTAGGTTGCCATCGGCATCATATGTCTTAAAGCCCTCGCGTATGAATGAAATAATATTTGCATCTGAAAGCTTTAATATAAGGCCGTTTGTCCTCATATCACGGATATCTCTGTTTTTAGAATTATCTGCCTTTATGATTACGTTGTCAAGGCATATTTTGAAGGTGCCAAAGCTCATCATGATATCGCTCACATGCACATCCGAAAATTTGAAATGTGTAAACTCGTTTTCTGTCCTGAATTTCATCTGTTATCCTCCGTATATACTCATGCCGATATTTTATCAGATAATTTTGCTTTGGGCAACTTGCATTTTATAATGTGCCGTACAGCTCAAGTGTATGGCCTACACTGCCTGCACCTATAAAATAATAGTCGCTTTGAGTGTCACCGTCTACAAAGATATACTGTCCGTACATCTTTATATTGCAAAAGAGTGCTGTGCGGCTTGATGCAGTAGCAATTCCATATCCCTTGTTTGACACGACAAGCGGCAGCCTCTGCTGTCTGCCTCCGAACGAAATATATCTGGCTTTGTTTGTCAAATCAGTAATGTCTGTCGCAAGTATTCCCTTGGATTTGAGCTTTTCCGATTTATCCCAGTCAAAAAATGTGTAGCACTCGCCATTATTTAAAAGCCTTGGCTCTGTGGCATTTTCACTTACAAGGAGATTTCTGTCGGCATCAAAATACTGTATGGCTCCGTTTTTCTTTTCTATCCTAAGTATCAGCTTCCCCGTTTGAATTTCAATAAGCGATTTGGATTCCTTTGCCACCCATTTGAAGGCTGTATCGGCCTTTTGCTTCCAATAGGTTTTGTGCGGCTTCACTCCAATTCCTTTTACAAAGATTACACGTACTATCTCCGGTGTTATTGGTATCACATAAAGTGTGCCGTCCGCTGTGGCGATTTCAACATGCGATTTACCTTTTTTGAGCCATTTTACCGCAAACTTGCCCTTTGAATGCCCCTTTACATGAAGTATATCGTTGTCCGGGATTGAGCCGTATGCGTATGGGGAGGGATTGAGAGGGAGGCTGCTCTTTTTGCAGCCTTACTTACTTCCTTAATCTTAATTTTATTTGCCATATCTGTAGCAGTACATTGTGTTTGATTTTCCCTGTCTTTTTTTTTACAAATGCAGATAAATCAAGCTTCTCATTTTCAGCCTTTATTTGTCACCTGCTCAGGCTTTAATACAATGCGCGACGGACCAAAATACTCTCTTTCATCCATATCGCGTCTGCCATCAACACGCTTTTGCTCTTCTATTTCTTTTTCTGTCAGTTGCTGCTTTTTTCATATTCCTTTGCCTTAGTGAGCGGCTCTGCAGAAAAAACTCCTTCTGATGCCTGTTGGAAGGAGCAGGGTCTGCAATAAGCGGTGTCAGCCTGCCCCGGTGGAATACAGCAAGCTCATGAAGTGCACGGGTAGCCGCAACGTACAAAAGCTTCACATGACTATCATCAGCCGGATATTTTCTCTCTGATGGGTCAAACAGCAATACAGCATCAAACTCAAGTCCCTTTGTATACGCAACCGGAAGTACCATGACTCCTGCACCAAACTGTGCAGTTTCAATATCATCATCTGCTATTTCTATATGTTTTTTAAGCTCAGCCGACACCTTGAGAGCCTCTGCCTCATCACGGCACACGACAGCTATCGTCTCCATAGCCTTCACTCTGCCAGCCTTTTATCGTGTCAACCGATGCCGAAATCAGTGAGCGCACATTGGCATACTCCTCTATTCGCACTGCGTTTCCATGCCTGATAATAGGCTCCACCGGATAGATTGCAAAATCTCCATGGCGCAATATCTCTGTTGCAAATTCTGAAATCTCAACAGTGTTTCTGTAGCTCTTTCGAAGCAGACCGAATGCGTCATATGTGCCTGTGAGTATCAGCTTTTTCAAGTCCTCCCAGTCATTTAAGCCATACTCAAAATGTATATTCTGCGAGGTATCGCCCATGATAGTGTATGTGCAGTTTCTGAGGCAGTAATGCAGACAGCAGTATGCCATCATGCCAAAATCCTGTGCCTCATCAATAACCACATGACTCGCCTCACGAACCGGATCTGTCTCCTTGATGCGCTTATAAATATACGCAAGCGCTGCCAGATCATACACATCAAACGAGTCCTTTGGAATATCTATATAATATTCCTTCTGACTAAGCAGAAAATCCCTGTAAAAATCATACACAGAGCCTTTCCAGTCATCCTTACCGAAATATGTTTTGTATTTTTTATCAAGCACCCTGCGCTCCTTTGCAGGGAACTTCACTTCCTTACCGAGAACCTCATTTTCATACTTCGAGTAAATTATCTCATTTAACATGAGGATTTTACTCTGCATGGAAAGAAGCGGATTATCATGCAGATAAGTGTCTATCAGCACCTTTCCCACAAGCAGATTGCCTGTTTTTTCCATGTAAACCTCATCTCTTGGAATACACTTTTCCTCGTAATCTAAACAGAATTTTTCAAGAGCTTCAAACCATTCTTTACTGCCCTTTATGCTGTTTCTACTGTCATTTTTGCTGACTTCATGTATGCTGTACTTTTTGTCATCCCAATCCTCGTACAAAAGCCTTGTAAAAAGCTGCTCCATCGTCATCTGTTTTATGCCGTACACATCAAGCTCCGGAAGCACGCTTGTAATATAGTTTCAACAAAATGTGGTTACTTCCTATAATGTAGAAATCCTCCGGTCTGAAATCATCAGCATAATTATATAAAATGTACGATATCCTGTGCATTGCAACCGTTGTCTTTCCTGAGCCTGCAACTCCCTGCACAATGATATTCGTCTTTGGCGAACGGCGGATAATAAGGTTTTGCTCCTTTTTGGATTGTAGCGATAATCTCTCCGAGCACTGCCTTTTTATTCTTAGCCAGATACTTTGTCAGAAGCTCATCATTTGCTACGACATCTGAATCAAAAAAAGTCGATGAGCTTATCCTCTGCAATCTCATAGGTGCGCTTTCTGTTTAAATCAATCTCAAAAAGTACCCTCTGAGCTCACCGTGTACTTACATGGTCCAAGACTGCTCTCATAATATACGGATGCAATCGGTGCTCTCCAGTCAATAACCACAGGCTCTGATGCATTCTTTGCAATACCGACTCTGCCTATATAGTAGGACTCCTGTGACTTCTGACGCGGATCCCTTAAAATCTATTCTGCCAAAATACGGCTTTTTCCGCGCCTTTTCACATCTTACGATATTTCTCTCGTTCTCATGAAGCTGCGCTGTCGCATTGTTCCACAGGGCAAGTCCCTCCTTGTCCTGCGCCTCGTAGACATCTCTTAAATCCTCTAAATCATCTGTCAGCTTTTTTACCGATTCCTTTGCACGGTCCAGATTATCCTGTGCAATGCCTATGATATTTTGAAGCTGTCTCTGCTCGTCTTTTAATGAAATTCCCGGTAAATCATTTTCTGTGCCCATCATGCCTCCACGACTTATATATGCTGTGATTATACTATACTTTTAATCTCATCTATCCTGTCAACACAGGCAAAAAGCATCTTTTTCAGCTCCTCATCAGGCTGTGTCAAATCCGGCACCATGACAACCTTACAGCCTGCAGAATATGCACTTTTGACACCATTTGGCGAATCCTCTACCGCCATGCACTCCTCAGGTGCCAGCTTAAGCTCGCTGCTGCATGCAAACTCATACACATCAGGTGCCGGCTTTCCATGCTCCACCATAGGTGCACAGATGATCTTGTCAAAATATCCGTAGAGCCCTATCTTTTTTAAGATATTTCTCAGCTCTTTCTATATCATTCGCTGTGGAAATTGCTCTGTGAATGCCCTTTTCCTTCAAATATGTAAGTATCTCAATTGCACCGGGCTTAAGCTCAATACCCACCTTTTCCAGATGCTCCTCCATGATTTTTCTCCGATATGCCCTGATTTTATTATAATCCATATCCGGATCATGAAACATATCCTTAAGATGCTGCGGTGCATACGGCTGCCCGAGGCTTCGCATTGAAAGCGCCTGCTCATCTGTCATCTCGTAGCCGAATTGCTTAAGTGCCATCGGCCAGAAAATACGATAATATTTCTCCGTATCTATGAGTGTTCCATCCATGTCAAATAATACTGCTTTTACCATTGGTTCTCCTTACGTTCTGTCAGGCTTTACTATGCTTCACCCTGTTAATTTTACCACTGTCATATCATGATGCATGGCCTTTATCACCGGGCCAAACATGTCCTTTGTCTTTATCCTGAGGCTGGAGGTATTTATGCATGGATGACATCCAACCCACTCACCTTTTAGCACATCCTCATCCACCAGAAGTCTGACCGCATTGTCATGGTCGTTCATCAGTCCCATCACACTGACTGAGCCCGGTGTGATATCCAGATATTTTTCCATATCCTGCGGACTTGCAAACGAAAGTCTCGCACTGCCTATCTGATGCGAGAGCTCTTTTTGTCTTAAAGGTCTTGTCTCCCGGTATCATGAGCAGGTAAAAATCGGTTTTCTGGCGGTTGCACAGAAAAATTCTTGCAGATTGTTGCGCCGAGTGTCTTGTCAATCTCCTCACAAACCTCCATCGTAAATGCCGCCTCGTGGTCTATTCTCTGATATTCGATTCCCAGTTTGTCCAAAAAATCGTATGTACGAATTTCTTTATCCAGTCTGCCTGTGGTATCTGTCGGTCTTCCATTCTGTAATTGCATTTGTGCCTCCTGAAATTAATTATCGCAGCTGTGTTCAGCACCGTAACCGCTGCTATTATTCTCTTTTTAATTGCTATGGCTATAGATTATACACCTCTTTTATGTATTCTAACAAGCCCCGGCATCCACTGATTACATCATCAAAGGTCGCATCAAAATCACCTGTATACCATGGATCTGCAACATCGCGCGCTGCTGTAAGCTTATGATTTGTCCCGTAATCAGCAAATGACAGCATCTTAAATATCTTCTGCTGACTGTCACTGCCACCTGCAATCCTTGTCATATTCCTGATATTTGCAGTGTCCATTCCAATCAGAAGGTCATAGTACAAATAATCATCGCGTGTCATCTGTCTCGCGCGGTGTGGAATAAGAGGAATATGCTCCTCGTATAGTTTGTTTTTGGTGCCGTAGTGCGGCGGATTGCCTATTTCCTCACGGCTGGTCGCAGCTGAAATCTATCTCGAAAACAGCATCGAGGTGCTGTCTGTGGACCAGATGGGTGAAGATGCTTTGGGCCATGGTGCTGCGGCAGATGTTGCCGTGGCAAACCATGAGCACTTTAATTTTATCTTGCATATCTTCGTTTTTCCTTGTATATCCTTATTTTTCCTAGGTTTTATCACACTTTCACGACATCTAACCTAGTGTACCTATCCTAGCATAAAATCGCATATTTTACCATATCTCGGTAAGTAAAATGAGTACAAATCTAGGTATAAACCCGATTCGTACTCATTAGTACTTTTTCCCTATGCCATTTATTTCCTTACTTGGCACACTTTTTTCTATCCTTTCAAGCCTCTCCATTTCTCTCTGTGCATCTTCCAACTTAAGGTGTGTATACACATTTGAGGTAAAGAAGGAATTTTTATGGCGGTTGTCAACAATATCAAAGAAATCCGTGAGCAGCGTGGCATCTACCAGGATGAACTTGCCGCTGCTATCGGATACAGCACCAAAACTGTCGGCAGGATAGAGCGTGGGAACAGCACCCCATCCGCAGAGTTTATGCTGCGGATTTCAAAATACTTTAATATGATGGTGGAAGATGTCTTCCATGTAGAAGATTGAGTCGGAGGGAGCAATTCTGTAACAAAGCAATTTTTTATAACAGGCTTATTTCGTGCACCCTTTTTTTACTTGGGTGGTGACTGCTAAAACCAGACCCTATCGAAGAACCCTAAAAACTATGCTTTTTTAATGCCAGACCCTATCGATAAACCCTAAAATAGATTGGCAAACCCTAAAGAACTTTGATTATCCGAAAAATCTCGGAAGCCTTAATTTTACTATATTTGTTATCAGAAGGTTGTTCTGCTCGCAACGCTCACAGAACAACTTTCTCACTAACTTTGCGCTTACGCACTCATTAAGTGTTCAATGATTACTCGATAACTGTAGCAACACGTCCAGATTCTACTGTACGTCCACCATCACGGACTTTGGTTTCGTGATATTCGATTATTTGAAACTAATTTGTGCGGTTCTGTTGTCTAAAGTAGCTTATTTTTTGCTGAGGAATTAGTGCTTTATAAAAATCTTGTAGCCAAAATGTAGCCAATTAACGTTTAGATAAGCACAGGCAAATGAATTTCAATAATTCTTTCAAAATAACATAATCACTTTAATATAAATAAGTTATGTTATTTTAAAAATATATCTGCCTTCTTCTTTATATATTTCTTGCTTACCGTCAACACAAAATGCTGGTCTGATACCATTCATATCGTATGCATTCGTGCTTCCAATTTCACCTTCCGGTCCTACTGCATATACACAAGAATCATATGTAGAATCCGCACTGCGTAACCACCAACTTACAGTAAACTTTCCATTATTCGTAGTAGCAAAACGATTCTTATTATCTTTAAAATACAACAATGGCACCCCTTCAACTCCGACATGCCCATTTTTTTTATATCCAAGTTCAGTAAAAGACAACAAAAACACTTTTCTTACAATAGTTATCACGCTATCATCTATTTGATTCAAGCATCGTTCATCTAAAATCTCTATTTCCGAATCTTGAATTAAGCAACGAGTTTGAATAGGTAAATTATCAAAAAAACTCTCCCATTAAGTAATTATCAATTTCACTTTCTTCATAGTAAGCCGAATAATCACTAACTCTTCTATTCTCTGGAAGAATTTCTTTTCTTAACAAAAGTGTTTTTACCATTATAATCATTAGTTAATACAATATATGGAAAAAATCCTGCTTTTTCTTCAATATATATGATTGGTTCAATTTTACATTTTTCAGAATATGCCAAATCACTTATTGTATTATATTCCTCGGTTACTGCTTGTCTTTTTTACTACAAGCATTTAATAGAACTCCAAGAACAATTGCTAATACTACTACTTTATACGTTTTTTTCTGAACATTTATGTGGCTCCTTAATTTCTCTGCTTTTTACGTCTTATTTTTTGTAAATGCCATACACATCACTATACACTTACCATGATTACAGCCATTAGACTACAAAATCCAACTGCAGATTCGTCTCCTGTTGAAACAGATTCTATCTTTTTCTCCTCCATTTTCATTTATTCCCGAACCAGAATTATTACCTGTATTATTATCTTTTCCCGAATCAGGATTTTCTGGGTTCGCTGGATTTTCTGGGTTCGCTGGATTTTCTGGGTTCGCTGATTCTCCATCTTTTTCAAATTTTGCAACTAAAAGGGTATCTTTTTTTTCTACACAAAAAAACGATATTGTGTTTCTTGCGAAATTAATTTATCATTCTCATACCAACCAACAAATTGGTAACCTTCTTTAGCAACCGCTTCAACTTTTGCAAAATTTCCTTCTTGTCTAATTCCTTGACCTATAGCAATACCATGTTCATCCGAATCAACTTCTACTGTCACCATATAATAAGCAGATTTTGCATCTTCACCACTTAAATTTTGATCAGGATTAATTTCTTTACCATCAGGTGACTTCAACTCCATACTCTGTAGTTGAACCTTCTATTTCATTATTTTGTTCATCATCTACATAAGCAGGAACAACTGCATTAAACACATCATTTTTATTCAAATTTATATCTTTATAATTAACGACTCTTGTAATATCACCTGCTGTAGAAGAAAATTGTGTTATTGGGCATTTATATAAATAGTAATTTATGAAATACTATATGTCTTGTAGATTCATTTCATAAATTACTATAATTTTTATAGTTTTATCATTTATACATTTGTTGAAAAAAGTTATATAAAACATTACAATATTTATTGATATAAGATTCTTTCTCGCCATCTATAACACCACAAAAATAACTGTACTTAGAACCATCAAAAACAACTGTACATATATTAGTTTTAAATAAGCTCATATTATCATCATTTTTCCATATAATAGAGAATGTTATCATATATACTATATACATTCCCTTCATCAGCCTCTTCAATAGTTGGTAATAAACCTTCAAACTTTTCTAACGGTTCAGCCGTTATATATACTTCAATAGAAGAATCCACAAGATTTTCGTCATTTGTTTCATATTCAAATGTATATCGGAAATAAGCTCCACCGAAACTTTCATCTTCATTTAAGTAACATCGCATTCCAGAATATCCTTGGTCAAATGCAACATCTACCTTCGTATATTTTTCAAAAACATCATAATTCTTGTTATCTTCCACCACTACTTCTTTATAAGAATCATATTTCTTATAAAATGCTTCACTGACATTAGCAACTTCATTTACTTGGAGAAATTTGAAGTTAACTTCATTTATATTTATATTTTCTATGTTTTCCTCATAATACTTGTCAGACTTTATATATTCCCGTTCTTTGCCATCCTTTAATACATTCTTGCCTATAAAAAATTAATGCAATAAAAAACAAGCATACAAATAATATTCTTATTATTTTCTTCATTCATTTCTCCTATTCTGTCAATCCTAAATTTATTGATTTTATAGGCTTTGACGATTTTTATATTTTACCTCAAAAACAAGCCGGGAGTGATGGATATCGTAGTGTCATGTACCGAATAGCTGATAAATGGATATAGTTTTAAAAGCATCCCTTTTGTTTGCTTTATAAAGGCTATTTTCCCTCTGATCAACTATGATGATGAACCTTCCGTGCCTAAAGGGATCATGTCCCAACTTCCTTCGTAGCATCTACCATTCACTGAGTGCCAGCCAAGCTCCTAAACGGGGGGGCATGCCCCACGGAAAAAAAAAAACGATGCCGGCTACAGCTCTTGTTTTTATGTTTGATTGTTACTGACCTGCATTCACCTGTCGTGGTACTGATTTACTCAGTGGACGCTATACCATCTCAGGTTCTTGTTGGTCTTTTTGCAGATGCAGTCCGTTCCGGACTCCATACCATTTTACGGCTTCACGGCCTGCATCCGTTCCATCCGTTAATCCCACACTTTTCTCTGCATAGCTCACGATTTAACTGGCTCTACTGTAACCACGTCCTCTTTAGTTTTGCATTATGCCAGATATTTTTCATGCCATTCGCTTAAAAGAAAAATGGCAACCTTCGCAAGCTGGCATCTCATATAGATGAACAGCTCGCTGAAATAACAAAAAGATGATATGGTTTCCTATGCGGTCTATTACGGTGAATTTCAGTATCGGGGCGGCAATGTTGTCAACTTAAGCCCCAAAGCCTTGATTTTTCAAGGCTATAGGGCTTTATTTTTTTGTGAAAATTTCTGTTTTTTTTTTTCTGAAAAGACTTGACAAAAGCCTCCAAAAGTGAGGTCGTTGCAGCGACAAACTTAATCACACTTAGGAGGTATGTCTTATGAATCGAACCGACATATGCAAAAATATCATTCAATCCATAAAGGAGTATATCACAAACCCTGACAAACTGGAAGCTCATCGGAAAATGAAGTTTGCACATCGGAATTCAATAATAGCCTAATAGCAATTATTAATAAAACAGGCTGGGTAAATAACCATAATACTGCAATAGCAAATACAAAAAATCCTACAAATATACCGATTGCAGCTATTCATGAATAATCCCCATCACAAGCGGCAATGATTGAACCAACAACAAATATTAAAATAAACACCAATATATGCATAACTGCCACCTCCGTAAATGTTCTATTAAACTCATTTATCATGCATCCGTCACTTATGCTTTCCTTATGCTTTATTTATAGCACTTTAAACTGTACAATAATCATCCCTTGTACATCGAATTAATGTTCTGTATTGCAACAAATCGGTGTAAAAAAGGACGCAGAATCTCTCCCACGCCCTCACTACTATCTGGCTTTATCTGCTCTTACCTTCGATACTTCCTTATGTGCTGCTTCCTGCTTCACCTCATCCACACCTCTTGCCTCAAATGCATCTGCATTATACTGATACTCCTGTGGTTCAGCGACCATTGGTGCATATACAATCTCTGCTTCTACTCGCTCAGCTTCTGCCCTCTCCGGCTCTGTCTGTTCCTTTGTTTTCGCATTCTCCATATGCTTTTCCTTATCAAGCTGCACATTCATAGCCAGATTATCCAGCTTATCAATCGAAGCATCAAGATGAAGTTCCATTGATACAAGCATCTTTTTTCACTGTTTTCATAGGGGCAAGTACTGCCTTTGTAATGGGATGTTTCTGCTCTTTGCCAAGTGTAACGACCATTCCATCCTGCTCGTAGTAGAGCCACTCCTGTGTTTCAATGTTCCCCTCATACACGATGGTCACATCAAAATCAGGCATAAATAATCCTTCCTCCGCATCCCATACACAGGCTATTCCCTGTCTGAGTGTCAGATTCAGGCTTTCGACATACACAGACCAGCCGCTTACGACTATCTGAAAGTCATCATCAATCTCTGCAATATCATCCTCAAGCCCGATTAACTCCTCCATTTCCGATACTGCCTCTTCTATCTCACCTAACCGGTATCTCTTATTCATCCATCACCGCCTCCTTGTAAATACACCTGACCACAAAACGCATGGGTTCCTTTCCGGGAACAGGTAAAAAAGAGTTAATTCTTTTTCTGTACTCTGTGTCTTGATGCTGTTATCATACGGATTTACTACCTCTGTCTCTGTTACCTCATAGATATGCTTGGCTTCCCTTACATTACGCTTAAATCTTGAAAGACCTTTCTCTTTTTACATTTACTTGATAGACTGTACTCTTCCTGTATGATTTCTTACCCATTGTTTCTGCTGCTTTTGCTCCAGCAATCTTAGGACCACGTTCTACTGTATAGATGTTACTGCCCTTTATCCTCGCTCCTTTGGGCTCATGAGAATGAATCTTGGCTTTCTCTTTTTGTGTGAATGACCATAGGCTTATCATCCACCTTTTTTTTTATCTTCAATGTTCTCACCTTCTTTTCCAAAAATTTCTGATTAAATCTTTATAAACTCGTTGCATAATTTGCTTTATCTGTGTATACTATAGTTAGTAGATGGGCTATATGCCTATCATGTGGACTGACACATAAAATCCCCGAAATTCTTTCCGGACTTCGGGTGCCGGACAGTTGGCTGGCAACGGAAAAACCAGTTTTCTTATCGGACTTCGGGTGCCGATCAGTTGGCGGACAACAGAAAAATCAGTCATTAAAGGAAGGTGTCATCTGCTACGGCAGAAGAACCTTCCTTTTTAAATTTGCCAAAATACCATTTAAATATAAGGACCTTAATGCTTATGACTAAGAAACAGGCTATTGCCATCATCACCAAGTGTGCAAAACAATACCAACAGTATTTAGAAGGTAATCAGGTTGTTTTTTTGTCTATCGTGACGAAAACAATAAGTCAAACCATACTGCTGTAAGATTTCATTCGCATAACTTTCTCCACTTTACAGGAGTCACTCCAAGAACAGGAATGAATGCAAATGGCTTCTATCGTGCTGCCCTGAATAATAGGTTAAGTGAAAATGATTTTTTTTTTCCTTCAAAAGCAACCATACAACAGAATTAAAACTCAAAGTACTTGGTATTATCATGAGTATGGATACCTCTGCACGTATGATAGGCAACTATACCGGACCACACCTTGAGCTATACACTGAGAAAGTAACCGGAACTACTACTGCATGTCTTGGTCTGATTCAGAGCAAAGACTGCTATATACCTAACAGCGTGTTAAGTGAAGATATCCGTTCCATAGTTCCAAAACCGCCGGGAAAGATATTTGCAATCTTTAAAAAACCAATTGGTGCACCACTATATACACAGCTTACATACAAATCAAAAAAATATAAGTATTACAAAGAAATGCCTTCCAAAAGAGCTGCTCACTGAAGTTGATACATCTCTTTTTAGAAGACAATAATAATTCAGATGACAACGAGCCGGCTTAATTTTCAGCCTGCTTTTTCATCATCTCGATTTTTTCGTGAATGTTGGTATTGTACAGCTTGTACAAATCTGTATCCTTACTAATCTGATTATCAAACGGAATCACCACAGAGCCACACTTGATAAGCCCCATTCCCGATGCAGTATTGGTTACGAATCTAAGCTGTGCCTCTGATACTCCGATAACCTCTGCCATCTTGGAACTGTCTGTATTCGCCTGTTTCAAAAGTGCCACAAACTCTGAGTTTGCAAGCATTGTGGTTGCTGTATAGTTCTGCAACAGATCGACGACATTCTGCGTGATACCGGTACAAAGTCCTCCCTGCTTTCTTACTTTCTTCCAGAGCTGCTGCAGATATTTTGCAGAATACTCGGAATTAAGCAGGACGTGAAACTCATCAATATAGAGCCATGTTGCCTTGCCTCTCTTGCCATTCTCAACAATCCTGTTCTGAATAGACTCCATCATGACAAGCATTGTGATAGGACTAAGCTCCGTACCAAAGTCCCTGATGCCATATACTGTGAATCTGTTATCCACATCCACATTTGTCTGATGATTGAAGATATTAAGTGAACCATTTACGAAAAGCTCCAAAGACAATGCAATGTCCTTTGCCTCATCCTCCGGCTGTGCCATAAGGATATCGTAAAAATCACTCATCACCGGGATATACTTATCTTTGCTCCTTGCAATGTCGATATACAGTTTTCTTACACAGCGGTCAATGATTGACTTCTGTCTTGAATTTAAGCTGTCTCCGATACACTGCTCACAAAGACCAAGCATGAACTCACCCTTTTCTCTTACCATTCCCTTGGAATCATTCGGATCAAGATGTCATTCATCCATTCTTATCTGCATTATATAATTGTTTCTATAATAAACGGGATTACTCCCGGAACTAAAATTAGTCAGGCTTTCCCTGATGTGTGTTGCTGCTGTGACCACCTCCTTTTTAGGGCATAAAAAAAAAGCACCTTAACCTAAATTTCTTTGGCTAAAGTGCTCTTTCTTTATATAACTCTAATTAATCCTATTTTTTACATGTTATCTATATATATTCCCGTTCGTACAGCATATCTTCCACTAAATGAATATTGTAGCCTTGCCAGAACTGCCGTCTGAATTAATCCTGTGCACTCATATACAAATAATGGCACTACTGAAACAAATACACCCATTAAAGATATACTGCTACATATAGCACTTGCGGTATAACTTTGAGAAAGTACCGGACTGACCGCAAGCACAATTGAACACATAAATTTTACAATCTTTGTTTTTGCCATACTTTTATCCTCCCATGTTTTGATTCAGTTTTTCTTGATTCCAATAAAAACTTAATTTTACTAGCAAGCCTTTTCTTTCCACATCTATAGTTGCATAAAGTTCATCACCTCCATAAACATAAAGCTCATCATCAACCGATTTCCATACAACATTTATATCACTTAAATTGTAAGCTCTAAATATAAATACATTTTCTTCCACAATTTGTTTTGATATTATTTCTATGTCTTCTGTATTTTTTTTTTACATAATACTCTAGTATAAAATCACCATTATGCTTATAGTCATCTTCCGCATAAATAACATTACCCTCAAAATAATTTTTTTTTTTGCCCAAATACAATTCTAAGGAGTTCATTCCATAATCAAATGTATGATCCACCCCTGATGCCGAACCCATCATTGTACACAATATTCAAAAAATACCACCCAAAATCCATAGATAAAATAAAATTTTTTCTTTTTGCATTTTTTATCTCTATATCTGCCAAAGCACATTACATGCGTTATCTGATGTGCGAAGAAGAACGTTAAAAATAATGATAGCGCTAAATAGTAAACTTTCAAATTGTTCTCACCTCTCATCATGCATAATATATTCATTTAGTTATTCATATATTTCTCTGTATAAAAACCATAATAATTATTATACAATAAAATTTAATTCTAATGTTGAAAAATATTGTTTACTTTTTTTTTTTTTTGCTTCTATTTGTAAATGACAAAATAATTTTGTACACAATAATATAAACTAAAATCAATATATAGTATCGTGAATCACGAACTGTTCCAATAGCAATAAAAAATATAGTAGTCAATATAATTAGTATTGAAAAAAAACAGTAAAAATAATTTTTTTCATAAATATCTCCTATCGAAATTGTAACCCTTAATTGCATAAAAACGTTATACAACAATTAATGTGTTCATTCTACTTATTCTTTAAATTTAGTTGTACGCTTTACTTACCTAAAATATCAACGAATTTAACATCATTTTTCATTTACATAGACACAGTATAACATAATTCCTGTGCCTATGCGATATCATTTAATGCTTATTCCGATATGAACTCATCTTCTCCACAGTGACCTCCGGATAAAAGTAAGTAAGAATCGTTGCTTTCGAACTCCTGCGGCAAGTGCTTTTTTCTTCACCTCTTCCTTCTACTCCGGTGTATATGACCAGTGTAGCATTCTGTTTGTGATGGTATCCTCCCACTTAGGCTTTTCCCTCTCAGGATTCCTTACAGGCTTAGCTCCAGTACTTCCATTAGACGCATTGGCACTTTCTGCAGCATCAGACTTCTGCCATTCATCGACATACTCAAGCTCATTTGCTTTGCTCCCTGTCAATCTTTTGCCTTCTGCTCTGCTTCATCCTGCATTGAGAATCTTCTGCTTAATTCCGCATCACCAAGCATCATAAACTGCTCATAGGTAAGAGAATCTATATACACATTCTCGCCCTTATCCTTCAGTTTTTCATAATACTTAACTGCCTTGTCTGAAAGAATCTCAAATGGCGGACCGATAAGATTATCTGCTCCCCTTATCTGATGAACATAAGGCTCTCCCTTGCCATCTGCTGTCTGGTTAAACATCGGATGATTGAATGGTATGAACTTATTGTCCATGATAGGAACAAAACCACGGATAAAGATAATACATTTTTTATTATCCAGCTTTCTGACTTCATCGGGTGTAAACAATTCTCTGCCTAATACATCATAGTTTCTTGAAGAGCTTCCCTGTCTGCCCTTTGTCTCCCCTGCTTGACTTCTTATCAATCGTCCCTTTGCCCAAAAGCTCCGAGACATACTTGTGTGTACTCTGCTCATTGCCGCCAAGATAAATGAAAGTATCGCAATTCCCTGGAACAGTTTCCCAAGTATCTTTGAAAAATGCCTTTAACTGTGCAAAGTTCTGGATAATGATAATACTGGAAATCTCACGGCTTCGCATAGTACTTAACAGCGAACAGTAGTCATCCGGCAATGCGACATTCGCAAATTCATCTAACATGAATGTCACATGGATTACCTCCTGCCTCACAGTGCGAACCTTATAGAACTTTCCTTCATACTCAAGTACATCACCGAAAAGTGCCGGAGTTGTTGTAATCTCCTTAACACCTGTGACAAATACCTGAGAGATTGTTTTCATCATTGACCATCCATGATCAATGCCGATTACTTCTAACTTGTTATTCATGTTCCTGTCTCTCCTTCCCTTCCGTAATATTTGCTTCCATATCCTGCTCATCTGTATCTTTTCTCCCTTCCTCTTCCATAAGCTGCTCAATAAACCTCTCAGTTCTGGACGACATTGCAACTAATGAATATATATAGAAAAACCAGATGATACTTATTCCGACCAACACTACAATCCAACATAGCTTCATGTAAATACGCCTCCATCCGTAGATTCTTCTAAGAGACACTTACAATTTGCCTGACATTTTCGTGCCAGTCTTTGGAAATAAACACATTTCAAACATTCGTGCTCTGCCATAAATAATGCTTTCTCATTTCTGGCTACAATCTTTCGGTAACGCTTTTTCAAATAAGAAACATCATATAAATCCTGCTTGATTTCATTCATGGCATTTTGCTTCATTATCGCTGTGTTCAGTGAATTAATGTAGCTGACGAACTTTTCCTCAGTGCTTATATCCACACCTTTAAAAGTTAATTTCATTCACTACTTACCTGCTTTCTACACGACTCATGCCATGTAGGTGTGCTTTTTTCCCATTTGCCTGCACACATAGGAATTACAGATAAGCCGCATCTGCGTTTACGACGCATTAAGTTAAATTAAATAATGCTATCCTCTCTACCGCCTTTTCGAGAGCCAGGAAGTTCCCTTTGAACACCTTCATAGCTTATTATCCTTCCGCAACAGTATTGACTACCCTTAGTCGCTCCACTTTCATTTCTCAATCCTTCAGCACTCTTCGCAAGTATATTTGATTTCCATCAGGTATCTGAACCGGAATTATCACTATATCTGTAATTGTTATTCAATTGTATGAGCTGCTTTGCAACTCGCAGGATTATGATATAGCAAAATTTTGAATCCTTGAACTTCGCCAAAAGAAGTATTTTCAACATATCTATTCTTTTTTATGTTAGTCCTCATTTGTGGTCTGTTCGCATTTTTTTATTATATAGTCCACATTTGTGGTTGTCAATATATTTTCAAAATAATGTACCACTTTTGTGAACTCTGTGTTAAAATATTCATATCAATTTGTTTGAGGTGATTATTAATGGATAATAGACATTCAATTGGAAGTAAAATTCAAAAATATAGAAAATTAAAAGATATGACACAGGGACGAATTATCAAAACAGTCCGGTATTTATTTATCTACCATAAAGAAATATGAAAGCGGTGAACGCAATCCAAAACCAGATCAACTTCAAAAAATAGCTGAATCTCTTGGCATTAGCGTAACTGTATTTCTTGATTACGATATTAATACCGTTAGTGATGTTCTTTCTTTGGTTATGAAGCTTAATGAACAATCTTCATTGAAAATATCTGCTGATAAGGATAAAGATGGCAACTACATCCCCAGCAGCATACACATGACATTTGAAGATTCACAAATAAATGAAGCTATTTGTTCTTATCTAAATTGTAAACAACAGATGGATTTAATTTCCTATGAGGATAATGATAAAGCTGTGATTGAACAGCAAAAAAATTTTATGATGATAAGATTAACAGATTGCTTTTATTTAATGAACGTATTAAAAAAATCCGCTAAATTGCGGATTTTTCTTTTTGCTAGGACTCTTTTATAATACTTCTCGTTACATATCCTGAGTAGTTTTATCCAGTACTGAAATAGCTTTGGTAAATCGTTGGTAAAATCTACTGTAACATCCCCAAAACACTGTAAACTCAAGTATTTTTAATCAAGGTTAGTATATTGCCGTGACAAACCATGAGCACTTTAATTTTATCTTGCATATCTTCGTTTTTCCTTGTATATCCTTATTTTTCCTAGGTTTTATCACACTTTCACGACATCTAACCTAGTGTACCTATCCTAGCATAAAATCGCATATTTTACCATATCTCGGTAAGTAAAATGAGTACAAATCTAGGTACAAACCCGATTCGTACTCATCAGTACTTTTTCCCCATGTCCTTTATTTCCTTACTTGGCACACTTTTTTCATTTCTTTTTTTCTATCCTTTCAAGCCTCTCCATTTCTCTCTGTGCATCCTCCAACTTAAGGTGTGTATACACATTTGAGGTAACACTTATATCTGTATGTCCCATTAAATATTTCAATGTTTCTACAGATATTCCTCGCTTTGCCGCAATTCGTACAAAATGTATGGCGGCACACATGCGGTGTTATCTTTGGAAGTTGCACTCGATAAATTCTATTGTACTTCTCAACCACATGCTGAAAGCGTTTTTCCCATTGATAAGGCATCATTGGTTTTCCACGCTTATCCAAGAACAGAAAACCTGTATAACCATCTATCATTTCCTCGACTTTAGGTTTCTTTCTATTCTGTACTACCCTCTTGAATGCTGCATAAACTTCATCCGACATTGGCAATACTCGTGTTCCAGCTTCAGTTTTTGTTTTTTCTATGTACTTTCCCTTATTCCCTACATACTGTAACTGATGATTCACGTTGATTGTTCTTTTCTCCAAGTCTATATCCTTTAACGTAAGTCCGCAAAACTCGCCTATTCTCAAGCCTGTTCTAAATAATATAAACATCCCATCGTAGCACTCACTGAAATGTTCATCCTGTTGAACAAACCTTAAAAACTCCTTTTCTTGTTTTGATGTTACTGCATCTCTTTTTACTGAATCATCAATTAGAAAATTATGCAGTTCAAAATCAAAAGGATTTTTTTCTGATTAGGTCTGCCTCATAAGCCATCTGAAAAGCTGGTCTTACTACTCCACGTATTGTATGGATACTGCTATAGCTCTTTCCATCCTCCGACTGTAATTTTATTAACCAAGCCTTTGCATCTATCGTGTTGATATGATTAATCTTCTGACTTCCAAAGATGTCTCGTTTTTAATACATTAACCACTGTTTTATATCCAGCGGCTGTGGTTGGTCTGACATTGCGCTTTTGCTCCAAATATTTCTCTACCAGTTCTAATACTGTCATATCTCCACCGGATAACGAAATACCATTTGCCAAGTCACGCTCCAGCAATTTTTCCTTTTCTCTAAGCGATAAGTCTGGCTTTTTTCCCTCTGGCATTTTATCATGTCTTTCCAATTTCCAGCTGTATACAAATATTCTTTTTTTTGAAATTGATCTAACGTGCTGAATAAATATCTCTCCCATCTGCACGTTGCTGTTCTCCTATACGTAATATGCGATTCTTATTGTCTCTTCTTTTTTCACTCATGGTTTATCCTCCAAACTCTAATACACTCCCCACCATTGGATGGGGAGTGTATCGGAACTACATATATTTTGCAAGGTATTTTTTACTTTTATATAGAGCCTGTCTCATCAATAAACTGCTCGAATATCTTACGTTTAATAAGTATCTTATTCCCTACCATAAGTATGTAGTCTGCATTTGGATTGTCCGACACCAACCTTCGGAGATTTTTCTCACCTATGTTGAAGTACTTTTTACTGCTTCTTTAATGGTGAGATTATATTTTTCATTAATTGCTAAATTATCTTTTTCTATATCCATACGATACAAAAAAAATCCTTTCTTTTGTATCGTTATCCTTTCATTTATTTCACAGCTTAGCAATGCGCAAACATATGCTAAACCGTGAAATTTGTCGTTTAGTCTTTTTCTCTTAAGAAGAAAAAAAAAGGTAAACACTTTCTTCTTTTCTGTCGTGTCTGTCAAGAACTCTTTCTTGACCTCATCCATAGCAGACTGTATTGCACTCATCATCTCATTGACTTGAGCTGTCGTATATGAATAATACTTTTTGTTTGACAGCTTCTTCATATCACCTATTGATGATATGAAGAAGCTGTCTGCGCCTCTGCTCTTTCTATGAAACGCAGTGCCTTTGCAAAAAGATTTACGAGAATTACATAAAAAAGATTCCAATACTGGAAGTTATGATACTGTTTTTGATGAATTCATGGATACCTGTGAGGAAGTCCAGAAAGCAGACAGCATAACACAAAAGCAAATGCTGACATACAGTAAACTTTTTTCAAATGAATTTTACGAAAATGGATCCTTACGAATTCAAGACTTTTATGGATATTGTGGAACGTTATTCGACAGCATTCAAATCTGCCAAAGGAAACGGACGTGGCAAAAAGAAGAGAAAATAGCGGCTTGCCGCATGTATGGATAGCAGACCTCGTCTGCGCAAGGCATAGCCTTGACCGGGATTTATCCCACAACTCCCGAAATAAAATGAGGGCGCACATCACCTGCCGTATGGGTAGGTATAGAAGTGCGCCCTTAGTGACTAAGGGATATATTATATATTATTAAAATAATAATTAGCTATCAATCCATATTTAAGCATAGAATATTTTTTCTTCAAAAGCTTTCCCAATAATATCGGCAATCTGTGTAACCTCGCTTCAAGTAATTATTTATCTCTTTTTTCATCAAGAAATATAAGATCCCCACATATACAATCTTGAATACGCTGAAAAGTTTTTGTTTTCTTAAATTTGTCATCTATCATACCATTATTATGTATAATTGTATTTCTAATATTAACCAAATCAATCAAATCAAACCATGTTTTATCATCAATCATAGAACGAAGATTGATATTAAGAGCCTTTTTATAATGCTGATTTGCTTTATCAATCTTCATAAAATCATTTCCTGTACTTTTTATTTATTACATTGGATATATAATTATCATTCACCCCAAAATAATTTATATGTATAAAAGCTTCAAAAAAATCTCTTAGAATAACTTCCAAAATAGAAGTAAGCTGAACCACTTCAAGATGATATACTTCATAAGTTAAACTTTTAATTTCTTCTTCATCATAAATTGTTTGTATTGTTTTTAATCCTACTGCATGAAAATGTCCTATACGCCCCAAACTACTTAATTGTGAAAAGACATTATATGTAGCTGAACTTTTTCCACAACTCCAACAATAATTAAAGCTTTTTAGTTCATCTATCGTTCCTTGTACAGGAATAACAACCACATGTCCACAATATGGACAACATAATTGAGTAATTTTATCTTCCTACGTCTCATATTTGTAAAAAAAAAAAAAAAAAAAAAAAAAAAAAAAAAAAAAAAAATCTTGTGGCAGGATTTTTTTTCTTTATATGTCTACAAAAAGTTATAATATACTTTGTAATAATAATCTTTCATAAATCCAATATGTTTGCCACTCAAAATTACTCATAAAATTTTCATCAACTATATCATAAATACTATTTTCATTCTTTTTTCATCTAATCGTCCTATAATTCTATCAATAATATGTTATCTACAATTTTCAAAATCGGGTAGTCCCATAATTATTAGGGGCAAAACAGGGGCAAATTCGCCCTGTCAGTTTCTTAAAGTATTGATTTCACAAGCATTTCAGGCGAATACACGTATGTTGCCGTGGCAGATGAATAATACTTTTTTTATCATAGTTTTGTTTCTCCTTGATTTGCCCCGGAATGCCCTGTTTTGCAAGGGTTTTCGGGGTTATTGTGATATGCTCTAAATTTACAGATTTTGGCAAATCAGAGCAAGATGGAGCAAGTTGTTACTACCTGTTAGTAGTAAAATTGGTAGTAAAAAAGGAAAAGGTTACTACTAAAAAAAACTTGGCACATTTCTGTACCAAGTTTTTTATATGATTTCATCATTCTCATCAATATTGAAATCATCGAAATACAATTCTTGGTTCTTTTTCATATCAGCCAACTTCTGACACATAAATGCACAAGTACATCAATTATTGCAAAGTTAACACCATATATTTCAACCATCATAATGTCACGCATAGTCATAAAAATCGGCAATTGTAATTTATTCTTATATTCTGCTATTTTTACTTTGCAGCCAAAAGTACGGTTTCTAGGCAAATTATAGCATATTGTTGCAAGTCTATTCTTACAATTCCATCAGAAAATGTTCATGCAGCGCACGTTTCACCTGATCGAAATTACCTCGCTCCGGACATTGGATGGAAACAACCAATCCCTTCTCTGGGAGAATCGTTGTAATCTGTCCGAATGCGCCATCAGCACGATAGGATCCTGGATATGGACTGATCCAGAACTGATAGCCATATCCTACATGCCAGAGATCTGCAGATGGCTCGAAGGTAAATTTCGGGGTGGACACCTCCTGCACCCAGTCCCTGCTGATAATCTCTGCTCGCCCTTCCAGTTACCCCTCAGCCAGATAGAGCTGTCCCAGTTTCATCATCTCGGTACAAGTCAGATACATACCTCCGCCGCCATTCGGATGTCCCTGTGGATCATGCTCCCAGAGCGGCCATCCCATATCAAGGGGCTGGAATACCTTCTCATACAGATACTCTCCCATCCGCTTGCCAACGGCCCGTTCTACCATATGAGCAGCCAGAATACTGTCGGCAGAGGAATAGCAGAATGCACTGCCTGGCTCCACAGGAACCGGCTGTGCCATCATATATTTCTCATAATCCGGTGCACCGATGCCCGGACGTCTGTCCGCATTCATCAGAAGTGCCTTACCAAAGCCACTGGACATGCAGAGCAGATGTTTCAACTGAATCTTCTCCAGATTTGGATCCGGATTTGAAGGAAGTTTATCTTTAAACACTTCCGCCACATGATCTTCCAAGCTTAGTTTTCCCTCTTCTATTGCTAGTCCAACTGCTGTTACCGTAAAACTCTTGGTATGTGAATAAATATTTCTCGGTGCATTTGCTGCGTAGTGCATCTCACAGAGTACATTGTTCTCATCTCCGACACTGATAGCTTCCAGCGGCAGATTGTGGCTGCTGACATAACGATGAAATTCCAAAAACTTCTTTTCCAGTAACATAATACCTCTATCCTTCAGGCAAATCTCTGATCTGGTTCTATTATCTCATACACATCTCTGCATCTGTCGGCAGTGGCATCAGCGGTGCGGACGGCAGGGTCTGATACCAATAAGCAACACTGGTGTAATCATCGTAACGCGGTCCGGTCCAGCCCATGTTGTCGAGTGTCATACGAAACTTATTCTCAAAACGGATCGGGTCTGCAATATGGAAATGATACAGCAGGAATCTCTGCTGTCCGTTATAGAATTCCCGGTTGTCTCCATAGATTGCATACATGCCGGTATATAAGCCGCTGAAGGTCTGATAGCTCTTGATGATGATGTCATTTCCAAATCCATAGGAACCGCCGAAGTAGTCGTCTTCAGTTCCGGTATAGTGGATAGACGGATACGGATCATCGTCCAGATACATGCGGGCTTCGCCTTCTACCCAACAGGTATTGTTGCCATTCATACCAGTTGCCAGAGTCACACCAACAAATTGTCCCCTGCCTTCGATTCCGTCAACGATTGTGTAGGTACGACCCTTCTGAACCGGGTGCTCTTGGCGATAGGTGGCATGGAAATAACCAGCCTCCGCCGGAATCTCCTGATAAGCTCCGGTGATAATATAAAAAGATTTTCATCCTTGTCACCACGGTTTTCCATCGTGATCCGAGCGCTCTTATGGAACGGCATCTCAAAATAGCTGTTATAGCCGCGACCAGGAGCTACCAGCATCATGGCAGAATTCAACACCGGATATTTGCCATCCCTGTCCACGAAATTTTCATCATAGGCACATCCGAAGAATGCAGAGAGCGGAGCTTCCACAGACGGATATTCCTGATCATCCCAATACATACGGATGATAAAATGGTGCCCTACATATCCGGTGAACCACATATGCTGGATCACACCCGGTCCTGCAGCATCTACCAGAGTTACGGTTTCCCCTGCATGAATCGTCACGGTCGGACGAAGCTTGGTGCAGTCACCGCCCTGGGAACCACCTGCGCGTACACCGGTTGGATTCTCTGCGGAAAATGCAAACGTTTTGGAGTTCTGGATCATACAATAGTTGTTCATATTCTTCTCCTCTCTGATCAAACCTGGATCATCTGAAATTATTGCCTACTACGCTATCGCGTTTCTCTATTCACTATAAATTCACTATAACATTTATCTCCCATGAAGTGACGGAATTACAGAATCATTCCGTCTGCGCCTTCTCATTTTCTTCCCGGATAATCTCCTTTATTCAAGCGCTTAAACTGATTATACCATAAATCTATGAACAAAGTTTATCTGTAAAGAAAATTGATACAGAGTTTTTCAAAATCGGTCCATCTGCTCCTGGGTAGCCACCTGCCTACAAACTTGTATTGCTATTTCCTATCGTTCCGAACAATGCAACCATTGCCTAAATTGTATAGTTCTTCTTTTTTTTTGATTATACTCAATTGCAATTCAAAATGATTTCGATTTGTTTTTTATAAAGCCCTCTTTTTTGTAACTTTGATATCTCTGTAGACATTGCTACACGATCAATACAAAGATAATCTGTCAACTGCTACCGATCAAAAGGAATATCAAAAGATAACGATAAATGTCTGATGGATTCTGCAGACAGATATGATAATAGGTTATCTCTCGTCGTTCGCTTCCCAACATGTGTGATCTTATCGTTCAGAATCAGTATCTTATTTGCCAGGACACTGACCAGGTTGCGGATCAGCTTCTGATGGTGTTCGCATGCAGTCGGGCAGGAAATCAGAAGCCTTTGGACATTTAGCAGAATAATCTCACAATCCTCATCTGCTACCACACTGATATTTAAGACAGCTCTCTGGCTTGCTGCATACGGCTCACCAAAAAAATCTCCTGCGTGACATTTTGACAAAATATCTCGATGTCCCCAGATGTCTTCTTGAATAATGAGGACGCAGCCAGACACCACAATCCCCATTACTTCGGTAATATCACCTGCTCTGAAAATATAAGAATCTCGCTTTTTAGAAATCGTTGTTGCGTTTACACAATGCAATATGGATAATATCTCGTTATCAGTTAGACCTTTAAAAAATGGACTGTTTCTTAGATTGGTAAATATTTTTGCAAAATCGTTCCTCCCTGTTGGAAATCAAACATACTAGTTGTATTTATAATACTATAATTCTAGCATAAACAAACTCTAAATACTATTGACGGAGGTTAAAAATGATAAGAAAGATTATTCGAATCGATAAAGAAAAATGTAATGGATGCGGTGTCTGTGCAGATGCCTGCCATGAAGGTGCCATTGACATCATTGACGGAAAAGCAGAATTGGTGAGAGAACATTTCTGCGACGGACTGGGAGATTGTCTCCCTGAATGCCCTACCGGAGCCATCTCATTTGAGGAGAGAGACGCACCTGCATATGATGAAGAAGCCGTGAAAGAAGCACAGAAAAAAATAGCTGCCAAAAACTGGGCAATGACATCTCACCCAGATGTCCGGGATCTAAAATCATGCAGATCAGACGAACTGAAACATCTGAGCCTGTAAAAAGCCACTTCAACCGCAGATTCAGGATCAAAGCTTCAAAACTGGCCGGTACAGATTAAACTGGCTCCTGTTAATGCACCATATTTTAACGGCGCAAAGCTTTTAATCGCAGCCGATTGTACTGCTTACGCTTATGCCGCCTTTCATCAGGATTTTATTCGAAACAAGGTAACTTTAATTGGTTGTCCTAAATTAGATCAGGTGGATTATAGTGAAAAGCTGACTGCTATTATTCAAAATAACAACATTCAAAGTGTAACTATTGTAAGAATGGAAGTTCCTTGCTGTGGCGGCCTGGAGATTGCGGCCAAAAAAGCTCTTCAAGCTTTAGTGGAAAATTCATACCATGGCAGGTTGTAACAATAAGTATTGATGGGAAAATCATGGAATAAAGTCAGCAACCACCAGTTCAACTGGTGGTTTGCTATAGCCCCTCTATTAAGCCTCCCTGCACTTCTCATATGCAAACAGTGCCGCACCAAGCGCTCCGCAAAGCTGTGCCTCATCGCAAATATACAGCTTTGCGCCGAGCTTTTCTTCAAGTGCATTTGTGATGCCTTTGTTCTTTGCCACTCCGCCGGTCATCATATACTCTCCCGGATTATCCTGCCCAAGCCTTGCTGCAAGTGCGCCTACCTTTGAAGCTACAGACATGTTTAGTCCGTGGATAATATCAGAAACAGCCTTGTTCTGTGCCACCAGCGATACTACCTCAGACTCTGCAAAAACTGTACACATGCTTGAAATCACAATGTTTTCCTTCCACTCAAGTCCCATGGTGCTCATCTCCTCGAGTGAAAGTCCGAGTGTCCTTGCCATCATCTCCAGAGAAAACGTCCGGTTCCTGCCGCACATTTATCGTTCATCAGGAAATTCTTCACAGCACCATTTTCATCTATACTGATTGCCTTTATATATCCTGTCCACCTATGTCAATAACTGTGCGCACGTTGGGATTCAGATAATGCGCGCCCTTTGCATGGCAGGTAATCTCTGTGATGCTGTCATCACCGCTGTTGATGTATGCACGTCCATATCCTGTTGTTACAATCCTTACAATATCATCCTTTGATATACCGGCCTTTTCGACAGCCTTCTCAAGACTCTTTTCAGCGCTCATCATAGCACCGCCACCTGTCGGAATAATCATTGTCGATTTAATTTTTCCGTCCTGATCCAGTATCACCACATCTGTGCTTGTTGAGCCGCTGTCAATTCCTGCTACATAGTAGACTCCTGATTCCATCCTTTTTCTAGCCTCCTCGCTTATGCCTTTTTTGTAGGGTCCATGTCATCTGAGCCCTCTATTGTCTCTGCAAATGCCTGTATTCTTGTCAGAAGCTGCCCGGCACTCTGGCTTGTAAAATCCGTCTCAAGCTTTAAAAAGAGGCACCTTAATATTATTCTTTATGCTTGCATACTCAAAGCCATAGTAAGCGCAGAACTTTATCGTGTGATATATGATGCCCTTAAGACTTGGGTCTAAAAAGAGCTGGTTTCTTCTTGTATTATTGTTCATTCTGGCACATGGCATCTGTCCGAGCAGACTCTCTGCATATGCTACAAAGAGAGCCTCATCATCCATATTTCTAAGATCCTTCTGTAAAATAATGAGATTTCTGCCGGATGTGCATGTCATATTTTCCACATCCATCTGCATATTTTCACGTATTGTCTTCTCAAGAACACTGCTCACATGCACACCCATAAGACCTATGTATGGCTTGCGCTCAGATTCAGGTTTTGCAAACGACTTTATAAAAAGCTCCCTGTCGAATGTCCTGTGCGAATATCTCTCATATGCTTTCTTCAAACGAAGAATTGACTGTGCAAATTTTATGTTCTCACACTCGTTATCCTCATGAGGCAGATCAAGCATATACAGGAATTTGCATTTCTTTGTATTCTCTATGATATCATAGACTCTGCGCATTGAATCACAACAGTTCACCAGCACAAAGTTCATCTACCTTGCCCTCGAGCACAGCCTGTATGACTGATTTGCCGAATCCGCAGAGATTCGCATGAGCTATCTTATCTGATTTATCGAAATTCTCCGGCATCTCCTCAAGAACCGCACATTCCTCGCCAAAGCCCTTAAACAGCTCTACCGGAGCATATTTACAAACATAATTTATCATCTGTTTTCCACTTTCTGAAATTGATTTATAGTAAATATCCACACACCGACGCAATAACCGGTGTATTATTTCTAATTACGTTCCTGCTCTGTAAGCATCTCCACAAATGCCTGAAGCCTTGTGGAAATCTGTCCGTCACTGGCATTTGCCGGGTTGCAGCCGTCTCCGTCTAAAACCATAGTTGGAAGTCCTTCCCTCTCGAGTGAGCGCTTTATAAGGCTTGATGCACCGATTGTATTCTTACAGCCCCAGTGCGCAAAAAAGCACTGCCCCGTCTGCTCCAACTGTGTCGGCAAGCTCCTTAGCCTCCTCTATTCTCTGATTCACGCTGCCATTATAAATGCAGTAAACCATTTTTTCGGCAAGTGCCTCGTAAGGATCATCCGACTCCATGCTTCTGAAACCATCCGCTATAAAATCGCTTGCACTGATATGGATTGTATCACTGTAATTGAACACATCCTTCACTGCATCCTGCAAAAACGGCATGGTGTGCATCCAAAGTACATGAAAGCCATCTCCTGCGGGTGCACGTCTCACATCATCTCTCAGAAGCTGTGTATATCTGACTGATTCATCAGTTCCTGCAAGCAGATGACACATGAAAAGCGCATACAGCTCATTTGTGAGAGTTGACGCAATATCATGTCCTTTTCTCAGGTGAAGCTGCCTGTAATAATTATTTGATGCAATTTTGCTCTTGTCCACAGCCTTTTTCACAGACTCCTCTGTGATTTCTCTTCCGGTGACATCCTGCAAAAAACTCTTAAGCTCCCTAAGCTGCTTTGCTACATACATAACAGAGTCATAATTCTTCTCATATGGAACATCTATATAAAAAAACTTGGTATTTCATATCTCTCCTTGAGATACGGAAATGTCATCATATTGCCATCGCATGCCAGGTTTGTATACACCATGCACTTTGGCTTTGGCACTATACCGTTTAAGGCTGCGCCCAGAAAAACCCTGTGATACGAGCACATAGTTTCCGGAAAGCCTTCCTTCTCGGTCTGTCTGAGAAAGGCCTGCTCGCATTTAGTTCCTGCAATAAAGACACGATAATGCCTCAACCGAATATGGTGTGAGACCTGCCGCCGTCAAAAGCTCACCCGGAACAAAGATGCTAACCATCGCTGCATTTTCAGGCTTTGAAAGTGCCTGGATGATATTTTTCATGACAATCTTTCTTGCCACATACTGCCCTGACATTGGAAGCTTTCTGTCCGGAAATAATGCTAATCTCTTTTCCTGTAATCTATATCCTGCAAGTAAAATCTTCCTCGCCTTGACAGGATCTTTTTTCTGCTATCTCGCCTACTTTTTCTCCAAATTTATCCACCATACTCATGTGATATTTCAGCTCTTTTTTCTATATTCAAATATATGTAAATATTCTGTTCACCATACTATTATAGCAATTGTGCACAAAAAGTAAACTCCCATTTTAGCTATATTTCACTATAACTATTGTCAGATATCCTTTTGCTTCGGTAAGCTCATCCAGCCCCCTGTACACACGCTCAGACTCCATGCCACAGTTTGTCACACCATACACTGTCATTTTTCTTTTTTCTGATAGCATCTCCTGTGCGAAGCACCTCTATAAGCTCTGCAAGCTTCTTTCCGGATTTCATGTATACACAGGTTCCACCATAGCCCACAGTATTCCTCACATCATACGAAGCCACGGTATGATATGTATCTCATCCATCATCTCTCCAAGCGAAATGCCAAGCCGCGCTGCAGCTGCACAAAAAACGACGGCACACCGCTTATCATCACTGCCGTAAAACCTGCCTGTATGACACGCTTATGGATATACATATATGTCGAATACACGCTTGGATCTCCTATTGTAAGCATTGCCACATTTTTGCCTGCTTCAAGCTCACTTACTATGTCACAGTATATCTTATTGTGTGATATAGTAAGCTTTTCCTTTGTCCTTTATCATTGGAAACGGAGTGCACATAATATGTTTTTTCTCTATCTCCGGTAAAACAGCCTGCACTATGCTGTACGCATAGCATTCCTCTTTGAAACTGCAGGGATTGCAATTATATCACATGCTTTTATCGTATTGATAGCCTTCAAAGTCATAAGCTCGGGATCTCCCGGACCTACACCGATGCCATATAACACACCAATATTATTTTTATTGTCATCACCGGCTCTTTTTCTATCTGCTTTTGTCCATCTTTATAATTTCCTGCTTTCTATACCACATTTACAAGTAATGCATTCCTAACAAAATCATCACACATCGATATCATATATTCTTCTTGTATCAATTACCGTCTCTGTACCATTATCATCCACAACTATCATCAGGTGCCCTATGCTATCAAGCTTTTTAAGATACCCTGTCACATGCTCATAGCTGCCCCCATCCTTGTGTTCATCCGGCACAAAATATGTCACCTCAAAATAATTCTCTGCCATGATGTTTATGACATTTTCGTCATATAAACCGTCTGAATTGAAATTACGCTTTCTACAAAGCATCATGAGCTCATTCATTTTCTCATCAAGCTCTCTTTTTTTTGTCCTCATCAGGCTCATGCCACTCGTTTGTCAGCCTCGCTGTCTCTGCAATAGCCTCCTCATGACCTGTAAGTGCCGCAAAAGGTGCAAACTGTGCTGAGCGGTCCCATATAGACATCTGCGGATGTACCTTTGACACATGATGTGGTAAATCTATAATATCATCATATTTTCCCATGCCATGCTCCTTATATACTTTTTTTCGTAACTATTTTAAACCACTAAGAAACAAATCCGATTAAGAACCACAGCGGTTGCTGCTATGCCTTGTGTCCGCCAATCTGATTGTTCCTTGAAATAGTTGTGGCACCCTCCTCAAGATTCATTCCCTTTAGCATGGCATTCTTTCCATATTTCTTCTTGACGGAAATCATAGCCTCCTGAAGCTTTCTCTCCTTGAAAGCGCCTCATCCTCTTTCTTAGCTTTTCCCTTAGCCCTCTCCTGATAATCTGTAAATAAATCAAGCTGCTCAAACTGCTCACTTTCCTGCACCTTGCTCTCATCACAGACCCTGTTTGCCACCACAGTAATCCTTCGTGTCAGAAGAGAAGGATCTATGATACGGTCATAAAGCTCCATCACCGCGTCCATGATGATGCGCGTGGATGATGTATAACGCCCTAAATTTGCTGTACCATGTGCATGCTTTGGAACCTTTCTGCCGTATCGGTCTATGGTAATCTCACCTGTATAATCTCTGTGTGTACCTTTTTTTACCGCCAATACTGTCTCTGCCTTTATTATTTACTGCATGGTCATAATTATTGCCAAAACAGCTATCAGCCTTATTAGACAGATTTGCAATATCATACCCTATAGTGAGTACTATCTGGTCTGTAACCAGCCTCTTATCTACCAGATCAAGCACAAGAAGGTCCGTCATCTCACGCACAATAAGCTTTGTCTTCTCATAATCATACGGCTCCTGAAGCACCTGCCCCGAACTGATGCTGTTGGTCTGCGGTCTGTATGCCTTGATATCAGCTATTGTAACAGGCTCATACCCCCATGCATGGTCTATAAGAAGCTCTGCATTGATGCCAAACATCTTATACAGCTTTTCCTCATTGTAAAAATCATTCGAACCGCCTGTTGAGCACCTGGCCACATCTCCCATTGTATACATGCCGGCTGCCTCGAGCTTTTTGGCATAACCTGCTCCCACTCTCCAGAAATCGGTAATCGGCCTGTGGTCCCATAGCTTTCGCCTATAGCTATTTTCATTAAGCTCTGCTATACGCACTCCTCGCTCATCAGGCATGGCATGCTTTGCCATAATATCCATGGCTATCTTGCACAGATACAGATTGGTACCAATGCCGCAGGTTGCCGTGATACCGGTATCCTTAAGGACATCGTCTATCATCTTAGACGCAAGCTCTCTTGCCGTCATGTGATAAGTGCGAAGATAGTGTGTCACATCCATAAAAACCTCATCTATCGAGTAAACACTGATATCCTCAGGTGCGATATACTTAAGATAAATATTGTATATGCGTGTACTGTAATCCATATACAAAGCCATACGCGGCGGTGCAACAATGTATGTCAGCTCATACTCAGGATGTGCGTCAAGCAGATTCGCATTATATGATGCATAATCAAAGCCTGTCATTGTGCTTTCTGTTATATCATTTTCTTGCTATATCGATTTCTGTTACATATTTTTTTTCTTCTCTCCACTGTCCCGGCAGCATGTCCACTCGCCATAAGCTTCGACAGACGCAGCTTGTTTACCTCCTTCACACGCTGTACCACCTCAAAAAGGCGCGCCCTGCCCGGTATGCCATATGCCTTAAGCGCCGGCGATACTGCAAGACAGATAGTCTTCTCCGTGCGGGTTGGATCTGCCACGACCAGATTAGTGGTCAGAGCATCCTTTCCCCTCTCTCTGCACTCTACTGATGCGTAAAATGATTTTAAATCTATTGCCACATAAATGTGCTCTTCATTATGCTTTTCCATATTATAATTTTACATGGATTATGTTTAAATGTCAAGAACATATGTTTGTATATATAAATTATTGTCACCACATAAGAAAATGCCGCTACAGCACGGTTTAATGTATCTGCAAGCCTTACGCAGTCACTTAGTGGCTGTTAGAATTATATCCGCACACAACAATGCCCTCCGCCAAGGATGGCGGGGCAAGGCGTTATATGCCATGGACGGCATGTAAAAGCCGGTTGTGTCATGGTCTATAACAAACTGAATATATAATTCTTACAGCCTCTTAGTGACGCAGTACCGGCTTACGGATGCATTAAACCGTGCTGTAGTGGCATTTTCGTACTATAACCACTATGAATCACTAAGCTTTAAACACTACACTACAAGGAAGAACTTCACAAGGAAGAGAAGCGAAATAGCATAAGTAAGGATAGAAACCTCCTTTGCTTTTCCTGTAAAGACCTTGAGTACAGTATATGTGATAAGTCCTAGACCTATACCATGTCCGATAGATCCGGAGATAGGCATTGCAATAAGCATGAGTGCTACCGGAGCAACCTGTGAGAGATCCTCGAAATCCACCTTCTTAAGACCGCCAAGCATCAGGATACCAACATAGATAAGTGCTGATGATGTTGCTGCGGCAGGAATGATTGCTGCAAACGGTGCTATAAATATACACATGCAAGGAACAGGATACCTGTTGTGAAAGCTGTAAGACCTGTTCGTCCACCGGCCTCTACACCTGATGCAGACTCAACAAAAGTTGTTACTGTAGATGTACCTGTTACGGCACCAACCACTGTGGCAACTGAATCGGAAACCAAAGCCTCCTTCATGTTTGGCATATTTCCCTCTTTGTCAACCATTCCTGCTCGTGATGCAGTACCAACAAGTGTTCCGATGGTATCAAACATATCTATGATACAGAATGTGATGATGAGTGAAATTGCTGTAAACCATCCAATACTGATGAAATCCTTGAAATCGAACTTGAACAGTGTTGTATCTGCCATATCCTTAAACTGTGGTACAAATGAAGCTGTTGCAAGTGATGCAAAAGGATTTGTTCCAAAGAATATAGCCTCTCCTGCCCAGTAAACTACGCAGGCTGCAAGCATACCAAAAAGTACTGCTCCGTTGACGCCCTTATGAGCTAAAATAATGATAACAAAAAGTCCGGATGAACATAGTCACAACAGTGAGCACCATTGAAGAATATCCATCTGTCATATTTGTTTTGGCAAGTCCCGGTGTGAGTGCACCGAAGAAATCCTTCATCACATAAAATGGTCCGCCATCCTTTGAGTAAACACCGGCATTTGATCCAAAACCGATATTTAAAAAGCATAAGACCGATAGCCGGTGAAATACCCATGCGGACACCATAAGGAATGGCATCTACTATCTTGTCACGGATATTGAATATCGAAAGTATGAAGAATAAAATACCCTCAATAAGGATGATACACAGTGCAGCCTGGGAATGAATCAACATATGACAGGCCTGTGATGCTTACGATATTGGCAACTACTACAGCAAAGAAGCTGTTAAGTCCCATACCCGGAGCCAGTGCAAATGGCTTGTTGGCAAGAAATGCCATGACAAACATACCGACTGCCGAAGCAATACATGTTGCCGGAACACTCCGTTCCATAATGCTTTTGTTCCCTCAGCACCAAAATCCGGTGAGGAGGTTTGGGTTAAGAGCAATGATGTATGCCATAGTCATGAATGTTGTCAGACCGGCAAGAATCTCTGTCTTGACCGTTGTGTTGTTTTGTTTGAGTTTGAAGATTTTCTCTAACATTTTTCTTCCTTTCATTTTATTTTTTTTGCAGCTGTTATCCGCTTTCCTGCTACAGGCGCCTGTTAATAGCTGCATTGTATATAAAATTGTGAATCACAATTGATTCCTTGTTTTTTCCACGAACTCACTCGTGAAAACATCAAGTGTAAACGGCTTTGAATAGAAATAGCCCTGAATAATATTACAACCAAACTGCTGTAATAGCCTTACCTGCTCCTCATTCTCTGCTCCCTCGGCAAAACACTCTATACCAAGCTCCATAATCATGGATATTAGGTGCTTTAACATGATCCTGCTCTTCTCATTGCTCTCGAGATTCTTGACCAGGGAACGGTCAATTTTAGCAATGCTGAACGGAAACTTAAAAAGAGCATCTCAAGATTTGAGTACTTCGTGCCAAAGTCATCCATCGAAAGACGAAAGCCCATTGAAATCAGCGACTGCGCGATATTATTTATCAATACAATATCCATATCACCAACCGACTCTGTTATCTCTATCTGAACAAGCCCCTCCGGGAGACCATACCTGTTCATTATCTCCTTCACCTGCTCCAGGAGGTCTGCATATTCCAGTGTATTTTTTGAAAAATTCACAGATACCGGAACCACTCTCCTGTCACTTATACAGCGAAGCTTCTGCGCCTTGCATACCTCATCAAGTACAAATAAATCAATAAGATGCGAGCATCTGTTTTCTTCTAAAATCTCGATAAAATGAATTGGTCCTACAACGCCATGAGCCTCATCAAAAAAAATCTGATAAGGGCCTCCGCCCCGACTGTGATGCCTGTTCTTGAATCAACCTTCGGCTGATAATACACCATGAAGCTTCCCTTTTCAATCTCAGAAACCACATCCTTAAATTACCTTATTTCTCATTATACTGTCAAGACTCTTAAGCTTTGCGTCCTTTTCAATATCATACATTAAGCGAACCTCTGAGAGCTGCCTTGCTATGTCGGGCTTGTCCGTCCAACTAAAAGCCTGTCGATACTGAGACATCCAAATCATCAAGGCTTTCCCTTACTATCCTGACAAGTCCCATAAATGATTTTTTATCAATATCCTTGCAAAAAACAACTATCTCATCCTGCTCGTACCTGTATATATCATAGCCTGTAAAAACGCCACTAATCACATCTGCAACCATCTTAAGACGCGCATTTCCTGCCATATACCCAAATTTTTCATTTATATCTGAAAGCCTTATGATATCTGATGCAAATACTCCCATAAAGCTGCAGTCATACTCCACATAGCTCTCTCCCAAATTATTAAAGGTCTCTGTCTTTCTTAAGCCTGTGACTGGTCAAAATTGAGCCTGTACTCATACTCTGCCCTCGCCTTCTCATAAAACAGACTATTCGATATTGAAATACCAATCATTTCAATCAAATCCAGACTTCCCTGAATTGGCTCTTGGATTCATAACCACGATGGCACCAAAGCATTGTTCCCCCTTGTTTAGAAGAACAGCAGATGTAGACCATATTCTGACATCAGCCATACGCTTGAATAAATCCCTGTATTCACCCTCAATTGACTGAATATCACTTATAAACACACGGCCGGTGTCATTAAACAGAGCGAGAAAATCTGTAATTGCACCTCTTGAAACAGATTCATTAACCACCTTTGCCATAATCTTAGCACTTTGTATATGTATCTCCTCAATTGTGTCCCACGCACTCTCTCCATTATAAATGACAGCCACACAATCTGCATTATAAAACTCTCTAAGCAGCCGTAAATAGTTCCTATACCCCAAGCCTTCGGTGGTATCATTAACAGCATCAATGAAATTCTGCATAAACGACCTGTAGCTGATTATCCGTCTCATAACAGCATTCAGCTTTGACTCATTTCACTCAAATCTATCATCTTGAGCAGTCTATAGCCATTATAATCCTTATGATTCAGCTTGATTATGAGCTTCTTTTCGCCTAAAAGCTTTGCAACTATATTGTCGGGATGATTCTTTCCTGAAAAAACCGATACTCTGTTTCCCTGCTCTTTTTTCCGTAAAAACAAATCAATAAACCCATCCTCAAACGGCTTTGAAATAAATTCATCAATCTGAGATGCTGTCATAACGCTTGAATTTCTGATAGCCTTATTGACAAATACTATTCTACGGCTCTCCTCATCTACTGCAAGTATATAGTCCGGCATTTCATCATACGAGAATATCTCCATATCTGACATCCTGCAGGATACATCTGTATTGGAAGGAGCGCAGGAATTATGCGGAACGGTTATATCATTTTTCCTGATAGAATTGAAAAACGATATGCGATTCTTTCCCTGCCTCTTTGAGTAATACATAGCCTGATCCGCCTCATAGTACAGATCCTAAAGGTCAGCTCTCTGTCATCGCCGGTAGTCATGCCGATTGATGCAGAATACTCCATATCAAAGATAATATTCTTCAGTCTGTCTGACAGCTTTACGCAGAACTCATCCACAGCATCACTGTCCTCTAATCCAAATACAATCGCTGCAAACTCATCACCGCCAAGCCTGCCAACTATACCATTGGCTCCAACTGCTTCCTTAAGCACCTGTCCTGTCTGGCTTAATACCCTATCCCCTACATTGTGTCCCAAGGTGTCATTTACTATCTTGAAATCATCCACATCAAGCATCACAAATAAAAGCTTTGTTCCCTTTTTGCCTGATAAGTGATGTACATTTATTCTCAAAGGCAAGGTGATTGTATGTGCCTGTCAGCGAGTCCAAAAGTCCCTTTTCATCTCTGATATCAAACATTACTCCAACTACCATACATACCTTTTTATCCAAATCAGGTATGCTGACCATGTACATCTCAACCGGCTTGCTCTTGCCATCCTCTGATATAAAAACTAAGCTGGAATGCAGTACGCATAGGCCGAAGCAGACATTTATCAAGCTGCTTTTTGAAGCATTCGATGCTGTCTTCAGGGCACTCTGACATGTATGTGTCAATATTTTGTTTAAAAACCGGATATACTGTCTCCCCGAGCCAGAGAAGAGTTGACTATTTTGAAAATATATGCCTCATCATCTTCCACATAGTACTCAAACATGCGCTCATGATTGTTTTCTGCAACAATCTTCATCAGCTCATAGTAAGCCTCTGTTATTCTATCTGTAATTCTTCTCCCTCTTTTACGCTTATCTTCCATGCGGAAACCCCATTATCTACATATTCATAAACTTTGCTTCAAACTAAATTCTCATCAGTGCTTTTCAATTTCATCAAATACTCTGTCAGCCACCCGCGGCAGCTCAGAGAATTTGCGAATAGCAGGCACATCGTCATCTATTGTGCCGAACCCGTATGCTGCATGGATGAACTTAACTCCTGCCTTTTTGCTGGAATCGTAGTCTCCCTGTATGTCACCTACATACACTGCCTCATCTATATTATTGCGCTCTACAATAAGCTTTATGTTTTCTGACTTCTCAAGCTCATTGTTGCCGTAGCACTCAGTATCCTTAAAATACCTGCCAAGTCCGTGGTACGCAAAAAAAAGACTCTATATAACCACGCTGACAATTGCTGACTATATAAAGGTCATAGCTTTCTGACAGCTCATCAAGTGTCTTTTCAACATCAGGATAAAGCTCTCCCCCATGAGCGGTCAGGTAATCGTTTTTTTCTTCTCTATAGCATACATTAATTAACTCATCTCTGCAAGTACAATTAGGAAAGATAATGGATGCAAGTACATCCATTGTCTTTCCCATTACTGAATACATATCTTCTTTTGTGATAGGTGCCCTCTCATAGCCATAATCTGCTATGGCCTTATTCCATGATTTTGCCACATTCTCTGCTGAATCCCAGAGAGTGCCATCCATATCAAAAATAATACCCTTTATGCCTCATCTATTGCCTTTCCGATATCATGTCTCATGTATTTATTATCAAACTGTACCCACTCTGTTGCCTCGTAAGCCTTGGCTCTGGCCTCCTTGAGTGTAGCGCCTGTTGCAGTAATACCAAGCACACGTCCTCCGTTTGTGACGATATTTCCTTCATCATCAAATTTGGTGCCGGCATGATAGCAGTAATAATCCTCTTTGCCGTCAAACTTCTCAAAGCCAGTTATCTTAAAGCCCTTCTCATACTTGACAGGATATCCGTCTGATGCCAGAACCACGCATACGCATGCATTGTCCTCGAACTGAAGATCTATTGTGTCAAGAGTTCCGTCTACACAGGCCTCCATCACATCAATGATATCATTCTTCATACGAGGAAGCACAACCTGTGCCTCAGGATCTCCGAATCTTGCATTGTACTCAAGCACCTTTGGTCCATCCTCTGTGAGCATGAGTCCGAAGAAGATAACTCCTGTAAAAGGTCTGCCCTCTTTAGCCATAGCATCTACAGTTGCCTGATAAATATACTTCTTGCAGAAATCATCGACCTCATTGGTATAGAACGGACTCGGTGAGAAATTACCCATGCCGCCTGTATTAAGGCCTGTATCACCATCGCCTGCACGCTTATGATCCTGCGCAGATGACATAATCTTGATAGTCTTTCCGTCTACAAATGAAAGCACTGAAACCTCACGGCCCGTCATGAACTCCTCAACTACCATGGTGTTTCCGGCTGTTCCGAACTTCTTGTCCTCCATGATGGTTCTGACACCCTCTTTTGCCTCCTCAAGAGTATTACAGATGAGCACACCCTTTTCCGAGAGCAAGTCCGTCTGCCTTTAACACGATAGGGAACTTTGCTGTCTCTAAATATTTAAGTGCCTCTTTGGCATCAGTAAAATTCTCATATGCCGCAGTAGGGATATTATACTTTTTCATGAGATCCTTTGAAAATGCCTTTGAGCCCTCAAGAATGGCTGCATTCTTTCTTTGGTCCGAAGCACTTGAGCCCTGCCTTTTCAAACTCATCAACGATACCTCCTACAAGCGGATCATCCATGCCGATGATTGTAAAATCAATGGCATTATCCTTTGCAAATGATACGAGCTTATCAAATTCCATCGCACCGATTGGCACACACTCTGCAAGTGCAGCGATACCTGCATTACCCGGTGCACAGTATATCTTGTCAACGCGTGAGCTCTTTGCAACAGCCCTGCATATTGCATGCTCTCTTCCGCCGCTTCCTACTACTAATACCTTCATTTTTTTTGCCTCCTATACCTAAGCTATAATATAAGCTTTTCATTGTCCGGTAATCATAATCTATCTGTGTTTACATACTAATTACTTACAGCACTGTCATTACTTCTCATCTATAATAACATGTCCGTCTTCTACTGACACCCTGCCATTTGCTATCAGGTCGATAGCGTGTGGCATGATTTTCCACTCAGCCTGCTCCATAACCCTGCGCTGAAGCACCTCAGGTGTGTCGCCCTGCTTTACCTCGACTGCCTTCTGTAAAATAATAGGGCCTGTGTCTGTGCCTTCATCCACAAAGTGGCATGTGGCACCTGTCACCTTCACACCGCGTGCAAGCACTCCCTCATGCACCTTAAGACCATAGTAGCCTGTGCCGCAGAAGGATGGTATGAGCGATGGATGGATATTTATGATTCTGTTTCTGTACTGCTTTATCATCTCAGGTGGAATCACTACCAGAAAACCTGCCAGTACGACTAAATCCACATGATATGAGTTAAGCTGCTTTAAGAAATCTTCATTGAAGGCAGCTCTGCTTTCATAGCTCTTTGGCGAGATGCATACTGCCTTTATTCCAGCCTTTTTAGCTCTCTCAAGTGCATATGCATCTGCGTTGTTGCTGATAACAACCTCTATCTGTGTGTTTGTAATTGTTCCGTTATCTATTGCATCTATGATGGCCTGAAGATTGGTGCCGCCACCCGATACACATACTGCAATTTTCCATTCTTTTTTCCTCGCAACGATGTATACAATTATTAACAATATATTAAATGTTATTATACGAGATCTACACCCTTCTCGCCGTCAATAATCTTTCCGACTACGTATGGTGTATCTCCGGCAGACTTCATAGCCTCCATAGTCTTGTCCACGTCTGCAGGGTCAACTGCGACAATCATTCCAAGTCCCATGTTGTAGGTATTGTACATCATCTGCTCCTCGACATTTCCCTCTCTAGCCATCATTTTAAAGATTGGTGGGACAGGGTAGCTGTTTTTTCTCAACTACGGCACGTTTGCCGTCGATAAGCATACGTGGGATATTCTCATAGAAGCCGCCGCCTGTAATATGACTGCAGGCCTTTACTGTGACTCCTGCGTCCTTTACAGCCTTAAGAGCCTTTACATAGATTCTTGTAGGGGCAAGAAGTGCCTCTCAAGTGTAGTGCCAAGCTCCTCATGATATGTATTTAATGTCTCCTTGTCCATCTTGAAAATCTTTCCTGACAAGTGAAAATCCATTTGAGTGTACGCCTGTTGATGCCATTCCGATAAGTACATCACCATCCTTTAATCCCTCGCCTGTGATGATGTCCTTTCTGTCAACCACACCAACTGCAAAGCCTGCAAGGTCATACTCGTCCTCAGGCATAAGACCCGGATGCTCTGCTGTCTCACCGCCAACGAGTGCACAGCCTGACTGCTTACAGCCCTCTGCCACACCGCTTACGATTGTAGCAATCTTCTCCGGATAGTTCTTTCCACATGCTATATAATCAAGGAAAAATAATGGCTCACCGCCTGCACATGCCACATCATTTACGCACATGGCAACTGCATCGATTCCGATTGTATCATGCTTGTCCATGATGAAAGCAAGCTTTACCTTAGTTCCGCAGCCATCTGTTCCCGATAAAAGCACCGGATCCTCCATATCCTTGATGGAAGCAAGTGAGAACGCTCCTGAGAAGCCTCCGAGACCACCTAACACCTCCGGTCTCATATGTCTCCTTTACATGCTTTTTTCATAAGCTCTACTGACTTGTAACCTGCCTCGATATCAACACCTGAATTCTTGTAATCCATTATTGTTCCTCCTAATAATCTGCAATTCGTTCAATACCTATAGTATACCTTCATAGTGCTAAATTTTCCAATTATATATTGTAATTATTCTTATTAGTTTTACTAATATAATGTATCTTTTATAGAAATAATACTTATAATTTATTTCACGGATTATATTGACATCAGACATTCATCGTCCTACACTATCCATGCAAATAAATATTTAGATTTGAACGATTAATAATACAAAAGAAAGCTATGATACACAGCACTGCAATAAATACCTGACACGCTGTCAAATCATAAGGAGAACAACAAATGCTTAAACAGATAAAAAATTTTCTGATAATGACACTCAGTATCACCATCATGGCAATCGGTGTATACTATTTCAAGTTCCCAAACAACTTCACCTTCGGTGGCGTAACCGGTGCCGCGCAGTTGTTTTTGCAAAGATAACACCTCTCTCAGCGAGTATGTTTTCTACTATTGTGAACATGCTTCTGCTTGTAGTGGGCTTTTTCTTCCTTGGCAAAGACTTTGCTATTAAGACCACCTATGCCACAATACTTTTGTCTGTTGAGCTTCTGGTGCTTGAAAAGCTTGACCCGCTCACTCATCCTCTCTCAAACGAGCCAATGCTTGAGCTGATTTTTGCCATCGCTCTTCCTGCAATCGCATCTGCACTGCTTTTCTATGTAGGTGCTTCAAGTGGCGGAACCGATGTCATCGCCATGATTGTAAAAAAAATATGCACATGTAGAAAATATTGGCATGGCTTTATTTCTCACCGACCTCGTCATGATTATCATCGCCTGCTTTGTATTTGACATAAAGACTGCTCTGTATTCATTTGTCGGACTTGTTGTGAAATCATTTATGATTGATGCAATTATCGAAAATATCATGCTCAGAAAATCCATAATGCTTATCTGCGATGACAAGGATGTGATATGCGATTATATTATAAATGTTCTCGGAAAAAGTGCCACCTATGTGGAGGCACGAGGCGCTTACACCGGTGAGAGAAACTATATCGTTTTCAGCACTCTCACAAAGAAGCAGGCCATAGAGCTTAGAAGCTTCATACATCAGAATAAGCTGCATGCTTTTATGTCTGTGATGAGCACCAGTGAAGTATTTGGTAAGGGATTTTCTTCTCTGTAAATTCATTAAAAATCTTCCCTTACCTGTACTTCAGGCTGTATCCGTCCTTCTTCCATAAAATCATCAGAAAACATATCCAGACTACTAAGCAATCCAGCCCATTCATTATCCTTCGCTATAAGAAAAAACATAACAGAACACCCCCTATTTCATTTAGTCTATAATTTTGAATAACCTGCATCGTTTCTGGAAAGAAGATATACACAATACTGATTCATGCTGATACCTTCCTTCTTAGAATGTTCTGCAAGTGAACGATGAAGACTTTCGTGGAATTCTAAGTTTAAACTGTCCAGAATAATCCTCTAAGCTGTCCGGCTCATGAATTTCAATACCATCTTCCACAGCAGCTTCTAACCATGCTTTCTTGGCATCTAAAGCATTTGCGACAGCGGATTCTACTGTTTCTCCGCAGGTAATACATCCCGGGAGCTCCGGAAATGAAACCACAAAACCACCCTCATCCTTATCCTCTATAATTTCCATACGATAATTCATTGTAAAATAATCATTCAGCGTTTTCATCATTCACCGCCTCACTTTCCACAATCTGCTTTACCATCTCTACATACACCCTTTTAATAGGTTCATGCTTGGGTATCGTTATCGGCGCGCAGCCCGCTTTTCGGAACGTGTAATGGCTGCTGCCGCCCCTTGGCGCATTCATAGTATATCCATAGCTTTCCAATACCTTGCGCAATTCATCAAACCGGAGGTCTTTTGATAAAGCACATATTCTCGTTAATAGTTTATCCCATTTTGACATTCTTTCGAATACCTCCTATCTATATTATACATGGTATCACATTTGGTGTCAACGCCGTTTGTCAAAAAAGAAATTTACATGACTGTTTTTGTCAAAAGCCTTCTGTATTTGCTTATCATCTCTGACATAAATATTGATAAAGTCATTAACTACAAAACAGCCGTAACCACGATTTTCTTTTTTCAATCGCAGCTACGGCTGTTATATTTACATGTATTAATTATTTACATGAACTAATTTATTTCAAAAACTAGTGCTTCGGAATAAGCTTCTCTGTACCACCCATGTATGGCTGAAGTGCCTTAGGGATATTTACAGAGCCATCTGCATTCAGGTTGTTCTCAAGGAATGCGATAAGCATACGTGGTGGAGCAACAACTGTGTTGTTAAGAGTATGTGCAAAGTATTTCTTGCCATCCTCGCCCTTTACACGAATCTTAAGACGTCTTGCCTGTGCATCGCCTAAGTTAGAGCAGCTTCCAACCTCGAAGTACTTCTTCTGTGTCTTGGTGACCATGCCTCTACGTCGCATGATTTAACCTTGAGATCTGCGAGGTCTCCTGAACAGCACTCAAGAGTACGGACAGGCACATCGAGACTTCTGAAAAGCTCTACTGTGTACTTCCACATCTTCTCATACCATTCCTTTGAATCCTGTGGCTTGCAGACAACTATCATCTCCGGCTTCTCAAACTTATGGATACGGTAAACACCTCTCTCCTCAATGCCGTGTGCACCCTTTTTTCCTTACTGAAGCAAGGTGAGTAGCTTGTGAGTGTGTATGGAAGCTTTGACTCATCGTTTATTGTATCGATGAACTTACCGATCATTGAGTGCTCAGATGTGCCGATAAGGTAGAGATCCTCTCCCTCAATCTTGTACATCATGGCATCCATCTCCTCAAAGCTCATAACGCCTGTTACGACATTTGAACGAATCATGAATGGCGGGATACAGTATGTAAAGCCCTTTCCAATCATGAAGTCACGCGCATATGCTGTCATACTGGCTGAGTGAAGACGTGCGATATCTCCCATCAGATAATAGAAACCGTTTCCTGCAACCTTTCCTGCTGCATCGAGGTCTATTCCGTCAAATCTCTCCATGATATCTGTATGATAAGGAATCTCGAAATCAGGAACAACAGGCTCACCAAACTTCTCGTTCTCCACGTTGAAGGTATCATCCTTTCCGATTGGAACTGATGGATCGATGATGTTTGGAATCTTCATCATATCCTCAAGCACCTTGTCCTGATACTCTTTCTCGAGTGGCTCAAGCTCTGTGAGGCGCTTTGAAATCTGTGCTACCTCAGCCTTTACAGCCTCAGCCTCTTCCTTCTTGCCCTGTGCCATAAGAGCACCAATCTGCTTAGAAACCTGATTCTTCTTTGCACGAAGATCATCTGCCTCCTGCTGTGCTTCTCTGGCCTTCTTGTCATACTCGATTACTTCATCGACGAGCGGAAGCTTGTGGTCCTGGAATTTCTTTTTTAATATTTTCTTTTTACGAGATCCGGATTCTCTCTTAAAAACTTTAAGTCTATCATAATTCCTCCAAAGTATTATGTTTTTATAACTTATAACATTTTACTCTGAAAACCCTTAAAATGCAAGAGGATACTTGTCAGTAAGTGTCTTGATGATAGCCTTTGCAGGCTCAACTGCGCTCTCGCCCTCTTTGATGATCATAGCGATTGCCTCTGCAACCTTGTCGAAATCATCCTCCTTTAAACCTCTTGATGTAGCAGCAGGTGTTCCGAGACGGATACCGCTTGTGACAAATGGCTTCTGTGGGTCGTTAGGAATAGTATTCTTGTTGGCTGTGATATGAGCCGCATCGAGAAGCTTCTCGATAGACTTTCCAGTAAGACCAAACGGAGTTAAGTCTACAAGCATGAGGTGGTTGTCTGTGCCGTCTGATACAATCTTGATGCCACGGCTCTGAAGACCCTTGCAAAGTGCCTGTGCGTTCTTTACAATCTGCTTCTGATACTCCTTGAACTCTCAGGCTGTAATGCCTCCTTGAAGCAGACTGCCTTTGCAGCGATAACGTGCATGAGAGGTCCACCCTGATTCCCGGGAAAATAGCCTTGTTGAAATTGTACTTATCCTGCATCTCCTGACTGCAGAGAATCATTCCTCCACGAGGTCCACGAAGAGTCTTGTGTGTAGTGGTTGTTGTGACATGTGCATATGGGATTGGGCTTGGATGAAGTCCTGCGGCTACAAGTCCTGCGATATGAGCCATATCAACCATGAGCACTGCGTCTACCTTGTCTGCAATCTCTCTGAAACGCTTGAAATCTATAGTTCTCGCATATGCAGATGCACCTGCGATAATCATCTTTGGCTTGCACTCAAGGGCAATCTCCATCACCTTGTCGTAATCGATGAATCCCTCGTCATTTACTCCATAAGGCACTACATGGAAATATGAGCCTGAGAAGTTGACCGGTGAACCATGTGTGAGGTGTCCGCCGTGGTCAAGATTCATTCCCATGATGGTTATCGCCCGGCTTTAAGATGGCGAACTGTACTGCCATGTTGGCCTGAGCACCTGAGTGCGGCTGTACATTTACATACATACTCTGCGCCGAAAAGCTCCTTGGCTCTTTCTCTTGCAAGCTCCTCTACCTCGTCCACGCACTCACAGCCGCCATAGTATCTTCTTCCCGGATATCCCTCAGCGTACTTATTGGTGAGGATGCTTCCCATAGCTGACATAACAGCAGGGCTTACCCAGTTCTCAGAAGCAATAAGCTCGATGTGGCTGTTCTGGCGCTCAAACTCATCTGTGATGGCGCTCGCAATCTCAGGATCTTCTTTTTTGATGTCGTCAAGTGTATACATATATGTGTCTCCTTTTCTTTATTGCAAAATACTTGCATTATTTATCGCAATTATATGCTTTGCTGTGATTTATTACTTTGATGCGCTACCGCGCAAAAATAATCCTTGCTACAATTCTACTATTTAAAGCAGAAAGTAGCAAGGATTATTTGATATATCCTTCATATTTAATTCTAATAAGTAACTATACCCAAATCAAATAACTAAAATCACATATATGAATACATTTAAAAAATACGGTCATCCTATAAAAAAAGGAGGTCTGAAAACATGACTACTGACCAAAAAGGAAAAAACGAAACGATGAATATAACAAATATGTAAAGCGCGTCACACCTACTCACTGCCTTTCTGCAAACATGCTAAAGGCATTTATACTGGCGGCATCATATGCACTATCGGACAGCTCATAGTAAATACCTGCACACAATACTTTGGGTTAAGCAGCGACGAGGCTTCGGCCTGGTGCAGCATGATTTTGATTCTCATAAGCTGCATACTGACAGCGCTAAACCTGTATGCACCACTCGCAAACTGGGGAGGTGCCGGTGCTCTCGTTCCTATAACAGGCTTTGCAAACGGAGTATGCTCATCCGCATGTGAATTTCAGGTGGAGGGGCAGGTATTTGGCATAGGCTGTCAGATATTTAGGATTGCAGGTCCTGTGATACTGTACGGCATATTTTCAAGCTGGGGGCTTGGTGTGATATACCTTGTTGTAACGGGCTTGTGATTGATTAGCATTTTCAGCTGCTCACTCCTTGTTTTTCCTTGTCAAAAAAAAGACATAATAAGCGATGTAATCGGCACAGTCAGGATAATTCCCATTGTGCCTGATATGCCTCGCATTATCTCGATTGCCATAGAATACATATTAAGTATCTGGTGCATCTGATACGAGTATGCATATATAACCATCACAAGTCCGAGACTTCCGCCCACATAAGCAAGAATAAGCGTATTTGACATAGTTCCAATCATATCGCGACCTATATTTATGCCCGACTTAAATATCTCCTTTGCAGATATATCAGAGCTTTTTTCTTTTTTATCTCATGAAGCGATGTGGCTACAGACATTGCCACATCCATCACTGCCCCAAGCGATGCAATGAGCATACCGGAAAACAACATGCCACCGATATCAAGCTTTGAATTTTTTGGCCAACATAAATCAGATTTTCAATATCATCCACATTGTAGCCTGTCACATGTCCGAAGTGTCCGAAAAGCAATGCGATTATTCCGGAAACTACAACTCCAAAAACTGTTCCCAGCATAGCACCTATAGATTTCATCTGCCAGTCTGCTATTAGTGTGAACGTGACAACCGTGATAATTACGACCGAAGCTGTTGCCGCAATAAACGGAGAAACCCCGATATACATGAGCGGAATATACAAAAAATATTACCGTAGCAAAGGTAAATATAAGCGCAAGAATTGAATTAAAGCCCTTCTTTCCTCCAACCAGCCACATAAGTCCAAAAACGCCGCTAAAAGCACCCATATCTCATTTTCCCTGTCGTAGTTATAAACATTTGCTGACAGACTGCCATCGTACTCCGACAGACTCGCAATAACCCTTGTGCCTACCTTACAATTGGCACCGTATAAATATCCGTTTAAGCTGTATGCATCAACTGTCTCACCCTTGTGGCTTTCCTGACTTGATAAGCAAAACAACCTTCTGGCTGTCACCGCTATCCAGTGAGGCTTCAGCCTGAAGGTCTTCATTGTCGTTTTGCGTAACCACCGCTCTCACAAACGATGTATTGTCATCTGCAAGAAGCGGTTTTCTTTCAACACTTCGAAAGAATATAAACATTGCCAGTGTAATAAGAGCCACAATCAGGTATTTGCCTAATGTGTCAATTATTTTTGCCAAAACTTACCCTTCTTTCTCATTCCAAGCACTGTTGCGAGGATTGCTGCGCCTAATACTCCAAGTGCTGCATACATGCCGCCATGGTTAACATCTCCTGTCTTTACCTTAGCGCTCTTTGAAGTTTTTACGCCATCAGAATCAGACTTGCTTGCACCTGTATTTGCTGTGCTGACATTCTGGTTTCCTGAGCCGCCTGCATTATTTCCTGCAACCTGCTGACCTGTGCTTCCGTTCTGACCTGCGTTGCCCTGTGCTCCGTTTCCGTTCTGATTTGCACCACCCTGTGCTCCGTTTCCGCTCTGGTCAGCATTTCCATTCTGGTTCCCATTTGGAGCAGTCTGTTTAACCTGTAAAGCATTTATTGCACTTACAACTGCTTTCTTTGCCTCATCGATGCCCTTTACAACCGGAGCCTTATCAGCACTATAATCAGAAAGGTTTTCCTCACTGCCTTCAGCTACCTGAGTATAGATTGTCTTGTCAAGAAGTGTAGAAATTCCCTTCTTGAAACGATTTTTTGCACCATCTTTATCATCATTCTTTGCTATAGAGCCATATCCCTTAACACGGTCATTTGCTGTTCCATAATTTGTTGTGATATCACTTATCATCGGATCATCTGCTGTTGTGCCGGATGCCTTAAGCTCCTTAAGAGAGGCAAGTGCTGATTTTAATGTTTCCATGCTCTCATCTGTGTATGCTACGTCTGTGCTGTTTACAAGAGCATCTGCTGCCGCAATCACCTCATCGGCACTCTGCGCATCTGTTGTCTTTGTGATTGTGAAATCATCAGCATATTTATTTCCGTTGTAGTCATATGTCTTTATTGTCATTGCTCCACTTGAAAAATCTATAGTAGAAAATGAAGGCAGACACGCATTGGTTCTCTCTGCGATATAGTATGGTGTGTAATTTAACAGATTATAGTATTTTGAGCCTGAGCCTGTTGTGATATAAAGAGTTCCCTCAGGATTGTTAACTGAACCTTTGCTCAAATCATAGTCGATAACATTTCCGTCCTGCACCTGATAGCTTCTTGAATATGTATGATCATGGCCTGTAAGACATACATCAATATCAAACTCATCCATGAGCGGTGCAAAGATAATTCTGTTTGTAGTAGCATCTGTATCTGCATGTGGCTGTCCTGAGCCATAGATATCGCTGTGGAATACAACTACCCTCCATGCTGCATCCGGATTGCTTGCAACAGCCTTTTTCATAAACTCTCTGTGCTCTGCCTGGTTACGATTATTACTGTTTAAAGAAATGAACAATACATTTCCATTATTGAAGTAGAAATCACAGCCGGCACCGGTGCTTCCCAGATTATCCTCTGAATTTGGATTGTTGAAATGCGCAGTATAGTCAGAGCCATCCTTATCGTGGTTTCCGATTGTAGCTGCAATAGGAAGACTTCTGAACACTGACGGATAAAGATATCCTGCATACTCGCTCTCTCTTGTCTTCTTCGTCTCTTCCGATCCTGCATTTGACTCATTTATCTGGTCTCCAGCCGATAAAAGAAATGATGCATCCGGATCAATCTCCATAGCCTTCTGCATTGTCTTGTTCCAGTTGTAGGCATCCTGTGCAACACTCATATCGTTTGCCTCTTTATCACTTTTACTGCCGGATGCTCCAATCTGAGGATCTCCTGTCAGGATTACAGAAAATGTATCTGTAGCGTGTGTGGTGTATGTATACTCATCTGACCATACTGTATCGCTATTGTCCGAATAATTGTCTGTATACTGATAAACATACTTTTGTATTTGGTTCAAAAAAGCCATTGATGCTTACTTTATTTGAAGCAGCATAGGCTTCTTGCTGCCAGTTTGTGGCACTTATATCTGTTGCAGTACCCTTTACAATCTGTGCACCTGCCTTTGAGCCATCCTTCCATACCATCACAGCCGGTGTGCCCTTGGTCTTTGAATACCATGCAAAGCCCAGATCCTTGGCTGTAGAGCCCGGTGTAAGCGCAATCTGATTGGTATTGGCAAAGTCCTGTGTGCCACCCTGCCATGTACCGGTTAACCAGCTCTGATAATCTGCTGAACCTGTTGTTGCCGCATTAAAAGCCGCCTGACCTGTTTTTGAATCTGCTTCACCATAAGCATAAGCCGGAATTGCCGGTGCCATGGTAACTACCATTGTTGAAACTGCTGCAAGGATCATGCCCTTCTTCAGTATGTTCTTGTTCTTTCTCATATTTTCCTCCACAAAATTAAGTTAGTGTGTTTCACAGCTGCTGAAATTACTATAACTTAAAGTTGTAAAGTCGAAAGGTGTGTGGAGGAAAATTGGGTGTAAAGATTAAATATATCTAATAACTGATTTTTTTTTTGCTCAAAATCATTTCTTTCTTATTTTTATAGCATCTTCTATTTCTTCTTTAGTCAATTCCACCACAATATCTGCTATCAGATCGACCGAATATCCCTCTTCATACATGTTAAAAACCATTTGTTTACGCATTTCTTTTTCAAAGCCCTTTTTATACCCTCTCAGGGAAGCCCTCTGCATACGCATCGGCTCTCTCGAGCTCAAGTTGTCTGTCGAATTCATAATTTAATAATGCCATGTTTAAACTTATAATCAAATTTATTGATTATCTTTCCCCTTTTATATACTTCTTCCATATATTCTATAAACTCAACTCTTTCAGGATTCTCATATCCTCTAAATACAACATCATTTACATCAGAATGATTAAACAAAAAATTGAACTCATCATTTAGGTAACCTTCCGGATATATTACTCCTATATAGTCATATTCTTGTTCTGTGCCATCATCATCTTTTGATACTGGTTTAATACCAGTAACCATTATTTTTTAATTCCACCTTTTAATAACACTACACTTCCTATCGGCAATAATTCTTTAAACATGTCTACCTCCATTATCCTTACATTACATACCATATGCTTTATTCAATTCATCATAAACAGTCCAAACTGTCTGTGCAGCTTTACCTGCTTTTTTCTGCCACTTTACAAAAACCTGATACTACTTTTTTTCCTACAAGTTCAGCTGCGCCACATCCCGCAGCTAATCCTCGCAATACTATAGGATTATTTTTATTTCCAATATATTGAACAAGCTTACTATTACTGTTAACCATATTTGTAACATCATCTTCAAGTTCTTTAGCTGTTTTATCACCATCGAAAGATACAACTCCAAAAGTCACTGAACTTGCCAACTTACTCAGACCATTTGTTGCAGAATAAATACCTACAGACGCACCATCCACAATATCCAACTTTTCCATCTTTGGATACCTGTCCATAACGCTTCACTCCACTAGAAACTGTACTAACACCTGCATCAAATATATCAATATATGTACTCGCCGTTGAAATTTTCTTTCCAACTGTTGCAGCAGTTGTGTATTTTAATGATGATTCAGTTGCTAAAATCTGATTTTTACTCCTTTAGAACAGCCTTCTAAGTTATTCACTATTCGTAAAGATTTTGTACCAGACATTTTTGCAATTTTTAGTTTTCCATAAAAATCAGCTAATGAACCTCCTACATTAATCGCCTGACCAACTTTGTCATATGCGTTACTATTTTCATCAACCATTACATCATGCATTTTTACACTATTCTCACCAATTTCAGCAACACTCGAAATTGCAGACAGTACAATATTTCCTTTTCCATATTTTTCACCTAATTTTGAGGCTTCATATGGTGTCAATGTTTTTATGAAATAATCATATATAACTTTTTCAACTTTAATTGACGATTTTTCCCAGTTTCAACCAACTAGATATAACTTCACTTCCACTCTTTGGTTTATTATCAACTATTCCACAAAGAGTTCCTACATATGATGCTATATTTGAAATCATTGATGAACTGTCTAGTTTTTTAGTTTTTTTGTCTATTGCTGCAATAGTTTTAATAGTGCTCTCAATATTCTTTATATAAACCTTATACCATGAATCACTAACTTTTCCATTTATATCTCTAATCCTTGACAAGAGACTTTCCATTGTATACATAAAATCGTCTGTATCTACAAGCCATTTATTTGTTGGAAATTTAATTGGTTTTATTAACCTAGGTACCGACATCCTAAAATTTCTATTATTACAGTATTAACTGACTTAAAATTTGCGGTTTTCTTATTCGTCCCTGATATTATATATAACAGCATTTGCAGCTTTTCCATAATATCCTGCTGTTCTGACATATCGTTATCAATTTTCTTTAAATACTCAACACTTTCCAATGCTCCCATTTCTGTATAATTTGGAAAAAAAATATAATTCAAACCTAAATCCAATTTATTCAAACAAGACTTTTTCTGAACCACCCTATCCTTAAGTCCAGCTATTATATTCCCATATCGTACATCTATAGATTGCGCTTTTTCATATATATCTGAAACTTTACGCTTTGCATTTTCATTTTTACTTGTAACTTTATGCTGGTAAGAATTAACCGCATTTATACTGTTTCTAAGCCCCAATCTATTAATCCATTCGGAATAATAACACCAACCATCTCTATTATAGTTTGTAAATTCATAATCATTACATGGTTCTACAGATGAAATTGCATTTTGTAATTGTTCTTCTGCCTGTTGTGAAAAAATCTTTACTCATAAAACATTCCCTGCCCTATATTAAATACTTTTTTATAGCCATAGATATCTGTTTATCAGTTTCTTCAAACGTTTCTCCTGTTTTTACTCATAACTGCTATTGTTGAATCTATTATCTTAGCCATACTGCTATACATATCCAAATAAATATTGGATATATCTGTAAGCTGATCTATAACCTGTCCTGAAACATCACCATGTGGAATTTTTTTTTCATTGAAGCACTTTTACAAAGGGTTTCAAGTTTCTTAAGCCTATCTAGAGCATCATCAATACCATTAATATTAACTTTTATTTCAGCCATATCATCACCCCAAAAATATTTTTTGTTATGCTTTTTTATTAAAAATTACAATTATCACAACATTTCATCTGCATTTTATATACCTGTATAAAAATATTTATAAAACAAGTCAAACTATCAATTTGACCATTCATTTTTCTAGTACATGATTTATATAACTTGAGTGAGTTTGCTGTTTTTCCCTCCTTAATTGCAGAACGAATGACTACATCAAGAATTTTTTTGATATTCCGTAAATATATCCTCCAGTTCAGCCGCACATTCCGAATTAAACTTCACAACTTCATTGATATAATTCTCGTCAAATTTCAAATTACTCATGAACGTTCCCTCCTAACAAAACTATTTACCAACATAACGCATTTGATTATTCAAATAATCTATATTACAAGAGAATCTTTTTTATCGAACTATAATTATTACTGATTTGATTCTGTAATTTTCTTATCTGACTATTAACCTTATCAATAGACCTGTATATCTCATTACATGCTTTCCTATACTCACTTCCATTTACTACCCCATGCATGGCAGAAGTATATGAACTTACAATTTTTGAATTAATATATGACATATTATTTATATCTGAAATTCTAGCGTTTTTGCATATTATGTTTATAATTAAAAAAATCATAAAGCAATCTATTAAAACTATTCCTGAGTCCTTCAAGATTTTCAATCTGTGACTCCTGCTCATTTATAGTGGTTCGAATATTTCCAATTTGATTCTGATTGTAAATGAGCTTTTTCCTTATATCATCTCTCGTCATCTCGCACACCCTCTCTCAAGAAGTTGTAATGGTACTTTATTCTTATTTCATTTTGTCACTATTTTTTTATCTTTTGTTAATACTATATTTACACACAGTAAATATAGATAGCATTAATATACGCTAAAATAGCCGGCACAAAAGTGCCGGCTATTTTAGCGTACTTAATAATTCTATTTTACAATTGTAAGGGTCAAACTACTAAAGCATTCATTAGCAGATTTTTTCTGTAACATTGTTTCCAATTAAAATACCTGTTTTAGAATCTTTGAGGTGAATTGCATAATCATATTCCTCATCATTGTTATTCCACATGATATACTCGTATGTTTCATTATCTCCTTTGTCAATAACGGTTGCTGTGTCTGTGTCATTAACCACACTGACATATGAATCATAATCATCAGCTGTAATAAAAAAGTACCCTGGCTCAAGGTTTTATTATCCTTTGATATAACAAATGGTAAATCAGAGGTAATATCATATCCATCTGCTGTATTCAGCTCAACCTTTACCTGATCCCCTGTATCAACCTTGAATGTATATGCTTTTGACGAATTAGTAGAACAAGCACAACAGCCAATTACAACTCCTACAATTAACACCATACAACTAAGCTTCTTTAATAAATTTTTCATTTTTTATTCTCCTTTTAACTCTCTAATTTTTGTATCTGCCATTTGTTTAAATGCCATCTGTTCTTCATCTTGATATCCCAAAGCATATACATGTGAAATTTACTCACGATTGAATAAAAACATTTTCTCTGCATCTAAATATCCCTCCGGAAAGATAACGCCGTATAGTCCCATATTGCATTAGGATCCTGACCACCTTTCTGACAGACACCAACAATCATAACTTTCTTTTTTACTATTTCCAATTAATACTACACTTCCAATAGGTAATTATTCATAATATATCCTAGATTAATTTTTTACCATAAAAATACATATAACAATAATTACCAATATACCAAACGATGCCAATAATCTCAAATCACCTGACAAATCATCCTTGCAAGGAACAATATTTTCATCTAAAATTTCAACCAATCTATTTCTTCCTTTGGGTGTTTCCCAATAATTCACAGAAACTTTTTTTCCCATTAGGTAAACTTTTTTTTTTAGATGAATAATGAACAGATTGTGCTTTTACTATATTACCATTTAATTCAACATTCACAATATACATAACATTTCCTCCATCACTATAAATTGTTTGATCTATGACTCCTGTTGTACTTATTTTATCCATGAACTATTTAAACCAGTTTGTTGCGGTTTTCCCTCCTTTCTCTAATCCATTCCATGCAGACTCGGCAGCATCACAAACAGTATCTACCATACCTCCAATATCTACCTCTGATCCTACAGAAACCCCCCAATCCAATAGAAGCTCCTATATCAAATTTGAATACTCCATCTTTGTAACCCACATCCGCATGTGCACCTACTCCAACACTTACACTTCCACTAACACCAACTTCACCTCCAAGTACATTTACTCCTAATGAGCCTTCCAGCTCAGCCGCGGTGGCTTCAGCTTTTGCACTAGCTCCCAGAATTGAGGTTTAAGTTTTCCATCTTCACCATATAACTGAACACCAATATCTGCTTTGGCTCCAGCATCCCCAGCCTTAACTGTTAGTAGACAGTCCTTCTTTTTTATTTTTAAATTTTGCCACTTTAATTACTATGTGTCAACATTTTCTTTACTAACAGTTAATATTTTCATAATATATACACATACTTATTTTGTACTTTATCTTTTCAGTTATCATATTTTTGTTTACTCCCAATAAATCTACTGTTCTAAAATCCTAATACAATTTCATATATTATAAATTAATTTTGGAAAGTTTTATGAATAATTACAACATTGACGCTCAGGCGCTGGGTGAGCGCATCCGCAAATTACGGCTTAAGAAGAATAAGACACAGGCCTATTTTGCTGATATTCTTTATATATCACCATCATATTTAGCATTAATTGAAGCCGGAAAGCGAGTCCCAAATCTGGATGTACTTGTTCATATAGCTGAAATCACTGATATTTCCATCGATTACCTGATTTTCGGAGATAACAAAGAACCAAATTCACTACAGCTCACATTAGAAAGACTAAACAAATCGTATCCCAAACGCAATGTAGAACATGCCCTTATGCTTGCCGAATACTATTTGAAACTCGAAAAAGGACTTTTCGATACCAAAAATTCTACAAATTGATATTTTTTTTCCATTGCCAATTCCCTTCCTTATTTTTATAATATTCACATACCATATATTCAAAGGCAGCATATAAAGAAAGGGGATTTTCAATGGACACTTTTTCAGAAGTTTTTAAGGCTATCGCAAGCTACCCGTGGCAGGTAAATGTGGGTGTGCTTTCACTAATACCACTGTACATCATAGATTTTAAGTTTCTCTGCAAACTAAATATTGGTTTACAGCGCAAGATAGCACTTGCAAAGGAGCGCGGACATGTGGCGAGAGGCATGATTGTGAAGGAGGATGCAAAGAGGCTCGTTGTCAATAATTCACAATCCGCTTACAGCTACTGGGCTGCCGATACACATATACTGTAGACGGAAAGGAGTACCGCAAGCGTTTTTCATGCGATAAAAGACATAGCACCCGTTCTGAGCTTAGGACTATCATAAATGTGTACTGGCTTGATGATCCAAACAAGCCTTTCTGGGACTATAGCAGCGATTCACTCGGATCATGGTTTGGAATTTTTACGATATTGTTTCCATGGATTGGGGCTATACTTATCATACAGCTGTTAGGCGATGCCGATGCAATAGCGCAGTACAATAACAGTCGGATGTGATACTTTTTGGCATAAAAAATCCGCTATACCAAATTCAATGGTTAGCGGATTTTTACTATTTACATTTTGATAAATTATTCCTGCCTAAAGCTATACAGTCTCAGGTACCTTATAGCCTGCTTCACTCATTAATTTTTCAAACTCACTGACACTGACACCGGCTTCCTCTGCTGCAGTATCAATATCGAGCTTGCCCTTTGTTACCGAGTAAACAGCATCTTATTTGCACCTTTTTCTATACCTTTTTCTATACCTATTTCCATCCCTTCCTCGATAGCATCAGCTCTTTCAAGCTCAAGCTGCCTGTCAAATTCATAATTTAACTGCATACTCTTCGTCACCTCACTTCTGTAAGTCTTTAGAAACTCCTTCAGAATATCATTGTTAATACAATAGTCTATAGCCTTCTCAATATCTATAGCAAGATCATCAAATGCCCCGTCTGCATGATACTCTCTGACCTTATTTACAAATGTCATATAATCATTCAGCCAGCCACATGACTCCATAATAGCCTTGTTCTTTCCGTCGTTTATATTGTACACCTTACATTTAAGCTCAAGATTCGGCTCGTCGGTCGGCTTTTCAAACGCATCGGACAGCTTAAGCTCCTCGAACCTCCGGCTGTTCCTCCTCACCATTGTAAAAATACCACAAAATGTGGTGTCGGTATCTTTACCAGTCTTCTGCCATAGATGTTCTTGCCACTTTTTGTTCCTTTTCTTTTCTTGTCGCTGAGCATATCTGACAATATCACACTAAAATAAATAAGACTTCTCACCGGCATATTAGGACAAACTGTGGACTGATGCTCATATATGCTCAATCTCGCATCCACAATAAACGATGCATCATTTCTGACCGAAAGTGAAATGCCGCCATCGTGAATCACCATCTCAACATCCTCCGGATTGTCATAGCTAGACCCATTCATTGCGTTATACAGCTGTAAGGCTCTTTCCTTATCCTGCATCAGCATACTGAAAACATCACTTTTTTTGTACTCTCTGTTACCACTCATATAAAATCCTCCTTCATTTGAAAACACAAAAGCAGGAAATATCTGTGTGGTAAAACCCCTTTATCCTGCTTTAAATAAAATAATGAAACATTTAAAAGCAAGAATTTCAGGGAATATGAAAAAAATTAAGGTATTGAAGACCCTGCACGCCCTTATCGCCGGACGACATCTTATTATGCCTCACATATTTACAGAGCATATATAGTCATATCTGTAATTAATGTGCCAACGACCGCACAGGTTGCTATAGAAAAACTGCTTTGACTATATTTTAACATATGTGAAAGAAATAGCAAGCGGTTTGTATTTTATTATATTGTTTTTGTTGTATATGCAACATATTTTTTTGGACAAAATTATAGTAATATTGTATTATAAATAATGAAATCAACATTCAAGAAAGAAGGACAAGAAATCCTATGGACAAGGTTTTCAAAATAGAAGATTTACGCCCTATCCGCGACGAGATGACCGTCTCACGAAATTCAAGGCTTAGTGACAAAACACCCATAACCTATTTTTTCTCGGAAAAGGCACGTCAATCTCTCAGGAATCCTACGATAATACCACTGTATACATCGGTGCAAAAAGGATGCGCTGATTTTCTTATCGGAGATTATGCTGCAAAGCATACCATATCAGAAGGTGATATGCTGGTAGTCCCTTCGAAAACACTCTGCGGAGTAACAACAGAAACCGGCTGTATTTACACCGAAATCATCATAAAAAAGGAGAACAACAATATGAACAAAATTATCAAATCAGGCGAGGTCATGAAGCTTAAGGATCTTATCTCATATGAGGATGGCAGTATCACGAACATTGATGTGGTAAGCAACGACACAATGAAATTCGTGCTTATGGCATTTGATGAGGGCACCGGTCTCACACCGCATCGCGCGCCTGGAAATGCAATAATTTTTCGCACTCGAGGGCAAGGCTGTAATAGACTACGAGGGCAAAGATTACACAATCTCAGCAGGCGAAAATTTCCGTTTTGACAAAAACGGACTGCACAGCGTAACCGCTGACGGAAGGTTCAAGATGGGACTGCTTCTGGTGTTGGAGTAAAGCACATTAAAAAGCACAAAAAATCCGCTATACCAAATACAATGGTTAGCGGATTTTTGCTATTTTTACATTTTGATAAATTATTCATGCCTGATGCTACACAGTCTCAGGCACCTTATAGCCTGCTTCACTCATTAATTTTTCAAACTCACTGACACTGACACCGGCTTCCTCTGCTGCAGTATCAATATCGAGCTTGCCCTTTGTTACCAGAGTAAACAACATCCTATTCTCCCCCCTGTTGTATTCCAAGCTTTTTATGATCTTCCCATGCCTTACACACATTAATCACCTCTTCCTTTTTCTTCATACTCAATATCTGTTCCTGCAACCAAATTCATTGCTGCTATTGTCTCAACATCGACTTTTTTAAAAAATATCATCTGTCGTGATTAAATCATTTAGTTTTCTTTCATCTGATGCATTTTTTAACACCTCAAATAATGGTCTTAGACCAGTCTCAAACATTGAAAAAAATCTGTCAGCTCAAGTGGATTCAACAGATTAATTTTATAATCGTTTATAAGTGGAAATATTCTCTCATCCATCTGTGGCATCATTTCAATCAGACTTCTTGGTCCATCCCACTTTGATGTACCAAGATATAATGTTATGGTTATCACCGGAGTCAAGTTTGTCATCTTGCGTGAATCCTGACAAAAATTCCTCTGATGATTTATAATCCTTGTTCTTCTGATGTCGCTTCTTTGCTTCATTGACCTGGTCACCATAATTCAATGCATCATACATCATGGTTTTTACAGGCATAGCATAGTGCACATCAGTCTGTGCTTCTATGCCTATCAATACAATATACATGTTTCCTGTATATTTGACTGAAACACTCTTAAGCAAGTCTCTCCATTTCTGCCTGATAATCTGTTTCCTGTCAATTCCAAATATAGATAATACCTCTGTGGAATCACATTCCTTCAAATCCTGCGGTTTGATAATTTTGGCTCCGCCAAACAACATGTAGTTGCAGATTTCACTAAACCTACGATTGTCTGACAGATACTCTTTGGCTTTTGAATCTTTTACGCCCAATTTTCTTCTCCTATTCACTTGTGTGAGCAGGAAATGGCATCAAATGAGAATTATAACTTACCTACAATCTGCATACATTCTACGTGAATACCCCTACATATAAATATGGCATTATTCTACACCCGACATATTATTTTCCTGCTATTTACTGGTATCTTAAAGCATCGAAAATTTCCATGTCCTTTGTAGAATGATGCGAAGTGGTCTGCCCTCTTCAAAGTGATACGCACCAATTATTGACGTGTTATGTGGTGACGCTCTACAGAAATATAATGCTTTGATTAAATTGTAACATAGGGATATTCTTTTGTCATTATGAAAATCAATGTATTTTATAATTTTTAAGTAACGATTCAGAACCCTATCGGTTGAAAAAAATCTATGGTGCTACACAGTCTCAGGCACCTTATAGCCTGCTTCTCTCTTTATTTTTTCAAACTCACTGAAACCGGCTGCTTCCTAAGCACCGGCATGTTGTATATCTTCACCAAAAGCGGTATCACCATGATAAACCATACAAGCGGCTCTGCTACTATCACTCCTGTATAGCCAAGCAGCGGCACAAGTGTAAATGCAATGATTATCTTTCCCTACCATCTCAAGTGAGCTTGATACAAGCGGCGTAATCTGCTCTCCAAGCCCCTGCATTGCATTTCGCACTATACATATAACAGCGGTCACATAATAAAACAGAGTGTCAAATTTGAGATAATTTGTGGCATTTTTTTATAACAATAGGATTATTAGTGCCTGTTACAAGCTTCACCAGCCACGGGCCTATAGTGTAGCTTGCGATAATTGCCATCGTACACCATATGCAGGTATAGAATATTGCCAGTTTTATGCCCTTTTTTCACTCTGGCTACTTCTCCCGCTCCTATATTCTGCCCACAGAAGGTCGCCATTGTCTGTCCAAACACGGTAAACATGACCATGAATATCTCCGATATCTTTCTGGCAGCCGTGTGAGCTACTATAATATCCTGTCCCAGTCGGTTTATGGCGGTCTGCAGGGTCAGCGAGCCTATATTTACAAGTGAACTCATAAATGCCATGGAAAGACCGGCCTTAAGCATCGTCATTTTCATCACGGCTATTACTTCAGAGTCATATTATTCTCGCTGTCTTTACATTCTGCTCCCTCGGTATCACAATTTTCGTCGCTAGATTTCAGGTGTCTTCGCAGTAAATGACTGTCAAATAAATCACTGCGGGACAACCGCAAAAGCTCATATCTTTTTACCATATATACATAGCACACAATAAACGCAATAACCTGTGCAAGTACAGTGGCAATCGCAGCACCCGCCACTCCTGCCTTCAGTACGACCACAAAAAAAAAATATCACCTGCCATATTCAGACAGACCGAGACGGCTAATATGACAAGCGGCGTAACTGTATCGCCCAGTGCCCTGAGTGCCGCCGCACATGCATCATACAAAAAAATGTCGCTACAAGCCCTGCTATTATAATAAAAAATATATGACACAGCCATTCCCATCAAATCATTTGATACATTTAAAAATCCAAGAATCTGACGCAAAAATAACAGGCACAATACCGTTATAGCAAGCGCTATTATGCATCCCATTTTAATTGACAGAGCAAACGATTTCTTTACACCGGCGTAGTCCCTTGCGCCAAATTTCTGGGCTGTTATTATGGCAAATCCATTAGCTAAGCCCATCAAAAAGCCTATCATCAGATTGCTGAGTGTCGTGGTGGATCCGACTGCTGCCAGTGAGTTTTCTCCCCAGATATGATCCGACTATTCTCGTGTCAACTATACTATATGTGAGCTGGAGTATATTTGCCATAAATATTGGAATGGCAAATGCCAGTATGAGTCTTGATGGTTTTCCTTTTGTAAGGTCTTTCATGTATGTATATCCTCGTATATTTCAAAATATTTTCATCAATATATTAGCAGATAAATTTTAAAAATTCAATCTTTTTAATCGGTAATATAATCATTTCTGATCATACTAAAATATAAACAACAATATATAGTTTATATACGCAATAATTATACATATTAAATTTATATATATTATATTTACACGCATTGAATTTATACGTATTTCATATGTTATATTATATATATACTAAAGAAAGGTGGATAAAAATATGCCGATCAAACCAACTGAAATGGAACGTATAATACTTGCCGATGGGTGGATTTTCAAAAACCAAACCGGATCACATCGGCATTATATTCATCCTTCAAAGCCCGGAAAAGTAACTATTCCTTTTCATAAAGGCAAAGAACTGAACAAAATCACTGAAAATTCTATCCGTAAGCAAGCGGGAATCAAATAATCATAAGGAGGTATACTCATCATGTTATCAATATATCCGGCATGTTTTTTAAGGAAGATAATGGATACTCTGTAATCTTTCCTGATTTAAATTATCTTGCAACACAAGGAGATACCCTTTGAAGATGCTGTGGCCATGGCTGTTGATTGTCTTGCAGGATATCTGTATACGGCTAAGATGGATAATGAAAAATTTCCTAAAGCATCCAAATTATCTGATATCAATATTGACAGACTATCTGACGAATTAGACATAACAGGAACATATACCGATGCATTTACCAATATGGTTTCAGTAGATGTTAAGGCATATGCCAAAGAGCATTTCGATAAATCGGTCCGAAAAACCCTTACCATTCCGGCTTGGCTAAATACTGCTGCGCAGGAAGAGGGAATTAATTTTTCAAAAACACTGCAGGAAGCACTTATGTCAAAGCTTAAGGCTCATTAGATATCTGCATTATAATTCGGAGACATTATGAACAACGATATAAAATACAAGCTGGCCAATGCCATGAAGGAATGCATGGTTTCCTCTCCTGTCGAGAAAATTACGGTTAAGGAAATCTGCGACACATGTGGTGTGACCAGACAAACCTTTTACAGAAATTTTCAGGACAAATATGACCTGATAAACTGGTATTTTGATAAGATACTGATTGAATCCTTCCACCAGATGGGTGAGGGCAGTACCGTGTACGAAAGCCTTGTTAAAAAAATTTGAATATATCCGGATGGAGCACCTTTTCTTTAAGGCTGCCGTTTTTTAAAAATGATGAGCAGAACAATCTAAAGGAGCATGATTTTGAGCTGATTCGTCAGTTTTATATTGACCAGATCGAAGGAAAAAGCCACCGGAAAATATCCGACAAGCTATTGTTCCAGCTTGAGATGTACTGTCAGGGTTCTGTCTTTATGACAACACAGTGGGTGCTTGGCAATAAAAACTTTACCCCTCAGGAGCTTGCCGGACTGCTCGCTGATGCTATGCCAAAGGAGCTTGCCGACGTGTTTCGCGAGGTAAACCTGATATAATTCAAGGTAATATTCAGAACCATTTAGAACAAGTATCGTGCGTTTTTTTAAAAATGTGCACGGTAGTCTTAATAGTTATATCAGCGTTAAAAATCCGGGAATGCTGTCAATTGACAGTTCCCGGATTTTTACATCCCTGTAAGCTGTTGCAGAATTACATAATCTTACGGAAAAGAGCCTTCAAATCCTCAACACTTGCATCCTTTGGATTTCCAGGTGCACATGCATCCGCGTGAGCAGACTCTGCGAGGAAGTCTAAGTCATCCTCCTTAATAGCTTCAAGCTTTGTTGGGATTCCTACATCTACAGAGAGCTGCGCTACAGCATCGATTGCAGCCTTTCTGTACTCCTCTACAGACATATCATCCACACCTTTTACTCCCATTGCACGGGCGATCTCACGATATTTTTCGCCTGTGCAGTCTGCATTGTACTCCATAACAATTGGAAGCATCATCGCACATGCAACTCCGTGTGGTGTATCATAAACAGCTCCAAGTGTATGAGCCATTGAATGAGCAATTCCAAGTCCTACATTCGAGAATCCCATTCCGGCAATGTACTCTCCAAGTGCCATGCCCTCACGTCCCTCTTTTTTCATTGGCAACTGCACTTCTTAAGGATCTTGCAATAATCTCTATTGCTTTGAGATGGAACATGTCTGTCATCTCCCAGGCAGCCTTTGTTGTGTAGCCCTCGATGGCATGTGTGAGTGCGTCCATACCTGTTGATGCTGTAAGTCCCTTTGGCATTGATGACATCATGTCCGGGTCTACGATTGCGATGATTGGCATGTCATGTGGGTCCACACATACAAACTTTCTCTTTCTCTCTACATCTGTGATGACATAGTTGATTGTAACCTCTGCTGCTGTTCCTGCTGTTGTAGGTACTGCGATGATAGGAACACAAGGCTTCTTTGTAGGTGCAACACCCTCTAAGCTTCTTACATCCTCAAACTCCGGGTTTGCGATGATGATGCCGATTGCCTTTGATGTATCCATAGAAGAGCCGCCTCCGATTGCAATGAGGTAATCAGCTCCTCGATTTCTTAAATGTCTCTACGCCATGCTTTACGTTGTCGATTGTTGGATTTGGCTTAATCTCTGAGTAAAGCTCATATTCCAATCCGTTCTTATCAAGGATATCTGTTACCTTTGCTGTAACTCCAAATTTGATTAAGTCAGGGTCAGAGCATACCAGTGCTTTTTTTTTAAAGCCATGGCGCGCTTTTTGCCTCTGTTGCAATCTCCTGGATTGCGCCTGCGCCATGATAGGATGTCTCGTTTAACATGATTCTGTTAGCCATAGTGTAAAATCTCCTTCCAATTTTAAAAAATACTCCTAAAAAACTCTGCCGATAAATTCTTATAACTTATCTGCCTGACTATATTTTAACAAAGTATTAAACGAGATGTAAGTTACAAACCTGCCAATGTGTAACATACCTGTTGCAATATGTAATCTGCCAGTTACCTATGTATATCCCACCGACTGCCAATCACACCTTATAGCTGTCTGATATAACTTTCTTTAACTCTCTTGCCGCCGCACTGATCGGGTGATGTATATCATATACCATACATATATTTCTCTGCGGTATCTCCTCCTCCAGAGCTATCTCTACAATCTCGCGATTTGCTATCGCAGCCTCTGCCATCGGCTTTGGCATAAAGGCAAGACCAAGCTCACTTTTCACAAGTGGCAGTATCTGGTCTGTCGTTGCAGTCTCCGTATCAGGCGCAAATTCAAGTCCGTGTGACATAAAAAATCTGTTAAAAAACTGAAATGTCATGGTCTCCCGCCCCAGTCCGATAAGCGGATAATTATGCAGCTCCTTTAATGACAGAGTCTGGCTTCCGAGTGCAGTAAAGGTGGTTCCACCCACAAGAATCTCCTGAAACGAACCAAGCTTTATCATCTTAAGAGGGGCCTCCACCTCAGCCGGTGTCGATACCACTGCAAAATCAATCATGCCGTTTTTTCCGGCATTTATAGCCTGTGGGGTGGAGTGATTATATATCTTAAGCCTGATACCCGGATATGCCATGTGAAAAGGTTTTAGACTGTCAAGCAGATATATGTTTAGAGCTGTCTCACTGGCTCCTATTGATACGCTTCCGTGTGACAGTCCTGTGCTGTCTGACAGCTCCTCCTCCGCAGCAAGTATCTGTGACATCGCTGCAGATACATGCGCGTACAGACGCTCTCCCCCTCCGGTGTGAGCTGCACACCTCTGTTATTTCTGATAAAAAGTAGGCTGTTTATCTGCTGCTCCAAATTGTTCATGGCGCGGGTTACATTTGGCTGGCTGTTTCCAAGTGCCCTCGCAGCTTTTGTGAAATTACAGTATTTTGCAACATAATAAAATATCTTGTAGTACTCAAAATTTATATCCATATTCAAAGCCTCCTTTTATTATCGCTTTACTTGTCATTTTCCTTTTGATACGCAGATATTCATGATATAATTTTGATATATCTGATATATCAATTATATTTTTTACTTATTTATGATTATACATTATAATAGCAAATGTTCTTGAATACAAGAACAGATTAAACCTACTCCAAAAGCATTTTCTCTCAACTAAAAATGCAAAAAAAACCCAGAAAATCCGAAGATCCCCCAATTGTCTTCGGATTTTTATTTTTAAGTTTTGAATATTAAACTGTCTCTCTAAGTATCCTTGCAGCCTCTACCATGTTCTTAAGGCTCGCCTGCGTCTCCGGCACTCCTCGAGTCTTAAGTCCACAGTCGATTTACCCAGAGCTTTCTTCTGTCTATCTTTGTGAGCATCTTTTTAAGCACTGTGACTATCTCTTCAACAGATGGCACTCTCCTCCTGCCATTTCACGCACTCTTCAATCTTCTTATTAAAATTGACATACTTCTCCTCCGTAATCTCACCCTTTTTAAAAAGCAGAACGGTTTGCCTTTACATCCTTTGTCTGTGGGAAAGAACTGTATTTATGCCCTTTTTCTTAAGCTCATCAAGTACTTCAAGAGTCCTCGCATAATGGTTTTTCCAGATATTTTTTCCGTTTACAAGTCCTGCAAAAAGCAGCTCATCCTTTGGAAAACCATATTTTTCTATAAGCAGTGAGGTCTGTTTTCCCTCGATAAAATCATGCGTTTGATATAGATTTTTCCTATGGATAAAATATTCCAGCTGTGCATTCTCACAGATATAACAATATGATATTTCAATTATATCAATTATACTTTTTACTTATTATAATCATAATTGTATAATCATAAATGCTCAAAAGAGAAATATTGATTATATATATAAGAAAAGGACGTGTTTCAAATGAGTGAAAAGACAATGTTTCCAAGAGAAGACCATACAGAAATGCTGTTTCAGAAGATACTAAACGATCCATGGGCGTGTGACAGGCTTATGGAAACCTTCAATGAAAATCTGGTTTACAACGATGAATTTGATGTATCACTTCCGGCAGAAAAATTTGCTAAAGCTCTCTTCAATGCATATACCAACCGCGATCTTTCCGCACTGCTTATGTGTCTGTGCAACAACACCGTATTTGATCTGCTGCGCAATTCATATATCATACCGTACAGGTTCAATGCCGACGGACACCAAAAATCCGATAATCATGACCGATGAACACGGAAATCCGCTGCCCGAATATAAACACATATCTCATGACAAGAACTATATACATTTTCATGAGATATATACAATGATATGCCAGACAAAAAAAGGATATCTACTATGCACAGGCTTACCGCTACAGTCACACATATGATTCCGAGCATATGACTCCCACGCAGCAGGTCATTGTAAAGCATGACGGAATACTCTTGATACGAGAGCTTCCCGATACCGTAAAACTCAAGGAGACTGAGGCTGAGGCTTACTCTGCTGTATGGGATCTGATGATACAGATTGAAAAGGAACTTCCTATGGCATATGTTTTTTACGGTCAGGATTCTCTTGTGGAAAATGACAAGCGGTATGATGAAATTGGTATTTTCCTGCGAAGCTCTCATTTCCTAAAAAATCTTGAAAAACATGTACAAAAGGCCGAGGCGATAATTTATGGCAGATAACAGCTACACAGATATCATGGAAAAAAATCATATGGAAATCCCCTGGCATGATTATGCCAGACAGGATGGAAATATACTCATAGATAAGGCGGGACTGATTGAAAAAGCCTCTGTAATCGGACGTGTCGGACTCATCATGCTCTCCTGCGGGCACAGGAGCCTGGCGTGTGAGAACCTCCATGAACCGGCTCTCAAAGGAGCTTGGTGTCACATGTACAGTGGATGTCGGACTTATGTCAATCGAGTTTAACTGCTTTTGACGGCACTGACTGTATATCGCAGTCACTCAGCATAGCAAACACAGGTGTAAACACATCAAAGCTCTATCGCATGGAGCAGTTTGTCGACAATTTTCCTAACGGAAGAAGCCCACCTGACTGGCGAAGAAATTCACCGGCGACTTGATGAGATTGAACAGATTCATGCCATTTACTCCCCTGCAAGGCTTGGACTTGCAGCAGCTATAGCATGCTGTGCCTTCACATTTTTGCTCGGAGGAGGTCCTATTGAAATGATACTGGCATTTGTAGCAGCCGGCATCGGAAATCTCATACGTACAAAGCTTATAAAACATCATTTTACTTTGTTCCTAAATATAGCGGTATCAATTTCTGCCTCATGCTTCATATATGCGGCATTTTTAAAAATTGCAGAGATGGCTTTCAATGTACCATCAATTCACGAAGCCGGATACATCTGTTCCATGCTCTTTATCATACCCGGATTTCCGTTTATCACAAGCGGAATCGACCTGGCAAAGCTGGATCTACGCTCCGGTCTTGAACGCCTTGCCTATGCAATAATAATAGTCATGGTAGCCACGATGTTTGCATGGATTATGGCGCTGCTTCTGCAGCTTAAGCCTATGGACTTTGAAGATTTGGATCTGGGCCCCGTACTACATCTAATCCTGAGGCTTATAATGAGCTTCTTCGGTGTGTTTGGATTCTCAATCATGTTCAACAGCCCTGCTCCCATGGCTGCAACAGCCGCACTTATCGGTGCCATAGCAAATTCACTGCGGCTTGAGCTGGTAGACCTGACAGGTATGCCGGCTCCTGCTGCCGCATTTGCCGGAGCTCTCACAGCAGGGCTTCTCGCATCATTTATCAAGCAAAACAACGGATATCCGAGAATATCCCTTACTGTTCCATCCATAGTCATAATGGTTCCGGGACTTTATCTGTATCGAGCTATATACAATTTCGGCATAATGGCACTTTCGGATGCTGTTTCATGGTTTGCATCAGCAATCATGATTATCATTGCACTGCCGCTCGGACTCATCTTTGCAAGAATACTAACTGATAAGACGTTTAGGTATTGCACGTAACAGAATCATACACATTATAAGCAGACTTGTTTTATACCATTCAAAATCCGGACAGTACAAGCTCTGCACCAACATACAAATATTAAACTCAAAAAACAAGGAGGCATTCATCATGCTTACAGCAGTTACAGGAATAAACTGGGGAGACGAAGGAAAGGGTCGTGTCATCGACCTTCTCGCAGAACATGCGGATATCGTAGTCCGCTATCAGGGGTGGTAACAATGCCGGACACACAGTAGTTAATAAACAGGGAAAATTTGTCTTAAATCTTCTTCCATCCGGAATACTTCACCCAGATGTAGTATGTGTGCTCGGTGACGGAATGGTTATTGACCTAAACCATCTGTCCAATGAAATTGCACAGATCAGAACACAAGATGTATCTGTTTCACCAAAAAACCTGAAATTATCAACAAGAGCCACAATTTCAATGCCGTGGCATAAAATACAGGATGAGCTTGAGGAAGAGCGCCTTTCAAAGTCAGGAGCAGCCTTCGGCTCTACCAAACGCGGTATTGCCTATGCATACAGCGATAAATACCGTAAAAAAACAATCCGTCTCGGTGATTTACTCCACTTAGACGAAGAGAATGTACAGGCCAGACTTAAAACCATGCTTGAAGCTAAAAACCTTGAGCTTGCAGGCTGCTATCATCAGGAGCCTATGTCTCTGTCAGCTCTTTTGTCATGGTGCAGGCAGAAGGCTGCAAAAATATGCACCTTATATCACAGATACCGGTGCATTCCTTGAGGATGCACTATCAAAGGGAAAGCGTGTTGTACTTGAAGCACAGCTTGGTGCAATGAGGGATATAGACTATGGTATTTTCCCCATATACTTCAAGCTCCTCCACCATCTCAGCTTACGGTCCTATAGGTGCCGGTATCCCCGGTGCCTCATTAGATCATGTGGTCGGTGTACTAAAGGCATACTCTACCTGTGTCGGAGCCGGACCATTTGTCGCAGAAAAAAAAGCTATGAACGGTGAATGGACTGAAATGGTCCGCAAGTATGGGGGCGAATATGGTGCTGCCACTGGAAGACCCCGTCGTGTGGGTCCGTTTGATGCCGTTGCAAGCCGCTATGGTCTAAAATGCCAGCATGCTGACAAAATCGCACTGACCAAGCTGGATGTCCTGAGCATCATGGATCAGATTCCTGTTATCACAGGATATCAGTATAAAAAAATGCTGTAACAAACGTCTTTGACCCCACCGAAAATCTGGAAAAAATATACCCCGGTAGTCAAAATGCTGCCGGGCTGGAAAAACCGATATATCAAATTGCAGGTCATATGATGAGCTGCCTGTAAATGCTGCTAAGCGCTACATAAACTTCCTTGAGGACATGCTAAGACACGAAATACAATTTGTCTCAGTCGGAGCTGAGAGAAATCAATATCTTCTCAATGGTAAGTGGCTGTAATTGCCTTTAACATGCTTTAACCGACCTCTATGCCATCGCCATATTATTTTTCTGATTTACTAAGATATTGTATACACGAATGTGCTGCCACATTTCCTTCTCCGACAGCCTTCGTGTACTGGTATGGCCTGCCTGTGCAGTCTCCTGCCGCAAAACAGCCTGCCACATTTGTCTGCTGGGCTCTATCCACCAATATATGTCCGTTTTCTATTTCAAGCTGGGGCATAAGCTTTGATGGTGCGATGGCGTTCCTGAGGCAGAATACTCCGTCTACGCTCTCAGTCTTTCCGCTTCGAAGCGTAATTCCTTCCACAAATGAGTCTCCGATTAATGCTATAGGTACATCCTTTGATATCTTTACATTTGGAAGCTCTATTTCGCTGTCATTATAGGCCGGGGAAATACAATACCTCTGCCGCAAGATCCGCAAGATATTTTACCTCATGCTCATACTTTTTGTCATTGCATATGACAGCTATCCTTTTATCCTTGTAAAACATACCATCACAGGTGGCACAGTAGCTGAGCCTCTTTCCAAGCAGCTCATCCTCCCTGTCCAGCTGCTTTGCAGACATTACACCCATGCAAAGTATGAGAGTCCTTGCCTCATACATCTCATTGTCTGCAAGCACCATAAAGCCGTTTCCTGCAGTCATTATATTGGTCACAGTCTTTTCTGTAATATCAATTCCCGCAGCTCTCCTGTGAGCGTCAAAGCGTTCAAACAGGTCCTGTCCGCTTATCTGTGGAAATCCGGGATAGTTTGTGATTTTCTCTGCCTTTTTTGCACCTTTTCGCTTAGGTTCTTCGAACCAAACCAGATAAAATCCTTTTTATATGTTTTTTAAATTCAGGGCTGCCGACAGTCCGGCAGGACCTGTTCCTATTATTATACTATCGTACATGCTGTACTCCTTGTACCAAATGTTTGTATATATTTAGACCTTAGATATAGTGTGGGGCACTAAAGTATACATCGAATTGCATGCAAACATGCATCGATGATACGACCCTTTAATCATATTATATTATTGTAACGTCACATACAGTGCGCCTTCAATGCTTCGATATACTCCCTTGCATATCGCGAGAGTACCACACCCTTTCTGCTGATAATGCCTATCCTCATATACTCCTCCACATCAAGTGGCTTTGATATAATATTCCTTCCATTCAGCTCTGCGGAAATCACTCCTGAGCACACTGTGTAGCCATTTAAGCCAATTATCAGATTAAAAAGTGTAGCTCTGTCTCTGACCCTGATATTCTTTCTGCTGTCAAGAGTGCTGACAAACTCCTCCGAAAAGTACTGTGAATTATACTCTCCCTGCTCATACGTCAGGTACGGATAGTCCTGCAGATCATCCATCGTGATGCTCTTTTTTTTGAAGCAAGCGGGTGACTGTCACATATGAATACATGCGGTGTGGCTGTAAAAAGCTCTGTGAACTCGAGTTCATTACGCTTTAGCATCTTTGAAAGCACCTCCGTATTCTTGGAGCTTAGATATATGACTCCCAGCTCACTCTTTAAATTCGTGACATCCTCAATAATTTCATGAGTCTGCTCCTCCCTGATGGTAAAATCATACTGATATGCATCAAACTTTCTGATTACATCCACAAATGCATTCACCGCAAAGGAATAGTGCTGACACGATACCGCAAAGTGCGGCTTACTCACCACATCATCCTTGTAGATGCCCTCTATGAGATCTACCTGCTCGAGCACCTGTCTGGCATGACCGAGAAATCTCTCACCATCTTCTGATAGTATCACTCCCTTGTTCGTCCTGATGAAAATAACTATCTGCATCTCTTTTTCCAGATCATGTATAGCGCTGGTCACAGTGGGCTGCGAGACAAAAAGCTGCTTTGCAGCCTCTGTTATATTGCTGCCGCATTCTGCCACTGTCACCACGTATTTTAGTTGTTGCAGGGTCATATTCGTTCTCCTTTTTGTTACATATCGAAATATTATTTTACATATTAATTGTCTTACATCGCTTAGGTCATCTCGAAACTATTACTGTATACCGATAATCTTTCTCAGTATCTCACCCAACAGCTTTCCGAGCATAAGCGGAATGACAACAAGCACCACATACCACAGCAGCTTATCATACCACACCCTGCCATCATTTATCACACAGATAAAGTGCATGGCAACAACTGCCACTGCAAATACAGATGCAAGAAGCTGCAAAAAGCTCGCCACATGAAGCTTATTTGTTACCTTGCCAAGCGTAAATAAAAGCATCGCACCAAAGAACATCGCTATATCTGCCTCCCACGGTATCATTTTACTATACGAAAACAGCTTAAACATATCACGATACTCCATATGCAGCTCAAGAAACAAATCCACTGATGCTATCATGAGCAATACTGCTCCTATTGTTGTCGAAAATACCGCTGCCAGATATACATAATTGTTTCCAATCCTGTGCTGTCTGAGCTTATATTTAAGCATACCCTTTTTTTCTGCACATACTGTGTACGCAGATAAGAATCTGTCGCAGAGGCAATAGCCCTGTCGCAGTACTCGGCTGCTGTCCTGTATACTTTGACTCCGGCATCGTTATTTTTAAGAGCAAACTCCACTAGGCTCTCTCCTGCTCTGTTGTTGCCACGCTCCGTCGCAGTAACCAGATACCCTGCACCAAGCTTCTGCTCCTTGCCATCAAAAAAGGTAGTGACCAGATACTGTCCGTAATCGGCAAGTGCATCCACATTTCCAAGCTCCACCGCTTTCTTCCACCAAAACACTGCTCGCCCGGGATCTCTGTGTGTGCCCTGACCTCTTTCAAACATATTTGCAGCCATATTCATGGCATCTGCATCGCCAGTCTCTGCCAGTGGCAGAAATTGACGGAATGCTCCCTCCATATCATTTTGTTCTGTATGCCATCATAGCCATATCAAACGCTGTACTTTTCATATTGTTCTGCCACTCAAAATGTGTTTAAATATTCTCAAACACATCGAGAAATTAAAGTCCTTGCGGATACTTCTTACTGCTTCATTGTGTATGCTTTGGCGATTGTAAACAATACGCTACTCACAAGTTCTTGTACACTCCACAGTCGTAAATTCCTGCGATAGCCCGCAGTACATACTTACGTTTGCGTTGATTATGCAACCTCGTAAGTTAAAGCATCTTTTAGATTAAGAGCAGCGTTAAAATCCCTATCCTCGACATAGCCACAATCACAATGGTATATTCTGTCTGAAAGTTTCAAATCTTTCTTGATAGCACCACAGCAGTGACATATTTTTAGATGACGGATACCATCTGTCTACGACTCTTAATTCAATACCATTTTCATCACATTTTGCTTTAAGCTTGGTTCTAAATTCATAGAACTTCTGTGACGCAACAGCTTTTGAAAGATGTCTGATTTCTTCATCATTCCTCGATACATTCAAATTTTCAATCGTTATATGAGACGGCTTGGTTTTCACTATCTCAGATATTACCTTATTGATATAATCTGTACGGATATTTTCTATTTTATGATGAAGTCTTTGTACTTTGAGCTTTTGCTTTTTGTATATTCTTTTGAGTGGACTCTCCTTTCTTTAAGTTCTCATATTTTCGTGAGAGACATCTTTGTTCTCTACGCAGTTTCTTTTCCAATTTTTTAATTCTTGTTGACTTATTGATATTTTTATAAGTTTTACCATTGGAAACAATCGCCAAGTCTTTTAAACCCAAGTCAATTCCTATACCACCATTGCTATTATTAGCAATCTTAACGTCGGGAATTTCTACAAGAACTGACACATAGTATCTGTCTGCTTTGACGGATACTGTACCGCTTTTGATTTTCCATCCGTCTTTAGTTGTTGGTATATAACCTTTTTCTTTTAATGCGTACCCAACCTAAAGTGGGTATGTTCAACCTATGTCTCTCACATCTACAGTCTTTAGTATTGTTCTTTACGAAATACATTTTTACATCAGATTTACCTTTCTTTTTTTTTGAAATTAGGAAAAGCGCTTTGATGTTTAAAAAATCTTGTAAATGCAGTACATCCATCCTCAATAGACTTTTTTACAGCTTTTGAATATGCTTCCTTACTCCATATTTTATCAGGATTATTAGGAATATACTCATTATTAAGCCATACGCTGAAACTCTTGCCAGTCATAAACTTTTCACCGTTATCATATAAAGTTTTGTCGTGACCGAGATAGAAGTTATAGACGTACCTACAAGTGCCAATAGTCTTGTTAATCTTGATTTTTTGCTCAATCGTCGGATTTATTTCCGTCTTGAAGCTCTTTAGCAATCTCTTTATCCCTTTCTATTTGTTTTTTATACTTACGAAGTCCGTACAATCTACAGGAAAAAACATGAAGTATAGAAACAATATCCTGTACGAGTTCTTCCTGTGGTGATAGTTCTTCGTTGTTCACTACCACAATGCTTGTATTAAACTTCATACAGAATTTTTTCAAACCAATCGTAACCAAATCTGATAAATCTATCTTTATGAGTTACTATTATGGTTTTTATTTTCTGTTCCATTACTTCATTTAATAATTCATTCCACTTTTTACGATTATAATTAAGACCACTTCCATAATCCTCAATACACTGGTCTATAATAATACCTTTAGCATTACAAAACTGTCGCAAAAAATGCAACTTGATTCTGTAAATCATCTTTTTTGATTTCTTGTAGACACTCTGGCATAAATAACTACCTGACGTTTATCATTTTCAATATTTATGCCTTTGAATTGAAGGTACTGGTCATAGGTATAATAGCGCCTATCAGTTGGAGTTCGATTTGCCTTTAAAGTTCCTTCTCTGTCCCAGCGTTGCAATGTCTTAACAGACACACCTAACAGTTCAGCAAAATCTTTTTGGCTTATAATTTGTGAGATATTTGATGTATTCATAATAATTTACTCCTTTGAGTATATTTAAACACATTTAATCACATTTGACAATATATTCAATTACTTATTTTTTTCCTCCTTGACAGCCTTAGCTGTTTTCTTCTTATTATAATGTATTTAACATGATGATAGCAATACGACTTCTTTCCCAATTTATAGCAAAATGCCGCACCCGAAGGTGCGGCATCTAAGAGGTTTATAAAATGTTTAGTTTAAAAGCTGTTTTATTTGCAAGCTTTCTTCTTGCGATATGTAGCTGCTGTGATTGCAACCATTGCGAGTCCAAGTAAGCATACATATGTAGCTGCTTCATTGTCATCGCCACTCTTTGGAGCTGCTTTTTTTGGTTTCAATAGCTGCCTTATCTGTTACGGAAATAACTCCATCTTTCTTTACTGGTGTTGGTGTTGGATCTTTCTTGCCCGGGTCTGCCGGTGTTGGATCTACTGTTTTCTTCACCTCAGCAAGAATGATTGTTCCACCGTCCTTTGCTGCCGGAATGCTTACTGTTACTGTCTTATCAGAAGAAACAGTATATGTTTTTACCATCATAAAGATTTTTAACTGTATCTCCTGCATTTGCATTAACCGGAACTTTTACTTCTTTTTGCGGCATCCTTGATATTCATACCAACATATAAGGTTGTTCCTCCATATGATCTTGAAACTACATCATAGCCTTCCTCATCAGAACTTGCCACAACATTTCTGCTTCCTCTTGCAAATACATCTGTGTATGCATTACGGATGCTCAGCAAATTCTTATAATGCTGATATGTGACATTGTCCTTTGTTGCCTTAGAGAAATCCATGTCATATCTATTAGTCTGATATGGATAATTATTTAATCCGCTTAAACCAACTTCTTCACCATAATAGATAACCGGAATACCCTTTGCAGTAAGCTGTAAGGTAGCTGCAACTAACGCTGCTGATGTTGCCTCATCCTCTGTATATTTTTTTCCGTTCATTAAGGCTGCCTTTTAAATCCATCTTCATCATGGCTGCTCAAGAACTGACCTGTCATGTATGTGTTATTAAGTGCAGAATTTCTTGCAGAAAGGAATTTCTCTACAGAAGAAATATTGCCACTTACAAAGCTTGTTGCCCGGTCATTAAAATCGAAATCAAGGTCTGCATCCATCTGACCAGTACCTAAGGAACTACCATTTGATGCATATCCTGCACCAAAGTATTCACCAATCATCTTGAATGATGGATTTACTTCTGTTGTAGAATTTTTAAGTGCTGCCCATGTTGTGCTGTCAACATGCTTTACAGTATCTACACGGAAATAATCAACTCCATAATCCTTCATCCATGATGTCTGCCATTCTACTAATTTTGCCCTGACATCTGCATTCTCTGTTGCAAAATCCGGTAAACCAGACTGCCATGATTTAATATCTCCTTCACTGACACTCTTATCCCTTAGCATATCAGCAAATGTTGATTCTGTACCATATCCGGCATGGTTTACAACAAATGTCAACCATAATACGCATACCACGCTTGTGCGCTTCGCTAATCATAGTCTCAAATTCTTTTTGTTGTACCAAGTGTAGGATTCAATTTTGTAAAATCACTTGCCCAATATCCATGGTACGCTGCATTATAAGGGACATCTTTTGAACCCTCATCTGTTACATCTACACCTTTTATATTCTCTACAATTGGTGTAATCCAGATGGTATTTACACCTAAATCCTGTAAGTAATCTAACTTAGCTGTTACACCTGCAAAATCTCCACCATGATACAGTCCCGGGTTTTTTCCATATGTATCTGCACCACTTGCTGTATTGTTAGATTTATTACCATCAAAGAAACGATCTGTCATCATAAAGTAAACAACAGCTTCATCCCAGTCGAAATCTTTTTTGTTTTCTTCTTAACACGGTCTGTAATTTCAACATCCACTGTAGTACTGAATTTATTACCATACTGGTCTGTTACAGTAATTGGTAATGTCTTAATTCCTAATGTTTGTATCTGTTGTTGCAGAAATGGTAACTGCCTGCAATTCCGGTTCAATCGGCATTGCATTGCTTCCGCCAATGGAAGAAACATCGATACTTGCACTAGCTACTTCTAATGTTTTAGCATCTGAACTATCCTGTTCAACCTTAAACTTAACAACATCATTCTCGTTGTAGTTAAAGGATTTATTCATAACTTCTGCTGTAACTGTTGCATTTAATTTATAGTATTCAAAATATGAGTAATCTTCGTTATTATATTTTTCACTATTTGAATTGAATGCATCTACAACATAAGCTCCATTTGCTTTGTAACGATAATGTGTTTTGCCATCTGTTAAACCGCTCTTTACATACTCAAAACGCTTTGTTGCATCATTGTATGTCATTGGATACTCTGTTCCGTTTACGTCAACAGCTACAGTCATATTCTTTAAGGTGCCATCTACAAATGCTGCATCATCACGATAGTAATATGATACCTGCTGTTTTTTTTCTGCATCTACTTCATAGCCAACATTATATGGCATAGCAATTTCCGGCTCACTGCCGGCTTTCATGCTGGCATAGATAACCTTCTGGTCAGAAGGGAATGTAACTGAATGGTCTCCACCATCTTTAATCCATGGGTCACCTGTTGAATCTAATGCAATACAAAAATCAACCTTTGTACAAGATGGTTTTGCTGGAATTGTTACTGTCCATTTATCTCCACCTGCATATGTAAAATTGGTTAATACTGAAGCATATCCTGATGTCCATGTATAGAACTGTGGTGTAATATCTTTTTCTTTTAATCCCGGATTCTCATAATCCAATACAAGGTATCTCTTTTCCGTTTGTTTAATTACCGGTTTCTCATGAACCGGATCTGAACCATCCACATAATATAATACCTCATTCTCATCACCGCTTATTGTAAAAAAAGAACGGTCTGCGGTATCAGAGCCGCCATCCCATCCCTGTGTTATGTCATAACGTGCCTTTAATCCTACTGTTTTTCCCACATTTACTGCCGGCAACTGTAATGGTCTTTTTTAAACCATGTCACATTATTTGCAGCATCATATTCTGTTTCATCAAAAACATATGATCCATTTAATCCGGCATTCCACATCCACATATCAACTTTTCCCATGTCTGTGTCTGTTGATAAATCTTCATTGTAATAATACATTGTAAATGTATGGTCTGGAACCGGTGCCTCCCAGCTGTCCGGTGCTGTTTTATATACGGTTGTATCACCACCACTTTGGGTTCCGGTAAACCAGAGTTCAGCACTTGTCAATGTTACAGAGACATAAATATTATCCGTCTGTGTCCCACTGTTATTATTAAAAATACAGCTGAAATTCTGTTTTACATCATGTGTATATACTACATCATACCATCCGGAATGGTCAGCATTTTCTTTAATCTGTCCGCCCGGCCATTTTGACCATTCTTTTCCAACACCTGCTCCTGTTGCAGAGGCATCTGCTCCCCCACATATAATTGTAAATAGTGCTTTTCCCATTCCTGAAGCAAGATAATGAATGGTTGTTACATATTTCCAATCGGCAGGTTTTGTCTCTGACAAAGAACCATCAAACCAGTACTCTGCTTCTGCCTTTCCTTTTTTGTGGAAAGTGTTACTTTGTCTAATTCTTTTTTCCCTGTCCATCATTATTTAAAATGAGAGTATAATCTGTACTGTTATCTAATGTCAGATGCATTGTATACCAGCCTTCATGACCTTCTGTTGCAGTCATGGTTTGTCCAGGCCATTTACCTGCCGGCTCATTGGTCTCATGATATATATATGCTGCAACATCATCGCCTAATGTGCTCTTATAATTAATCGTCAGATCACATTCTGTTGGTACAGACGCTGGAATCAATGTTTCCTTCTTTGTAGCATCCTTATACCACTGATAATTTCCATTGCCATCCAATAAACAATAAATGCTTGCATCAGAAGTAAAAGTCTTAATCTGCTCAATTGCAGCTCCTTCTGTCTTTATCTCCGGTGCAGCCTTCTCATCAGAACCTGCATCAACAAACTGAAAACCTGTCCACTCACTGCTCTGTACATCTACATAATAGAATCCAGAACTTTCCTCATATGCAAGCTTTGGTTTTTCCTGATTACTCCATTGTGTAATGGTGGCATTTCCTGCGCCATGGTTATCTACCGTAGCACCGGGAGCCCAGACATTGACAACCGGTGTATTCCATGTACTTGGTTTGTCCAAATACAACCGGATTGTCGGGCTCGCAGCATATGCAGTGGTTGCACCACCGATTGCCGGAACCATGGTCACAATCATAGCAAGTGCAAGTACCATACTAAAGATACGGCTTACAATGCCATGTTTCCTATGAAAGCGTTCTTTTAACTTTCTCATATTTCCCTCTCCTTTTCTTATTATGTTTGTACGAAAATTTCCTTTCGCACGTTTTCGTACTTATATTATAATATTTTCGTTGGTTTTCGACTATTGGGATAAACAGAGATTTTATTTACGAAATTTTTGGTAAAATTTACTATTTATTCATTTTTATGTAACATATGCGAAATCTTTTTAGTACTAAAGGTCCTAGATATAATAGATAATTTTTCATTTGAAATTTTGTGAATTATTTTTTAAGTCTATATGACATGATTTAAGGGTCAAAACCACCTTATAAAAAATGGTTGGTACCTTGAAAATGTGAAGTTTTCAAGGTACCAATTTATGGTTTACAAGGGATTGATAGCATAGTAGGCAGACCTTGGGGAGCTGTAATCACTAAATCTTTTAAAACAGCTCCCAAAATTCAGCTCAAAAGCCGGAAAAATTGCGAGAAAAGTAGCTGTAACTGCAAAATCCACAAAACAGCTCCAAAAACTCAGCCCATAAGCCGGATAAAAGCCGAGAAAAAGTAGCTGTAACTACAAAAATCCACAAAACAGCTCCAAAAACCAGCCCATAAGCCGGAAAAATTGCGAGAAAAAGTAGCTGAAACTGCAAAAATCCCTAAAACAGCTTCCAAAAACCAGCCCATAAGCTGGAAAATATGAGGCTTATGGCATAATGGTGGAAGCCTTTAGTTATTTCACAAAAAAGAGCCTGCACATTTCTGTGCAAGCTTCTTTTGAAAACTAAAAACCAAAAACTAAAAATCTAAAATCAAAAACTAAAAAATTATACTGTTTTTTAATTATATATTTAATCTTTAAATCAACTATCCCCAGATGATTTCCTCCTTGGCGGCCTCCACATTTTCCTCGGAATGCTCCACTTCCTTTGAGAAGATCCTTGCCACCTCCATCTGGTCCTCTATGGTGAAGCTGCCACCGTTTTTTGTAGAAGCGAGTGGCATTCATATCCCTGACTATCATGGTAAACATGACGCTTAAATATGCATAAACCATGATATTTGAGTCATAGATGGCATTCATGATATATCTGAATGTAAAGTATACAAGAAGCTGCTCAATATCGTTTTCACGGTAATCGCCGCTAGCCATGTACTCCCTTCATGCGTTTTTCATAATCAACCTCAGTGAGGACTGTCTGCATATCATCCTTGAAATCCTGCCATACCTGACGCAATAGTTCCATCTCATTGATGATACCGAAGCGGATATCAAAGTGCTCAAATGAAAAATCATTAAACGAAAGCCAGTCTATATGCTTTTCAACATCGTTTTGGCTCAGCTTCTTCTGGTACTCGTTTGCCCTGTCAAGGTACTCATCCACGCGTACTCCGATTGGCTTTGTCCTGTCCCTGGAGTATGGCAATCAGCTCGCGCTGCACCTCCTCAAAAAATGCTGCCTCTTCCTCTGTGACTCCCTGTCATCATCGCTGTCGCCAAAAAGCTCCTGTTCTACAAACTTAACAGGCTTTGTTTTGCTGAAAAATATACGGCAGACCTCCTCGCACGCAAGGCTCAGGCACTTCTGCTCCACGTTTCTGTACTCTATGCCAAACCTTGGAAAATCGGTGCACACCTCACTAAGCGATGCCTCACCAGGCTGCTATGTACAAATCACACAGATTCTTGTCATTTAGCATAATACATCGCCCGCAATTGTTTGTACGGATGCCGTGCCCGCCATCCTCCGTCTCATACATGCCCTTTCTCAGACGCTCTCCGACCTCTCCGGGCAGTGTCTGATAATACTCATATGAATCCTCATCAATATCAATTTCCCAGCCCAGACAGCAGCTATCCTTGCAGTCTCCGGCTATACAGCTAAACTCTGAAAAATAATCAGGTACACGGACTATCATACTTCTCTCTCCTTCAGTAAATCTTCGTTTGTTGTATCACTGTGCTTATTTCTGAAGCGCGCTTCTATAGCCGCCCAGTCAGGGTCTTCATTTCCCTTAAAAAAAGTTGTAGCCTATGTATCCGATGCACCACACAAGCCCTGCAAATGTCGTAGAAAATGCTATCTTTATGATACTCTTAAGCAAGAGTGGAAGTGTCAGCATATCATTGCCAAATGCTATGATAATCACATGAATAGGCTTAATCAGCATAAGATAACCTCCCACATAAAGCGCCGCTAAAATTCCAAGCGCATAGCACAGTATTCCTAATAATTTGTCGCATTTTTTCTTCATTTCAAATCCTCTAATCATATTTTCTTAAATTCCAGTATAGACACTTCTCCTGTTGCTCTTGTCTTCTTCCATGTCTATCACACGCTGGTTTGCAGAGCCCTTGAATTTGAGCGTGATATCCTTCTGTTCCTCTATAAACGGACCATCTACCAGGACATCTATCATAGATAAAAGCTCATCCGTATACTCTGTGTGCTTGCGTCCGTTTTCTAACAGTTCTTCGTACAGATAGCCTGTGTAAGCCCACACATCCTTATTGGGATAGCTCTCCTTAACTCTTCTCATAAACGGCACAAGTGCCTCCTCGATTCTCCTCCTCAAAAGGATCACCTCCTAAAAAGGGTAATTCCCTGCACATAGGCAGGCTTAAGCGAGTCGAGTATCTCGTTTTGTATCTGTTCATCAAAACGGCTCTCCATAGTCAAATTCCCATGTCTGCGGCTGAAAACAGCCCTTACAGTGATTTCTGCAGCCTGATACAAAAAGCACAGTGCGGCAGCCCAGTCCGTTCGCTATGTCACAATATTTTATTCCTGCGTAGTTCATACTTTTTCCTCGTATCTGAGATTATAGTTCCATTTAAAAATTGCACTGCCTATTATTATAACATATCCTATCACACTTAGATAGTCCGGTATCTGTTGCAAAAAGACAAATCCCAGCAAGGCGGCAAAAATAACCTGCGAATAGTCGAACACCGATATCTCCTTTGCAGGTGCCTTGGTGTATGCCTTTGTGATTGAAAGCTGTCCGCCTGTAGCGGCAGCTCCTGCCAAAAAGCAGCATAACAATCTGACATACACTCATAGGCTTTGCTCCGACAAGCAGAAACGGAGCCGTCACTATACATGAAAATACCGAAAAGCACATGACTATCACAGGTCCTCTCTCTCCCTGCTTACCGAGCTTTCGCACAAATGTATACGCTACACCTGCGCCAAAACCTCCTATTACACCAATCATGGCATTAAAAAACTGCACATTCATAGATGGCTTCACCACAAAAAACAGCACCTATAAACGCCGTTACCACGCACAGCCACTCTGTCTTGTTTGCTTTCTCCTTAAGCACAAAATATGACATGATTATGGCAAAAAACGGTGACAATTTGTTTAGAATATTGGCATCTGCGATGGCCAGATGGTCAACTGCATAGAAATTGCATATAAGCCCTGTTGTTCCAAAGAAGCTTCGCAGAAAGAGCCCCTTCCAGCTATCCTTTTTTATTTTTGAAGCCTTCATCACTTTTTGCAAGTAAGATAACAGCCGCTACTGCTGCTACCGCATTCCTGAAAAAAGCCTTCTGCATGGTCGGCAAATCGCCCGACAGCCTCACAAAAAATGTCATCAGGGCAAAAAAAAAACCCTGCCATTATGATATATATTATTCCTTGTTTCTTATCGTTCATACTTATAGTATAACGTAGTCTGTCAAGAGTGTGGAAAAAAAAACTGCCATTTTGCTCGCAAAAAGGACCGCCCGGATGAGCGGTCCTTTTTAAGATGAAGGGAAAATATAAAAGAAAATAGTTTTAGTTAATGGTCTGTATCAGCCCTTCACACTTCCCATGGCAACACCACCTACGATGTGCTTTGAAAGAATAAGGTAAACCACTATTACAGGAAGGATAGAGAATGTAATCATCATGTATACCTTTCCCATATCAAACTTCAAGAAGTCTGCACTTCTAAGCTGTGCTAACAGGATTGGAAGTGTCTTCTTATTGTTTTCGTGTAATATAAGTGCCGGAGTGAAGTAATTGTTCCAGCTGCTTACAAAGGAGAAAATTGCCTGTACTGCTATTGCCGGCTTCATCAGCGGAAGCACGATATGATTAAACGTCCTAAACTCTCCGGAGCCGTCAATTCTCGCTGCCTCAATCAGAGACAATGGAAGTGAGCTCCTCCATATACTGCTTCATGTAAAAATATGTGACAGGTGAAGCAATTGTCGGAACTATAAGTGGAATAAACGAATCCATCAGTCCCATGCCTGTTACCAATTTAACAAATCCAAGAGCTGTAACCTGTGTAGGAATCATCATAACCATAAGTATAAAGGTGGAAATGAATTTCTTTGCCTTGAACTCATATGCATGTATGGCATATGCTGTCATTGTCGAAAAATATACACACAGTACTGCACTGCAGGCTGCTACAAAAAGGCTGTTAAACATACCTCTTATGACCGGAAGTGTGTCATGTAAGAGTGAATTCCAGTTGTCAAGCAGGTGCGTACTCGGAATTGCCGTAAATCCTGACTGAAGCTCTCCGTTTGATCTGGTTGCATTTATTATCATTACGTAGAACCAGAACAGACAGAAGAAAGAGATTATCACAAGCACGATATATGCTAATGCACGTCTGGGCATGGATTCCCATACCTTTCTTTTTTTTTTTTTTTTTTTTTTTTTTTTTTTTTTTTTTTTTTTTTTTTTTTTTTTTTTTTTTTTTTTTTTTTGTTTACATTTGCTGCCATATCGACCTACTCCTTTCTCTTATCATCGTTGCCGCTTAGCTTGAATACCGCCACACTAAGTATTGCTGTGATGATAAACAGTATAACTGACAGTGCACCGGACATTCCATAATCCTTACTGTACAGACGTTTGTTTAAGTACATGATAAGTGTCATGCTCGATCTGACCGGATTACCGGTTCCGTTTGTCAAAATCTGTGGTACATCAAAGAGCTGTAAGCCACCGATAAGTGATGTAATGATTACATATATCAGTATCGGTCTAAGGAGCGGAAGTGTTATCTTAAAGAACACCTGTGTGGATGTTGCTCCGTCCACCTCTGCTGCCTCAAAAAGTGATGTATCGATTCCAAGCATACCTGCCATAAGCAGGATGGTTGTATTACCAAACCACATCAGACAGTTCATCAAAGCGATGAGTCCTCTTGTACTGCCAACATGCGACAGGAACTTGTACGGCTCTGAGATGAAGCCTATCTGTATAAGCAGATTGTTTATCGGTCCCCCATCAGCAAACAATGTAAAGAATAACAGTGAAAAAAAGCTGAAGCCATAATAAGATTCGGCAGATATATAACTGTTTTAAAAAATCTTGTTCCCTTGATCTTTAAGCTGACATCCGAAAACCATGCTCCAAGGAGCAGTGATAAAAATATCTGCGGTATGAAGCACATGATCCAAAGAACCATTGTGTTCTTGAAATACTGCCAGATATCACCGGATGTGAACAATTTTTCATAGTTTTCAAATCCAACGAAATTTGGTCCTATCTGTGTAAGACCGGACATATAATTTTCAAAAAAGCTGTTGTAAATGGTAGTGATTAACGGTACCAGCTGAAATACTACGTATACAACGATAAACGGAATCAGAAAGATATAGCCCCATTTGTTATATCTGACCGCTTTACCTCCACTCTTTCTCATAATACCTACCTCCCAACTGGTATTGTAGTCAATGGTTATGTAATGCTGTTAACTGATTTTATTGATTTTAAAAATATTACCCCGCCTGCCTGCTTACGCAAGGCAGACAGGGTATTTATTATTTTATATTGTTAGCCCTATAGTCAATTCAAAAACTATCTTATTCTGAAAGGTCAGGATATTTCTCAACAACTGCCTTCTTGAAGGTCTCAATAGCTGTATCCTTATCGCAGTTTCCTTCGAAGTAATCCTTCATAGCCTTCTGGAATTCCTCGTTGCAGCCCCGGTCATATGCTGAAAGGTTGCTTAAGTCGAGAGTCTTAACACCTGCTATATACATTGGTAATGGATTCTGTCCACCAAGTATTGTACTTGTGTAAGGCTTGTCGTCCTTGCCCATGATTGTTCCGTCTGCAAGACCATCCATAACTGTGCTGTTGTTTACGAAATCATCATCCTTAACAACGATATCCTTCATGATGTCATCATCTGTTGTCATCTTGAGCATGATATCCTTTACAAGGTCAGCATTGTCTGTTCCCTCTGCTGCACAGAAGATCCATGTACCGCCCCAGAAGAAGCCCTGTGGTCCCTGAGCTGCACCCCAGCCGCCCTGATTTCCGATAGAACCTGACTCATCTGCTGCCATTGAGAAGTTTACTAACCATGCAGGTCCAAAGTATGAGAATACCTTTCCTTCCGGATAGAAGCCCTTCTTCCAGTCATCTGACCAAAGATCTGCTGTTCCTGTCTCGCCTGCGTCTACAAGCTTCTTAGAATCATCAACCCACTTCATGATGTTGTCATCAATCTGGATCTTTTTGTCATCGCTTACCCATTTCTTTGAAACGTTGTTAGAGTATACACGGTATGTATCGTTTGCTGTAGATGTCATCTTGTAGCCTGCTGCTTTCATCTTCTCAGCTGTAGCATTGAAGGTATCCCAGTCAGATACTGACTTCTGAACCTCATCCGGATCATCTGTTCCAAGTACCTCTTTTGCTGCTGCTCTGTTGTAGAAGAGAACACCTGGGCAGCCCTGCCATGAAAGACCCCCTTTAGGTTGCCATCTGAGTCAGTAACGACATCCTGTGTGTACTTGTACTGCTTAGAGATATCGCTGTCTGTGATTCCTAAATCCTTGATTGGCATTGTGTAATCAGAATCTACATACTTAGGTGCGTAATCAGCCTCTACCAGGAATAGATCGATCTTGTCATCTGCAGATGCATCAGCCTGCTTCAAAAGTGTCTCATCAAGGTTGTTCTGGTACGCATTGTTCTCACTAGGTGTAATGTTCCAGACTACATCGATATCTCCGATTTTACCATGTGTCGCATCCACCTTCTTATAATCATAGGATAGTGGTCTGTGAGACGGCTCTGAAACTCTTCATTCCAGCAATAGATGTTGAGTGTCTTGCCATCGTTTGTCACTTCAGTTTTTGCATCGCCCTTCTTATCAGAGCTTCCTGTGTCGGATGTATTTCCGCTACCACAGCCTGCCAGTAATGATGCTGCCATTGTTGCGCAAAGTAATGCGCTTACGAGTTTCTTTTTTCATAGAAAATCCTCCTTCTCGCTTCAGGTTTAAACCTGTTAGTAAATGTTAGTAAAAAAGTAGTAAAATATATTAAATTCTGCCTACGGACTCCCCCTCCAGCAAAATTCCTTCAACAACAGCTCTCTCCACAAGTGCTGTTTTAGGCTTTTTAATGATGCTTATCAACCTGTCCGCTGCTTCCCTGCCTATCTTGTCAGTGTCCTGTCTGATAGTGGTGAGCTTCGGGCTTAGCATCTGTGAAACTCTTGTACCATCGTATCCTGCTATTGATATATCCTCCGGAATCCTAAGCCCTCTGCTTCTTATAACATTGATGCCTCCGATTGCCGCCGTGTCATCCGGATAGATGATACATGTAGGTTTGTCAGGTAGATCAAGTAAATATTCTGTCTGCTTTGCAACATCCTCTGTTTCCAGATACCTTGCTTCCCTGACATACTCCTCAGGAATATCTATTCCATGCTTCTCAAGTGCCCTGTAATATGCTGCCAGCCTGTCACGTGTAACACTCGAAAAATCCTGTCCATGTATGTAAGCGATTTTCTTATGTCCCATGCTTATTATGTAATCAAGCAGCTCGCCCATACACTTTACATTGTTGGAACATACTGCCGAACAGCTATAGTGTACGTAGTCAATTGTGACCACCGGTATGTCGCTGCTCATCAGTTCCTGCACCTCATTGTCCTGAAACCTTGCACATACGATTACGACTCCATCGAAATTTCTGTACTTACAGTGCTCCAGGTATGATAATTTTTTTCCGACCGGACTTGTATTGATAAATGTAATATCATATCCAAGCATCTCAGCCTGTGCCTTGATTCCGTTTAGCACTCCGGCAAAATACTCATGCGTAAGTCCCATCGCCGCCTCATCGAAATACAGTACTCCGATGTTGTTCGACTCTTTTGTCTTAAGAACTCTGGCCGCAGCATTAGGAAGATATCCCATTTCCTTAGCTATCTTCTTTATTCTGTTTTTGGTCTCAGCGCCAATATCCTTCTGGTCATGTAATGCCTTGCTTACCGTCGCTGTCGAAACACCACATCTTTGTGCTATGTCTTTTAGTGATACCATATCGTTTCCTCATTTCGAATTGATTTCTTAATCGTTTTCGTATCTTTACTATACCACAATTTGTTATTATTGCAATCCCTAATTTACGTTTTCAACATTTTTCACACTTTTTATTATCTTTTTATTGTGCATTTTGTATAATGCTATGTTATGTATTTAAAACGATTACGCCTTTGATCTTAATTATTATACAATTATAATTACTTAAGTGATATTATCTCATCAGCATTTTTAACTATAATATGCAGTTTTCTTTGTATATATGTCATAAAAGCATTATTTTTTTATTGTTTTATGCTTGATTTTTAGATATTCGCATTATATACTTCTATATATAAACAACTTAAACGTTTGCGTATATTTAATAAAAAGGAGATTTTATATATGAAATTTGGACACTTCGATGATCAAAACAAAGAGTACGTCATCACCTCTCCAAGGACTCCGTTACCATGGATCAACTACCTCGGATGTGAGAATTTCTTTTCTCTGGTATCAAATACCTGCGGTGGCTACAGCTTCTATAAGGATGCAAAGCTTCTGCGTCTCACCAGATACCGCTACAACAACGTGCCATACGACAGCAACGGACACTACTACTATATAAAGGATGGCGACACAATCTGGAATCCGGGCTGGATGCCTTCTAAGACCGAGCTTGACTCATACGAATGCCGTCATGGCATGGGCTATTCTGTTTTCACAGGAATAAAAAACGGCTTAATGGCTCAGCTTACCGACTTTGTTCCTATGGGCTCTACCTGCGAGATCAATAAGCTCACATTAAAAAAAACACATCTGATAAGAAAAAAGACTTTTCGGTTTTCTCATATGTAGAGTTTTGTCTGTGGAATGCCATGGATGACATGACCAACTTCCAGCGTAACTTCTCTACCGGAGAGGTTGAGATTCACGCCGGTGGCTCCCAGCTCTTCCACAAGACAGAATACAGAGAACGCCGCAATCACTATGCTGTATATGCTGTAAATGCCTCTGTTGACGGATTTGACACAGACAGGGATTCATTCTTAGGTGCCTACGGCGAAAACAGCGCGCCTTCCGTTGTAGTAAATGATCAGTCTAAGAACTCTGTTGCAAGCGGCTGGGCTCCTGTCGGCTCTCATCACCTGAAGGTAGCTCTTGAGCCGGGCGAAGAAAAAACATATATATTTTTTTGTACTTGGATATGTAGAAAACCCTGTGAACGAAAAAATGGGTTGGACGCGCTGAGGATGGAATCATAAACCGAGCTCCTGCCGATGCACTCCTTGCAAGATTTGACACCACCGAAAAAAGCCGACGCTGCTTTTAGCAGAGCTTAAGGCTTACTGGGATAAGCTGCTTGGTCACTTTAGTATCTCTTCATCGGAGGAAAAGCTTGACCGCATGGTAAATGTATGGCATCAGTATCAGTGCATGGTTACCTTTAACATGAGCCGCTCTGCTTCTTATTTTGAATCAGGCATCGGACGAGGCATGGGCTTTAGGGATTCCTGTCAGGATCTGCTTGGCTTCGTGCATCTGATTCCTGACAGAGCCAGGGAGAGAATACTCGACATCGCAGCCACACAGTTTGAGGACGGCTCTGCTTATCATCAGTACCAGCCGCTCACCAAAAAGGGCAATGCCGACATAGGATCAGGCTTCAACGATGACCCTCTGTGGCTTATCGCTGCTGCCGCTGCTTACATCAAGGAGACAGGCGACTACTCTATTCTTGACGAGTCAACACCATATGACAGCGATCCTTCAAAGGCAACTGACTTTATGGAGCATCTGCGCCGCTCCTTCAACTATACAATCAATCATCTCGGACCTCATGGTCTGCCACAGATTGGACGTGCTGACTGGAACGATTGTCTGAACTTAAACTGCTTCTCCGAGGAGCCTGGTGAGTCCTTCCAGACCCTTTGGACCATCTGAAGGACCTAATGCCGAATCTGTTTTTTTATCGCAGGCATGTTTGTAAAATATGGAAAAGACTATGTAAAAATCTGCAGACACAAGGGACTTTGCGACGAGGCTGATACAGCTCAAAAGGCTATTGAACAGATGGAAAAGACCGTCATGGATGCCGGCTGGGATGGCGAGTGGTATCTTCGTGCATACGACCACTACAAGCACAAGATTGGTTCCAAGGAATGTGAGGATGGAAAAATCTTTATTGAGCCACAGGGCTTTTGTGTTATCGCTGAAATCGGAAAGGATGAAGGGTTCTGCCTTAAGGCAATGCAGTCTGTTGAAAAATATCTTGATACTAAATATGGCATCGTGCTCTTGCAGCCGCCTTACCACAGATATCATGTGGAGCTTGGTGAAATCTCTTCTTATCCACCGGGATACAAGGAGAATGCCGGCATCTTCTGCCACAACAATCCTTGGATTTCTATAGCTGAGACTGTTATCGGCCGTGGAAACAGAGCATGGCAGGTATACACCCGGACCTGTCCTGCATACATTGAGGATATCAGCGAAATTCACCGCACCGAGCCTTATGTATACAGCCAGATGATTGCCGGAAAAGACGCGCCTAACTTCGGTGAGGCAAAGAACAGCTGGCTGACCGGTACTGCTGCATGGACCTTCCTGGATGTCTCACAGTACATCCTCGGTATCCGTCCTGACTATGATGGTCTCATCATAGATCCTTGTATTCCTGACACTATGGACGGCTTTACAGCTAAGCGTAAGTTCCGTGGCAATACTTACCACATTACGGTCAGAAATCCTGCCCACGTACAAAAGGGTGTGACAAAGCTCATCGTGGATGGCGCTACTATTGATGGCAATATGATTCCGGCTATTAACGGAACCGGACACGATGTTACAGTCGAGGTTACAATGGGTTAGAGATACCAGACAGGCCTCTATACTGCTTCAAATATGACCCGGAATACGAAAATGCCGCCGCAGAGCAAGCTCTACGGCGGCATTTAGACTGCTGGTGATGTTCTTCCCATGTCTTTATTTCTTCTCTAAAGGATGCTGTTATGTAATTGAGACCTGCCACATATGCTCCTCGGTCTCTCCCATGTGAAACAGCTCCACAGTCTGTTCATCATGAGTATCATCAGGCTCATAGTTGCCAAGAAGATGTATGAGATACTTCTCCTGCTCATCTGCCGGCGAGACCTTATCAATGTGTTTTTTTGCAATTCCTCAAGAAGCTGCTTTGGCTCCATGTCGGCATCGACTGCGATTCCAAAGCACTTCTTCGCAAGACCTGCTGTATAATACAGCTCGTAGTTACTTACAAGCACTGATTTCTGGCGTAAGCATTTAAGTATGATGCTTTGTCTGGCTATTGATGTAATCATATTATTTCCTTTCCGAGTTAGCTGGAATACCTCTAAGTCCAAGTTATTTCCATTATACCCTATTTGCTTTTTGTTTCAAGAGTATAACATGATATAGCTAAAGATAACTTAAGAGAGTCCTATGAAGTGGCAACAAATCCCGTCAGGGAAATAATAAAGTGCTCCCATTGCCTTTCCAATAGCCATAGAAATCACTATAATCCCAAGACCGGCGCGAAGCTTCATTCGCTTATATATAATAGGGAATGTGTGCAGTATTTCTGCGAGCGCCACTGCAATACAGCCGACAAATATTCCGACACACAATCCAAATATTGCAATAATTATATTCCCACAGATATTGCTTACAGGTACTTTGGGCATATTTGCAAAGCCCAGATTATATGCCGTATCAAGCACTGATGATATATTACCTGCCACCACACCACATATCATGACATTTTCTATAAGTATTATATTTTCTATCCTGCTGCACCGAAGTATACGCGGCACCACTCCTATCACGAGCACGAATGCAAATACACCGGCTGACACTCCTGCCCCTGCTAAAAACGCTATGACTGACAAAAATATTTCACGCAATACTATATTCAAACATCCTGCTTTTCCTTTACCTTGTCTATTATTGTGTTCCACGTATCCTTATTATGCTTATCCATCTCCACCTGAATCGGTGTGACATCGTCGGATAGCTTACGCTTTCCGATATGATTAAAAAACAGTATGATTCCGACCGCCAGACCAATGCAGTAAAACACCTCAAGCACCGACACCTGTGGCTTGTCCACTCCCATTATCTGCTTGTAGAAATGTTCAAACACACCTGATATCGAAATATCATTATTGAAAGCCATGATTGTAAAAAGCTGAACCAAAAAATATAAGTATACACACCGCTGCAACCTTTAGTGCTTCAAGAATCTTATTTTTTGCTGTTGTCGTCATACTCTACAAGTACCTCCGGCTCACCAATGCTTATAACCTGTGCATCATCATAGATTTCCGTGATTTGCTCTATTATTTTCATTACAGATATCACGCTCTTTTTTACCGCGTATCTTATCCACGATTATTCCCTTTATCTGTCCCTCATAGCGTGAATATTTACAATACACACTTGCTATGTCATTGATGCAGACCTGCCTGCGGTGAAGTGTTTTCTGCTTTTCTGCGCGTATATACACGAGGATTTTTTCTTTTGGGGTATCAGTATGCTCCGGCATCTTCATGCTCCCTTCGATTAATATTCATATGTATATAATTTCCATTTATTTTGATTTTATACACAAAATACACACATGTAATTAAATCAATATTTTTCGTGCGATATATTGTTTTTTTTTTCGTGCAAACATCATATAATAAATATAATTAATCTAAAGAGTGAGGTAACAAATGGCATACACTAAGGAAATACTGACTCTCGCCGTGGAAATTGGCGACTGTATGCTCAGAAACGGTGCAGAAATCTACAGAGTGGAAGACACTGTGGTTCATATACTAAGTTCATATGAGGTGGAGGAATTTGACGTATATGTGCTGTCAAACGGAATATTTGCAAGTGCAAATGAGAACAAGGAGGATGCCCTGCAGCATCGTGCGCCACGTACCGCTTGGTGCTGTCAATCTGGCAAAGATCAGTGCGTTAAACCAGCTCGCAAAGGGACATATGTGACCAGAAAATCTCCCTGATTGACTCATGGGACAGGCTTGAGCAGTGCAAAAATATTCCTAATTACAAAAAAAAAGCGCACAGATTTTCTTCTGTGGGCTCGGAAGTGCCTGCTTTTGCTATCTTTTTGGTGGAAGCTGGCTTGACTTTGTTTTTTTGCATTTGTTATAGGCTCACTGGAGCAGGTGCTTTTGTTTGGTCTTAAAAAATATAAGTTCACAAGGATTATAACCAATATCCTTGCCAGTCTTTTTGTGACACTGCTTGCCACTGCAAGTACGCTTACAGGGCTTTCTCTTTTATCTGATAAAATCATTATAGGAGCTATCATGCCGCTCGTTCCGGGAATAGCATTTACAACATCTATCAGGGATATATATAACGGGGATTATCTGTCCGGTACGATACATCTGCTCGATGCACTGATTACAGCCGTGTGTGTTGCTGTGGGAGCATGTCTGCCGTTTGTTGTGATGAAATATATTGGAGGGCTTTAAGCTATGGAGTTTATAATACAATTTATTGTGGCTCTCTTTGCCACATTATCGTTTGCAGTTATTTTTTTTTCCGCTCCAAAAAAAGGAGCTGTTTTACTGCGGTTTTACAGGAGCGCTTGGCTGGATCATCTACTATATAATGGTTCAATTTGATATGGGTGTTGTGTTTCCATCGCTTATCGCGACACTGTGCCTTACGATAATGGCGCGCATTTTTGCCGCGGCACGCTCTATGCCTGTGACAGTTTATCTGCTTTCCGGTATCTTTCCTCTTGTGCCGGGAGCAGGAATTTTTTACACAGCATATTATCTTTTTACTAACGACAGGGCACTTTCCTCCTCAAAGGGCATTGAAACCTTTGAGGTGGCGGGTGCCATCGTGCTCGGTATCATATTCGGGTTTGGCATACCGCAGAGTTTGTTTAATCTGTTGAAGCCTAAGAAAAAATGAATTACTTGAACTATGTCAAATTTGCAATTTTCTGCGCCAGATCCTCGAGATACTCCCAACGCTCCATTTTCTCCATCAGTTGCCCCTCAAGGTCTTCCTTTTCCTTTGTGAGTTCGTTTAACTTACCAAAGTTAGTGGCATTCTTTACCATCTCATCATCTATCTCAGAAAGCCTGTTTTCCAGCTTTTCTATGTCAGCCTCTATCGTCTCGTACTCTTTTTTTGCTCTTTGTAGGTAAATTTGAGCTTTTTCTCATGACCCCAGGTTTCCATGGATTTCTTCTTCCGGGCTTCTTTTGAGTCTGTACCATCTGATGCAGTATTTCCCTGTGCTCCTGAAGCGGATGCTCCTGTGGATGATGCATTTTCTGATACGGTTTTTCCTGATGCAGGCTGTGGGCGTTTATTCATATAGTCGGTGTATCCGCCCTCATACTGTACGATTTTTCCGGCTCCCTCAAATGCAAAAATACGCTTTGCAATCCTGTCAAGGAAATACCTGTCATGGGATACCGTAATAACTATTCCGTCATAGCCATCCAGATAATCCTCTAAAATAGCCAGTGTCTCGACATCCAGGTCATTGGTCGGCTCGTCAAGTATCAGTACATTCGGTGCGCTCATCAGCACACGAAGCAGATAGAGTCTTCTCTTCTCTCCACCCGAGAGCTTGCCTACCGGGCTGTACTGCTGCTCCGGTGGGAATAAAAACCTCTCAAGCATGGCAGATGCTGACACAAGTCCGTCTGCCGTGCGCACAAACTCTGCAGCTTCTTTCACGTAATCTATCACTCGAAGCTCAGGATCTATATCCACTTCCTGACCGAAATATCCTATCTTTATCGTCTGTCCTATCTCCACCTCGCCTGAATCGGGCTCGATAAAACCGGCGATTATCTTCATGAGTGTGGACTTTCCACAGCCGTTTTTGCCTACAAAACCGATACGGTCATTTTTCAGGAAAAATATACGTAACATCCTTTACACAGACGATATCTCCGTACGCCTTTGAAATATCATGAAGCTCTATGGTTGTCCTTCCCATACGCGATGAAACCGATGAAAGCTCAACTCTTTCCGTCTGTCTGCGGTCCTTTTTGGTCTCGCAGAGCCTCATATCTTTGGATGTGTGCCTTCTGCTTTGTGGAACGAGCTCTTGCGCCGCGTTGCATCCACTCTATTTCTTTTTCTAAGGATGGACTGACGCTTGCGCTCACTTGCCCTCTCGCTCTCCTCCCTGGCTGCCTTAAGCTCAAGAAAGCCCGAGTAGTTTGTATCATAGCTGTAGGTCTGTCCCTTGTCCACCTCCACGATTCTGTTGCAGACACTGTCGAGGAAATAGCGGTCATGTGTGATCATGATGATTGCACCCCTGAAACGGCGCAGATAATCCTCAAGCCACTCCACCATCTCGTAGTCTAAGTGGTTGGTCGGCTCGTCAAGTATGAGTACATCACACGGCGGCTTAAGTACGACTGTTGCAAGCGCAAGCCTCTTTCTCTGCCCTCCTGAGAGCTCACCGGTCTTTTGCGCCATATCTGTGATATCAAGCTTCATAAGAAGTAACTTTGCATCACTTTCTATACTCCAGCGCATGTCCTCATCCAGCTGCGAGGTAACCACACGGCTCATCACATGTTCAAGTGCTGTCTCGTCCGGGTCAAACTCCGGATTCTGCGGCAGATAGTTTATCACTATATGATTTGCTGTGGTGACAGTTCCCTCATCCGGCTCTTCATCACCAGCCACAATCTTTAAAAGTGTAGACTTTCCTGTACCATTTATACCTATGATACCGATTTTTTCGTTTTCCTGCACATAAAAGGAAGCTTTAGAAAAAAGCTTCCTTCCAGTATATGACTTTGTTATATTTTCGACATTAATGATATTCATCTTCTCGTATTTTCTCCTCCCTCTCATGCTCCTGCTTCTCCTTGGCCTCAAGGATTGCCTCATTAAGCGAAAAGCATCTTTGCATCAAGCTGTCCTACGATACCTGCACACTCACGCAGATCGCGGCTGATATACTCAGGTGCATTGCCCTCGAACTTGTAATATATCTTGTGCTCAAGGCTTGCCCAAAAATCCATAGCTATTGTACGAATCTGTATCTCAACCTTTGTATCAACCACCTTGTTTGAAAGAAAAATAGGCACCGAAACAATCATGTGGTAGCTCTTGTAGCCGCTCGCCTTCGGATGCTTCATATAGTCCTTTACCGATATGACGGTCAAATCATTCTGCCTGCCAATCATCTCAGCAAGCCGGTATATATCAGATGTGAACGAGCACACGATTCTGATGCCCGCTATGTCCTTTACATATGTGACCATATTCTCTATAGTGCTCTCGTAGCCACCCTTTTTGAGCTTCTTAACTATGCTCTCAGGAGTCTTGATACGCGACTTTATGTACTCTATCGGATTGTAATTATGTATGTGAACAAACTCGTCATTTAATATCTCGAGCTTAGTATTGACCTCTTTCAGTGCAGAATTGTATAGAAACATCATAGTCTCCCAGCTATCAATGCCCTCCGCAAACTCTTGTTCCATTAAAAACCTCCCTGTGATCTATTCGCCTGTATATTTATCAGACTCTTTTAATCAATTATAGCATATTTATTCGCATGATTGGCAAATTATACCTATTATTTATATATTTTTTATTCTTGTTGTTTTATATGCTGCTTATTTTTTATGTGCACAGGTCCGCACGCTGCAGGCACGGCGGCACACAAGTACTCTCTCGTAAGCGCATAGCGAAGCTATTTAGAATCTGTTGAATTATGCTTCACAACCAGAAATGCACCGGCATGGACGCCGGGGCAAGGCGTTATGCGCCATGGACGGCGCATAAAAGCCGTTTTCGTCAAGCATCAATCCTCCTCGATGATGTGCATCTCAAGAAAATCAAAGTCGATATCCTCCACAAAATTATCCTTCGTAAAGCGTGTCTTTCCATGCCTCTTGAAATCACTTACATTGCTGTCAAGCCAGATGGGCTTTCCCAGGTCAAAAGCAAGGCAGGCATCCTCAAGTGCCTTAAAAATCTTGTGTGTACGTGTGTCGTCACTGTCATTTTCTATTGTAATATCACGCATCAGGTGCGTGTCAGTATAAATCTTAAACCAAATACGCATATTATTCTCCCAAAAGCCTTCTCTGACGATTGCACTCATACATGAGCAAAGTGGCTGATATTGCGGCATTAAGCGACTCCACAGCTCCCTCCATAGGGATGCGGATATATGTGTCCGCCATGTCAGCTATCTCATCTGATAATCCATTGCCCTCATTTCCTATCATAAAGCCACAGGCTCCGGTGTAGTCTGGTCTGTCATAAGAGCACTTACCCTTTAAATGAGCTGCGTAGAGAGAAACTCCCTTTGACTTTGCATACTCTATAGTATCCGGAAGGTCATCTGTGATGTAAAACGGCACACGGTAGAGTGAGCCCATGGTTGAGCGCACAGTCTTTGGATTAAAAATGTCCACTGTAGTACGGTTCATTATAATGCCGCTTACGCCTGCGCCCTCACCTGTACGGATCATAGTGCCTAAGTTTCCCGGATCCTGTATACTCTCAAGCACAAGAAGCTCTGTCTTGTCGCCCTTAAAAAGTTCATCTATCTCATAGCGCGGCATCTTTACTATAGCAAGCACACCCTGCGGAGTCTGCGTGTCAGACATGCTCTTAAACACCGAGTCACTCACTATTTCCGTTTTATCAAGGAAACGCTTCTTCTCTTCCTTAAACCTGTCATCATAAAAAAATGACTCAGACATATATACGGCACTTACCCAGTCATATGGCGCCTCAAAGCTCATCTTTGGACCCTCAACCACGAATACGCCCTGCTTTTTCCGCTCCTTTGCCTTGCTTAAAAAGAGCCTGCACATTTTTTATGCTTTTGTTTGATGCACTTGTAATCATTTTCTTCTCTTTCTATATTGATGATGATATGAGTGTCAAAAAGTATTTTGCCCCTCATTTATGATTAACATTCGTCTTTCTCCGAATGCATAAATGCCCCTGCACCGGCACATGCACGCAATTACCTGCATTTGATGTGCCGGATACAAGGGCATTCATATTTATTGTAAAGTAACTATTCAGAACCACTGAGAATAAGAAAAGCTGATGCGTCATGCTTGCATGTAAGCAGCAGGTTTTCTTGTTCTCAATGTGGCTCGAATAGAGCCACCCCCACACATATGAGCAAAATTAGCTGCGTAGCAGCGGGAAAGCACGAGTATCGTGCGATTTTGCGAATGTGCGTGGGGCGGTTCTGAATAGTTACATGGAATACTAAACCAGAGATTTAGAGATATCGTACATGTACTCGTCTACACTCTTCTTCATAGCAAGTGCCTCGTCGATATCGAAATCTACGAAATTGCCATCCTTGTGGGCAATAACTCTGTTTGACTTGCCCTCGCAGAGTAAATCAACTTGCCATAGCGCCCATGATTGTAGCGTATACACGGTCCTTACATGAAGGGCTTCCACCTCTTTGCATATGTCCGAGGATAGTTGCTCGAGTCTCGATGCCTGTAGCAGCCTCGATTTCCTTAGCCATCTCCTGTGAATGTCCTACGCCCTCAGCATAGATGATGATGTAATGCTGATTGCCGAGCTCTCTTGCGTGTGCTACTCTCTCGATGAGTGCCTCAAGGTTGTTGTCATACTTCTCAGGAAGTAATACTTCCTCAGCGCCGTTTGCAAGACCACACCATAATGCAATGTATCCTGCTCCACGTCCCATAACCTCAATGATTGAGCATCTCTCATGTGATGTAGATGTATCACGTACCTTGTCAATAGCCTCCATAGCTGTGTTGCAGGCTGTATCAAAACCGATTGTGTAATCTGTACATGCGATATCAAGGTCGATTGTGCCTGGAAGACCGATTGTATTGATGCCAAGTGCTGCAAGCTTCTGCGCACCCTGGAAAAGATCCGTCACCACCGATAACTACGATAGCATCGATACCATGCTTCTTACAGATTTCAGCACCCTTCTGCTGTCTCTCTGCTGTAACGAACTCCTTACATCTGGCTGTCTGTAAGATTGTACCACCGCGTGAGATTGTGTCTGAAACGCTCTTTGAATCCATATCCACGATTTCTTCATTTAACAGACCTGCGTATCCTCTCTTGATTCCTTTAACCTTCTTGCCCTTTGAGAGAGCCTGACGAACAACGGCACGAATCGCTGCGTTCATTCCCGGTGCGTCGCCACCACTTGTAAGTACACCTATTGTGTTAATCTCTTTTTGCCATTGGTATAACCTCCATATGTTAAAAAATTATCATTTATTCTAATCCCAATCTATTGTACTTGTTTTAGCACATTTTTTTTTCAATATTCTTTTCAACAATTTTCGCATTTTCTTTGTCTAAAAATTCCAAAAGCTGCTCCATGAGCTCATTATTTGCATTTACGGAATAATTTCTGCCAAGTTTTTTCATCTGCTTTGTATCTGCGATGTAAATTATGACTTCATCTCCTCCGTCAGATTCACGGATTGTCTCAAGAAGCCTGCTCTCATTTTTCTTATAGTCCTCCATCGTATCAAACCTGAGCCATAGCTGCTTCGGAAGCTCATCAAACGGTATGATTTTCTCGCAGATTATCTTGCCGTTCTGCTCATCCTCGACTGTCGCATGTCCGATAACAAATATTTTAGCATCGTCCTGTAAATATCTCTGGTAGTGCTCGTAATCTCTCGGAAAAATAATTACCTCAACAGTTCCTGTCAGGTCCTCTATCGTGATAAAAGCCATGGCCTGATTATACTTGGTAAACTTAATCGTCTTTGCAGCTATCATACCTCCGATTACCACGTGCGCATTGTCCTTTATCTTTACGGCACCGCTCTCCTCTTCAAGCACAAAATCTATCGCATTTGCTGTGATGTTTTTCTTTAGGGCAGCTGCATATTTTTCCAGAGGGTGTCCGCTTAAATAGATGCCAAGCACCTCTTTTTTTCATAGGCCAGTGCTTCCTCAGCGTCATATTCACCAACATTTGGATACTTAAGCTCAAATGACTGCCTATCCTCATCTGAGACCAGGTCAAACAGGCTCATCTGCCCTGCCATTGTTGACTTTTTGTCATGCTGCACCCTGTCCACAATCGATGCATACACCATTGCCATCTGCTTTCTCGTGCCGTCAAGCGAATCGCAGGCTCCCGCCTTTATCAGATTCTCAATCGCACGCTTGTTGATAAGCTCCTTCTGGCAGGTTCTCTCGATAAAATCTGAGAGTGTGCGGTATCTGCCGCCACTTTCCCGCTCCTCGATTATCTGGTCTATTACCGGCCTGCCTAGAGATTTGATGGCGTACATGCCATATCTGACATGGTCACCCTCTGCGGTAAACTCGCCCTGTCCACAGTTGATATCCGGCGGAAGCACCTTAATACCCATATCACGACAGCTGTAAAAAGATACTGCGCCGCCTTGGCTGAATTGTCTATAACAGAAGTCATGAGCGCTGCCATAAATTCGACCGGATAGTAATTTTTTAAGCCATGCAGTCTGAACACTGATTTTCGCATACGCGGCTGCATGTGATTTGTTGAACGCATACTTAGCAAAATCAACCATCGAATCGTATATGCTGTTGGCAGCCTTTTTCATCTATGCCGTTTGCCACACAGCCCTTTATACCGCGCTCCTCGTCTCCGTACACAAAGCTCTGGCGCTCTGCGTCAATGACATACTGCTTCTTCTTACTCATGGCACGGCGGATGTTGTCCGCCTGACCCATTGTATAGCCTGCGAGCTTCTGCACTATCTGCATAACCTGTTCCTGGTATACTATACAGCCGTAGGTCGGCTCTAAAAAATACTCTCAAGCTCAGGTGTCACATAGCTTATCTCCTTTGGATTGTTCTTGCCCTTTATATAGTTGGGAATGAAATCCATAGGACCCGGACGGTATAGCGAAATACCGGCCACGATGTCCTCAAAGCTCTGTGGACTGAGTTCCTTCATGAAGCTTTGCATACCGGCAGACTCCAGCTGGAATACCCCTTCCGTCTTTCCTGTTCCGATAAAGTCAAGTGTACCCTTATCGTTGAAATCAATATGGTCGATATCCTCATCAATCCCCCTTGCTGCCTTGATATTCTTCACAGAATCCTTTAGCACCGTGAGTGTACGAAGCCCCAGAAAATCCATCTTTAAAAGGCCAAGCTCCTCGAGCTGTACCATGTTGTACTCTGCGGTAGGGCTTCCGTCGTTTGCCCTTCCAAGAGGCACATAATCGCTCGCCACACCCGGATAGATTACCACACCTGCTGCATGCACGGACGTGTGGTTTGGCAGTCCCTCAAGCCTTTTTTTGCCATATCTATCATTTCATGCACTCTCGCATCACTGTCGTAAATGCCCTTAAACTCCGGGTTCATCTGAAGAGCCTTGTCAATCGTGATATTAAAAGCTCCTGAGGCACCATCTTTGCAAGCCTGTCAGTCTCTGCATATGGGAAATCCAGCGCCTTTCCGACTGATTTTATGACACCTCTTGCTGCCATCGTACCAAAGGTGACTATCTGTGTTACAGAATCGTGTCCGTACTTCTGCTGAACATACTCTATGGCGCGATATCTCTCCGCATACTCGAAATCCACATCGATATCAGGCATGGAAACTCGCTCAGGGTTAAGAAATCTTTCAAAAAGCAGATTGTATTTAACCGGATCAATATCCGTGATTCCGGTACAATAGCACACCCTGCTTCCCGCCGCTGAGCCTCGTCCCGGGCCTACCCAGCAGTCGTGCGTGCGGCACCAGTTGATATAATCCCACACGATAAGGATATACTCTATAAAGCCCATGGTCTTTATGATACCAAGCTCATAGTCCATATCTGCATGTATCTTTTTAAGCTCCTTAGCACTGTACTCGCCACAGCCTATGTATTTCTCCCTAAAGCCCTTCTCGCAAAGCTCTGTAAGAAAGGCTTCGGCACTGTCATAGCCCTCTGGCACCTCATATTTTGGAATCTTGTAATTGCCAAACTCAAGCGTCACATTGCATCTGTCGGCAATTTTCTGCGTATTCTCAATAGCCTCTATGGCATATGGGAAAAGCGCTCTCATCTGCTCTTCGCTCTTTACGAAAAACTGTCCGCCATCATAGCGCATCCTGTCCTCGTCAGACACCTTTTTTCCCGGTCTGGATGCACAAAAAGCACATCATGTGCCTCCGCATCGGACTCGTAGGTGTAGTGCACATCATTAGTACACACTAACCCTATTTCAAGCTCCTTGCTCATCCTAAGAAGCTGCTGATTCACAAGCTTCTGGTCATCAATGCCATGGTCCTGCAGCTCAAGGAAGAAGTTGTCTTTTCCAAAGCAGTCCTGATACTTCCTTGCAATCTCCTTTGCCTCGTCATAAAAGCCTCCGACGATGTATCTGGGGATTTCTCCTGCCCAGACAGGCAGACAGGCATATAAGCCCCTCGTGATATCTCTCAAGCGTCTCAAAATCCACTCTCGGCCTGTAATAATAGCCCTCTGTGAACCCTATTGACACTATCTTCATGAGATTAGCATAGCCTGTATTATTTTCAGCTAGCAGAATCAGATGATAATACCTGTCATCACCGTGGCTTGTCTCCCTGTCAAAGCGCGAATTTGGTGCCACATATACCTCGCAGCCTATGACCGGATTGATATCATTTGCCTTTGCCGTCTTGTAAAACTCCACCACACCGTACATATTGCCATGGTCTGTGATTGCGGCAGAGTTCATGCCAAGCTCCTTGACGCGCTTTACATATTCTTTTTATCTTGTTTGACCCATCGAGCAGACTGTACTCGGTATGGGTGTGAAGATGACAAAATGACATTTGGATTCCTCTTTCTTTATTTTTTTGTATCGCCCCGCCCTTCATGGGGTGTGCGGCTATCTCCTCAAAATAAAAAAGAAAGGAGACAAGTTTATCAGCTTCCCAACTCTATGTGTATAAACACTGCAAGCGAATTAGGCTCCTGCATATATGTGATAGTGCCGCCTCTTGCTGTCGGAATCAGATATTTGTAGTCACCCTTCTCGAAAAGACTGTGACATGCAGTATCATAGGTTTCTATGTCCGAAAACTTGAACGTGATATAGTTAGATGACGTTGTCATGCCCTGTAAGACTTTAAGGTCGTAGGATGTAAAATACAGCCCATTCCTGTAATAATAGTCATCCTCCACATTCGCTTCCTGCGGCAGCATATCCTCATTGTCCAATGTACGTGTAAGCTTTACCACATCAAGCGGCACTCCGAACCAGCTGTATGATATGCCCTTTCCCCAGATAATCACCATCACCGTAGGTACAGTCCACCGCACACCACGCACCGTCCAGATATACCATATTCCAGGCGTGGTTTGCATCAGATGTGGTGCCTGTCACAATAAGTGAACTGATACCGGCCCCGGTCACACAGATACTTAAACATCATCGCATAGCCCTGACAGACCGTCCTACCAAGCACTGCTGAGTACATATCCTGGTTGTGAGGAGAATTTTCCTCATACTCGGCATGCTCTATCACATATTCATAGAAATGCACAGCCTTGTCATAATCCGATGCACCTTCATCGATACCTGCCATACAGGCTGACACATAGCCTGAAATCGTACTTATTGCGTTGTCGATATCAGACTCAGACATATTGTATACAGGCGAAAAAAATGATGCTGTTTCTCACAGTATACTGACTCTTTTCTATGTAGAAAAACTGTGGATTGTCCAGCAGCACAAACTGCTGTATACGGCTAACGCTTTCAGTGTCTGTAGTATTTAACGAAATTCCATCCATGCGCTTTTGCATCATCGCATAAATCTGCCTGTAAATAAGCTTGTCATCATCTGACAGCTTCTCGTAGTAGTAGTGATATTCCCCTGTAAATACTGACTCATCGTACTCTGTCTGTTCGCCGTTTAAATAGTCTGTTGTGGTCTGCATTTGCCCCTTTACTGCCCTGTGTATAGCTGTAGGAAAATCAGCTATAGCACCTATAAGCCCTCCTGCCTTTAAGCATTTTGCAGCGAACATAAAGCAACAGGCAGCAAACACAAGTGCCGGTATGATTTTTAAAAAGCTTTTTCATCTATTCCCCCATTTTAATCGTTGTCTGTCACTCTTTTTAGGTGTGAACAGCAGCCATAGCAAGCCTGCATATCAGGTACAGTACAAAAAGAGGCACCGGGTAAAAGGCGTAAAAGACATATTTTAGTGAAATGCCTCTTTTTCCATTGTAATAGCGAAGCGGTATAAGCATAAAAAGTGCAAAAAACTCTATGGTACCTGAGAAAAGTCCAAGCAGTATGACTGCCACGGCAAATGCAACATCTCGGTTTGAAGAAAGCAGGTACATCATGACAATGCACCCTACACCCGCCGCACCATAATCACAGCAAAGCACAAACTCTGCAATAATCATCATAACAAGCACCACTGATACCATTACTATACACCTGATCAGTGTGACAAGAAACCACTTGACTGCAGAGGATGCCTTTTTCTATTTTATCGACCGACTTAAGCCAATCAAGCACTGTGATGGCAAGCAAGCCTAAAAGCAGTGTAAAAAACACATTGTTGCTCTTAAATTCGAGCACTGTATTGTTTATTGCAAGGTCAAACGGTATCTCAGAGATAAGCGCGAATATAAACATCCTCGCAGCATATTTTTTCCCTGCTGTGTGTATATTTGAAGCCCTCCACAAGCAGGAAGCAGAAAACAGGAAAGGCCATGCGCCCTATAGAACGCATGACCCAGTAGATATCAATAAGCGTTTGTCCACCTATCCCGTTATTTATCATATGAAGAATAACCGTTGCCGCAATATGGTCTATAAGCATGGTAAAAATGGCTATAAGCTTAAGTGTGCTTCCACTGATACCAGACTTTGCGATAACTTTTTTTTCCAAAATCCTATACTCCTGCCATATTTACGGTAATCCTGTCAAGATGCCAGATATCGTCCACATATTCCTGGATTGTTCTGTCTGAAGAGAACTTTCCTACATGTGCGATATTGAGCAGTGCACTCTTTCTCCATGCGCTCTTGTTCTTGTAATAATCATTAATCTTCTGCTGTGCATTTGCATATGAGCGGAAGTCTGCAAGGATAAAGTAGCGGTCTGCTACCTGTCCCTGCTGTGGATTGAGCAGTGAGTTGTAAAGCTCCCTGAAAAGCTCATGGTCATTTGGTGAGTATGTGCCGTCTACGAGCTGGTTTACTACCTTTCTTAGCTCGGCATCGTTATTATATACATCAACAGGATTGTAGTCATGTCTGTTCTCGTGTGAGATGACCTCATCAGAGCTCATTCCAAAGATAAACATGTTGTCAGCCCCTACCTCATCGAACATCTCGACATTGGCACCATCCATAGTTCCGATAGTGAGCGCTCCATTGAG
>VOFJ01002664.1_pt1 | contig 109287 bp, 217 predicted proteins | sample 5384081 | NCBI WGS metagenome assembly VOFJ01 (sample SAMN12384729, study PRJNA508395) | human gut metagenome | isolation source: healthy gut I | host: Homo sapiens | reverse complement strand
CACCTTCACGAATAGCGAATCTTAATCCTTTTTCGATAGCGATAGGAGTAATTAATTCGATTGTCATTGATACGTTATCTCCCTGGCATAACCATTTCTGTTCCAGCGGGCAATAACACCTGTAACGTCTGTTGTTCCCAATGGTGGCGATTATCCCATTGAGCAATTTGTATGACGTCCACCTTTCTTCTTTGTTAAACGTATACTTCTGATGAATTTTACGCTGGATGAATTGTTCAGGTTTACATAGAACTTGACCTTTCTTTCGTCTTTTTCTATCAATACCTCTTAATAATACTCCAGCATTATCTCCAGCTTCTGCATAGTCAAGTTTGTTTTCTAAACATTTCAATACCAGTAACTACTGTTGATTTAGTAGGTTTTTAAACCAACAATTTCAACTGTATCATTAAGTTTTTAATTGTCCTTTTTCAACTCTACCAGTAACTACTGTTCCTCTACCAGTAATAGTAAATACGTCTTCAATTGACATTAAGAATGGTTTGTCATTATCTCTTTCAGGAGTTGGAATCCATTCATCAACAGCATCCATTAGGTCTTCAATAGCCTTAACATACTTAGGATCTCCTTCAAGAGCTTTAAGAGCAGAACCTCTAATGATTGGAGTATTGTCTCCATCAAATCCATATTCAGTAAGTAATTCTCTTTACTTCCATTTCAACTAGGTCTAATAATTCTTCATCATCAACCATATCACATTTATTTAAGAATACAACCATTCTAGGTACACCAACTTGTCTAGCAAGTAAGATGTGCTCTCTTGTTTGAGCCATAGGGCCATCAGTTGCAGCAATAACTAGGATTGCTCCATCCATTTGAGCAGCACCAGTAATCATGTTTTTTAACATAGTCTGCGTGTCCTGGACAGTCAACGTGAGCATAGTGTCTCTTATCAGTTTGGTATTCAACGTGTGCAGTGTTGATTGTAATACCCTCTTTCTCTTTTCTTCTGGAGCTTTATCGATATTTGCATAATCCATGAATTCAGCTCCACCTTTAGCAGCTAATACATTTTTGTAATAGCAGCTGTTAATGTTGTTTTACCATGGTCAACGTGGCCGATAGTACCAATGTTAACGTGTGGTTTGAACGATCAAATTTAGCTTTTTGCCATAATAATATTCCTCTCTTTCTTAATTTTACATATCTCTATTTTATCATATTATTATTATTTTTCAAGTATTTTTTACTAATTTCCACCAAAGCTTTTTTGATGATTTTTTATCATTTTTTATAAAAAAAGCAATTTTGATTTTTCTTATTTGAAATTTCTTCAAATTAATGTTCATAGTTCCATTTACATTTTTTTTCTACCTTGAGTAGAACTTCAAAAACTGATTTTGCATAACTTCATAATGAGAAGGTTCCATAGGAACATATGTTCCTCTACCTTGTGTTCTAGAACGTAATTCAGTTGCATAACCAAACATTTCAGCTAGTGGAATACATTGCAGTAAATGCAATAGCATTTCCTCTTTCTTGGCCTTGTGGTTTACCACGTCTTGCAGTTAAGTCACCAATTACAGCACCAGTATATTCATCTGGAGCAGTAACTACTACTTTCATTATTGGTTCAAGTAGTACAGGTTTACATTTATTTCTCATTTCTTTAACTGCAAGTGAAGCAGCTATTTTAAATGCCATTTCAGATGAGTCTACATCATGGTATGAACCATCAAATAATGTAGCTTTAACATCTACCATAGGGTATCCTGCCAAAATACCAGTTTGCATTGCTTCTTGAAGTCCTTTATCGATAACTGAGATGTATTCACGAGGAACAACACCACCAACGATGTTATCAACAAATTCATAACCTTTCTCAGGATTTGGTTCAAATCTAATCCAAACATGTCCATATTGTCCACGTCCACCAGATTGTTTAATATGTTTACCTTCACACTCACCAGTTTGAGTAATAGTTTCTCTATATGCAACCATTGGTGCACCAACAGTAGCTTCAACATTAAATTCTCTTCTCATTCTATCTACGATAATATCAAGGTGTAACTCACCCATACCAGAGATAGTAGTTTGACCAGTTTCAGGATCAGTATGCATTCTAAATGTTGGATCCTCCTCTGCTAGTTTTTGAAGAGCAATTGCCATCTTTTTCTTGGTCTGCTTTTTGTTTTTGGTTCAACAGCCTGAGTAATAACTGGTTCAGGGAATTCCATACCTTTCATGATAACAGGTTTCTTTTCATCACATAGAGTATCAGCAGTTGTAGTATTCTTAAGACCTACAGCAGCTCCAATTTCACCAGCATATATTTCTGGAATCTCTTCTCTGTGATTAGCATGCATTAGTAGTATTCTACCAATTCTTTCCTTAACATCTTTAGTAGAGTTAAGTACATAAGAACCGCTCTTTAAAGTACCTGAATATACTCTAAAGAAAGTTAATCTTCCTACGAATGGGTCAGTAGCAATTTTAAATGCTAATGCTGTAAATGGTTCAGAATCAGATGGATGTCTAAGTACTACATTTCCTTTCATATCAGTACACTCAATAGCCTCAACATCAGTAGGAGCTGGTAATAATCTACTACAGCATCAAGTAATAACTTAATACCCATATTACCTAAAGCAGTTCCACACATAACTGGGAAGAATTCTGCTTTTAATACACCTTTTCTGATGGCTTTCTTAAGTTCTTCTATAGTAACTTCTTCACCATCTAAATATTTCATCATTAAATCTTCATCAAAATCAGCAGCAGCTTCAATTAATATATTTCTATATTCAACTGCTTTATCCTTCATATCTTCAGGAATCTCAATCTCAGTATAATCTTCAGCTTGTTTACCATCAAAGTGATATGCTTTCATAGTAACTAGATCAATTACGCCATTAAAATCAGATTCAGCTCCAATAGGAAGCTCCATAGCAGCAGTATTTGCTCCTAATCTATCTTTGATTGTACCTAAACTAAAATAGAAATCTGCTCCCATTTTATCCATTTTATTAGCAAATATAATTCTAGGTACACCATATTCATTTGCTTGTCTCCATACTGTTTCACTTTGTGGTTCAACACCTGCTTGAGCATCAATAAGTAAAACAGCACCATCAAGTACTCTAAGACTTCTTTGAACTTCAATAGTAAAGTCAACGTGTCCTGGAGTATCAATTATATTAAATCTATAACCCTTCCAGAATGCAGTAGTAGCGGCACTAGTAATAGTAATACCTCTCTCTTGTTCTTGCGCCATCCAGTCCATTTGTGATTCACCATCATGAGTTTCACCAATCTTATGAATCTTATGTGTATGGAATAGAATTCTCTCAGTACAAGTTGTTTTACCTGCATCAATATGGGCCATGATTCCAATATTTCTTGTATGTTCTAAGCCATTATTATTTCACGTAGCCATAATTCATTTTCCTTTCAATTACCATCTATAATGAGCAAATGCTTTATTAGCCTCTGCCATCTTATGTGTATCGTCTTTCTTCTTAACTGATGCACCAGTTCCATTTGAAGCATCAATAATTTCATTAGCAAGATTTTCAGCGATAGAATGACCATTTCTTAATCTTGCATATTGAGCAAGCATCTGAATGCTAGTGCTTGCGCTCTATCTGGTTTAACTTCTACTGGTACTTGGTAGTTAGCTCCACCAACTCTTCTTGATTTAACTTCAAGAGCAGGTTTAATATTATTCATAGCCTTTTCAAATACTACCATAGCCTCTTCGCCAGTCTTTTCTTTAACTATATCAAAAGCATCATATATAATGTTTTGTGCAGTACCTTTTTTACCATCTTTCATAATGTGGTTAACTAATTTAGTAACTACTTTATGAATTATATATAGGGATCTGCTAATAACATCTCTTTTTAGTTGCTCTTCTTTTTCTCATAATTTTTATATCCTCCCTTCAATATTATTGATTTTTATTTTTTGTCTCTTTTAGCACCGTATTTACTTCTACCTTGTATTTTTAGGACTTTCTATTTTGAACTCCAGCAGTATCTAAAGTACCCCTAATGATGTGATATCTAACACCGATTAAGTCTTTTACTCTACCACCCTCTAATTAAAACAACGCTGTGCTCTTGTAAATTGTGTCCAATTCCTGGAATATAGCAAGTAACTTCCATACCATTAGATAATCTAACTCTGGCATATTTTCTTAATGCTGAGTTTGGCTTTCTTAGGTGTTAATGTTTTTTGGCAACTGTACATACACCTCTTTTTTGTGGTGCTCTTTTATTGGTCATTTTTTCTTCATAGAATTTATAACCATGTTGTAAAGCTGGTGATGTAGATTTAGTTGTAGCAGATTTTCTTCCTTTTCTTACTAATTGGTTAATTGTTGGCACTTAAATTTCACCTCTTTTCAAATAAAATCCGCTAGGTAAAACGCTATACTTTTCATTTTACACTCGCGGTTTCTATTTTATCATTTTTTTCCAGATATGTCAATGGTTTTAATCGTTTTCTATTTCATTGTCTTCATTTTTCTTCCTTTATTACTGTTTTCTTCACTGTCCCTGTTTTTTTTCTGGCATAGGCTGTAATTGTTCCCTTGGAACATGTTTACTTTCTCTATATTTTTGTGCTGCAGTAGGCTCTAAACCAGCTTTTATTTGTGCAAGTTCTTCATCAAAATACCCTGCTTCTCGTAGGTTACTCCAATATAAGTTTTCGTCAAATTCCTTCTCTCCTTTACTTCCATTATACCAAGCTATCTGCTCATCAATAGTCATTCGGCTTTTATCTGCTATCATTTCATTTTTTTGATCCGAATATTTTTTCCAAAAATGATGGTTCAGTTTGACATTCTCCCAATCTATCTTATCCATCCTTTTTTTAGCTAATTTATTATATTGGCTTGCTTGTTTTCTGTCTACATTTTCTGCACCTGAAGTTCTAGTATTATACGATAATTCAAAAGGAAGCTCTCCTTTTCCACCATTTAATTTGTCTTTTACAGCTTTTACATATTCTAAACCGAAACTTGTTTTGTTATCATTTGTTGCATCATATACTGAAAGTGCATCAAAAAGCAAGTCTACATCTATATGATTCATCATCTTTCTCAATTCTGTTCTTGATATCTTGATTCCAAATGACTTAAATACATTCTTTATTGATTTTTTTTAATTCTCTTTTTCGCTTTTCTTTCTTCTCGTTTTGTTTTATGTTTTGTTGGTTTAGCTTCTTGTTGAATTCCATTCGTATATTCTGCTGTATATTTTGGATTGTATTTTCCTTCACTATCTAACAATGAAAAATGAAATCTTTTTCAGTCAATTGTAGGTGTATTTTTCTTCCTTTTTGTCTTCTTCTTTCTTATCTTCTTTTTTGCCTTCTTCTTTCTTATCTTCTTTTTTTTTTTTCTTTCTTTTTTATCTTCTTCCTTTTTATCTTCTTCCTTTATATCTTTTTTTTTTTGAAATTTGAGCTTTTTATTCTTTCTTTTTTTCTTCTTTTAGTTTTTTTGTTGTTCTTGTAATTCTTTTATTTTTTTGCTTGTAATTCTTCTGATTCTGGTGGTGGTGTTTCCGGACCATCTCCGGCATCCATTTCAATTAAAATCCATACCACTGTATATTGTATTTAGTTGTTCATCTATCTCATTGATTTGTTTATCTATTTCACCTATTCTTTGTTGCATTTTTTCTGCTTTTAACTCTTCTTCTTTGTCTTCTTCCTTTTTTGCCCTCTTCATTCTTGTTTTCTTTGTTTGAAATTTGAGCATTTATTCCTTCTTTTTCTTCTTTCAATTCTTTTAATTTTTTGTTGTAATTTTTCTGCTTTTTCCTTTGAGCTTTTATATTCTGGACTATCTCCGGCGCCCATCTCCGTATTAAATCCCACATCACTACATTTTGAGAAGCTAGTTGATTTTTATTTCCTTAATTTGTTCATCTATCTCACCTATTCTTTGTTGCATTTTTTCTGTTTTTAACTTTTCTTCTCTGTTTATTATTTCATCCATTCTTACTCCTCCTTTATAATTTTTTTCATTTTACCCTACTATATATAATAATAACATAATTTTACATTTTTTTTTCAAGTCTTATGTTAATTTTTCTTCATATCACTCTTCAAAAGGCACACTTGTAGTGTGCCTTATTTATTCTATGCTTCTGGTTCTACTAAACCATAGTTTTTATTATCTTTCATTCTATATATAACATTTACTTTTCCAGTTTCTACATTTATAAATGTTAAAAATCTATCTTGTGGTTTCTCTTCTAACTTTAATTTTGCATCTTCTGGAGTTAAAGGTTTTTATATCATAATATAATGTTTTTAATATTTCACCTTCTATTTCTTTTTCTTCTTCTTGTCTTAATTCTTCTTTTCCTCTAATTGATTCTGTCATATTTTTGTTTATCTTTTTTTTGTCTTCATTTTTCTTATTTGACCTTCTAATATGTCTATGTCTTTATCTATTGAAGCATATAAGTCTCTATGTGCTGTAACAGCTCTAAATCTATCTGTTCCCATTTTTACATCTATTTGCGCAACTTGTTCAGATCCTTCTGTTTTTATTGTTGCATTTACCTCAAATTCATCTCCGAAATATTTTACCAATCTTTCAGCTTTTTTTCGATGTATTCTTTTATTGCGTCTGTAGCTTTTAAATCCTTTCCTGTTATTGTTATATTCATAACTATCTCTCCTTCCAATTTTTACAATATTATCGTTGGTACTTTCTTATTATAGTTGTTATGCTTATTTTTTTCAAGAGATTTTTAAAATTTTTGTGTTTTGTATAGTTAAATTCCCATAACAATTTTTTTTTTATGCTAACCTCTTGCAAATTTCGTATTTCCGTGTTAAAATATATTTTGTTATTATTTACTAACTTAAAGGGAGGTGCAAATTATGCCAAATATTAAATCTGCAATTAAACGTGTTAGTGTTATCGAAAAGAAAACTGCTAGAAATAATATGATTAAATCTGGATACAAATCAGCTGTTAAAAAGTTTGAACAAGCTGTTGAAAATAAAAACGTAGAAGAAGCTACAAAGTTATTCTCAGAAGCTACAAAGAAAATAGATCAAGCTTGTACAAAAGGTGTTATTGTAAAAAACACAGCTGCTAGAAAAAAATCTAATTTAGCAAAAAAAAAATTAAATGCTATAAATGCATAAATAACAAAAAATTGTGCACAGTTTTTTGTCAAAAAGAAGTTCCTATTTCAGGAACTTCTTTATTGTTTCTTTTTATTTCTTCTAATTTTACTAATTCGCTTTCTGTCTCTTTTCTCTGTTTTAGCCTCTATTAGTCCTTCTTCGACTTTTTTTTTCCTACAGTTATTCTTAATGGTATTCCAATTAAATCCATATCATTAAATTTTACTCCTGGTCTCTCATCTCTATCATCTAATATAGTTTCTATGCCCATATTCTGTAACTCTGTATAAATTTGTTCTGCTATTTGCTTCTGCTTTTTCGTCTTTGTTACTTATTAAAACTATACATACCTTATATGGTGCTATATTCATTGGCCATATAATTCCTTTGTCATCATGGTTTTGCTCTACTACTGCTGCTATCATTCTTTCTACGCCTATCCCATATGATCCCATTACAACTGGTTTTAATTCATTATTTTCGTCCAAATAATTTAAGCCTAAGCTTGATGAATATTTTGTTCCCAGTTTAAATGTGTTTCCTACTTCTATACCTTTTTAAAGTGTATGTGTCCTTTACATTTTGGACATAAATCTCCTTCTTGTATATTTCTTATGTCTGCAACAATTTCTGGTTTAAAATCATTCTATATTTACATTTATATAATGATAATTTGTTTCATTTGCCCCTACTAAAAAAGTTTTTCATATATTTAATTCCATTATCCATTATAATAGGAATATTTAGTCCTATTGGCCCCGCAAATCCTACCTCTGCATTTGTAATTCTCTTTACATCTTCTGCTTCTGCTAGTACAACTTCCTTTGCATTTAACAATTTCTGAAGTTTTACTTCGTTTACATCTTTGTTTCCCTGTACCATACATGCATAAAATTTACCATCAACATTGTATATTAGCGTCTTTACAAATTTTTCCGGGCTCTCCTGTAAATAATTTGTTAGTTCATCTATTGTTCCCACATGTGGCGTATTTATCTTTTCATATTTTTTTTTTTCCTCTTTGTTTTCTATTTCTTCATCAATACATTTACTTACTTCTATGTTAGAAGCATAATCACAATTATCGCACAATACCAAAATATCTTCTCCTACATCTGTTACTGCTTGAAATTCCTCTGATAGCAATCCACCCATTATTCCAGTATCTGCTCTAACAACAACATAGTTTAGCCCTATTTCTTGGCAAATCTTATTATATGCCTCAAATTGCTTTTGATAAGATTTATCTGATTCTTCTTGATTTATATCAAAACTGTATGCATCTTTCATTGTAAATTCTCTTGTCCTTATTAGTCCTAATCTTGGTCTTATTTCATCTCTATATTTATTTCCTATTTGATATAAAGTGTATGGAAAATCCTTATATGATTTAGATTTCATCATTGCTGCCAATACAAAAGAATTCTTCATGAGTTGGTCCCAAAGCATATGGTCTATTATATCTGTCATTTAATTGAAAGATAGAAGGTCCAAACAATTCATATCGTCCTGATTTTTGAAATACATCTATAGGAAGTAATAATGGCATTGTTACTTCTTTAGCTCCTGCTTCATTCATATGTTTTCTTATTATATTTTTTAACATTATCTACTACTTTTTTGTCCTAGTGGCAATTTCATATAAATTCCATTTCCAACTTTTTTAAACATACCACTTTTAACTAATAAATTTCCACTTATAGACTCCTCGTCTTTCAAATCTTCCCTTATTGTATAAAAAAAAACTTTCACTTAACTTCATTTATTTTCATTCCTTCCTTAAGGCATACTTTAACAACTGCCCCATCATTTTTTTGTTCTTCTTCCTGCTCGCTCGGTATAGGAGCCTCTCCTTTTTCCTCTATAATTTCGTCTATTACTATTTGTCTATTTTCATCAAGTTTGTATTTTTTGGTAAATCTGGCAAAATCACTTAGATTTGACATTCCAAACATTTTCAAAAAATGTGTGGTTGTAGAAAATGTCATTGGTCTACCTGGTGCATCTGATTTTCCTGACTCTGCAATTAAATTATACTCTAATAATTTATATATTGTTCCATCCGAATTTACCCCTCTTATTGCTTCTATTTCTGCTCTTGTAATTTTAGGATTATATGCAATAATAGCGAGTGTTTCCAGTGCTTTGCCTGTGATAAGTTTGGTTTCGCTCTATTGTCAAATATTGGATATATATAATCAAAATACTCTTTTTTTTTAGTACATAGTTGATATGAGCCTTCAATTTCTATTATTTCTATCCCTCTATTTAAATTCTTATAATCTTCTTTCATACTTTCTATTATATTAGCAATTTCGTTTGCTCCTAATTCCAAAGCTGACATAAGTTCTGTCATCTTAACTTCTCTACCTGCCGAATACAAAATTGCCTCTATTATTGCTTTGTTTTTTCTATTTCCATATAAATTCAATTCCTTTTATTAAAACATTTAATTTTTACAAATCACAAATTTTACCTCCACCAAGTACAATATCATCTATATAAAATACCACTGATTGTCCTGGTGTTATTGCTCTTTGTGGCTGATTAAATACTACTCTTATTTTGCCTTCTTCTTCTGGGTAAATTGTACATTCAGCTTCTTTTGCAGCATATCTTATTTTTGCTTTTTACATCCATCGGCCTTGTATATTTCATCCATTAATATTAAATTTATTTCATTTGCTATTGCCTCTTTTGAGAATATTTCTGTTTCTTCCCCAACTATTAATTCATTTTTTTTCGGGATTAAATCCTTTTTACAAATAGTGGAACTTCATTTGAAATTCCAAGGCCCTTCCTTTGCCCAATTGTATATTTATAAAGTCCTTCATGTTTTCCTAGGATTTTTCCTTCAGTATTTACTATATTTCCAACCTTTGCTTTTAAATCAGAATTTGCCTCTAAAAATTTTTTATAATCTCCTTCTGGTATAAAGCATATATCTTCACTATCCGGCTTTCTTGCCACTTGCAAATTATGCTCCTCTGCAATTTTTCTTATTTGCTCTTTATTCTCAAAATCCCCTAATGGGAATAGTACCTTATCTGTCATCTGTCTTGGCAAATTATATAGCACATAGCTCTGGTCTTTTTTTTCCTGCATTTGATTTTTTTTTAATACATATTGTTTATATTTTTTTCGCTATATATTCGATTTTTTGCATAATGCCCTGTTGCAATATAATCACAATTCAGTTTTTTTTGCCATTTCATACATCATGCCAAATTTCAAGTACTTATTACATTCTATACATGGGTTTGGAGTTCTGCATTTTTTATACTCAGATATAAAATCTTGTATTACACATTTATTAAATTCTTCCTTAAAATTTAATACATAATGTGGTATATTCAAAACATCACATACTCTTTTTTTTGCATCCATTGTAGAGTTTAAATTACAACATCCACCCTCAACACATTCGTCATCACTTTCCCATAGTTTCATTGTTGCACCAATTACTTCATATCCCTTTTCTTTTTTTAAAAAGAAGGGCAGATACTGAGCTATCTACCCCTCCACTCATTCCTATTAAAACCTTTTTCATTTTTTTTCTTTATCCTTCCTTGAGTCAAAACCTTTATTCATCTATTTTTATATGTACATCTTTTAATTGTTGTTCTGTTACTTTGCTTGGTGCTCTCATTAAGCAAATCTCTTGCCTTTTATTTTTAGGGAAAGCAATAACTTCTCTTATATTGTCAGAGTTTGCTGCAAGCATTACTAATCTGTCTAATCCAGCTGCTGCTCCTGCATGCGGTGGTGTACCATATTGGAATGCATTATATAATGCCCCAAATTTTGTTTTTAATTGTTTCTTCTTCATATCCCGCAATTTCAAATGCTTTAACCATTATCTCTGGGCTATGGTTTCTTACTGCACCTGATGTTATTTCATACCCATTGCAAACAGCATCATATTGGTAAGCCAAAATATCTAGTGGATTTTTTGTCATTAATGCTTCCATTCCACCTTGTGGCATTGAGAATGGATTATGGTTGAAGTCAACTTTTCCTTCGTCTGATAATTCATACATTGGGAAATCAACTATAAAGCAGAATTTATATACTCCCTTTTCAATTAAATCTAATCTTTTACCCAATTCTAATCTTACTCCACCTGCTATTTTTTGTGCTTTTTTAAATTCATCTGCAATAAAGAAAATTGCAACGTTTGGTTTAGCACCAATTTCTTCTAACCCTTTTTTTTATTTCTTTAGTTATAAATTTAGCTATTCCGCCTGTAATCTCATTTTCCTTTTCAAATTTAACCCAGGCTAATCCTTTTGCTTCTAGTTCATTTACAGCATATTCTCCCATATTATCAAAGAATTTTTCTTCCTTGTTCTGCACCATTCTCTACTATTATTGCTTTTATAGTTTTTTCTTTTAAAAGCATTAAATTCTGTATCTTTAAATAATTGTGTTACATCCTGTATAATTAATGGATTTCTTAAATCTGGTTTATCACTACCGTATTTTTCCATTGCCTCTTTATATGGTATACGAGGAAATGGAGTGTCTGTAATCTTCCAGTTTGTATGTTTTTTTAAATATTGTTGTAAAAATATCTTCTAATACTGACAATACATCATCTTGTTCTGCAAAACTCATTTCAAAGTCTAGTTGGTAGAACTCTCCTGGTGCTCTATCTGCTCTAGGATCTTCATCTCTAAAACATGGTGCTATTTGATAATATTTATCAAATCCAGAAACCATTAACAATTGTTTAAATTGTTGTGGTGCTTGAGGTAGAGCATAGAACTCTCCTGGGTGTAATCTGCTTGGTACCAAGAAATCTCTTGCACCTTCTGGCGAAGAATTTGCAAGTATTGGTGTTTGTATTTCTGTAAAACCAAGCTCGTCCATTTTATTTCTAATAGTTTTCATTATTTCACTACGAAGTATAATTGTTTTATGCAATTTCTCGTTTCTCAAATCTAAAAATCTATATTCTAATCTTAAGTCTTCTCTTGCATCTGCTGCTTTTTCCGAATTTACTTCAAATGGTAATATGTTTTTTACACGTTCCAAGTACTTCTATTTTTTTTTTGCTTCTATTTCTATTTCGCCTGTAGGTATTTTAGAATTTTTATTTGTTCTTTCTATTACTGTTCCATCAACTTGAATAACACACTCTGTTACAAGATTATTATCTGCACAATTATCATTTACAATTATTTGAGTTATGCCAAATTGATCTCTTAAGTCTATAAATTTCATTGAGCCTAAATTTCTTATTCTTTGAACCCATCCAGCTATTACTACATTTTCTCCTACATTTTTTAATATTTAATTCTCCACAATTTTTGTTTCTATACATATGTTTCCTCCCAAATCTTATGTCAAATATTTTATCATAATTTATTTAGTTGTACAAGTAAAATTTAACATTTTTCTTTTTCATTACTAATTATTTATGAAAACAAGGACACTCTAAAATAGAGTGTCCTTGTAATTTTAGTTGTTCAGATCTTTCCAGATAAATTCACCTGGTTCAAGAATCCAAACTTTTGAAGCAATTCTCCTTTCCCTAATTGCTTCAAACATTATTTTCTTAGTGCTCATGTTACCATGCACTAAAATAACGTTTTTATACATTCGAATCGTGATAGAAATTCTATCATCTCTTCTCCTGTACAATGTGAGGCCAAACTCATTGGTCTCCATGAATTTGACATTCATTTGGCCCAGTCTTCCCATGGGAGCTGTTTCTGGTGCATAGCCTACTTTAAAAAGCATAATATTTTTGTTTTTTTTGGCATGTTCTATCCACGTACGAGAAGCTCCATCCTTGCCCATTCCAGGAGTTGTTACAACAATCTTATATTGTGGCAATGTTCTTATACCTACATTAGTAGGTACAGGGATAACATTGGGCTGATACGGGATTAAACCTTCAGCCAAATATTGATTGGTGTAATCAACAAGACTTTCGCCTTGTATAAAAATTGGGATATTTGCAGAAATTTTTTCTTTTTTTTTCTGCATCTCGCCAATTTTCTTAAGGATTACCTGTCCCCGCTCCATAGCAAATACAGGAACAACTGCTGTATGACTTGGAGATCTCATCCACTCCTTTAATTCCCTTTCAAATTTGCCATGCTCCTTTTTTTTGCTCCTGTCCCATACGTCGTTTCAGCCACAATTGTCAGTGGCAACCTATACACCCATTCTGGAAACCATGTTTGGGCAAAATTACTTTTCTCTAAATAATCACCTGTAAACAGGTAATTCTCAGAGTAATTATGGTTCTCTACCCGGAGAAATAGCGCAGTTGCGCCCGCAATGTGTGCATTTTTAAAAAATGCAAATTTTATCTCCCTTGAAAAAGAGTATAAAAATGTTTCTTCAACGTGTTTCCACTGTGAAAAAACAAAGTTGTTACTTCTTCCCAGAGATATCTGGGCTCTTCTCCTTGTCACCTCATTAGAGATGATTATTCCTTTAAAACCACTTTTAATGAGTTGCGGGATTCTTCCAATGTGGTCGTAATGTGCATGCGTCACAAACACCACATCTATTTTATCAGGTTCAAATCCGAAGAACCTATTTTTTTTCTTTTTCGGCTTCTCCCTGAAATTTTACCACAATCCACTAATATCCTTAGCGGTTTGTTGTCTCTTATTATAGTCACTAAGTGACTGGATCCCCTGTGACTTCAGAGCTTTGCGTTTCAAAAAAAAAAATTTTCATTTTTTCTCCTTTCTGCATTACGCAATTGCGTATTAACATAATGATTATACCATGTATTATCTATCTTTTCAATATTTTTCATTGTTATATATCTATATTTGCTTGATTTTTTTTAATTTGTATACTACTATAATTATATAAAATAAAAAAGGGGAGGAAATTTTATAATGAACGAACAAAAGACTGAACAAAAGTAAAACAGAGTCAGTATATGACGAAATTAAAGTAGAAAAAAAAGTGGAAAGAACTGATTCCTATTTTGATGGCAAAGTCCTAGAATTAATTGGATATGGCATTTTATCTTTTCTAATAACTGCTGCTACTTTAGGAATAGCATCTGCATGGGCAGAGAAATTATTAATTGCTTATAAAATAGACCATACTATTTACAATGGAAAAAGATTGAAATTTGAAGGAACTGGCGCCTCTTTATTTGTCCAAAGGTTTAAATGGATATATTTTTTTACTATTATAACATTGGGAATTTATAGTTTTTGGATTCCAATAAGAAAGGAACAATGGATAGTTTCAAATATTCACTTTGAAGATGAAACATTTGTAAAAGGTGAAAGCTATTTTGATGGTGGAGTTTTAGGAGTAATAGGTGTAAATTTACTTTGTAATTTCCTAACTATTATTTCTTTAGGAATACTATATCCTTTTTGGAATATGTTACAAGCAAAAAATGGCTTGCAAAACACACCATTATAAATCGTAAAAAATTATATTTAATGGAAGTTCTTTAAGTTTAATTGGTCATTATTTGTTATGGTGGTTTTTAACTGTTATTACATTTGGAATTTATGGCTTTTGGTTACCTATTAAAATGGAAAACTGGAAAGCACAAAATACTCATATAAGATTAAAAGGAGAAGAAGAGCCAAAAAACTTCTATGGTCCCTGCAATTATAGCTATTATAATATTTGTTGTGCTTGTTGTATGTACTCTAGTTTCTGCTATTATTAAATATAACAACATCAAAAGCGATTACACAAGTGATAAATTTTATATTGAAAAAAGTATTATTAGATTTTAAAAACAATGTTAATAACAAAAATAATGGAAAAAAATTCATTTATACAAGTGCCACTTAATTCAAGTGAATCTACTTCTTTTGATGATGATAATGAAACCACAAATACCATTAAATATACAACAAATGATTTTTTTTATAGATATACTACTGTAACACTAATAGATAGTGTTACATATTATGGTTCACCTAGTCATGATACTGATGTAGTGGCTTCAATAGAAAATGGTTCAATTGCCATAAGCGAAAAGTATGGGAGCAGTATTAATTGAAAATACTAATGCTAAATATTTATACAAAGTAACTAAATCAGTATTTAACGATATAGATTTATATTTTATAACAAAAAATAACGATTTATATGTAATACATGATCCAAATTCAAGTGATCCTAACCAACAAAAAATTAAAGTTGCCAGTGGTGTAGCTGAATTCTTAGGAAATGGCGGACCAGAGAGTATAAAAGTATTATTAACAGACGGAACAACAAAAAACATACAATATTAAAAAAGAGGGTTTTCCCTCTTTTTTTAATATAATATATACTTTATTAAAACAAATTTTTTGAAACTTTCTTGCTTATTTCTTATTCAAACAGTGCTAATATATCATCTTTTGATAATTTATTTATAAAAGTTGCATCTGTTGATAACATATTATCTATTAATTTTGCTTTTTTTCTGTTGTAGTTCATATATTTTTTCTTCTATTGAGTTTTTTGTAATTAGTTTATATACTTGTACATTTCTTTTTTTTTGACCTATTCTATATGTTCTATCTGTTGCTTGGTTTTCTGCAGACAAATTCCACCATGGGTCATAATGTATTACCATGTCAGCTCCTGTAAGGTTTAAACCTGTTCCACCTGCTTTTAACGAAATCAAAAATACTTTTATATTTTCATTTGTATTAAATTTATCTACTAACTCTATTCTTTCTCCAACTTTAGTTTGTCCTGTTAATTTAAGATATTTTACTCCACTGTTTTTCAATTTTTCCTCTATTATTTCAAACATTGAAGTATAGCTTGAAAACAGTAGTATTTTGTGTCCTCCTAATACAGCATCTTGTATTATTTCTATACATTGGTTTAGCTTACTGCTTTCTCCCTCATATTCTCTTAAAAATAATTTTGGATGGCAGCATATTTGTCTTAATCTCATTAACAGTGATAATATTTTTATTTGACTTTTTTCAAATCCGTTTATATCTATCTGGCTCATTATTTCTTTTCTAGCTTGTGCCATATATGACATATATATATTATATTGCTCTTCTGACATTTCATTATTCAATATAGTTACAGTTTTGTCCGGAAGTTCTGTTAAAACCTCCCCCTTTTGTTCTTCTTAAAACAAATGGCTCAATTTGTTTTTTTTAACTTGTTCATTACATCTTCATTTTGTTCTTTTTTTATTATAGGTGTTTTCATATAGTTCTTTAAATTTTTTATATTTGTATAAATAACCAGGCATTATAAAATCAAATATTGACCATAACTCAGAAAGTGAGTTTTCTATCGGTGTTCCTGTTAATGCAAATTTTGTTTCTGCATTAATTGTTTTTATTGCTTTTGAGTTCTTTGTATTATTATTTTTTATATATTGTGCCTCATCTGCTACAACATATTTAAAACAATAATTTTCATATAAATCTATGTCTCTTTTTAAAGAATCATATGATGTAATTATTACTTGATATTTGCCTATTTCTTCTATTTTTCTTTTTCTCTCTAAGTAATCGTCACTTATTACTAATGCTTTTAACGTGGGAGTAAATTTTTGAATTTCATTATACCAATTTAGTGCTAAAGAGCTTGGGCATATTATTATAGAGGGCTTTTACATTTCCTTTGTTTTTCTGAACATATGAAAGTATAACAGCTAATAATTGTATTGTTTTTCCTAAGCCCATATCATCTGCTAAAAATTCCTCCCATTTTATATTGTTCTAATGTTCTCAACCATTTATAACCTATTTTTTTTGATATGTTCTTAATTCTGCATTTAATTTTGGTGGAATTTTTTTGTACTTAAATCTATTTGCCTATCTTCTATTTGGCTAATCATATTCTTATAATACTCATTTTTTTTATATTAGTATTAGGCATGTTTTTTTTAAATATTTTTTTCTAAATATAAAGCTCTATATATTGGCAATTTTATTGAATTTTCTTCTACATTTTCATCTTCTATTTCTATGTTATCTGTCAAATTTTCTAAAAAAATCTAAACTGCTATTTTTTTTCTAAAGAAATATAAGTTCCATCTTTTAATCTATAAAATTTCTTTCTTAGTTTGTATTTATTTATAATATCTTTTATTTCATAAATATTAAATTTAAAATCTTCCAAGTTTATGTCTAATAAATTGTTTTCTATTTTTTACCCCTATTGATTTTATTTTTATTTTTTTTTATGTCCTTTTTTTTTTTGAAGTCTTCTGCAACCAAGACTTCAAATTTTTTCATATAATCTTCTATTTCTTTTTGATAAAAAATTATATATTTTTTTCATCATTTGCTAATACTAATCTTGCGTTTGCACTATCAAGCATAAAACCTGTTTGTACAAATGTATCAAGTACTTCATTTTTCCTGTATAGCGTTTCTTGTTATTTCCAAATTTACGTTTTTTATTGGATTAAATTCCACATTTCCATAACAAATTTTAACATCTGCTATTATATAACCTTTTTCGTTATAATCCAAATATATTTTTACATACAAATCTTTAGGCATGTATTTTTTCTATTTGTTCTTTGTCTATATTTTTATATTTCAAAATTATCTTTTAATTTTTTGGTACAACAATTGCAAAAAAAAAATTTCTTAAATTATTTTCGTTAAATACTATTGATTGAGTATAATTTTTTTTTATACACTTCTAGCAATTCTAAGTTCCTATTTTCCACTTTTTTGGTAAACATTTTGTGCATCTTATTATCAATCAAAAAATAAGAATAATTTTTTCCATAAAATATATCATACCCATATACATCTATATTAGGTGTTAAACAATATGTACTTTCATCTGATTTTTCTAATATAAATTTTATATCTATTGGCTCATCTATAAATTGAATTTTTCTTTCTCCTGTTTTTGTTTCAAATTCTACTGTTTTTCCCTTTTAATATTTCAAATAGTTCATCTAAACCTGTATTTGATAGTACCACATTATTCACATTAAAGTTTCTTCCATAATATGCATAGTTATTATTTACATCATTTGCATATTTAATTATTTCTGCATATTTTAATAAAAATTTTAGCAAAGGCCTACTTTGCTCTTCAAAAAGCATTTTCCTCATGTATAAACTCTAGCACATTGTTATATTTATATTTTTTCTCTATTAAGCATTCTTTCAAAAAAAAATCTGGAAGATTATTAATCTTAGTTAATTGTTTGTTTCCAATTTTAAATTCTACCTTTAGTTTTTTATCTGTATCATTATACAAAAAAATATAGGTACTAATTTTATACTACTAGTACCATCTTGTGCCAACTCTTCCTCTTTATTATTAATTTCTAAAAAAAGTATTTAACAACTGGTTAAATGCTCTATGAGTTTCTTTTTATTAGGCATGCTTATTCACTATCCCCTTGATTTAATAACTAATTATATCCCATTTTTAAAAAATAACGCAATAACTTTTGCATAGATTTTACATAATGTTGACATTTTATGTGAAATATGATATAATTTAAGTATGTAAAGGCAATAGCCTTTGCAGAAAATCAAAACAAAATGGGATCCGATAAGGATTCAAGTTCCCGAAAGGGTGCGGAAAGAAGAAGACATGAAAACTAACTATGAGAACGCGTATATTAATCTTTTTCGTTTCCTCTATGAGGACAAAAAAAGATCACCACTCTACTACGATCCCTATAGGCTTGGTGGGGATACCATCATTCGATATGATGGGTAGTCATGATTTTCGGTGTTACGAGCTCGTCCACGAGTTCGTTGAAGAAGCTCAAAAGTCGGGGATAAACCCCTGGCAAGAACTAAAATTCGGTGCCCAGATAAAGGGCAACGATTGGGTAAGAAATATCCCCCCTCGGGTGGAGTTCCTGCCCGAAGACAAAACCCCTTATTTTTTGCTTCATAATCCGATATAATTGGAAGTGTGAGTAATTTTTATGTAGTTTTCTGTAGCTCGCTACAGTCTTCTGAAAATCCTTGTTGGAGGGTGCAGTGCACCCTTTTTTTTTTGCCCCATTTTGGCGGGCGATTAAAAATCGCCCCTACGATTCCTCATTTAGGGACAGTCCCCAATTGTCCCATTTGCCCAATTTGGGACACTCTTGAAATATTACCAATTAAACATAACAAAAATGAGTTGACAAAAATTGTAAATTATGATTATATATAATTACATTGCTTGAATAGTGAAGACCAATTAGTTAATAACTTATAAAAATCATATTAAAATCTAAAAAGTTATTTATTCAAAAATCAACACAAATTTTAAATAATTTAATTCTAAAATTTAAAATCTAATTAAAAATCCCAAAAAAAAAAAATAAAATCCAATGATAGGAGGTGAATGTTCTACTTTAAGAAACTGTTTAAGCAATAGTTAACAATGAAAGGAACATTTTATGGAAAAAAACAAAGAAACAAAAACATTATCGCCTAAATTAGATGTAGTATTTCAAGCATTATTTGGTGAAATAGGAAACGAAAAAAGAATAACAAAAAAGGTTTTTTAGAAACAATATTAAAAAAAGAAAAATAGAAAGTATAGATTTAAGTAAGAACCCGATATTAAGAAGAGAATTTAAAGACGACAAATTAGGAGTATTAGACATACTAGCAGAGCTTGATGGAAAGGAAAAAAAATGCAATATAGAAATGCAATTAATAGATCAAAGCAATATAATAGAAAGAATACTATATTATTGGAGTAGGTTGTATACAAGACAAAAATAAAAACAGGAGAAGATTATTCGTTACTAGAAAAAACAATTGTAATATTAATAACAGATTTTGAAGTAAAGAATTTAAAAGAAATGGATTATCATAGCGTATGGAAAATAATGGATAATAAAACAGGAGGTAAAATATTGACAGATAAGTTAGAAATTGATATTATAGAGTTACCAAAAATGAAGGGAAGAGAAAAGGAAAAAAAAGATAAACTATTAGATTGGCTATATTTTTTTGGAAAATCCAAAATCGGAAAGGGTGACTGAAAAGATGGGAGAAAACAAAGAAATAAAAAGAAGCAACAGAAAAACTTGATAGTTTAAGTGAAGACGAAAGAATGCAAAGAATAGCAGATTTACGACTAAAAGCAATAATGGACGAAAAAAGCAATTTACGCTAAAGGACTGGAAGACGGAGAAAGAAAACGCGAAGAAGAATTGAAAGAAAGAATGGAAGAATTAAGGCAAAAGGCAATAATGGATGAAAAAGCAATTTACGCTAAAAAAGGACTGGAAGACGGAGAAAGAAAACGCGAAGAAGAATTGAAAGAAAGAATGGAAGAATTAAGGCAAAAGGCAATAATGGATGAAAAAGCAACTTATGCTAAAGGACTAGAAAAAAGGCAAACTAGAGGTTGCAAAAAAAATGTTAGAGTTAAAAATAAGCAAAAGAAACAATAGCTAAAGCAACAGGATTAACCATTCAAGAAATAGAAAATATTTCCAATTAGAGACAGCCCTCGAGGTAACCCATTTAAATTAGGATAATTGTGTAGGGGCGATTTTAATCGCCCATTATATATGAAAACAATATGGTGGAATCTACAATTAGGGACAGCCCCAAATTGTCACTAAGGACAATTTGGAACAGTCCCTAATTGTAGGCATTCATAGATTATTTCTTCTAATTTTCTTGTGTCTACTATTGATTCTATGCTTGCTTCTAATATTTCCTCTGCTTTGGCTTTTTTTTAAGTCTAATTGATAGCCATTTTTTAATGCTAATTTGTCTTATAAATTCTCTGTTTGTTCTTCCATTGCCCTCTCTGAATGGATGTAATACGTTTAGTTCTGCTAAATAGTATGCTAATTTTGTTGCTAAGTCTTTTTTTATTTAATCCTTGCAAATATTCTTCTTTTTTTAGCTTGTTTAATAATCTTTCAAGTTCTGTTTCTATATATTCAAATTGAGCAAATCTAAACTCTCCTTTTTTTGCTATATTTTCTGTTCTAAATTGTCCTGCAAATGGATATACGTCTTCAAATAGGTATTTATGAATCTGTTTAATATGGTTTGAGTCAAAGTTTCCTGTTATACCTGATTTTCTTAAGCCTAAGGATTTTGCAGCTGTGATTTTTGCTTCATATGTTTGCAATTTTTCTATGTTCATTATGTTTAATTTATTTTTTTAATACAGTGGTTCCTGGATAGCAATATTTAGAGTTATAGGTTTCATATATGTCTCTCATAATTTTTCCTTTCTACACTTTTTTTACAATTAAAAACTGCCCTTTTGTTTATTGGCAGTTTTTTGTGTAATTTTAATTTTATAAACTTTGATTTTTTATTATTTCTATTAATTGTGGCATATTTAATTCATCATTTGCAAATCTTCTATACATGTCTACATCTGCATTTGTTATTTCCATTCCTTCTATTGCTAAATCATTTTTTTTTATATTATCTATATCAAATTTAAATACTTCTTCGTTAAACATTTTTTAGGTACCTCCAAAATTAATTTTATTTTAACCCATTTATACTATAATTATACCACAAAAAATGCCGTAAAAGTCCAGTATTTTCACGTTTTTTGGTAAATGAATTTCAATTATTCATTTTATTTACATTTCTTATTATGTTGTCCACATCTATATGTTTTATTTGCTTGTTTTCCATTAGGATTTCTCCATTTACTATTGTTGTTTCCACATTTAGTCCACTTGTGTTATATACTAAGTTTGCAATTTGGTTTAAATTTGGTATCATTTTTATATTGTCTAGCTTTTCTTCTGTATCTACTATTATTATATCTGCTTGTTTGCCTTCTTCTAAATTTCCTACTTTATCTTTCAATTTTAATGCTTTTGCTCCATTTATTGTTGCCATTTTTATAACGTCTTTTGCTGTTATTCTTGCTTCATTTTCATGTATGCCACCTTGTATTAAACAAGCTACTCTCATTGCATCAAACATATCCAAATTACTTCCTGAACCTTGCCCATCTGTTCCTAATGCAACATTTAACCCGTTTTTTATGTATTTAGTTGTGTCTGCTATTTTACAACCTAATCTTAAATTTGATATTGGATTATGTACTATGCTACAATCCATTGTTTTTAAAATTTCTATATCTTCATCATCTAACTTAACACCATGTGCCAATATATTATGCGTATTATTAAAATATTTTTTTAGTACATATATTGCTTTTTTGTCCATGTTGTTTTTTTTATATCTTCTATTTCATCTATGCTTTCTAAAAAGTGTACATGTACTGGCAAACTATATTTTAACGCTATTTTAGAAACTTTTTCTAAACAATTGTCTGAACATGTGTAAAAACTATGTGGTGCTACAGTATATGTTATTAAATCATTTCGTTTATCTCGCGTTTCATATAAATGTTCAAATTCAGCTATTCTTTTATCAGTGCCTTCTTCCCCATCTGTTGATGTAATTGTTCTGGTTAGAACTAACCTTATTTTGCTTTTCTCTGCTGCTTTTCTTATTTGTTCTGACATAAAATATTGGTCATTTATACAAGTACAGCCTGTTCTTATCATTTCTATAAATGACAACATACTTGCATTATATATATCCTCTTCTGTTAGTTTTTTCTTCCCTTGGCCATATTTTTTTCATTTAACCATTCGTATAAACTACATCCTTCTGTTGTTTCCCTAAATATGCTCATTGGTACATGTGAATGTGCATTTATTAGTCCTGGCATTATAATTTTATTTTTTCGCATTTATTATATATGCTTCACTATCTTCTAAAATTTTTTTTCCATCTTTTTTTTTTTTGCCGTTTTCAATTAAAATATTTATCTCTTCTATCACAACATCGTTATTTTTTAATAATTAGAGCTTTTCCATTTTTTATTAATATTTTAGACATCTCTTCTTTTCTTTCCTTTCTTAATAGTAGTTAGAGCTTCTCTTTTTGCTTAAGTATATACAGTATTAAATATTTTGTCAATTTTTTTATATTTTTTTTGTTGATAAAAAAAACTGCATATGTAGTATTATATTTTATATACCGCTAATGAAAAGGTACACTTTATGTGTAAAAAGGAGTTGTTATGAGAGATTCAAAAATAGATTTTTATAGTCCTACTGCTCTAAAATCGTATAATTTAGATAAGACTATGAGATACCAGTTAAATGTTTTTAGGTAATCTTGATTTTTTTTACTAAAAGGCATAGCGAAAATGTTGCTAATCTTGTTTGCAGAATTTGCCAATATTTGAACTGCAATAATAGTTATACTGTTTTATTGTACAATTTGTGCTTATTTGCATGACATTGGCAAAATGTTTATTCCTTTAAGTATATTAAATAAACCTGATAAATTAACACCTGAAGAATATGAAATAATGAAAACTCATACTACTTTAGGTTATGAAATGTGTATAAAGGATTTAGAATTGCGTCCTTATGCTGTTGGCCCTTTATACCATCATGAAGCTTTAAATGGAACTGGCTATCCTAATGGTGTAACTAAAGAAAACATTCCTTATTGCGCTCAAATTATTAGAGTTGCTGATGAATATGATGCTATTGTTACCAAAAGAAGATATACAACACACGTAAATATTTCAGAAACCCTACGTGATTTAATAAAAGATGCAAGACCTGACCCTGTTCTTGTTGCTTTAGACCAATTAAATGAGAATAAAAAGTTAGGTAAAATAAACGGAAAAGTTTTAAAAGTTTTATTTAAAGTTGTTATTGATGATACCAATTACGAGATTTCTTGTATTTGTGATTATACCAATTAAGTATTTGCAATCTCAAATTAAAAGATTGGAATTAATGGAAAGCTACAGTATCAAAATGCTTAAAGCTACTAAGGAAAAAAACTCAAAACTATTATAGAGAGGGTATTAGAATGCTTTTTGCAAGATGGCGAAACCTTTGATAATTTCCTTCAAGTTTTGAATGAATACAGACAAGCTGTTATTACTAGAAAAGATATTATTGATAAATTAAAAAATGAAATTCTAATTATTAAAAAATTAAAAGTTTAATGCACTAGATATATAATTCTTTTTTCCCCACAAAAAGCCTTCTTTGGAATAATAAATCCAAAAAAGAAGGCTTTTTACTGTATAATTTTATGCTCTTATTAGGTCTGTTAATACATCATCTAGTGCTATTGGCGTTACTTTATTGTTTATTAATATTTTTAATAATTTTTCTGTTTGCTTTTCTTCTAATAAAATATTATTTATTTCTCTACTTTCTATTTTTTCCCTTTTTTAGTGTCTTTGTACTTTTTTTACTATACCTATTCCATATGTTTCTCTGTTTCCATTCGCAAAGAGTTTGCTAATTGTTTTATAATATTCTAATTTTATTCTTTCTCCTATGTTTAACTCTTCTGAATCTCTAGAATCAATTATTGCTTCTCCATAAAGCTCTTTTTATGTTATTCATACTTATCCCTTCCTTTGTTAAGATATGTTCAATATATATCATATTTGCTAGAAGTTCAAGCATTTTAGTTCGTTCGTTTTTTATGTTTTTCGACAATTATTGTTTTATTATTTTAATTATTTCTTTATATATTTTATCTTCGACATCATTTATGGCTATTTTTGTCGCATTTTGTCCCATCTTTTTAGTACTTCTGTGTTAGATATTATACTATATATGTTTTGATCTAACATTGTGCCAGTTAAATTTTTGTCTAATATTACCCTTGCCGCGCAAGCATCTTCTAAAACTCTTGCATTATATTCTTGATGATTTTCCGTTGCATGAGGAAACGGAATAAATATAGCTGGTTTTCCTAATAGTGCAACTTCTGTTACAGTCATTGCTCCACTTCTTGAAACTACAAGGTCTGCATAGTTCATAATTTCTTGCATATTATAAATATATGGTACTACTCTTACACTTTGTATATTGTTTATATCTATTCCTTTTTTCATTTAATTTTTTCTTTTATTATGTCATACTGCGATGGGCCTGCTGCCCATATAATTTGATATCCTCTATTGCTTTTTTTTCGGTTATTATTTCTATCATGCTGTCATTTATACTTTGTGCCCCTTGACTTCCCCCAAATATTAATACTCTTGGCTCATAATCTTTAAAGCCAAATTCTTTTGTTATCTTTTTCCTTTTTCTTCTGTTGTCAATTCCATTTTTCTTAATTTAGTTGGAGTTCCTGTTACAACAATTTTTTTTTAGCTTTTGGTAATTTCTTTATTGCATCTTCAAATCCAACTAATATCAGATTAACTTTTTTTTGATAACATTTTTACAGCTATTTCCTGGGAATGCGTTGCTCTCATGTAATACAGTTGGGATTTTTTTTGATTTTGCAGCAAGCATAACCGGAACACATATGTATCCACCAGTACCTATAACAACATCTGGCTTAAAATTCTTCTATTATTTTTTAGCCTCTTTTATTGAAGCAAAAGTTTTATACATTTCTTTTATATTTCCTATTGAAACTTTTCTGCTAAATCCATATGCTTCTATTGTTTTTAAGGTATATCCAGCCCTTGAACTAAATCATTTTCTAGTCCCCTTTCTGTTCCTATAAATATTATTTCTGAATTTGGCTGTTCACTTTTTATTTTATTTGCAATTGCTATTCCTGGATTTATATGACCACCTGTACCTGCAGCAGCAATAATTACCTTCATTTTTTTCCTCCTCCTTATACCTTAGTTCCTGCTCTTGAAATATTAAGCAGAATTCCACATGAGCTTAATAAAATTAATAATGCTGTACCTCCATAGCTAAAAAAAATGGTAATGGCATTCCAGTGTTTGGTATTGATGATGTTACAACACCTATATTTATAATTACTTGTATCCCTATTAATGTTGTTATTCCAGTTGCCAACAGACTACCAAACATATCTGGTGATTTTATTGCTATTAAAATTCCTCTCCAAATAAATATTGCGAATAGTAAAATTACTATAACACAACCTATAAAACCTAATTCTTCAGCTAATATTGAAAATATAAAATCATTATGTGGTTCTGGTATATATAAATATTTTTGTTTACTTTCTCCTAATCCTACACCAAAAAGTCCACCAGAACCTATTGCATATAATCCTTGGACTGCTTGCCATCCAACTTCTGTCGCATCTGCCCAAGGATCCATAAAAGACATAATTCTTTTTTATACGGAATCCTCCTTTTCCCGTGGCTTTGCAATGCTATTATTCCTACTGTTACTGCAAGTGCACCTATTAAACCTGTTATTACAAAGTAGATTAACCTACATCCTGCCATAATCATCATTACACAAGTTACTGCTGCTGTAACAACAGATGCACTTAAATGGTTTTGTACAAAGTACAGTATAAATATTGGTGGAATTATCCATGATAAAGGTCTTACAAATCCATTTTTAAAGCTTTTTAGTTCTGACTTATGGTCTGTAAGATATCCTGCATAAAATATTATTAACCCTATTTTAGTAATTTCTGATGGTTGAAATTGTATAAAGCCTAAGTCTATCCATCTTGTTGCTCCATTTGCTTCTACTCCCAATCCAGGTATTAGCACTAATGGCAATATTCCTACAGATATTACATAAAATATTTTTATAAAAATTTTTATATATTCTATAGTCTATTTTGGAAATACCTATCATTAACCCTATTCCAATTACTGCAGCTAATAGTTGCGTTTTTTTACATATGAATAACTATTACCAGATTCTGCAATTGCTGATGGAGCTGATGCTGATAGCACCATAACAATTCCTAATGATAGCAATATAATAATTATTAGAAAAAGTATAAAATCAAATTGATTATTTACAAAACTTGAAATTGTTTTTTTTTGCTTTTTGTCATTGGATTCTCCTTTCTCATAATTATATTGCTAATAATCCTACCACACTTAACATTAATGTTATAATACTAAATATTGATACTATTTTGTTTTCGTTCCAACCTGATAATTCAAAATGGTGGTGTATTGGTGTCATTTTAAAAATTCTATTTCCTGTTTTCTTAAAATATCTTACCTGTATCATTACAGATAATGTTTCTATCACTGGCACTAAAGCTATTATTAGTAATAATAATGGCATTTTTAAATATAATGCCATTCCAGCAACTGCTCCACCTAACATTAATGAACCTGTATCTCCCATAAATATTTTTGCTGGGTTTAAATTAAATAATAAAAATCCTAAGCATGTTCCTATAGTAATACTTCCAAATACAACTATTTCCTTTATATTAAATATTATTCCTATTACTGTTAGACAAGTTAATATTAGTGCTGTTACACTTGTTTGCTAGTCCATCTATTCCATCTGTAAGATTTACTGCATTTGATGTTCCAAGTAATACAAGTATTGCAAATGGTATATATAACCATACTGGTAAAGTAAAATATGTTTTTTATAAAAGGTATATATATGTTTCTGTGCCGATATTTAGCACCTTTGTTATGTATAATACAAATGCTACTGAAAATATTAATAATCCTATCATTTTGTACAGTGGTTTTAGTCCTTCTGTGTTTTTTTTAAAACTAACTTTTTAAAGTCATCTATAAATCCTACTAGACCAAAGCCTATTGATACTGCTGCAATTGGTATTAAGTTTTTTGCAACAGATGATTGATTATCTTTTATATAATCATAACACAGGAATCCTGTTAATACTGTAATTACTAAAATCATTATTATGCCACCCATTGTTGGTGTTCCTTGTTTACCTAAATGGGATTGTGGACCTTCTGTTCTTTCCATTTGACCAACTTTTAATTTTTTTTTTAATATTGGTATTATTGCTAATGATGTAATTATTGTAATTACAAATGACAACAATAATATTTTTATTTGATATTGCATAATTCTCTCCTTACATTTTGTTTATTATTTGTTTTATAATTGTTTTTTCGTCAAAAGGATTTTTTACGCCATTTACTTCTTGATATGTCTCATGACCTTTTCCTGCCAATACTACTATATCATTTTTTGTTGCCATTTTTATTGCATGCTCTATAGCTTTCTTTCTATCTACTATACATACATATTTTCCTTTTGTTCTTTTTATTCCACTTTCTACTTCTTTTACTATTTCTTCTGGGTCTTCTGTTCGTGGGTTATCTGATGTTATTATTGTATAATCTGCAATTTTACCAGAAATTTCGCCCATTATGGCTCTTTTAGTTGTATCTCTATCTCCTCCACAGCCAAATACTGAAATTACTTTTCCCTTAGTATAGCCTTTTACAGCATGTAAGATACTTTCTAAACTTTCTGGTGAATGTGCATAGTCTAACATTATTGTTAAATTCTTCTTATTATTTTTAATTCAATTCTTCTTCCTGAACTCTTTACTTCTTGTAAAGCTTTTTTATACTCTCTGTATCGCATCCTAGTTGTTGGCAAACACATATTGCAGCTAATGCATTATATACACTAAATCTTCCTGGGATTTCTACTTTTACTCTTTCATTTTTAGCATTTAGTTTTACTATAAAGTCAACATATGAATTTGTTATTGTAATATCTTTTGCTGAAACCATGGCGGTATTATCTAGGCCATATGTTTTAACATCGCAATCTTTTAATGCATTTAGTATTTTAGAAGAATATATATTGTCTACATTTACAAATGCTTTTTTGCACATTGTAAATAACTCTAACTTTGAATTCAAATAGTCTTCCATATCCGGGTGTTCTTTTGGGCTTATATGATCTTCTGAAAAATTTGTAAATACTCCCATATCAAAATCACAACCTGCTACTCTAGAGAGTTTTAAACTTTGAGAGGATACTTCCATTTATAACTACTTCGCAACCATCTTCTACCATTCGTGCAAACATTCTTTGTAATTCTAAGCTTTCCGGTGTTGTTCTGTCACTGTCTTTAAGTTTTGTATCTCCACTATAAATTGCTATTGTTCCAACTAATCCTGTTTTTATGCCTTGCTCTTTTAATATTTCTCTCATCATATAAGTTGTAGTAGTTTTGCCTTTTGTTCCTGTTACTCCTATTAGTTTGAATTTTTTTTTTTTGATGGATTATCATAAAAATTACAAGAACATATTGCTAGTGCATACCTCGTATCTGGGTGTAGTATTATTGTAATTCCCTCTGGAATTTGTTTTATTATACTCTTATCTATGTCTTCTGGTGCTAATACTACTTTTGCACCATTTTTTTTATTGCATCTAATATATATTCTGTACCATCATTTTTAAATCCTCTTATTGCAATAAACATATCTCCTTGTTGCACTTTTCTAGAGTCATTTTCTATGTTTGGTATATCTATGTCTAAATCTCCTTTTTTGCTCTTAAATTTTTCTAAACCATACAATATAGATTTTAGTTTCATACCGTTCTCCTTGTTTATATAATTTTTCAAACATATTATATAATGAATTTTAATTTTTGTATACATTTTTTTATAATTTTTCTATAAGAGATATTTGCAATATTTTAATATTTTCTAGTTTAAAAAATAACTAGAAGTTTTTTATTCTAGTTATTTTTTATACTTTTTCTGATTTTTTAATAATATAAATTAAATATTCCTATCTTTTTATTTTTTAATGCATATTCATATGCATTAATATAATCTTCTTTTTTATATAATTTCCAATTGTATTTATATAACTGTTGTCTTCTCTAACAAAGTTTGCATTCTTCATTATATTTATAGCTCCTGTATTTTTTATTAAATTTACCATTTCATCATATGAAATTCTATACTCATCATCTTTTGAAATGTTCTTAGAATATATTTTATTAATATTGTTGAATATGTGGTATAAATTGTAGAAAATATATCTTCAGCAATATTTTTTTTTTTGCTTAGTAAATCTTCTAAAAAAATCTATTACCTTCAACGTATCATAATAATTTCTAACTAGGTTTTTACGCGTTCTTGTACTACTCTCGCCATATCTTACATAATGATAACATTTAAAGTCAAATAAATATATTTGTTTAATATTCATATATAATTCTAGACAAAATATTAAATCTTCCATCATTCTAATATCTGTTCTAAATTCAAGTTTATTTTTTATTGTTTCTGTTTTTTTGCAAATAGTAAATATACATATGTAGGGAGCTTGTCTTCAAAAATATTTAATAAAAAGTTTATTATTTATTTCACTCTTATCTAGTATTTTATTTGATAAGTCTAATAAATCATTATTTGATTTGATTATATTTCCTTCTTCGTCTTCTTTTTATGAAATTACAACGTAATAATTCTACATTTGTTTCTTCCATTTTTTTTTTTATGATTTTTTCATACATATTATGTTCTATATAATCATCTGCATCAAGAAATGTTATATATCTTCCCGTTGCTCCTTTTATTCCTACATTTCTAGCATTTCCTACTCCATTATTTTCAATATCTACAATATTAATTCTTTTTATCTTCTTTTTTTATATATTTTTTTGCTATTTCAAGGCTATTATCCGTAGAGCCGTCATTTACAATTATTATTTCTAAATTTTTTATATGTTTGTTCTTTCAGGCAATTTAATAGCCTACCTATAAATTTTTTGCATTATACATTGGGATAATTATACTAATAATATCATTCATCTTTTTTTCTCTCTCATCTTTACTTTCTAATACACCATGCACTAATAAATATCTTTCAGCTAGTTCAACATTTTTTAATAAATTTTTATCAATTTTACTTCCACTTTTTATAAGCCTTGTAAATTCTTTATCCATTGTATTTATCATTTTAGAAATTGAAAAGCCATTTACTACTTTTTCTCTACATTTTTCTTTTATATCTGTGTTTTCTAGTTTATCAAATATTTCAAGAAATTTTGTTACATATTTTTCAATTTCTTCATCAGAATAATTAAAGTTTAACTGTTCTTCTAGTTTTTGATAAACTGGTACCAATGCTCCACACTCTTCATCTATTAATTCACTTTGTCCTCCAATATTAGCAGAAACAACTGGTACACCCATTGCCATTGATTCATATGCCACAAGAGCCAATCCCTCTTGTAAAGAACAAATAATTGTGGCTGATGCAACTTTATAAAATGGTCTAACATCTTTTTTGATATCCAAAGCATTCTACTATATTTTGTAAATTATTTTCTATTATATAATTTTTTTACATCTTTTAATGCGACACCATCTCCTACAATCGCTAATCTTACATCATCACGAATTTCAGCCAATTTCTTTATTACATTTATCGCAAAAATTGGTCTTTTAGCATGTACAATTCTGCATGGAAGTAAAATTACCTTTTTCCCCTTATATTTTTCCTTTAGTTCATCATATTATTTTTCCGACTCGAATTCTGGATTAAAATAATCGGTATCTGTTCCAATATAAACAGTTTTTACATTTTTTCACATTTCCTTTCATTGTCTTGTACATTAAGTTTTTTAAATATTCTGTACATGTATATGTAGCATCTAAATAATCTGCTACTGCATTAGAATCTTTTGGCTTTCCACCATTTCGTAATGTCCAATTCTCTGAGTGTATATAATCAACAAAAGGAATTTCTTTAAATTGGCACTTTAGCCATGGTAATGCATAATATCCATAATAACTATTTGAAAAGAAAACAAAGGTTAATTCTTCTACTTTTTATAATAATATATGCTACAAATGAGGCCCAATCTTTCTTTTTCTTCAAAAAAAGTAGATAAATCAAAGTATTCTTCCACATATTGTTCTATTTCTTGTCTTAGGTCATGTTCCGTTTTCTGTGTTGTTATTACACTAATTTCATAATTCTTTTGTTTCAATCCCTTTATTAAGTTAAAATCGAATATCTCTGCACCACCTATTGCCGTCCAAGGTAAAATAAATAATATTCTTTTTTTTTCCCATCTGCAGGAACTACCGGTGGCTTTTTAAGTCAATAATAGTAGGAATATTTTTTTATAATCTACTTCATAATTATTGTCAAATTGAATTGTATTTAGTTTATCATCTATTTTGTCTATTTCTTCTTGCATCTCAGGAGTAATTTTTTCATCTTGTTTTTTTGTTATCATTTAAATTCCTATGCCAATATCCATAAAACTCCATTTTAAGTGGTACAGCTTTTTTTGCTAAGAAGTTCTATACATGTGTACCATTGTCTTGGCAAATCATCTGTTATCTTCTCGTATTTTTCAAGTTCCAAAAATTTTTGTTTTTTTATAAATATCCCTGGAGCAATAATATTTTTCTTCTTTTCATCTATAATTCTTAGCTTATTGTTAATTAGCAATTCTTTTTTTTCCAAATTCAACTACTCTTGAATATGAAAAATCTGCATCATAATTAAGCATCATAGCAAAAAAGCCACATTCTAGCATTGTTGCATTTAATAAATCATTTTCTTCAAAGTTAAAAATTAATTCTGTTGAACTGTTTTTTATAGCTTCAATTTTTGCTTTGGCAATTGTTTCATAGTCATATACAATTATTTTTTATTCTTTTATCTATATTTTTTTAAATTTATGATATCTGACTTGTTGTCGTTAATAACTATTATCCATTCCCAATAAGGAAATGTTTGATTAATTAGTGAATTCATCATTTGTACTACATAATTATAGCTTGAATTAAGGCTACATATTGTAATAACTGTAATTAAGCTTGTTCCTTTATTCATGCTTATTCTGCTAGATTTCATTTTCCCTGGTTCAAGAGTAAAATCAAAATTTTTTGTTTTTCCCATTTGCTTGGTATTTTTTTTTTGCATTTATGTACCTCCATTTCGATCACTTTTGTTTAATCTCTTAGGTAAATTATATATATATATTATACCTTGAAATACAACAAAAAAAATCAATACTGGTAAGGAATTTGATAGTGTCAATTTATTAGTCTTGTTTGATTTTTAGGAAAATCTATGTTATTTCTATCAACACCTTCTGATTCATAGTTTTCCGCCAGTCCAACAAATAGCACCACCTCTTTACTTTTTACTTGCTTTTTTTCTATTGCTTGATTTAATAATATTTCGTCATCTTCATCTTTATCTATACGGTTATATCCTTTTTTCATACTCCACTTTCACATTTTGGCTTTTTAACGCTTCATATGCGTTCTCAATTTTATATGAGTTAATTTATGTGAGTTATAACATACTTGAAGTCTTGTATTACACATTCGCCATTATTTTAGTTCCTTCTTTTTACTTTTTATTCCAGATTTAGGGATTTGTCTTGTTATTATATCTGTATTTACAATATCTTTTTCATTTTCTATTTCTAAATCCAAATTTATTTTTTTAATTTTTTCTTTTGCCTCCTCTATTGTTAGTCCCTCAATGTTTGGAACTTCAACATCCTTTTTTTTCGTCTTCTTCCTTAACATTGTCTTTTTTGCGCCTCTAAATACGGTAAAACTTCTGACAATACCTTTCCGCCAACTGGTGCAGCAACAGCACCTCCTTGTGTTGTGCTCCTCTTATAGAACCTAAATTATCTAAAATAAAATTCAACTCTTATAAGTTAAATTAAAGGTTAAATATGATGTCAATTCGGTCATTTGAATATATTTCAATATGATAAATTATCTCTTTTTTTAGAAACTCATTTGTCATATCTTTTCCACTTTGAAATTCTGTTATAATTTCTCGTATTCTATTTATATCTATATTGCTATTATTTTTTTTCAAGTTCTTCTTTTTCTTTTTTGTAATTCTGATATTTGCTTTTTTACTCTATTGTATTCTTCTTTTGAACTCATCTTCTGTAATATATTTATCACATTTCTTTCTATATAAAATACTCTTTTTTCTATTTAGCTTTTCTAATTCATTTTTACATTGTTTTAATTCTTGTGCTTCTTTACTGTTTTCTTTAAAATAATCTATTATCTTATTAGTTGTTTTATCAATTTCAATTTGCCCTAGTCTTTCTTTTTTACTTTTTTGCTTTTATTATTTCATTTAGATTTTTCTCATTTATAAATACTTTGTTTTTACATTTATCTGGTTTCTTATAAACAATACTACATATAAATCCACTACTATTATATAAATATGTTGTTTTATCTTTTGACTTATATATTTTGTATTGTAGTTTGTGTTTACAATGTCCACAATAAAGTAAATCTTTTAGTAAAAAATGATATTCATTTTCCTTTTTTTAGAAAATTTGCTTTTTCTTTATATCTTGAACTTTATTATATTTTTCTTTTTGTGGTATTATTGCCTCATGTGTATTTTCTTTTATGATCCATGTATCTTTGTTCTTATTTTTTTTTTACAAGTCTTTGTCATATAATTAGTAATATATTTATTCATTACTGTATTTCCTGCATAAAATGGATTTGATAATATATCATTTATTGTTTCTGAACTCCATTTATTACTTGCATTTTTCATTTTTAAATATCTACTAGGATTTCTTATTCTTTTTGAATTGAAATATTTTGCAATTTGCCCACTTGTTCTTCCATCTATATACATATTGAATATAGTTATAATATTATTTGAAACTTTTTCATCAATAACAATTTTATGCTTATCTTCTATTGATAATTTATATCCATAAGGTGCGTGTGCCTCAACATATTGTCCTGATTCTTTCATTGCTTTTTTATTCGCTCTTACTTTTTTTTGAAAATATCTGTTAAATAATATTGATTTGCAATACCCCTTAACATTATTGTATCGTCTATTTCATATCTATCTCCACTATCAATAAATTCTGTAACAGAAATAAATCTCACATCATTATCTGGGAAAAAAAGATTTCTGTGTACCAACCTGTTTTATTTTTATCACGAGTTAATCTACTAATATCTTTTACTATTACCATATTGATAAATCCTCTTGATATATCTAACATCATTTCATTAAGTGCTGGTCTTGAATCTAGTATTCCAGAATAACCATTATCTGCATATTCTTTTACTATTCTGTAATTATTTTTCATAGCATAATTAGTTGTAATTTCTCTTTGAGCCTCTATACTGTTATTTTCTTCTGAGTGTTCTCTTGATAATCTTAAATATATTCCTGCTCTATATTCTTTCATAACTATACCATGTTAAAGATATTATATTTATAATTTATAAATACATTGTTGTTATTATCTATTTCAATATTATATATAATATCAGATACAATATCTTTTCTTATACCTTTCATATTTTTTATTTCATTTACAACACTTTTTAGTTTATCTTCATTTAAAACAGGTGTACTTTCTTCTTGTTTCTCTATAATTTCAATTTCTTTTTTTTATTCTGTTCTTTTTATTTGCAATTTCTCCATAAAATTGCTTATAGTCATCTTCATCTAATAAGCCATTTCTATAATCTGTATATAGAGTTTTTTTATTTCATCTTCTGTTTTCTGCAATTCTTTATTTAAAATTTCTTTTTTGATTTCTAATACCACTTTGCTTACTTTCATCATTTTGCTTTATTATCAACTCTTTTTATTTTGTTTCTATCTACAATTTTTCCAACCATATTTTTTAAATTTTGATAGATTATTTCATTAACATCATCTTCGCTTATTCCTTTACTGCCTTTTATACAACACTTTCCTTGATGTCTTTTTAACTCCATTTAAACAATAAATCTTTTTAGATTTTATTTCATTAGAACTACTATCTTTGTATTTTACTTTTAATGTCATTTTCTCGCCACATTCTTTACATTTTACCAATCCGTTTAATTCCCATTCATATTTTTTTTTTTCTTATTGCTTTATTGATATTTCTTTTACTTTGTACTCTACTAAATAATTCTTCATCTATAATTGCTTCATGAGTGTTATATGCTATTTTCCATTCTTCTTGTGGTATATACTTTACTTTTTTAGAACTTATAGCTCAAATTTATTCTTTTTCCATATTGTGTATGTCCTAAATAAACTCTATTACTTAACATTCTTCTTACTGTTTCTGTTCTCCATTTATACCTTATTTCTCCATTGTTATTATTATTGTTTGGACTAGGTATTTTATCTTCTTGCAATTTTTTGACTATATCAACTAATGTTTTTCCATTATCGTATTCTTGAAATATCCTTTTTTACAATTCTTGCCTCTGGCTTACATACTTCTAGTTTGTGTTTATCTTCTTTGTTTTTTCTATAACCATAAGGAGCAATAGAACTCATATACATTCCTTTTTCCTTTTTCTTGCCCATACACTTGATTTTATTTTTTCTTGAAATATCTTTACTATACCAGTCATTTATAAGAGTTTTGAATTGTATCATGTCATTATTAGCATTTTTGTACCTGTATCTACATTATCTAAAACAGATATGTACCTTATATTTCTTTCTAAAAAGTATAATTCTATATAGTAATTTTGCCTCAAAACTATTTCTTGAAAGTCTTGATAAATCTTTAGTAATAATACAATTTATAGTTCCATTTTCTACATCTTTTATCATTCTTTGAAAGTTTGGTCTATCTGTATTTAATCCTGTGTATCCATCATCAATGTAATAATCTACTATGTAAAAATCATTACCTAATTCTTTTACTTTTGTATCTATTATATTTTTTTGACTAACAATACTATCACTTACATCTTTATCACCATCTTCCTGCGACAGTCTTAAATAACCTGCTACTTTATATTTTTCATTCATATTCAAACACCTCTTTTTTTTTTTGAGGCGTATATATTTGATAATTGAATTTTATATTTTGTTTTTTCATTTATAACAAATGTGCAATTTTCAAATTTTATAGTATTTCATACATTTTTATATTATGTCTTACTCTCTTGTAACTTTGATATTGCAAATCTACATAAAACATTATATATTTTATCTGCACTCTGACTATTTTCTATACATCCTAGTTATTACTTTATATTTCTTTTCATTTATTTCATAAATTTCTTCCTTTACATCTTGTACCATATATATACGCACCTCCTATTTCTTTTAAAAAATATTATAATTAAAATAATTTTATTACTAATTCTTGTAATTTTTTTTAATTTTTTTTACAAAAAAATAATGTAGTACATTTTACTACATTATTTTTTCTATAATAAACTTACTATATCTTTGACATGAACTGTAAAATTCCTTTTTCAAACTTTTTCTTTAAACTCTTTATCTTCATTAATTAACTTATTTAATATATCACCATATAAAGGTTGCTTAATATCCTCTATTAATGTTTTTTCCATAAATTCTTTTATTAACTCATTAGGATTATCTACATCTTGAAACTCTATTTCGATATATTTACCAAGTAAATCAATATCGTCTATAAATATTTTTAAACCTTTATAATCTAATATTTCTCTAGTTTTTTTTACTATACATATATGCTTTCATTCCTAAAAAAGCTAAAAAAGTCCACCCCATCTTTAAAACTGTTCAATTCTATTTTTTTTTTCATAAAAAATTTCTTCTTCTTGTTTTTTTTCTTTACTTCCATCCATATCTTATTTGCTTTTTTCCTTACTCTACAAACATATCCATATTTATTTAATGAATTAAATCCATCGTATCCAAGTGTTAAATCTATTTGCTCACTTTTTTTTCATCTATAACATTTGAAATTTGCTTTATTCTTTGTATTTGTTCATCTGTTACTTTATATCTATACTCTTTTTCTATTTCCATTTCTATTATTCCTTTACTAAATTTTTTTTCCATTATATCAAATATATAATAAATTACAATACCTATAATACTAGATATTATAATACAAGCAAATACTGCCGCTATATTCATTGAATAATAATTTGATATTATTAAATATCCCAATCCTTTATTAGCACTTATTAATTCGCTAACTAATGCTCCTACTATAGCAAGAGAACTTGATATTTTTAGAGCTGACATTAAATATGGCATAATTCCTGGCAATAAAAAGTATTTAGTTTCTTGTATCTTGTTTAAATTGTATAAGTCTATTAAATTATTATATTTTTAATAGTACTTCCTTCGCTCCAGTTAGTACATTTATTAACACAGGAATAAAACATGTGATTGTTACTGCTGCTATTTTTGATCCCATACCGTGTCCAAACCACAAAACAAGTAAAGGTGCTATTGCTATAATTGGTACAGTTTTTAATATTATTGCCATAATAGTTATTGTTTGTTCTAAATGTTTATAATGTATTACAATTAATGCTAAAAATAGTCCCATTATATTTGCTATTGCAAACCCTGCAATAACTTCTAATATTGTATATAGTGCATTATTAAAAAAGTTTTATAATTATTAATGAATTCTTTTATAACATTTTTTAGACTTGGGAATAAATATTCTGCTGGATGAAAAACTATTGATATCATTACCCAAATTATTAAAATTATACTTATTGAAATTTTATTACTTTACGCATAGTTCACCGCCTTACGTAGTTCCTCTCGAATACTCGTTACTTGCTCCATTGTTTGGGAACTAAACTTATTTTCAATTTTTCTAGGATCCTTAGTTAAAATCCTTTTTAACAACTTTTGTTGGATTGCCACCTAATACATATATTTCATCAGATAAATATACTGCTTCATGTATAGAATGTGTAACTAATATAGTTGTTTGATTGTTTTCATTATGAATTTTTATTAATTTTTCATGTAAATCATCTCTATTAATCTCATCTATTGAGGATAATGGCTCATCAAGTAGCATTACCAACGGATTTAATATTGCAGTTCTTAATATAGATACAATACGTTGCATTCCACCAGATAATTCATTAGGATAACAATCTCTCTTTTTTCTTCTAACTCTACTAGTTTTAATAATTCTATTGCGCTTGTGTTATCATTTTTTTTCCTATTATTTTTAGTGGAAAATTAATGTTATCTATTACATTTTTCCATGGTAACAGCATAGGTTCTTGAAAAACAAATCCTAACTTTAATTCATCTTTTAGCTTTTTTGGACTAACTCCATCTATTAATATTTCTCCTTTATCTATTCTTTCTATTCCAGCTATCATTTTTTAACAAAGTAGTTTTTTTCCTGAACCATATGAAGCTATAAATGATACAAATTTACCTTTTAGGAATTTCTATACTAAAATCATTAAATACATTTTTTATTTTTATATGATTTGGAGATATTTTTTTTTCAATATAACTCATATTAATCTATAAACTCGTTAGTAAATATTTCATTTGCTTTTAATTTATTTTTTATTCCTCCAAAATCATATAAATTATCTATCATGTCTTGCCATACTGCTTCATCTGAAATTCCTATTTTCTCATCTGTTAAAATAATTGGTATACTTTTATTTAAATAACCTAATTGGTGTTCATAATTTAAAGAAGAGTTTACTTTTTTTATTAATTCATCTATTGCTTTTTCAGGATTATTTATAGCTTCATGCCAACCTTTTATTGAACTATTTACAAACTTTCTTACTTTTTCTGGATCTTTTTCTATTAATTCTTTAGTTGTAAAAATAGTATCTGCATATACTTTTTTACTCCATAATCTCTAAACTTTAATACATTAACTTCTTCTCCCTCTAATTCTAACAATGTTGCATCATTCATTTCATAAGCCATTTTAGCATCTACTTTATCAGTTAGTATTTGACTTATACCTGTAATTGCTGGTACTTCGTTTATACTTTTTTTCATCTATATTATTTTTTCTTTAAAAATAGTCTATATAAATTTTCATCATTTTCATAAACTATTCCTACAGTTTTTCCTATCAAATCTTCTGGTTTAGTAATGTTTAAATATTTCTTAGATGTAAGGGCTTCTGGAGTTTCTCTATAAATTACAGCTATTGCCACAATAGGAACACCATTATCTATTGCTGTTATAACTTGTTCTGCACCTGCTATTCCGAACTCATTTGCACCACTTTTGTAACAGATTGTATCGGAGATATATTAGGCCCTGCTGGCTCTATTTCCACATTTAATCCAGCCTCTTTATAATATTCTTCTGCATTTGCTGTATAAAAACCTGCAAATTGAGCTTGGCAAATCCATTTAAGTCTTAAAGAAGTTTTACTTGAATCATTATTATCTGTTACTACAATAAAAATAAATATTAAAACTAATAATATAATTAAAAATATACTTATACATGAAATTAACATTTTTTTTTTTTTCATTATTAAAATCACCCTTTCTTAACAAATAAATTTTATTATATATTTCTTAATAAGGCAGTTATTGAATTGTACAAATCTATATCAAGTTTTACTAAACTTTCCTCATCTAAGTCATTATATGGTATCCATTTTCCATCTACATTTTCTTCCATTAATGCTGCTAAAAAAATAGCCTGTTGATTTTTCTAGTTTATTAATTCTATTTACTAATCTTACTTCTAATTTTGACTCTGCACCAATTACTTTAGTTAAATATCTTCCATTATCATTTACTTTTATAGCTACTGCATGACCATATACAAACTTCATTGGTATTGTTCCACCGTATTTTTCTGCTAAAGCTTTATAATACTGTGCTGCAAGTTCATCTGTAAATTTACCATATTTTTCTTTTACAGGAGCTTTTATATGTAATCTTGGATTATCATTTTCATCTATTCCTTCAAATTGTATTGTATCATCTTGTGTTAAAATAACAGTCCCTTCTGGCATAAATTTAGAATAATGTATAGCCTTTTCTATTGCAATTTCTACTGGAGTAGAAGCTTTTTTCTTCTGGCTCGGGAAGTTCTTTATCTGTTACTTCCTTTAATGATACTAATTCATAATCTAATCCTTCTAATAATTTTTTTTAATCTATTAACCTTATTATTATTGGTTGTTGCTACTACAATTTTTTTCATAATTACCTTTCTCCCCTTTCCTCTTTTTTTCTTCATATATTGCTTTCATAGTTTCATATTCTTATTCTTTTTTCATCTAAAATATGATTTCTTTTTGCTGCTTCTAATAAATTTGTATAATGTGTTAAATTAATAACTTTAATATTATTTTTTGTTAAATCATTTACTATTTTATCTCTTAATGTTGCAATACATGCAACTCCCACTGTTTCTATTCCGTTTTGTTTTAATACTTCCTGTGCTTTCTTTACAGTATCTCCTGTATATAATACATCATCAACTATTATTGCTTTTTTTTAGATGCATATTTTAAATTTCCTTCTATAAGTCCTTTTAATCCATATGCCTTTTCACTACTTCTTACATATAACATTGGAAGCTCAAGTTTTTGTGCTATTGAATGTGCCCATGGTATACCAGCGGTTGCCATTCCAGCTATTGTTACATCATCTTTAAATTCTTGTTTTACCCTCCCTATTAAACCTCTTTCTAAAAAGTTCTCTTGTTTTTACATCACTTATTGCTAATCTACAAGATAAATATGCTGGTATTATATCTCCATTTGGTGCTTTAATTAACTTATCATTTGTTTTATTTGCATTTACATAGCAACCTGACCTTACTAATAATTCTGCTATATCATCATCTATTTGTATATTTTTCTTTTTTTCTTTTATAGCAATATTTTCTACATCTTCAACTGCTCTTTCTAAACTTATATTGTCTACTATATGCATTTTTTGTTTTACTTCTGGACCTCTACTCATAATCCTTTCCCATTCATTTGAACATAATGCTTGGTGCTCTTCTATCTGCTCTATATTAGAACTTCTTACTCTAGTTGCATCATTCATTCTTCTTATTGCAATTACGTTTGATGGAGCTACTAATTGTATTAAATTTTCATTTAAGTCTATATACCAATCCGGTGTCAACCTTTTTGTTAAATATTGTACATCCTCTCCATGTCTCATCGCAGTTACCAAATGATTTATAAATATCACTTTTTTATCTTCTTTTTGCTATCTTTTCTAGTATTCTCCTATATTCTTCATTTTCAATTTTAACCATTTGTGTCTGAGGAATACTCTCTAATATTTTGTATTGTTCTTCTGTAACTTTTTCTCTAACATCATATGTTTTTGAAATTCCAAGAATATACATAAGCATTCTAGATACACTTGATACTGTAATCTCTGGATTTTTTTTCCTTAGATTTTCTGCTATTGTGTCTTTACCTACACCATTAATTCCAAATAAAGTAGTAATTGCCATATCTCTTTCCTCCTTTTTTTTCTTTATTTTACTATCATATCTTATACATTTCAAATACTTATTCTTTATACCAGTTATAAAATTTTTTATATCAAAAAACAAGACATAATTTGAAATGCCTTGTTTTTCTATTTTTTAATATTTACAACTACTTCCCATTTGTTTTAATGCCGTATCTAACCTTAATATTAATTCCTCATTATTTTTGTCTTTTGTTTGCACCAATATATCTATTTCATCTTCTATTTTTCTACATAAACTTATTTTTCCATCTGGAGTTATGTATAAATCGTTATTGTTGTTACATGCTTCTTTCTTATTTGCCTTGTCACAAACAACACTGCATGTACATCTAGTTAAAGTTATAATTTGTTTTTTTTTTGTATATATATTTTTTTTCTAAATTCACTTTTTACAATGTAAAAAAACCTAATTTTTTTTAATATAGGCTCTAATGTATGTATTGGTACAAATTCTTTAGCATTTTTAGGATATAGTTCTATAAACTTTAATTCCACCTTTAATAGCCCTGCCATTTCTATTAATTCCTCTATTTCTTTTTCATCGGAATTAATTCCTTTTATTATAGTTGTATTTATTGCAATATTTAAAGTTGGATATTGAGCCCTAAACATTTTTATATTATTTATAACTTTTTCAAAAGAATCCTTTTTTTCCACATAATTCTTCAAATTTTTTCTTTATTTAAAGAGTGTACAGAAATATTAAGCTTATTTAATAAGTTTCCAATTTCTATGTTTTTATCTAATAAATATCCATTAGTTGTCATTGTAATTTTAGCATTTTTTTGTTTTAATTTTATTAACAAATCTTGTATATCATCTCTTAATAGAGGGTCTCCACCTGTTAAGTTTACTTTATTTATTCCATATTCTTTATTTGCTATTTCATATATATATGCAAAATCTTCATTTGTAAGTAAATTTTCTTTTTTTTTTTGAATGTATACCTTCTTTATGGCACATAGAACAATTATATGTACATTCCTGTGTTAAGATTAACCTTAAACTTTTTTCCTTTTTGTATATGAAGCACTTTTTATTTCTGAATTTAACATTTCAATAACTTTCTTTGGAGCATTAGCCAAAAAGTTATCAACATATGCTATACAAATATCTGTCTTTGGTAGTTCTACATCTACTGGTATTTCATATAGTCTTCCTGAATCAATATATTTTTGTACAGATTCTTTTGTAAAATATCCTATTCCTAAACCTTTTTTTACAAGTTCTAGCATTACTTCTGTTGTAGGTACATTCTATAATTGCCTCTAAATTATCTATTCTATCTTTTAGTTTACTTTCTAAAGCTTTTCTTGTAGATGTTATTTTAGGTGGTAATAATAATGGATATTTTTGGATATCTTCTATGTTTATAATTCCTTCATTTACTATATTTTTGTACTTTTCATTGCCAACAAAACAATTGCTTACTTCTATTAATTTATATAAAACAATATCTTTTCTGTTGCTGTCTATTGGATAACTATCTACTATAAAATCCAAATTTCTCTTTTCAAGCATATCTACCATTTCACTAGTTGCCCTATTAACAATAGTAAACTTAATTCCTGGATACTTCTCAATAAACTTCTGAATATATTTTGAAAGCAAGAATATTCCTATATGTGTTGGCACTCCTACCCTTATCTCTCCACTAATCATATTTTCCGAATCTTTTACTGTTTTACATCCAGCATTTATCATATTAAATGCCCCTTCAACGTAAAATAAAAGTTTCTCTCCATCAATTGTGAAAGTTCTGTACCTTTAGCAGTTCTATTGAACAATTTACACTTTAATTCCTCTTCAAGCATCTTTATACTATAGCTAATGGATGGTTGAGACACAAATAAAGAACTAGCAGCCTTTGATATGCTTCCAGTTTTTGCAACTTCTAAAAATATTCTATATAAATTTAAATCCATATTACTTCCTTTAATATTCTATTATTTTTTATATAAAAATATTTTATCATATTCATATCTTTATGTCAAGTTTCTATAAGTTGACACCTAGATGGTGTCCTCCTTCTCCTGTTGGGTTATATAATGTTACAAGTATTACCACTTGTGGATTTGTTGTTGGTCCTACTCCCATAAAAAGATGTTACATATTTATTTGTATTTACCCCATCTTCTGATGTTCCTGTTTTCCCTCCTATGTTATAACCTTCGACTTGTGCATTTCTTCCTGTACCATCTTCTACAACAGATTGCATCATACTTAATACGTTTTTTAGCTGTTTCTTTCCGATATCACTCTTTCTTCCCTTTTAATCGGTATTTCTGTTGTTTCCCCAGTTTGACTGTTTATTATTTTCTTTACAATTCTTGGCTTTATGTATGTTCCCCCATTAGCAATACTTGATACTGCAGTTATTAGCTGTAATGGTGTTATTTCAAATCTTTGACCAAACGCTATTGTTGCAAGTTCTACTGGACCAACTTTTTCTTCTTTTAAGAAAATACTTCCAGCCTCTCCGGGTAAATCTATTCCTGTTCTTTTTAATAGTCCAAACTTTTTTTTCAAATACGTATAATATTTTGAAACTCCAATTTTTTGTCCTAACCCTATAAATACTGGATTACACGAATTCATTAGAGCTTGCCTTAATGATTCCGAGCCATGCGGTCTATAATATCTCCAACATTTAATTCTAACTCCTGCTATTTCTATTCCCCCTGTACAGCAAAATTCGCCCTCTTTATCTACGCTTGTTAATCCTTCTTCCAATGCTGCTGAAGTTGTTATAAGTTTAAATGTAGATCCTGGTTCATATGTATCTGATACTGCTTTATTTCTCCACATTTGTTGCAATGCCTTTGTTTTTTCCCCTGTGCTAACATTTCCCAACTTGCCTTTAGTTCTTCTGTATTAGCCTGATAAGGTTGATTTAAATTATAGTTTGGATAACCTGCCATTGCTAGAATATCCCCTGTTTGTGGATTCATTATTATTATATTTCCGCCATCTGTACATTTGTTGTCTATACATGCTTCTGCTAAATATTTCTCTGCTATTCCTTGCACAGTTGCATCTATGCTTAATATTAAATCATTTCCATCTATTGCTTTAACATAGTTTTCACCTTCTTTTTTGCAATTTCGCCTCCCCTTGCATCTATTATTTTATTAATCTTGCCTTTTTTCTCCTTTTAATTCCTTTTCATAAATTGCTTCTATCCCATCCAATCCTTGATTATCAGAGCCGCAAAACCCTATTACTTGTGAAGCCAAATTGTTGTTATTAGGATAATATCTTTTGGTATCTTCATCTATATTTACTCCTTTTGTTATATTATTGTCGCTTAACCACTTTCTAAGTTCATCAGCTTTTTTCTTTGTCTATCTTTTTTTTTACAATAGTTTCTATCGAACTTCTTCTGCTTACTCTTTTTAATATGGTTTCATAATTTAAGTTAAAAATTTCAGTTAATGCCTTTGCAACTTTTTCCTTGTCCTCTTTTGCAATGTTTGTTGGATTTACGGTTACAGTTTCTACTGTACTAGATATAGCCAAAATATTTTTACCAGTTGCATCATATATTGTTCCTCTTTTAGGATTAACACTTCTATCTAATGTTTGTTGTACATATGCCATAGATTGCAATTCCGAGCCCATAACAAACTGTATCCAACCTATTCTACATATTAAAGCAATGAAAGTTATTGTAGAAACAAGTATTGCATTTCTCATTCGCTTTTTTCTCCCCAAATCACTCACTTTTTCTTCTGCTTTTATTTTTAGTTTCTTTTTACTTCAGCTTTATATTTTCTCCTTTGCTCTTTTTTTTTTACTAACTTCTCAAGTTCTCTTATATTCACTTTTTGATTTTTTCAAGCTTTTATTTGTTTTTTTTTTTTTTTTTCGCCTGTTCTTCATTATTAATCACATTTCCTCTCTAACTTATGATTATAATAATATTATTCAATTTATTCTAAATAGGACTTAAACGCAAAAAAAAAAAAATTACTATATACTCAAAATATAGTAATTTTCTAAAATATTTTTTTCTGTTAAAAGCTCTACCACTTTTTTTTCAAACCAATTTTTTTCTTCTTCTATTATTACTTGTTCGCTGGCAGGTTCCACATAATCTTTTTTTAGGTAGATTAACATATCTTTTTTTTGTGTTGAATCTAATTTTTTTTTCATTCCCAATTTTCTTTTGCTGCTTTTTCAATGTTACTTAAATTTAGGCTGTTTTGTATATTAACTTCTAACTGTTGGTTTTCTTTTTTCTATTACAGCCAAATCGCTTTTCAGTTGCTCCTTTTTTGCTAAATCTTTCTGTTATAAGTGAGTTCCTATAACTTATTGCCAATAGTATTACAAAACCTAGCACAACATATGTTACAATTTTAGTTTGTGGTTTTAAATGCTTTTTTTTTTTTGTTCTTTTTTATTTACTTTGTTTTTATTTATCGTTGTAGATTTCTTTTTAACGTCTTCTTTTTTATTTGGTTTTATATTCTGGTTTTAGTTTTCTCGGGCTTGTCTCGTATTGATATCCACCATATCTACTATTTGGCATATTCTCACCTACCTTTTGAAAATTATATTTTCTTTTCAAATATTCATAATTTTGCACTTTTAGCTCTTGAGTTTTCTCTTTGCTCTTCCTCTGTTGGAAGTATCGGCTTCTTTGTTATTATTTGGCCAAACGATTTTGCTCCGCATACACAGTATGGTAAATCCTTTGGACATTTGCAAATTCCCTCTGCCTCTGTAAATGCATTTTTTACTGCTCTATCTTCTAAAGAGTGAAATGTTATAACAGCTAGTCTTCCACCTTCATTCAAAGTATCAATGCAATCTAAAATACATTTATATAATGGCTTTATCTCATTATTAACTTCTATTCTTATTGCTTGAAATGTTCTTTTAGCAGGATGTCCTTCTTTTTTTTGCTTTGATAGTGGTATAGATTTTATTATAATATTTACTAACTCTTCTGTTGTTTCTATTTCCTTGTTTTTTCTTTGAGCACATATATTTTTTTGCTATATTTCTAGAAAACTTTTCCTCTCCATATTCGTATATGATTCTTGCCAACTCTTCTTCTGGATACGTATTTACAACAATTTTAGCATTTAACTGCTGACTTTTATCCATTCTCATATCTAATTCGTTACTGCCTAAATAACTGAAACCTCTTTCTTTTTTTTCATCTAATTGATATGAAGAAAGTCCTAGGTCTAACAATATGCCATCTACTTTTTGTATTTGTAAATCTTTTAATACTTCTTTAATCTCATCATGATTTGCATGTATATATTTAACATTTGAGTACTCTTTTAGCTTTTCTTTTGTAGATTCTAATGCATCCATATCTCTGTCAATTCCTATCAGTATACCATTTTCAGATAAATTTTCTAATATTTTTTTGTATGCCCTCCACCACCAAGAGTACCATCTACATATATTCCATCTGGCTTTATCTTTAATCCTTCTATACATTCTTTAAGTAATACAGGATTATGCTTAAATTCCATGACAAATAAACCTCTGCTTTCATTTTATACGCGAATAGTTGGTATTTTATGCAAAATACCAACTGTCCACATCTTTTATAGTTTTTTTTTAGTATTTTATTTTTTTTTCTTTGGTGTTGTATATATTTTACAAATGCTTTTCATTTGTATATTATTATTTTCATCCTATGTACAAATTATATATTTATCTTTTGTACTTTTTTTTGCTTTTGTATATTATTACTTCCTTCTTTTTGTTATTTTTTTCTTTTGTAATTTAACATTTTTTTCTTTTGTGTACTAATTTTTATCTTTTGTAAAATCCTCTTTTTGTTTTTTTTCATTTGTGCAAATTTGCTTTGCTTTATCCTTTGTAAAATTTTTTTTCTTTAGTTAAATTTATCTTTTGTACTTTTTTAATTTTTTTCTTTTGTATTTCAATAATTTGTCTTTTTGTTTGATTTATATAAACTTTTTGCAATTTATATACCTAACATTGTCATATTCTCTGCTATTTCATCAGCAGAAATATTCTCATCACTGTTATAAGATTTCCATTTTTCTCTGTTCCAAATTTCAATTCTAGTGCCTACACCAATTATTATTGCATCTTTTTCTAATGTAGCATATTCTCTTAAATTACTTGTTATTAGAAATCTACCTTGTTTGTCAATTTCGCATTCTGTTGCACCAGATAAGAAAAAAATCTTACGAAATCTCTTGCATTTTTGTTTGTAAGTGGAAGTGTTTTTAATTTTTCTTCAAAGTTTTTTTGTCCATTCATTTTGAGAGAAACCAAACAAGCACCCATCTAAACCTTTTGTTACTATGAACTTATCTCCCATGTCTTCTCTAATTTTAGCTGGTAATATTAATCTGCCTTTAACATCTAGAGAATGTTCATACTCACCAATAAGCACTTTGTTTCACCTCCATAACATTTTAAACCACTTTTTACCACTTCTCTCCACTTCAATTAGAATTTTAATATATCTTTTTTAAAAATGCAAGTATTTTTTAAATTTTTTTTATTTTTTTTTGTTGCTATTTAATATATTATACATTTAAAACACTGAAACACAAAGCTTTATTCAGTTAATGCAAATTTTTGACAATTCATATTTATTATTTTATAATTTAAGAAAAAGTTTAGGAGTTGATTAGTCAATGAAGTTAGTAATACAAAGAGTCACTGAGGCCAGTGTTAGTGTAGACTCTAAAATAGTGGGAGAAATACATAATGGATTTTTGGTACTATTGGGTATAAAAGATTTCTGATACTGAGCAAGATGTAGATTATCTTGTAAAAAAATTAATTAATTTAAGAATATTTAATGACGAAAATGACAAGATGAACTTGTCTCTTCAAGCAGTATCTGGTGAATTACTAATAATTTCACAATTTACATTATATGCTGATTGCAAGAAAAGTGGAAATAGACCTTCTTTTTTCTGATGCTGCAAAACCAGACATTGCAGTTGCTTTATATGAATATTTTGTAAATGAATGTAAGAAACAAGTTCCTATTGTTCAAACTGGTATCTTCGGAGCTGATATGAAAGTTACTCTTTTAAATGACGGGCCTGTTACAATAATTATGGATTCAGAATAGTTAAAAACTACCGACATTTTAGTCGGCAGTTTTTTTCCTTAATCACCTATTACATTAATTGAAATATTTTTTTCCTTTTTCTGTTACTTTTATATTATATACTTTTTTACCTGTTTTATATTTTATGCTATATTCTTCCCAGTCATTTGGTATACATGGATTCTATTTTTAATTCTCCATTTTCAATCTTTAATCCTAGTATATATTTTAATCCCGCTTCATACATCCAGCTACTTGATCCTGTATACCAAGTCCAGCCTCCTCTTCCTGCTAAATTCTCCTGTCCATACACATCTGCTGCTACAACATATGGTTCTACTTTATATTTATTAGCCATTTCCTTAGTTCTTGCATGTTCTATTGGATTTATCATTCTAAACAATTCTCCTGCTTTATCTCCAAATCCTAATAAAGCCTCTGCAATTATTACCCATACAGCTGCATGTGTGTATTGTCCTCCATTTTCTCTTGTTCCCGGCAAATATGCTTTGATATATCCTGGTTCTAAATTGCTTTGATTAAATGGTGGGTCTAATAGTTTAATAATTGCACTTTGCCTATCTATTAAATGATTTTCTAAACTTTCCATTGATATATATTTTTTGTCATTATCTCCAACTCCTGATATCACTGCCCAGCTTTGTGTTATGCTGTCTATCTTGCATTCTTCATTTTGCAAACTACCGCAATATTTCACCCTCATCTGTAAATGCTCTTCTATACCATCTTCCATCCCAACCTGTTGTGTTTAATGCTTTTTTCAATTTATTTAATATTTCCTCATATTTTTTTTGCTAATTCATCTTCCCCTTTATACTTGCATAATGGAATAAATTTTTTTTAATATATCACTCAAGAAAAAACCTAACCATATACTTTCTCCTTTACCTTTGTTTCCAACTGTACTAAACCCATCATTCCAGTCGCCTGAACCTATTGTAGGCAAGTCATTTTCTCCTAAGTTTATCTTTTTTTCTATTGCTTTTTTACAATGTTCATATATTGTACCACTTTCTTTTGATGGCAAATATTTGTCATATTTTTTCATCTGTGCCTTCTTCCAAATCTGCACCTTCTATATAATTTGTTTTAATATCTAATATTGTATAATCACCTGTAAAATTTATATATTCTTCGGTAATATAAGCAAGCCAAATCAGCAAATCATCTGAAAATCTTGTTCTTATGCCTCTTCCGGGTTTCATCATGCCACCAATGTTCTACATCTCCTTCTATAAATTGATGTGAACTATGCTTTATTATTTGATTTTTCATTATTTCTGGATTTATATATTTTAATGCTATTGTGTCTTGTAGTTGGTCTCTAAATCCAAAAGCACCACCTGATTGATAATAACCACTTCGCGCCAATAATCTTGCTGATATTGTTTGATATATAAGCCATCCATTTAACAATATATTCATAGACTCTACCGGTGTTTTTACGTGAACCTTGCCTGTTATATCTTCCCAATACTCTTTTTACTTTTTTATATTCTTCTTTTTACATTACTTATTTTTCCGTATTTATAAGCATTATCTTGACAATTAATTATACTTTCTTCTGCTCCTAAAACAATTGATATTTCTTTACTTTCTAATGCCTGTAATTCTACTTGGAATTCTATTGCAAGTATTCCATTTCGCCATAAAAAATTTCTGTCTGTCTAAATCTAATTTATGAATTCCATCTGGATTTGCTATTGTTCCATTTCCTATAAAAAAGTCTTTATTACCTGTATAAGAATTTATTTTTTTTCACTACTTGAAACATATAATACATTTTTTAAAATCCTCATTTGAAATATTCTCCAAGCATAGTAAATTTGACCCCTCTTTATATTCTAAATTTAGATAAGTGTTGGAAATAGTCTCATCTTCTCCTAATACAGGTTTTATATAATATACTAATTTTATTTTTCTTTTCCTTGGTTCAATATTTTCTAATCGTATCAGGTGCACTTTTGCACTATCTTTACATGGTACAAATATGCTTGCATTTTGTATAAGTCCATTACTCTTATGCATATAATTTGCATATCCAAAACCATAAGTTATATAGTAATCATTACTATCTGGAATAGGATTTTGCCCTAATGACCACACTTTTTTGTTTTCCATATCTTCCAAATATATTATCTCTGACGGTATATCATTTGTTGGGTTGTTTGCCCATGCTGTTAATCTATTTAATCTACTGTTTTTATACCATGTATATCCACCCATATTTTCTGTAACTACAGTTCCAAACTTCTCATTTGCTAATACATGACTCCATACAGTTGGTAGTTTATTGTCTTTATTTATTCTAATATTATATTCCTTGCCATCTAGCGAAAATCCTCCATATTCATTACAGTATTTTAATTGTTCATCTTCTAGTTTTTTTTCTTATTTGTTCTGGTTCTTCTGCAATTTGTGGTATTTTTTCATCTCCTATTTGTTTTATTGTTTCTATATACTCTTCTTCTAAATCTGTAAGCTGTCTTTCTATTTTACCTAAGCTCACATCTAAAACCAAATTTGCTCTAAATTCCAAAACTTGTATTTCTTCTTTCGATAAATTATTTAATACAAAAATTCCACTTCTTATATTTTGTAGATATCCCATATTCTTATTTAATATAATATTAATTATTCCTTCTCTTGTGTAATTTTCATAGCTATGCTGTTCTTCATCTACAATAACTAAATCTATATTTATATTTTTTAACTCTTAAATATTCATAAACATTTATTACTTGCTTCAATATTTCTATATCACTAATATCTTTAACTTTTACAAGTAAAATTGGCAGGTCTCCAGAAATACCATATTTCCAGAGTTCACTTACATATGCACTAATCACTTTTTTTATTTTTATTTATAATTCTTTTTAAAGGATTTGGAAATATTAAATAACCAAGGATTTTTTGACATAAATCTATTTCTTTTCCTTTTATGTTTAAATATCTTGATTCTGCTTCAACTTTTACTTTTGCTAATTCAATATTTCTTTTTTTATAGTTTCCGAATTTGTAAATTTATTTATTAACTCTATTACCTTTTCTTTGCTTTCAGATACACACATAATCAAATTAAATGCTACTTTTTCATTTGCCTTTATTTTAACTGTATTTTTTATTGCAACTATAGGCTCTGTAGTTAGTCCTATATTTCTGCCCAGCGGTATAGAACTTTCTACTGTTTTTGAAGTCCTATTGCTTCTCTTCCATAAAATTTTTTCCTTATCCACCTCAAATTCTGTTTCACCTATTATTTCATTTTCCGCATACAAGTTTACAGCTAAAAACATATCCGATTTACTCTTGTCTCTTGATTTTCTTCTTATCAATATTGTATCTTCTATAATTTCATATTCTAAAAATAATTTATTAAATGCTCTATGTGCATAGTCTTGTTCTTTTTCTGATATCAATGGCTCTAAAAATGATGTTATTTCTATTGTTTCATCTTCTATTCCATGATTTACTAGTTCAATTCTTCGTATTTCTACCGGTTCCGTTGGCGCCACAGATATTTTTGTTATTGTTTCTATATTTCCATCTTGTCTTGTAATTTTATTCATGTCAGGTGTAAAGCACATTACATATTTATCTGCTTTTGATAGATAGTTCATATAGTTTGATGTCCATATTCTTTTTTGTTTTAATAATTTTTTAAAGAAAAAAAGAATATTCCTTGTTCTTCATCATCAGTGTACTTATATCTATTTATTAAAATATTGTTATATTTACTATATCCATTTCCCTTTTGATCCATTATTATGGTATATTTATCATTTCCTATTACATTTACATTATTTAATTTTGTATTTATCTTTGTTATTTCTCTTTGTGTTGCATTTTCGTAGTCTATATATTTTATCTTTTCAACTTTTTTCTTTTTCCTCTTTAGTTATTATTATATTTTCTGGCATTCTCTCTTGTAGTAATATATCTACAGCTTCTATTTCTGGATTTTGTACAAATCTTTTTTTTGAACTATATTATTGTTCATTAGGTTGTTAATTGATAATAATATTAATCCTTGGTGGTGTGCCATATATGTTTTTACTATTGCTTTTGTTTCGTTTTTTTCTTAATCTTGTTGGTGTATAATCTATTGATTCGTAAAACCCATATTTATTATACATTCCCAGTTTTTCTAACTGTTTTAAATTTTTAATACTTCTATTGGTTCATCTATAATGGCCATCATACTTGCATATGGAGCCACTACTATCTCGTCAGCCAATCCTCTTTTTCAAGCCCAACCATGGTATTCCAAACGCTTTGTATTGATAATTATTGTTCAAATCTTTTAGGTTAAAAGCAGATTCTGATATTCCCCAAAGGAATTTTTAGTTTTTTATTATATTCTTTTTTTTGACTCATTATTAAAAATTTACAAGATTCATCTAGCAGGCTTCCTGGGTATTTTGGAATATTTATATTTGGCATTAAATATTCAAATGCTGTACCGGACCAAGATATTAGCCCTTTGTATTTATTTAACACTGTTAAAGTTCTACTTAAATTATACCAATGTTTTTGTTCAATGTCTTTTTTTGCTATTGCTACTAAACTTGTTTGCCTTGCTTCTGATGCTAATAAATCATAATATGAATCTGTAAGCATATTTTCTTCTACATTATATCCAACAGAAAATAACTGCATTTTTTTTCGTTATACAATTTTGTAAAATCTGTATGTTCTATCAATTCATCTATTCTAGTATCTTCTTGTCCGTTCTGAATTAAAAATTGTTTTACCACATACAAATATCCAACAAAGTTCCCACTATCTACAGATGAAATATATCTTGGTCTTAATGGCTCTAAAGTCTCAATATTATACCAGTTATACAAATGTCCATTCCACTTTTGTAAATTATATATTGTATCTATCATTTTATTTAAAAGCTCTAAAGTATTTTTTTTTGTGTTTCATATCCTAAGTCATAGCTTGATATTACAGCAAGTAATGCTAACCCAATGTTCGTAGAAGATGTCCTTTTTATTGCTTTTGGTTTTCTATCTTCTTGATAGTTATCTGGAGGAAGATAATTGTTTTCTTTTACTAAATAATCCTTAAAAAATTGCCACGTTCTTTTTCCCCCACTTCTAACACATATTGCTTGTCTTTATCCACTAAAAGTTCTTTTTTTGTTATTAACTACTATTTCTTTACTTATATAACACATAATTGCTGGTGCTATTAACCATAGTAATGATATTACAAATATTAAAACACTAAATGGATTTTTTGCATTAATAAATATATACAAAATACCCAATATTCCCAATATTATATTTGGTGCCATATTTATATAGTATGACTTTATATCTTTTTTTTGCCATTTTTTCTGCTTCTTCTGCTGTTACCCATTCTAACATATGTTTTTTGCTAACTTTTAGTCTATACAAAGTTTTACATATTGCATTTGCTGACATATATGCTTTATCTGGTAATGTTGCTAGTGTAAATAGCCCTCTTAATAAACTTGCATTTATTCCAGATAAAGTTTTATTAAATGTTTTTTTTTTGCCTTTTTTCTCCTTCTCTTTTAAATACAATTTTATTTATTACGTCTATTACTGTTGGAGTAAGTACTGCAATTAACACTGTTGTAATAATTGGCCATATTTTTTATTTTATAAAAAATAATCTAATATGCACATATATATTATTGTTAATACACTTGATACTTCTAATAAACTTCTTACTAGATTATCAAATATTTTATACTTTGATAATATGTTTAATGGATTATTTTTTATTTCTCCTCTTTTATTTTTTATTTTATCTTTCAACCATATAATAATTTGCCAATCTCCTCTAATCCATCTATGGAGTCTTGACTTTGAGCTATTGTATCCAACCGGATACCCATCCATTAGCATAATATCTGTTGCCAATCCACATCGTAAATAGCTTCCCTCTAGCAAATCATGACTTAATATTGTATTTTCTGGTATTTCATTATTTAATATTTTTGAAAATATTTTTAAATCATATATCCCTTTTCCTGTAAATATTCCTTCTTCAAAATTATCTTGATAAATATCTGATATAGCATTAGCATATACATCTACACCACCTGCTCCTGCATATATTTTCGTATATAAACTTTTTATACTTGACATTAAATCTATTCCAATTCTTGGTTGTATAAGTGCATGTCCTGCTATAACCAAATCTTCGCTTTTATTTAATTCAGGTTTGTTTAAAATATGTGCCATTGCTCCTATTAATTCTTTTGCTGAATTTAAGACTAAGTCAGTGTCTGCATCAAGTGTTATAATGTATTTTATTGGTGGCATACTGGCTAAATTTGTTATGGTATTTGTTTTAAATGGATTACTAATATTTCCTAAAATATACTCATTAAATTGATTTAGTAATCCTCTTTTTTTTCTTTTCCCATCCTAAATATGCCTCTTCTCCTTCGTTCCACATTCTTTTTCTATATATAAAGTTAAATTTTGTAAACTTTTTCGTCTGGATACTTTTTATTAAGAATGTCTACCATTTTTTTACCTGTATTTATTACTTCTTCGTCAAACCCTTCTTCTTCATTACTGCTTGTGCTACAATCTCCTAATAATGCAAAATAGATGTTATCACTTTTATTGGCAATATAATATACTTCTAGTTTATGCATTAATTCTTCTACTCTTCTTTTCCATTTTTAATAATTGTTGGAATAACTACAAAAGTTGCATTTTGTTCTGGGATTCCATTTCTAAAATCCAATTTTGGTATTATTTTAGTATTTTTCGTTTTTCCCAATATATATTGTGCTATTTGAGTAAATATTGTTTCAATTGGTATTAATAATAGTATTGATAAAATAAGACTAAGTACTATATTGTTAATTTGAGTATTTATATATAATCCATATACGCCTGCTAACACTATAGTAACCACAGCTAATGCAGTTATATATTTTTGAGCTTTATGCATATTGTTTTTTGCTTTGGTACTTTTTTTTTTTGTAATATTTCTAATAACTTTGGTTCTCCATCAGCTATTAAATAATAGCCAACATGTGCTTTCTTATCATTGAATCCATATTAGATTTTTCATATTCTATACTACTTAGTTCTAAACATTTTCTAGCAATATATATTTCTGATATTTTTGTTTTTTTGATATTTCCTTTAATTTATTTCTATAATTATATTCTCGTTTTATAATCCATTTTACTATAAACATTTACGGGATCTTTTTTTTAGTATCTCTTCTACTCCATTTATTTTTTCAAATATCTCTATCATATTTATCCTGTTTATATTTTTAATACTTATTATACAGTTTCCAACACTTACTTTTCTAACAGCTATGTCAAAATGTTCTTTTTTTTATTACTTCAGAGATTTCTGTTCCCATTTTGTTTACTTGTTCTTCTAATATGTTTAAAAACGGATAAGCTTTTTTTCCATATTGCTTTAACCTATATGACATGTACTCTATAAATGGATACTTCATTTCTCCTTGTTCTATTACTTTTTGTTTTATATTCTCCTATATTTTTAAATTGTAATTCATCCTTGCTTTTTTTATTTTCTACTAATCTTTCTATTATGTTCTCTACTTTATATTTTTTGCAATTGTGCGGAATATATTTTCTCACATGCTTCTCTTATATTTTTTCTATTAATGCCATTCGTAAAAAGTGTTTATATTCCATATCTCGTCCATGCTTAATGTTTTTTTATCCTCATATGCTTTTAATAGCACTTCCAAATTTTTACCATTTATTTTTCCATCTGTATATGCAACTATTTCTGAGGCAAGTACATAAATTCTTGCAAATCCAGCATATGGCCCGTTTGCAATTCCTAAAAAATTAGTATATTTTTTTCAATGTAAGTTCTTTTGTTACAGTTTTTACAGTTTCATCTATTATATAAAAATTATCCAAAATCCATTCCCCTGCTGGATGAATTGGCAATTTTAGTTTTATGTGCTCATTCAGAAGATTGTATACCTCTGTTATAAATTCAAAATTTTCTTTTTAATCTCGGAATTGGATATGTGTATTTATTAGATTTATCTTGCAATACATGTCCAGATGCTATTTTTCTTAGGTAATCTTCCAATTGTTGTGTATCTAATAATGCTCCTTTTATATTTAATATTTTATAATTCATAAAAAATTTCCACCCCTTAAAGAATACGTGTGTTTTTAATATTCTTTACAAAAGTGGAAAAAAAATATTTCTTTTTATTGTACAAAATAATCCATTATTCCATTATATATTCCCCATGCCAATTTATTTTGATATTCATCTGTTAGTAATAATTGCTCTTCTTTTTTTTAGATAAAAATCCACATTCTACTATTGATATTGGTATTTCTACATGCTTTATTATATAAACATTATCTATCTTCATTGCTACTCTTTTATTTTCTCTATCTATTGCTTCATTTAGGTTTTGTTGTAAACATTTTGCAAGTTTTGTGCTTTTTTCATCATTTTGCCTATAAAAAAGCATTGCCATCCCCAATATTGTTCTTGTGGTATTTTATTTAAATGTATTGAAACAAATATATCTGCTTGTGATTCATTTCCTATTTTGACTCTATTATGAATATCAGAAATTTTCTTTTCTCTTAACGTATTTTTATCTAAATCATATATTGCGTTCTCGTCACTTCTTGTAAGTATTACTGTTGGGCACCACTTTGCTCCAATAAGTTTTGAACTTTTAAAGCTATTTTCAAATTAGTTTCTGCCTCTGTTGTCCCTGTACTACTTTGAGCTCCTTCATCGTCAAGTCGCTTTTCAATAACCCTAAATTTTTTTAAAAAATAAAAACTACATATGAAACGCACCATTGTATAGCTATTCCTCCTTTTGAACGAACGAGTAGTTTTTTATCATTTATTATTATCCCCTGTATCAATTGATCTCTTGTTCTTTTTTTATTCACTACTATATTGTAAATTCTGCCTGGTATATATATTTTTTTTTTTTTATATCATATTGACTTAGTAATGTTGTAACTCTATAATTTGATTTTATTGTTTCCAAAATTTCTTCTGCTGTAGCATTTGTACTTACTGGAATCAATGCTCTTAGTTTTCCATTAACTTGAATTGGAATATTTTTAGTTCCTCCATTAAGTTCCTTTTCATTAACTCTAGGCCATTCTTCTTTATGTACAGACTGTTCTTTTTTCCTAATTTTTTTGCCATTGTTCTTCTGCAAAATGAGGTGCAAGCGGGGCTAGTAATCTAATATAATCTTCTACAGTTGATTCTAACACTTCTTCATTTATATTATCATTATCATTAGTATATTTATTTATACTATTTAATAATTCCATACTTCTAGCTATAGATGTATTAAATTTAAAGTTTTCTATGTCGGTTGACATAGATTTAATTGTTTGACTTTTTGCTCTAAGCAGTTCTCGCTCCTTTTCCGTCATTTCATATTGCTGAGGTATTTTGGAACTTTGTAATATACTAGCTTGTCTAGTAACTATTTTTTCAATTTTTTCAAAATACTTCGACATACTTTCTACACCCTTGTCACTCCAAGGCCCACCCTTAGAAAAATCAAAGCTAAACATTAAATACATCCTAAATACATCTGCACCATATTTGTCAATATATTCATCAGGTGAAACTGTATTTCCTTTACTTTTTACTCATTTTATTTCCATCTGGTCCTTCAAAATTAATCCTTGATGTACTAACTTTTTAAATGGTTCATCAAAATTTAAATATCCCATATCTCTTAGTGCTTTTGTCATAAATCTAGAATAAATCAAATGCATAGCAGCATGTTCTTTTTCTCCAACATAAACATCTACAGGACACATTTTGTTAATTTTTTTTTTTATCAAATGCTTGAGTATTATCATGAGGATTAGGATATCTTAATTGATACCATGAAGAGCAAACAAAAGTATCTAATGTTTCTGCTTCTCTTTCAGCAGGCTCTCCGCAATTAGGACAATTACAACTTAAAAATTCTTTAGATTTTTTTTAAAGGTGATACACCATCAGGTCTAAACTCAACATTGTCTGGCAATAGAACAGGTAAATCTTTTTCAGGAACCGCAACTGGTCCACACTTCTTGCAATTTATTATCGGTATAGGAGCTCCCCAATATCGTTGCCTTGAAACTGACCAATCTTTTAATTTATAATTTGTTATTTTTTGCCTCGTTGCTCCCTTTCTAAATCTGTTGTAATAACTTTTTTTTTGCTTTTTCAGTAGTTAACCCATTATATTTTCCACTATTTATTAATGTTCCTTTTCCTGTATAAAGGTAATGTGTATTCTCTACTTTCATTTCCCAATATCACTTCTTTTATTGTAAGTTTATATTTCTTTGCAAACTCATAGTCTCTCTTATCATGAGCTGGAACAGCCATAACTGCACCTGTACCATAATCATCTAATACATAGTCAGCAATCCATACTGGTATTTTTTCTCCATTTATAGGATTAACAACATAAGCACCTGTAAAACTCCCGTTTTTTCTCTTTCTGAAGATAACCTTTCTATCTCTGTTAATCTTCCTGTTTGTTCAATGTATTTTCTCACATCTTCTCTATATTCTTCTTTAGTAATTTGTGTAACCAAATCACTTTCAGGAGCAACTACAATATATGAAACACCATTTATGGTATCAGGTCTAGTTGTAAATACACTAATGTCCAAATTTTCCATATGCATCCATAAATCTTATTTCACTTCCATTTGACTTTCCTATCCAATTACTCTGAATTTTTTTTTTGTTGTTTCTGGCTAATCCTCTAACTTATCTAAGCCCTTTAATAGTTCTTCAGCATATTCTGTGGTTTTAAAAAACCACTGTTCCATTTTCTTTCTTTCAACTGGTGTACCACATCTTTCACATTTACAATTAACAACTTGTTCATTTGCCAAAACAGTTTTACAACTGTCGCACCAATTTACTAATGAATTCTTTTTATATGCAAGTCCTTGTTTATATAATTGTGTAAAAATCCATTGTGTCCATTTATAGTATTCTGGCTTATAAGTTTCTACGGAATAATCCCAATCATAGTTTACTCCCATTTCTTCAAGTTGTCTTCTCATAGTTTCAACATTTTTTTCAGTAGATACTTTAGGCGAAATTCCTGTTTTTATTGCATAATTTTCGGCTGGTAATCCAAAAGCATCAAATCCCATTTGGGTGAAATACATTATACCCTTGCATTGATTTATACCTTGAGAATGAATCAGCTGGTGCAAAATTAAACCAATGTCCTAAATGCAAACTTGTTCTGATGGATATGGAAACATCTCCATTGTATAAAATTTTTTTTTTTTTACTTTCAGGAACATATTTATATAATCTCTCTCTCTTCCACTTTTCTTGCCATTTCTGGTCTGTTTGTTTTGAATAATTCATTTTTATTTCCCCCTAAATTTACAATTCATTTTTACTAGTAAAATTTTTTAATGTCGCAATTTTAGCTTCTTGTGTAATCTCTTCCCAACTTGACCTCAACAAGTTAATATTTATTTTCTTTTTGCCAATTGGACATCTGTATTTTTTAAATAATTTTTCATACTTAGTGTTCCATCTGGCAATAAATATATTGCTATACCATCATCACTGCTTTCTCCCCAATACCATATTGCAACTTCTTTGCTTTTTGTTTTTCAGGGCTTTTAATTTTTGTTTCAATTCATTTACATTTGATATGCTCAATTCATTATAATTTTTTGCTCCTCTGCCTGAAGGTAATAAATTAAATACAAACCATTGTTTTATATTATTTTGTTCTACAAATTTATAAATTTCTTCTAATTCATTTTCATTGTATCTATTTAATACAGTAACAATCCTAACATTATCCATATACTTTTTGCTAATCTAATATTATCCTTTACCCTATATAAATTATCAGTACCTCTTAATTTAGTATATATATCTTTATTTAATGTATCTAAACTTATTTGTAATGTTATACATGATTTGGATATCTGATTAATAATCTTTTCATTTAGTAATATTCCATTAGTTGCTATTGCAGGTTTCACTTTTTCATTTTCAAATATTTTTAAAATATCCTCAATATCATCTCTTACTAAAGGTTCTCCTCCTCCAATTATAATTCTCATACAATCCCACTTTAAAAATTTCCTTAGCAATTCTTTTTTTATTTCTTCAAAATCTAATTCCATTTTTTTTCCTATTCCTGAATCATTACAGCAAAAAAACATCTCGAATTACATTTATTGGTTATTTGCCAAGATAAACTTATTGGAGCTGATAAATCCAATTTATTTATATTTGAAAAATTTCCTAGTAAAAATGAATTTTTACTCTTATATGGATTATTTGACAATAGTTCTTCTTTATAATATTCTATATTTTCTTCTTTCTTGATTCCCCACATTCTATCATATTTTAAATCTTGTAATATCATTCCCCATTGTTCTTCTCTAGCAGCAAATCGATTATCAATTACCTTCATCATCATCTCTTCCTTTTTTTTTCTTTTTTTTTCTATTTACTTGCCTTTGTCTAATAGATATTAATGCCTGATATGCATTAGAATAACTTCCATTTCTATCTTTTTTTGATTATATACTAAAACAGGTAAATCTTCAGCAGTTTGACCTCTAATAAGAATTTTTATATTTGTTATATCAGGAGAATCACTCATAATACCAACACTTCTTTTAAATCCCTCATCTGCCTCATCAATAAAACTTTCGCTTGTTTTTCTATAAAAAATTTCCCATTGTTCTTTTTTTGTTCTTGCTCTCTTAATAATGCTGAAATTTTACTTCGTTCATTAGATACAGCTAATGCATATACTTCTATATCAAAACCTTGAGTCTTTGCTCTATCAATTACTACTTGTTTCAAATACTCATATATACGCATTGTTCCTATATGAATAAAATTTATTTTATTTTCCAAACAATATTCTAGCATTTCTTTTTCTATTCTTATTGAAAATCTATTTGTACTTTGCACAAAGTCAGTATTATCATTTTCTATTTCTTTTAATCTTGGATGGTACATTCTATACTTATCCATATCTATTAATATAAATGAAACATTCGGATAATCTTTTATTATCTTCTTAGGTAGTGCTGATTTTCCTGATGCTGGCTGTCCTGTTGCAAAAAATTAATCTTGGACTTTTTTTCTGACTTTGCTTGTCCAACGTAATCTCTTTTTTACCTTTTCAAATGCTTCTTGATATTCATCTTCTGTATAATCATAAGATTTTGTTTCCATATAAAAAACTCCTTTTTAATTTATTGACTTTTCCTCTATATTAGAGTATTATATACCCATATGGAGATGATAAATATGAATTTACAAAATAAAACTGCAATTATTACTGGTGCAGGTCGTGGTATAGGTTTGGCTACATGCCAAAGATTTGTTAATGAAGATATTGAAAATCTTATTATGATAGGATCTAATAGCCAAAATTTGTCATTAGCCAAAAATCAGTTAAATTATAACAATACATTTATATACCAATGTGATTTATCAGATAAAAGCTCTATTAATAATACTTTTGATAGAATTTTATCAAAATTTAATCATGTCGATATTCTTATAAATAATGCTGGTATAATTGATGATGCTTCTTTTGTTAAAATGACAGACATTCAAATGAAACATGTATTAGATGTAAATTTTTATGGTTCATTCTATTGTATTAAAAAAAAATATTGCCTATCATGATTATACAAAACTATGGTAAAATAGTCAATGTTTCTTCAACATCAAAATTTGGCACAATTAATAAATCTAATTATGCAGCATCTAAAGCAGCATTAGATGCATTAACAAGAACCATATCTAAAGAAGTAGCTGCACACAATATAACTATTAATTCTGTTGCTCCTACACTAATTGACACTGACATGTTAAAGACTATACCTACAGATGCTCTATCTAAACTAGTTAATAGTTCACCTATGAAAAAAGATTAGGAAAACCAGAAGAAATTGCATCTATTATATATTTCCTTTCTTCAGATGATTCATCTTACATTACAGGAGAAACCTTGATTGCTTCTGGCGGCTTATTTACCATCTGATTTTTGTAATATAAAAATCTGTTTTGGAGATTGAAGATTAAATTCATTGTAATTATAATCTCCAATTTTTTCTTTTTTATTGAGAAATTACTTTTATTTATTAATTTCTTCTAATTGTCCAGGGAAATATTGTCTCATAAAAGTATTACTCTCTATATTTACATTTAATTTTTTCATTAACATATATATTAGTTAAATAATTAATTCTTGTCGTTTTATCATATTTTCTTATTTCATATAAATCAATATTATCTTTATAATACTCACTATAAAAACTATATCTATATTCTTTTATTTCTTTTATATTTAAAAATCTCATATCAGGATTAAATATATCTATAATCAATAATCCTTTATTTCTTAACACATTATCACATGATTTTAAGAAGTTATCTATATCTTCATCATTTTTCAAATGTTGTAGAGAATTAAAACCACATATTATTATATCAAACATTCCCAATTTTTTCTTTTTCTAAATTTCTCATATCTCCCCAAATGTATTGTACGTTTCTATTCTTTGTTTTTTGCAATCTCTAGCATATCTGTTGAATAATCTAATCCTATATATTCATTTACATGTTCATATATTTCTTTTGATAATCTTCCCGTACCACAAGCTACCTCTAATGCCCTCATATTATTCTTTAAATATTTGTTATAAAATGTTATGTCTTCAGTTTGTATAGCTTTATTCATATCATCATAAAATATATGGTCACCATAGTATGTATTACATTTCATATAAATTTTCCTTTTCTATTACAAATTTAAAAAATTTCGTATATTCTCATATAATATTTTATTTTTTTTATTTCATCTTTAATATTTAGTGCATTTATTAAATTTATTTCATCAATTAATTTATAATCCCACCAACATGAAAAAGGGTAACTTGAACCAAATACTATTTTATCCGCCATTCCTTTATTATTTATCAAATCTTCTAATATTTGTGTTGCTTCCATGTTTGAATACTGAAAAGCATCATAAGCTGGAAATACATTTTGATTGTTTTCAAACCATCTTAAATGTCCACTTATACCACTTGTTTCTATTACCACATTATCCATCTGTTTTGCCATTTCTAATGCCTTTACTGAAGAGCTCTTAATAAATGTCCCATTATAAATTTCTTGTTTGGAAATGCTCTTGCAAAATTTATTGCATCTTGTGGTCCATAATTTCCTAATTTTTGCACTCTTCCAATATCTTTTTCATTTAGTGCAGCAGTATGTATATAAATGAAAAAATCATTTTTTTGAAAATTCTTTAAATTCTTTATTTTCCTCTATTCTTCCAACATCAATATTGCATAATATAGGCCAAATTACAATCCCTGCTTTGTTACATTTTTTTTAAATATCTCTCAACTTCTAAAAAGCATTCATCATAATTTATATTTAATGCAAACACTGGAATTAAATTATAATTTTTTTTTTATACAACTCATATATAGTTTTGTTTTCTTCCGTATATTTTCTATCTTTTGAACTTGGAAAAGGATATATTAATGCTTTATTATCCATTCCATAATTTTTTATTTTATTGAATTCTTCCAAATATTCTTTATGTGGTCTTTGTGGTAAATTTTCTGATAGCCAATAATCCGTTCCTACTAAATAATGAGCATCTATAAAATTCATCTTACACAACCTTTCCTTTACTATTAAATTCACTTACAGTTCCATATTTTGCTTCTCGTATATCATCTAATTTTTTATCATTTACTTTATAATAATATAAATCTAAGTTCTCTTTTTTGTATTTTTTATAATTTCTTTTATACCTGATAAATCATATATTATTTGTTCTTTATCATTTATCGAATATACTTTGAAACTTTCTATTTCATCTTTTATGTTTTGAACTATAATAATTCTTACGCCTTTTCTTAAATATTGATTCTTAATTGTTTTTAATTTTTTTTTACTCCTAAATTAGTTTCAAAATAAATTCTATCTTCTTTCTCATCTTCTTGTATTAAATTCTGAATCATAGTACTTTTTAATTTTTTTATTATAAATTATCACTATATCCTTATTTTCATATATAGACGGTAATCTCATGCCAAAACTATCCATATTGTTATATGCCAAATATGCAAAAAATCTTCTGACTATATCCTATATCGAATATATATTTGTTTTTAAATTCTTTGGAAACATTAAAACTATCTAATAATTCATCATCTAATAGACTACATTGTAAAATAGTTTGAGTTTCTCCTTTTTCATTCATAGCACTTACCATATACACTTTTTTCAGAATATCCCTTTACTCCATCATATTCTAGGACAACAACTGGTAAATTTATATTTTTACAAAATTCTTTCATTTTTTCAACAACATATTTAATAGCCTCATTTTTATTTATTTTATCTATTGCTAGATTAAATTGTAATAGAGGGGATATATAGTAGTCTCTACTCATTGGTACTTGCTTTGAATCCAAGAGCCTTATCATATAATAATAACTCAATAATGCACATTTATTTTCTTTATCCATTTTTTTCTAAATTATATGGTAATGCATCTGTAGTATACATATACTCTTCATTATTCTCATCCTTAAAAAATGCTATGGTAGAATCATATTTTTTTTGTATTCTATCTTTATATTTGTTTGAAAATTCATTAATTTTTTGAATTTCTCTAGGATAATTTATTTCTATATTGAAATCCTTTGAAAAACACTTTAAAAATGCTTCTATAGTAATATCTTGCATTTTTAATCCGTCTTCCGTCCATAATGGAAATCCCTTTGCAATCCGTCAGGATAAACTAAATTCAACATTCTTAAAAGCCTCTTTATAATCCATCTTTCATTTCCTCTATTTCTATAACTATTTTTTTATATATTGTTCTTCACTTTTAATTTCATATTTATATTGTTCTATGATTTTCTTTATCTTCTCTATTTTTTTTTTTTATTATATATTTGAAGAAATATTAAGTCTGTTTCTTTTTTCTTATATAAACATTTTATACATGTAAAATAATCTTTTTTTTTTTTCTAAGCACTCATTTATTAAATTAAATGTTGTGTTAAATGTTGCCATACTATATAACTTGTTTTTAAAAATCTTCTTTTCATAAAAATATATGTTCGAGTTCTCAGGTACAATTGGTGAAATTTCTATATAAAAAATCTCCATTTTTTTTAACTGTTCTAATATATTAGAAACATTTTTTTTTTAAATTTATACTTAAACATATTTTCATATTCTTTCAAAATTCTAATCTCCCTTAATTATTAAAATTCAACTCTAAATCTAATATTTTCGCCACATTCTATTTCAGCAATAGCACCTATTGGTATTGTTATTTTAGGATTAGTATGTCCCAAGTCCACATTATATAAAATAGGGAATTTTTCTTCTTTAAAAAATTCATTTAAAAAATAATTAATAATTATATTATTATCATCTTCAACAAATTTTCCTATAATTAATCCCTTAATATTTTTGAAAATTCCTCTCAGTCTTAAAGCTTGCATAAGTGAATCGAATTCTCCTATAGAAATATTTACATCCTCTAAAAACAAAATTTTATTATCAAATACTTCTATTGGTAAATATTCCGTTCCTAATATATAGTTAATATACTAGATAAATTTCCTCCTATTATTTCTGCTTTTGTTTTTCCTCTTTTATTTACTTTCCAAGCACAATTATTATAATCTTTCTGTTTTACAACTAGATTTATTTCTTCTTGTTTCCAATCTATGAATTCTTTAATTTCATAATTGGGGACTTTATAATCAATACATGAATTATTTAGCAATTCATTCAGACAATTCCAAGTATATTCATAAGGTTGTGGATATTCACATATTTCTGGTAAAAATGTTGGTCCATGAAAAACAATCTTTTTCGTTTTTACATATATAGCTAAAAGTAAACATGTTATATCACTATAACCACAAAATATTTTATTACTTTCGGAGATTTTTTCATAATCTAGCTTATCAAGTAATTGGTTTGAATTATAACCACCTATACTAGCCATAATGATGTCAGTATTTTCATTTTCTAAAGCATTATTTATGTCTTCAACTCGTTCATCAGCAGTTCCTGAATAATACAGGAAAGCATTTTTTTTTTGAGGCATTTTTTTTCAAAATTAACATTGTATCCACATTTATTCAGAAACTTACATCCTCTTTCAACTCTATTCGGATAGTCTATTAAGTAACTACTTGCTGGTGAAATTATTGAAAATCCTCTTATCATTTAATCACCTCATTACTTTTCTATTAATGAACTATGATATAATTCAGGGTCATTAAATATATCCGCTTCTTTTTTTTCTTAATATAAATATTGTAAATCCCATATGGCTATTATTTTCATTAAATAAATGCATATAATCATAATAAACTTTTTCTAAAACATTTAAGCTTTCTTTTGATAAACTTTTCAAATGTTCCCTTGACAATATATTCTTACAAAATTCGTTTATTTCTCTATCAGTACATTTATTGAACCTAAAATCAATTTCATCAAAAACTTCAACTTCATCTCTAACAAAAAATTCTTTCCAATCATTCTTGTATAATACAGATATATTTACTTGTATAGCTTTTCTTACATCGCTTATTAATTTTTCACTTGGAGACTCTAAATAATACATTGGTACAGCTACCAAATATCCATTTGGTTTTAACACTCTCCAATATTCTTTTAATGCCTTCTCTCTATTGCTAACTAAAGAAGTAACATTTCCCGCAAATACTACATCAAAAGTTTTATCAGGAAATTTCATATTTGTTGCATCATCTAACGTAAATTTTGCTCTATTTAATTCAAATCTATTTATTCTCTCTTGAGCCGTTTTTAAACTCATTTCATTTATGTCAATTCCTACTACTTCACAATTTAATAATCTACTAAATTCTAGTGCTGAATGTCCTGTGCTTGTACCTATATCAAGTATTTTACTATTATTATTTAACATCAATTTTTCAGCTACAGTTCTTATTGTCTTTAATCCACCTGGAGTTCTATTTGTTTCCCTCACTAATCCAATGATTTCATTATAACTCATTTTTTTTGTATATCTTCAGGTGTTATATTTTCTATTTTTTTCATTTTTCAATACTTCCTTTCCTTTATGGTATTATATCTTTTCCAAGAAATCTTGGCAAAATTTGACAATCTCTTATATCATCTTTTTTTTAGTTAACCACAGAATAAATATTTCTATTCCCATTCCAAATCCTGATGTTTTCATTGGATACTTATCCTTCATTTCTATATACCATTTATACTCATCTTCTGATACTTGATGTAATTTAAGAGCCTCTCTAACTTCTTTCCCCGTCCTATATCTTTCTCCAGCGCCCACAGTTTCTCCAATTCCTATTAATAAATCTGCATTATTGGCATATCTTTTTATCTGTATTTGTACTTTGATAGAATGGAACTGCTTTTATATCAAAATTAGTTATCCATACACATCCATTAAAATAATCTATCAATGCTTCTTCACCTTTTTTAGTAATATTCCTGAACCCTAACTTATTATATTCAAAATATTTCTCATCATTTTTCAAAATATCAATTGCTTCTTCAAATGTAACCTTTGGAATTTCTTTTAAGATTTATAAATTTATGTATATGTTCACTTGTTCCTGCTATATCAATTATTTCCTTTTCATATTCTTTTTTTAAGATATTTTTTTTAGACAAATATTTTAAATATTCTTCTACTAACTGCATAACATCTTCTAATTTTCCACATATCTCTGCTTCACTATGATAAAATTGACTTAAATGTCTTTTTATCTTCACTTTCTCCACGGAATGATGGCATAATATACCATACACCATTTTCAAAAAATCTGCATCCATATTCCAATGCAAATTGCATAGAATCTGCTAGATAAGTATCACGTCCGCCTAATTGGATTTTTACAGGTATTGAATCACTTCCTAACCCCATAGGACTTGATATTGAACCCGTTGTAATAGGCAAATGCATTGTTTTTATATTTTTTTTCAATATAAAATAAATTTGTATATTTAGATATTAAATTCTCAATTTCTACTAATTTTCTATACCATTCATCATTAATTGCATTTATAAAAGTGTGTTTGTGGGATTTTCCATGATTTTTTTGTAGTTCAATTAAATCTTTCATATCCATCTCCTACATTGATTGACTTTAAATTATTTCGCATTTCTATATCAACATTTTTTTTTACACTTCAATTATCTTTTTCCAACTTAATCCTCCTTTTCCCAAATCCTCATAATTGGTGGTTTGTTTATAAATTTTTTTTTTGTAATTCTAAATATTCAATACTACTATTAATTTTTTTTTATTTTCTCTATTATTTTATCTTCTAATATTTTTACTAGTTTCAATAGTCACTCTTGAATCAGCATCTTGCTTTAGATATTCATCTAATAAAGAATATAATATGTAATTCCACAATTTATCTGGATGACCCTTAGTGACACTACTTTATGATGTAAAGAAATAATTTTTTTGTATTTTTACTCCTTGTTTTATTTTATTATAAATAAAAAGAACAAAGTATCACTACTCTGTTCTATAAAAAGACACAAAAAAAGCTATAAAAACATCTACTTATATTTTGTATGTATAAATTATTTAATTTTTCATAGCTTTTTCCTCCTTTTTTGCCTATAATATTTAAATTATACCATCTTTTCATTTATTTGTAAATATTTTATTCGAATTTTCAGAAAAAAAACGTAAATTGGTCAATTGAAAAAGTAAATTTTTATTTGAATTTCCGTTTTTTAATTTTTTTAAGTAATTCTTGAACTTGTTTCCTGGTTATGGTATTATTTTTTTTTTAGAACAGTATCCATGTATATTTAAACTCCTGTCTACTTCTCATTTACTTTTTTATCAATTTTTTTGTTGAATTTCAAATGAAACTTTTGTAATATTATACTATAGAATAATATTTTATTTTAAATTATTATACAGAAATAGTTCACATATAAACTTTGAATGAAATTCCGAATGTGCCTGAAGAAATTTTAGAAATTCTTATGTAGTTTTATGGTAAGAGTTCACGATAGTGGAAAGAACCCATAAAACAAATTAGAATTTCTTAAATTTACGTAATAAGCCGAGAAAATGTAATGAAAAGCTTATATGTGAACTATTTCTTATATAAAGCTAATAGAATTATTATACTGTAAGAATATTATTGATAAAAATAGTCTACTATACCATTATATATTCCCCATGCCAATTTATTTTGATATTCATCTGTTAGTAATAATTGCTCTTCTTTTTTTTTAGATAAAAATCCACATTCTACTATTGATATTGGTATTTCTACATGCTTTATTATATAAACATTATCTATCTTCATTGCTACTCTTTTATTTTCTCTATCTATTGCTTCATTTAGGTTTTGTTGTAAACATTTTGCAAGTTTTGTGCTTTTTTCATCATTTTGCCTATAAAAGCATTGCCCCCAATATTGTTCTTGTGGTATTTTATTTAAATGTATTGAAACAAATATATCTGCTTGTGATTCATTTCCTATTTTGACTCTATTATGAATATCAGAAATTTTCTTTTCTCTTAACGTATTTTTATCTAAATCATATATTGCGTTCTCGTCACTTCTTGTAAGTATTACTGTTGCACCACTTTGCTCCAATAAGTTTTGAACTTTTAAAGCTATTTTCAAATTAGTTTCTGCCTCTGTTGTCCCTGTACTACTTTGAGCTCCTTCATCTGGTATTCCATGACCGAGCATCTAATACAATAACTTTGTTTGAAACAGGTAGTGACATAGTTTGCACAGTTTTTTCACTGTCTGCCACCTTAAAAGAAAATGCAAGTACAGCTACCATAACCATACTTAGCATAATATATATCCTTTTTTTTTTTACTTAAAATTATCATTAAATCACCTCACCTAATATATATGAGGCAATTTTATTTTATATTACCATTCGCGTTAGATTTTACAAATACTTATGTTTCAGCTATTTATATGTGAATGCAATATTGACTATTTTTATTATACTTTGCTATATTAATGGTAATTTTATGTGAGGAGAAATTTAAAAATGAATAAAGAGGAATTATTAAATTTGCTAAGAAACTCTTTAGAATTACCCAAAACAGAATATTATATTTTATCTAGTGGATCTATGTTACTATATGGATTAAGAGAAATAGTTGGAGATCTTGATTTATGTGTTTCAAACGAGCTATTTGAACCATTAAAGAAAAAAATATAATTTAAAAAGAATGTGACAAAAATGAAGTTACTATCATTTTTTTTCATTTTTTTTTTCTATCTATTACATATGTGCTTCCCGGTGTTATTTTTGCTAAATGTTTTACTTGTGCTGCTACTTCTCCTATTTCTAGTGCATTATGGAATCTTCCCTGCGTCAACTACTACTGCACTTACAGAAATTCTTGTTATTGGATATTGTTCTATTATTCCTTTCTATTTGGCACTGCCAAATATCCTTTTCTACGTCCTCTGGTGTAAAATATTTGACTACTTCTCTGTCAAATTCTGCTACTATGTTTTGGCATATTTGTTCGCATTCTATGCCTCCTACTATTGCTACAAAATCATCACCGCCTATATGTCCAACAAATTTTTTCTTCATTTGTTGACATATGTATATTCTTTATTATAGTTCTTGCTGTGAATTTTATTATTTCGTCTCCATTTAAAAACCATAAATGTCATTATATGCCTTAAAGTTATCTAAATCGAAATATATCATAGAAAAGTTTTCCTTGTTTAATAAACGTTTTTTCATTTCTGCCTGTATTTGCACATTTCCTGGTAGTCCTGTTAATGGACTTACTCTTCTATTTATGTATAAAAGTCTAATTACATTTTTTATTGTATAATATAAATATTCTTCATCTATTGGTACTATTATATAATGTTCCACACACGCCTTTAGTATTTCTATCCTATGGCTCTTGTCTCTATTTGATGATATTACAATTATTGAGTTATACTGTTATCCTCATTATTTCTAATGTTGTTACATATTTTTGTTATGTCATCTTCAATATTGTCTTCATTAATTATTATTAATGCGGGAATATTTCTTAATACTGTGTCTATTTCATTTGTATTAGCTTTCTTAAATTTATAGTCACTTTCATTTTCAAACATTACTTCTAATTTGTTTTTTATATCATCTTCGTTATCTATTAAATAGACTTCTTGTATCATTTTTTTTTTCCCTCTTTTCTATTGTTTATACGTAAATTCTCTTACTACTTTTTGCTCTAAATCTGATTCATTTATTGCTGTTATGCTTATTGTATTATTGCCTTTTTTAATGGCACATTTAATTTTAATTGTTTCTTTCCTGAGTAATTTCCTCCATATGTTTGACCGTTAATATTTAATGTTACCTTTTTTTATTCCAACTTCATCATTTATTGTAACTGCTAGTTTGCCATTGCCTTGCTTTATAGCTATAACAGGCTTAGATGAAATTATTATCGTTTTTTTCTAATGTTTCTGTATTTCCATTTTTTATCTACTGCTTTAACTGTTAGCTTATTCTCCCCTAATATCATATCTATTGTTTCTTGAATTTTCAATTTGTCATTTTTTTCTGTTGCATTAATTTTTTTCTTTCTTCTTCTTCATTCCATTTATATATTAGATAATTTATTTCTGTTTCATCTCTTGCAATAATTGTTATTTTTCTAATATCTTCATCTGTTGTTATTTCTATTTCTGGTTTTCTTATATCTGTTCCTTCGATATTCCATTCTTGCATAAATTTTGTTTCCTTTACCTTTTGTATCAACTATAGTAACATTCAACACACTATTTTCATTTGGAAGTAATACTACTTCTTCTACCTTTTTGCTGTTTGAAGTAATATAGTTTCTTCTCCCTTATTCCAACTGTATATTAATTTTGATATTTCTATGTTATCTTCAGCTTTTATTACAACCGTATTGTTAACCCTATCCATATATACTACTGGTATATTATCTCCACTGTTAATTTCTATATTTTTATATATTGCATATGAACCTTTTCCTATTAAGATAATTCCAAATGCTATTATTACTATTGCAAAAAATTTCACAATGCTTTTTATTGCTTTATTGGTCCATTTCCTTTATTTTCGCCTACGTAAAGAATTTGATTCATTTTTTCACCTCTTATTATCTGAAATTATAACACATGTACTTTTTAATGTAAACTTTTTTGTTAATTATTTTGCGCATAATCCTGAAAAAAGGAAGTTTTTTAACTTCCTTCCTAATTTATTTTATGCTATTACAATACTAAACAATTTTTCCCTTGTTCTTCTTTTTTTTCTTTTAGTCCCATCTTTTTATGCTTTTTTTCTATAGTACATAGCTATCAGTCTATCTAGCTCTGTACTTATCTCGTATATCTCATTATAATCTTTCCCGGATGTAATGCTGTTATTTAGTTCATCCCTTAGTTTACAAATTTCTTCATTTAACATACAATCACTCTCCTTTTTTTATGTTTTTTCTTTTGTATATATATATCTAAAATACCATATTTTTACATTTAAGTCAACCATTTTTGTTGATTTTTAGGCTTTTAGCCGGTTTTTCAGTGATTTTTTCAACCTTATTCGTCTTTTTTCGACGTTTGTTTTTTTCTTATTATATTTTGTACTATAATTCCAATAGATAATACAAAAATTATAAGTGACAATATTTGTGAAATTCTTATATTAAATGCCATTAAACTATCTGCCCTTATTCCTTCTATAAAAAATCTTAATAGAGAATATAATGCTAAATACATATATGCTATTTGACCTTCAAATTTCCTTTTGTCTTGTAAAACTGCCAATATTACAAATATAATTATAGTTCCTAATGATTCATACAAAAATGTTGGATGTACAAATTTTTTTTACTCCGTCCTCTATTATTCCCATTTTCCATGGTAAATTTGTTTCAGTACCATAAGCCTCTACATTTATAAAGTTGCCCCATCTTCCAATTCCTTGTGAAAGTGCTAATATTGGTGCTATGCAGTCTAATAAATTAAGTATATTTATATCTTTCTTTTTTTTTTAAAATATGTAGCATGCTATTATTCCGCCTATTATTCCGCCATAAATAGCAAGCCCTCCACCTCTAATATTTATTATCTGGATTGTATTACTCAAATAATAGTTCAAATTACATAGTACATAATACAATCTTGCACAAATAATTACAGTTGGAATTAATATAATAAATAAACTTAATATTTCGTCAAAATCTATGTTGTATTTTTCCGACCTAAATTTACACCAAACCAATGCCATAATAATACAAAAGACTATTATTATAGCATACCATTTTATTCCTAAGCCAAATATTTTTTTATTGCGACTTCTGATAATTCTAGTTTTAAATTTAATAGTGGAAATTCTACTGTGTTCATTCTCTCTTTTCATCCTTTTCTTCTATTGTTTTTACAAAATAACTTATAAAGTTATTTTATATTCCTATTTTAATATATTATTTAACAATTGACAATACCATATTTTCTTCTTTGAATATATCTTTTAAAATTTCCTCTACATATTGTTTTGTTACCGTTTTATAGTCATCTATATAGTCAAAGCTATTTATTCCTTTTCATATTATCTGCTAAGAACATTCTAGCTATATTGCCTACACTATTATACTCTATAGCATAATCTCCATATACTTTTTTTTTTTTCTAATTCTGTCAAAATGCTGTTCATTTAATCCATTCTCTCTAAATGTTTTTACTGTTTCCTTTATTCTTTTTTTGTATCTCTTGTGGATTGTTTGATTGTCCAGATATTAGTATATGTGCATACTGGTCCGTAAATTCATAGTCTAAACCTGGTTCTGATAAAATAATACCTTTTTCATATAACTCTTTATATAAATTTGAACTTTTTCCTATTATCATATTTAGCAATATTTCTATTGCAATATGTTTTTTTACTGCAATTCTTGGATTGTATTCTTCTCCTTGCACATCTTTGTATCCTACTATAAACGCTGGCATGCTAACTTCCATTTTGCTTTCTTTATATGGCATATTTATTTCTTTTTCTTTTTTGAGGATATATTCTTTTTATTTCCCCTTGATTTTCCTTTTTTCATAAGTCGCTTCTTTATTTCATCTAATATTTTTTTCTGGTTCAAAATCTCCGCATACCACCATAGTCATGTTTGCAGGATTGTAAAATGTATTATAGCATTTGTATAATACATCTGGTGTTATTTTAGATATTGATTCTATAGTTCCAGCTATATCTATTTTTATAGGGTTATTTTTATACATACAATCTAATGCATTCATATATAATTGCCAGCCTGGATCATCTTCATACATTTTTATTTCTTGCCCTATTATACCTTTTTTTTTCTTTTTCGACATTTTCGTCTGTAAAATACGGATTTTGCAAATAATTCATAAGTTCATCTAATCCCTGATAAAAATTATCAGTACATTCAAATAAATATGCTGTGTGGTCATTTGTTGTATATGCATTTGCATCTAATCCTAATGCCATTAAAACATCTAAACTGTTTTTTCCGTTTTTCTTGTTCAAACATTTTATGTTCTAAAAAGTGTGCAACACCATCTGAATATATACTTCTTCTCCTGTTTTTGGCATTATAAAATGATTGTCTATTGATCCAAAATGTGTTCCCCATATTATATATTTTTTGTTTGTATTGTTTTTAGGGATTATTATTATTTTTTTAGCCCTTTTTCTAAAGTCTCTACATAGGCTTTTTCTTTAATTCTTAAGCTTTCAATAATCTTCATTCTTGTTCTCATTCCTTTCTTGTTTTTTTATAAACAAGCTCTTTTTTAATCTTTAAGAAAATATATTGTATTTATGACTTACACTGTTTGCAATTTCTTGTATTTGTTCCTTTGTTACTTCATTAACTTTATTTTCATAATCTGATATCTCTATAAGTGTTCCTGCCAATTCTTGCCCATAGTAATACGTTATTTCTGTATCTTGTTCTGATGTTATGCTTTTAACAGAGGCTATTATTAATTTTTTGCATTTTCTATATCTTCTTCTTCTATCTTTCCATTTTTTAAATCGTCTAACTGAACTTTTATGGTTTCTAATGCTTTATTATAATTTTGTATTTCTATTCCACATCTAATAAATATCATATTTTTTGGTTTTAAGTAGCTTGAACCTGCAGTGTATGCCAGACTTTCTTTTTCCCTAACATTTTGGAATAGCCTTGAGTTAGCTCCTCCTCCTAAAATTGCATTATAAACAGAAGCTACATAGCTTAAATTTTCTATTTTACTATCCACATCTAAACTTATAACTAGCTTTCCTTGTGACACTTGCATACTTTCTTGAACAGTTTTGGTTTCTTGCACAGGTAATTCTACAGTTGTTCCAATTATGCAATTAGGTTTTCTCTCATTTACCTTTTGTATATTTTTATTTTCTTTTATATCTTTTTCTATGTTTTCCGTTATTCCAGAGCAAAATATATCTATCTTGCATTCTGATATCATCTTTTTGTAGTATTCATATAAATTCTGTGGCGTTATTTTCTCTAAATCCTCTATATATCCATATTTGTATAATCCATATGGTTTCCCATTAAATGTTTTCTTCTATACATTTGTCATATGCATATTGTCCTTTATTATCTATTTTAGATTCTATTATTTGTTTTATATTATTTTTTTTTCGCCCTCTCATATTCAGCTTTAAATCCACCATTCTCAATTAGTGGATTAAATACTATATCTAATAAAATTTCTATACTTTTTTTTTTTTTGACAGGTCTTCTTTTTTTGCAGGTAAAATTCATCACTTAATGATTCCAAATAAAATTTGAATACATGATTATCTCCTGTTTTTTTCTATTCCACAGTCAAAACTTGCACCATACATTGATTCTAATTCTTGACTTATTAATTCTTGTGATTTTATATTATTTGTGCCTCTTCTTAGTACTGCTGAAATTACAGCATCTTTTGTAACATTTTCTCTTGTAATTGGGTTGCTAAAAATATAGCATATAAATTTGTTTTAAAGTTATTTGTATTTATTTGGTGTAAAGTTATTCCTCTTTTTAATTTCTTGTTTGTTATAATTCATATTACACCTTTGCCTCCCTATTAATTTTCTTCTATTATTATAATATATTTAGGAATATTTATACAAGTTTTAAATTTTTTCTTTTTTTTATAGTTTTATCCTAATATTTTTTTTGGCTGTTTCGTTTATTGCTTTTCCATCTGCTGTTGCACCTATTTTTTCTTTTTGCAGTTTTTCATTACAACACCTATATCTTTTTATAGATGTTGCACCTACTTCTGCTATTATTTCTTTTTATTTTTTGTTCAAGTTCTTCTTGTGTTAATTGCTTTTGGCAAATATTCATTTAATATTTCTATTTCTTTATTTATTTGTTCTATTAAATCTTCTCTACCACTTTTTTGAAAATCTTCTAATGAGTCTTTTCTCTTTTTTTTTGCCTCTTTTTGCAATTATTTCAACTATTTTGTCATCGCTAACTTCTATATGTTTATCCTTTTCTACTTGTAATATTGCAGCTCTTACCATTTGAACAACATTTTTCTAATTGTATTTTTTTTCTTTCATTGATTCTTTTAAATCTTCTAACAATTTTTTTCTTTTAACATAATTATTTCCTCCTCATTTTCAAAAGTAAAGAGGTTAAAAGCCTTTTATACTTTTAACCTCCTTCTTATTTATTAAAACTTCCTTTTTCTTGCTGCCTCTGATTTTTTCTTTCTTTTTTACGCTTGGTTTTTCGTAATGCTCTCTTTTTCTAACTTCTTGCAATACTCCATTTCTTGCACATTGTCTTTTAAATCTTTTTAGGGCATCCTCTATATTTCCATTATTAACTTTAACCTCTGACATATATATTTCCCTCCCTTCAGTAATTACACTTTTACGTGTGGGATAAACTTTCTATTTATTAGTGTCCATTTCTCACCATATGCAATTTATTATACCTCATGAGAAGGTTCCTTGTCAATATATATCATTGGTTTTTTTTTGTATTTGCACTTCTCCGTCTTTTGCTATTACTTTTGCAACTTTTCCCGGTTTTATTTTTTCCATCTAACATTGCTTCTGCAATCTTGTCTTCTAATACATTTTGTATTGTTCTTTTTTTAATGGTCTTGCACCATAGTTTATATCTGTTCCTTTTTCTATAAGTAATTGTTTTACGCTTTCATCTATTTCTATGTCTATTTCTTGTTCTGTTAGTCTGTTTTTTAATTGATTTAACATTATATCCATTATTTTTCTAATGTCCTCATTGTTTAGTTTATGGAATACTATAATTTCATCAATACGGTTTATAAATTCTGGTCTAAATTGTTTTTTCAATTCTCCCATTACATCTTTCTTTATTGTTTCATACTCTTTTTTTGTGTTTCATCTTTTTTTATTGCCTTCGCTTGCAAATCCCAATGTTGTTTTATCTGTAATTAACCTTGCTCCTATATTAGATGTCATTATAATTACAGTGTTTTTAAAGTTTACTGTTCTTCCTTGAGCATCAGTTAAACGTCCATCATCTAATATTTGTAATAGCATATTCATTACATCTGGGTGTGCCTTTTCTATTTCGTCTAGCAATATTACCGAATATGGTTTTCTCCTTATTTTTTTTTCAGTTAATTGTCCACCTTCATCAAACCCTACATATCCTGGAGGCGAGCCAATTAGTTTAGATACAGAATGTGGCTCCATATATTCTGACATATCTATTCTTATCATTGCATTTTCATTGCCAAACAATGCCTCTGCTAATGCCTTTGAAAGTTCTGTTTTACCAACACCTGTTGGGCCTAAAAATAAGAATGAACCTATTGGTCTATTAGGGTCTTTTAAACCAACTCTTCCTCTTCTTATTGCTTTTGCAACTGCCTCTACAGCTTCGTTTTGGCCAATAACTCTCTCATGCAACGTTTTTTTCAAGATTTTTTAATTTTTCATTTTCATCTTGTGTTAATTTTTTTAACAGGTATTCCTGTCCAGCTTGATATTACTTCTGCGATGTCTTCTTCTGTTAATTCAGAAACACTCTTCGTATTTTTGTCTTCCCATTTTTGTTTTTTTTTTTTTCTAATTTCTTTTTTGCTTCGCTCTCTTTATCTCTTAGGCTTGCTGCTTTCTCAAAATCTTGAACTCTTACCGCTTCTTCTTTTTTCTTTGTCAATACTTGCAACTTTGTCTTCTAGCTTTTTTTTTACCTTCTGGCTTTGTATAATTCCTCATCTTTACTCTTGATGCAGCTTCATCTATTAAATCTATTGCTTTATCTGGTAAAAATCTATCATTAATATATCTAACAGATAGTTTAACTGCAGAGTCTATTGCTTCTTTTTGTTATTTTAACATTGTGATGTGCCTCATATTTGTCTCTTATTCCTTCTAGTATTTCTATTGTTTCATCAGGAGTTGGCTCTCCAACATTTACTGGGCTAAACCTTCTTTCCAACGCAGCATCTTTTTTCTATATATTTTCTATATTCATTTAGTGTAGTAGCACCTATTACCTGTACTTCTCCTCTTTGCTAGCAATGGTTTTAAAATATTAGCTGCATCTACTGCTCCTTGCTGCTGAACCAGCACCTACTATTGTATGAATTTCATCTATAAATAATATTACGTCTCCAACTTTTCTAACTTCTGATAAACATTTTTTTATTCTTTCTTCAAAGTCTCCTCTGTATTTAGCACCCGCTACCATGCTAGATATATCTACACTTACAACTCTTTTATTTTTTTTAAAGTTTCTGGTACATCTCCTGCTATTATTTTTTCTGCCAATCCTTCCACTACTGCTGTTTTACCAACACCTGGCTCTCCTATTAAACATGGATTATTTTTTTTGTTCTTCTTGATAAAATTTGTATAACTCTTTGTATTTCATCTGCTCTTCCTATTACAGGATCTAATTTCCCCTCTATTGCTTGCTTTGTCAAGTCAGTACCAAATTGGTTTAATGTTGGTGTTTGGTTATAGCTTCCCAAATTTTTATTATTTGTTTGTGTTGAATTTATGCTGCTGTTTTTCGTCTTCATTCACTAACTTCACTATTTCATTGTATAATTTTTTTGAGGGTTTACATTTAAGTCTAACATTATTCTTACTGCTACACTGTCTCCCTCTTTCATTATTCCTATCAATAAATGTTCTGTTCCTATATATTCCGAATCTAATCTTTTTTTGCTTCTCTAAATGCATTCTCTATAACTCTTTTAGTTCTTGGTGTAAATCCAACTGTTTCTGTTTTTTTCCTGTTCTTCATTTCCTCTTCCAATAAGCATTTCTATTTCTTCTAATACTTTTTCAGAAGTTACGCCTTGCATTTCTAGCACTTTACTTGCAACTCCAGTTCCTTCATTTACTAACCCATATAGTAAATGCTCTGTTCCAATATAGTTGTGATTTAATTCTATTGCTAACTCATTTGCTATTTCCAATGCTTTTTTCTGCTCTATTTGTAAATTTATATGTCATTTTAGACACCTTCCTTTCATTATATATTTTTAACTATTTATTATTTGCTTTATAACTTTTGCTCTTTGTATATCTCTTTCATATGCATCTAACTTTATTTTTTTTCCCAAATATTTTTTTGTAAATTTCCAGGTTTTGTATGTAACTCTAATTTGCTTACTTTTTTTGCATCATTTAGTTCTCTTATAATTCCTAAATCAGTTCCTAATTTTATGTCAGATAGTAATTTTCTACATTCTTCTGAAGATACTTTTTTTTAGCATTTGTTAATATTCCATACGCTCTGTATACTTTGTCTTCTAAGTCTATTTGTCTTTTTTGCTAAATACTTTCTTGCAAGTCTTTCTTGTTCTATTACTTTTTCTGTTATTGTTTTTATGTTTTTTAATAATTTCCTTCTCTGTTAAACCTAATGATTGATTATTAGATATTTGGTATATATTTCCTTGGCTTTGAGTTCCTTCTCCATATATTCCCCTAATATTCATTCCAAAATTATTTATTACATTTAATACTTTACTTATATTACCTGTTAAGGTTAATGCTGGTAAATGTACCATAACAGACGCTCTTAAACCTGTCCCAACATTTGTAGGGGCATGATGTCAAATAGCCATACTTCTTGTTCACAGCATATTTTACTAATCCATCTATTTTTTCGTCTAATTCTATTGCTAAATTCAATAAATTTTCTAATTCTTGCCCTGAAGCAAATACTTGTATTCTAATATGGTCTTCCTCATTTATCATAATGCAAATATTTTCTTCTTCATTTATTAATATTGCACCATTTTCATTTGAGGCAAATTCAGGACTTATTAAATGTTTCTCTATTAAACTTATTTTGGTAACATCATCTATATTTTTTAATTCTATATATTTTATGTCATAACCTATGCTTGGCGTTATTTCTTTTTATAGTTTTTAACACTTGCTCTAAATCTTTTGTTTTTGCTTTTTTCCTTAAATGGAAAATCTGCTAAATTCCTTGCAAGTCTAATTCTTGAACTAATAACTACATCTGAATCTTTTCCATTTTGTAAATACCAATTTATCATAAGCCTCTCCTCCTCTCTATTTATCATTTATCTTTTTTTTTATTTCGTCTCTTATCTTAGCAGCTTCCTCGTATTTTTTTCTTCTTTTTATTGCTTGTTTTAAATCTTCATTAAGTTTTTTAGTTTACTATGTTGTTCATCATTTTTTGCATTGTATTTTCCTCGGTTTTACTATGGTTTTCACTAGCCTTATTTATAAATTTGCTATTTCTTCCTACATGTTGATTGCATCCATGTATATTTTTTATTTAAACAGGATCAATTCTGTTTTCAAATACATTATAGCAATTTTCACATCCAAACTTTCCTTTATCAACGAATTCGTCATATGTCATTCCACAGTTTGTGCATTTTAGTGCATTACTTTGTGTAAAAGCTTGGCAAAAAATTCTCATCATAATCTCCAAAGAAATCTCCTAAAAAGCTAGAAAAATTTATTGAATATTAAAATCCATGTTCTCTAAGCCTAATTCTTTTTTGCACATTTTTCACATAAAGCCATTTCTTTTTTTTTACCCCATTTACTACTTGTGTGTATTTAAAAATTCACTTCATTTTTTTCCACAATTTTGACATAACATATTATCTACCTCCTAATCATTAATTAAATTTAATAACATATTTTTAAATATTCGCGCTCTTAAATTGTCTTTTTTTATATTTTGTGGCACATTTAATACATTATCACTTGTTGCCACCTTTAAAAAGCTTTGCTTCTTTAGTTTCTATCATTTTATAAGATAATAAGTTGCTTATAAATATATCCACCTCTTGTGCTGTTAAATTATCACCTATGCTTGTTATTGTATGCATAAGCGAATTGCTTTTTGTTATATTTATTTTTTTTTATGCCTATATATCCTCCTCCTCCTCTTTTTGCTTTCTACATAATAGCCTTGAGAAGGTTTAAACCTTGTTGCAATTACATAATTTATCTGAGATGGAACACAGTTAAAATGCTCAGCTAGGTCATTTCTTTGTATTTCTATATAATTTTCTTCTTCTTCAAATAAGTCTTTTATAAATTCTTCTATCATATCTGGCTATTCGCACCTCATCATCTCCTTTTGACTTTGACTTTCTTTGACCTATATTTATATTATACTACATTTTTTTTTTTTTATTGTCAATAGTTTATTTATATTTTTTAAAAAATTATATTTGCTTTATTTTTTTTATCTTTTTTGCCTAGTTGTTCTAACTCTTTTTTTGCTTTTTTGTTTTTGCTCATCTGGCGTTATCCATTCAAAATATGATGAAACAAATTCTCCATATTTTGTTGTGTCTTCTTTAATTATTTTATCTTTATCTTCTTTCATAAAAAATGCACCTCTCTTTTTAATAGTTTAGTGCATTTTTATTTTTTTATTCAATATATTTATTTATTGCTTCTGCAACACCATCTAGGTTATTATCTGTGGTTATATAGTCTGCATATTGTTTTATATAGTCAGCACTATTATCCATTGCTATTCCTAGTCCTGCATTTTTTATCATTTGTATATCATTTACATTGTCTCCTATTGCTATAGTTTCCTCTGTTTTTTATGTTTAATTCTTTAATTAAATGCTCCAACGCTTGCCATTTGTTTACATTTTGATTCGTTATTTCTGTATAATAATAGTTTATTTCCGTTTCTTCTGTTCCGTGTTTTTATAATTTTTTTTTTGACATATGTGCAACATCTAAAACATCAATTTTATTTATTGTTCTAAGTTTTCTTATTATTCCATTAAATATTACATTATGTTCATCGCAAATGCTTATTTTTAAATAGTCTTCTTTCTCCCTATCTTTTATATACTTATAAATATCTTGTACTACATTAATATTTGTTTTTTGATCATCTGGTTTTTTTTCGTTTTCTTGATGATAAAAAAGCACATTATAGTTTAAAGATTTTGCTATAATATTTTGAGTTGTGCATATACTATAATATATACTGTTTTCTTCGCATATTTGTATTATTTGTAATACTTTTTCTTTTTCTATAAAATTATTATACATTATTTTTTGATTTTTTATGTTATAAATCAATGCTCCATTTCCGCAAACAGCATAGTTATTTGCTTCTGTTTCATTTGCAATACTTTTTACAGATGCAAATCCTCTACCAGAACACAGTACAACTTCTATCCCCTTATTTTTTGCATTTTTTATTGCTTGTTTGTTTTTTTTTCTGAAACTTGACTATACGAATTTAGAAGAGTTCCATCTAAATCTACTGCAATTAATTTATACATTTTGTCTACCACTTCCTTTGTTTATAATTTTAGTATTATATCATTAATCAATATTTATTTACAATAAAATTCAACAAAAATTACCAGTTTATTTTTTTTTATTGAGCAATATATATATTGAAAAAAACAAAATGTTTTTTTATTAAAATAAGTAAACACATTCTAGGAGGTGAAAAACATGACAAATAACAGTAATAGATCTGTAGTTCCAGAAGCAAGAGAAGCACTTAATAAATTCAAATATGAAGTAGCTAGCGAAGTAGGTGTTAATTTAAAGCAAGGTTATAATGGAGATATATCAGCTAAAGACGCTGGTAAAATCGGTGGACAAATGGTAAAAAAAATGATAGAGCAATCTGAACACAATATGAAATAGTTTTTTGCGTAACTTTTAGTTTTCTATAAATACGTAAAGAAGAAATCTACTTAGATATACATATTTAGGTAGATTTCTTTTTTTATGTTTGCTTATACTATAGCAGATGTTATAGTGGCGATTTTAATTGCTCGTCCTTCGAAGCGCTGGCGAACAAGTTCGACCCTACAATTTAAATATATAATTAATTTTAATTATTTCTTCATATATTTTGTATTTCTTCCACTTCCTATTATTTTAATTGCATTATTTTTTTACCATTGTTCCTAATACTACTTCCACTGTTGTTGGGCTTACATCTGGTAAGATCTTACATATTTCTGCTTTTGAAATAGGAGTTAAATTATTTAACACCGTTGCTGCAATTCTTGCTTTTTTTGTAATTTTATTACTGTTTACAACACTAAAATCTTTTGTCTAATTCTTTATAACACATATATAATGTTAATAAGAAATTTTCTATAAACGGAACATAACTCTGCTCGTTTTCTATCCAATTAATAGAGGAAAGTCTCAATGCCTCATAATAGTTTCCTTTACTATTATTGATTTGTTCTTCAAATGAAATATATTTACCAACATTGAATCCACTTTTATATAATAATAGCAGTGTTAACAACCTAGACATTCTTCCATTTCCATCTCTAAATGGATGTATACAAAGAAAATCAAGAATAACACAAGGTATTAAAAGCAATTGATTAATATTTATATTATTACATGCATCATTATATGCTAATACAAGTTGTTCCATTGCAATTGGTGTTTTTCTTTAGGCTCTAATGGTTTGAATCTAACCTTTCTATTTCCTTGCGTATCCTCTTCAATTACATAATTTTGATTAACTTTATATTTTTCCTGCATCTTCAACACCTGTATATGACATCATTATTTCATGTAACTTTAATATTGTATCTTCATTTAAAACTCTATATCTTCATAATGTAAATGTATTTCATTTAATACATCTCTATATCCAGCAATTTCCTTTTCATTATGATTTAGTGGTTTACTATTTTGATTTACTATTTCTTTTATGCGCTCATCACTAGTTATAATTCCCTCTATAGCATTTGAACTTTTAACAGATTGGACAATTGCTATTTTTTTCTAATTCTGTAAATATCTTTTCATATTCATCTTGCCTAATTTTTTGCTCCTGCTTTCAATGAATAAATTGTTCCTGTAATATTTATTAAATTAGCAGGTAATAGTCCATTATCTAAAAAAAAATAATCAAATTTTTTTCATTTTTTTCTCACTTTCTGCATACCATATTTGTTTTTTATATGCATATATTTCTTGTTTTTCTGCATATATTTTATCATTCTATATGCAGATAGTCAAGGATTATATGCATTTTTTACTTCTTTAGTTTCATTATTAAAATAATAAGTTTTCTCATTATTTTTCAAATAAATTTTTGATTAAATTTGATATATATTATAACGGATGTTGTAGAGACGAACTTGTTCGACCCTACATTTCAAATTTGTATATAAGCTTACTGTTTACTTTTTTCAATATGTTGTTTGGATTTTGAAAGTGTTGATTTCAGAGTGTTTACAGTGCGTTACTCCTAAACAACTTTTTTTCTACTTTTTCCTTGACAATATTCTTTTTTTTGGATTATATTAAAAATAACTCTGGAAAATTTTGGTTAATTTTATGACACTTTGTCGATTTTTCAGTAGTAAGTATTATTAGCACAGGGGATGGAATATATGTTAAATTTCGCTTTATGCGATGATAACGAAAGTATCCTTGCCAGACTCTCAAAAAATGCTTGAATCTTTGTTTATTAAGTATAATTTTGACTGTAAAGTATCCTTTACTTCCGTTGATCCAAATTCTTTTTTTTTAGCTTATGTTATTAATAATCCAGTTGATGTAATATTTTTAGATATTGATTTAAAAAGTAATTATTAATGGTTTAAGTTTAGCTGAAACCATTAGGAAATATAATAAAAATATTTATATTATTTTTACAACAGCTCATTTAGAATATGGTCTTATGGCTTACAGATATAAAACATTTGATTATCTACCTAAGCCAGTTTCCGTGGAAAGATTAGAGGTTACTATTTCTAGGCTCTTAGAGGATATAGCTGATACACCTTGTAAATACTTAAAACTTGCTAATAGTAATACTTTTTTTGACTTATGATTCTATTTATTTTATAAAAAAAGGATGGAATGAAACTGATTTTTCAGACCCGTGAAAAAATATATTCTTCATATGATTCTTTTGCTAATATTTTACCAAGTTTGCCAACCAATTTTGTGCGTTGTCATAAATCATATATTGTAAATATTAATAATATTCAAAACATTGTTAATGATAGAATAATGTTCTGTAATAATTTAGTTTGTTACATTGGACCTAAATATAAAAAAATACTTTTGAGGAGGTTTTAAGCCATGGAAATATTCCAAACAATTTGGACAGCACTAACTACGCCAAATGAAATTTTAACAAATCTACTTTCTATACCACTTGCATTTTTAGACGCATATGTGTGTATGTTATTATTTACAACAATTTTAAATATTCCTTCAACTCATAAACAAAAGATTAATTTATGTTCTTGCCTTTGGAGTATTTACTAATTTAATAAATCTAACCATTTCAAACTCATTTGCAGTTTTACTACTAAGCGTTATTATATGGCCTGTATTAGTATTTTATATTTTTTTTTAAAATTTCCATATTAAAGTCTATATTGTCTGAAATTATACCATACGTACTATCTCTTTGCCTAGAGTTATTTATCACGAAGCTATTTTACATTATTTTTTAAAATACCTTTTCAAACAATTATTACAGTTCCTTTACTTAGATGTTCTTTAGCGTTGTTAATATATGGTATAATTTACGGTATAACTTTTTTTAGTTAAGCATTTCAAATTATATTTAAAAATATATTTGAAGGAATCTCTGAAAAAATCAAAAAAACTTCTTATATATAATGCTATTTTACTCCTTCTAATTATTATATCCCAATTTTATTTAATAGCGTTTTTATAATAATACTCTTCCTATTTATATTACTTTAATAAGTATTATTGGATTATTATCATATTTTGCACTTAGTATTTACAGTATTTTAAATATTTCCAAATTAGAAATAACTTCTAGAGACTTAAAACAAGCACAATTGTATAATAAAACTTTAACTGTTCTGCATGATAATATACGCGCATTTAAACATGATTTTCATAATATAGTTCACGCACTTGGTGGATATATAGATACAGAAGATATTGAAGGCTTAAAAAAATATTATCAACAACTTTTAAATGATTGTCAATGTACCAATAATTTAACAGGTCTTAGTCCTAGCACTATAAATAATCCAGCAATATACAATGTTTTTTGGCAAGTAAATACCATAAAGCAGATGAACTTGGTATAAAGATTAACTTAGAAGTGTTTTTAGACTTAAACGAAATTGAAAACCATATGAAAATATATGAGTTTGCAAGGATTTTAGGAATACTTTTTGACAATGCAATAGAAGCAACCAAAGAATGTGATAAAAAACTTATAAATTTAACCATTAGAAAAGATTTGAACAAAAATAGATTATTATTAATTGTAGAAAACACATATAAAAACAAAAGATGTTGATACTGAAAAGATATATGAAAAAGGCTTTTCTACTAAACCTGGAAACTCTGGTTTAGGATTATGGAAAGTTAGACAAATACTAATAAGAAACAATAACCTAAATTTATTTACTACCAAAAATGATGAATATTTTAAACAGCAATTAGAAATATACTAAAAAAATCCAACTCTTATGAGTTGAATTTTTTTTTGACTCTCTTTGATTTTTTGATTTTTTAATTTTTTGTCGTTTAAGGATATTAATTTTAAATTAGTCTTTTTTTTTTATTAATGATGCTGGCATTTTAGGTTGATGGATTAATCCTACTATTATGCAAGCATTATTAGTTGCTTTTGCATATTTCTCTGCTATTTTTTGCTATTAATTTTGTCATTGTATTCCCCCCTTTCTTTTTTTATATCTCTACACATATCTGTGAGTGATTAGCTAATTATTTGCTCTTCTGCTCTATATACTTCATGTCCATATTTATTATTTGTTATTTTATATGCTAGTCTTGTTATAAATAGTGTTTGTACTAAAGCTCCAAATATCAATATATTAGAAATGGAATTATTATTTATAAATAAACTTGATATTAGCATTAATATTAAAAAAAAATACATATGACAAACTCTTTTTTCTTTTTTCTTTCTTTCTTTCATACTAATAATTGGTAGGTTTTCTGTATCTGCCGGCGCATATAATGTTATCATTATTATTCCGAATATTAAAAACTAAACTTATTAATATGTACTTATATATTGGTTGCAAAATTATATATTTGCTAGCTAAGACAACTCCATAATAAAACAAACTTGTATTTATAATGCATCCTATATGTGTTTTTAAATGAAATCCTCCAGAGCAGGCTCTGTATGGTAATATTGCTATATATGCAAACATTGTTAGCCAACCAATTTTTAGAATAAATGCTATTGCAAATAACAATATCACTTTTGGTATTTCCCCTATTATTAATTCTAGTCCATATTGGATAACCTCCGCTCTTTCATCATCAATGTCTTCCATATTATTTCTCATTCTTTTTTTTTTTACAATATAACTACAAAATTTTTTCTATCATTTACCTCCCCCTTTTTTTATGTCTTAATAATATACTAACTTTAACCATTTTTCCCATTTTGTTTTCATAACGCAAAAAACATATATATGAAAATATATATTTCGTATTTTCATATATGTTTTTAGCTGTTTCATATAATCTAAATTATAGTTGTATATCATCTAACATTTTCCAACTTCCAATATGCTCTGGTACAGACGTAAATTTTATTTTTTTTCTTTACTAATAGGATGTTCTATTTCTTGAATTGATATGCCCATAAAGCTATTTGCTTTCCATGCCCTCTTCCTCCATATTTTTGATCTCCATAAATACTATGGTTTCTGCTTGACAGCTGTACCCTTATTTGATGATGCCTTCCAGTATGCAAATTTATTTTAAGTAATGACAAATCTATTTCTTCATTATACTTTAAAACCTCATAGTCTAAACTTGCAAATTTGCTGTTTTTTGTGTTTTCTTTTACAGTTTTGCTCATATTATTTTTTTTTCATTTTTTAACAAATAGTCTTCAAGTATTCCGCTTCTGCTTTTCAAATTTTCCATTTGCAATTACCAAATATGTTTTTTAAATATCTTTTCTCTTACCTGTTCACTTAATCTAGCTGCTGCTTTTGATGTTTTTTGCAAATATCATAACTCCACCAACAGGTCTATCTAGCGTATGTACTAACCCCAAATACACATTTCCTGGCTTATTATATTTTTCTTTTAGATAATCTTTTTATAATAGAAATCATATCAATATATCACCAGTTTTATCCCCCTTGTGATGGTATATTTACTGGCTTTTCTACTACTATAATGTGATTATCCTCAAATATTACTTTTAATCTTTCCATATTTTATTCTTCCCACCTACTAAAAATTCCACAAGGTAACACTAAATTAGAATCCTTCATAGGAAGACCTAATTCTCCACTAGATAATTTTCCTTTTGCTTTTATATTAAGCCTTAAAATGTTCTCTAACACTGTACTTGAAATTCCTGTTGTATATGAATTAATAAGGAAAAACAGAGGTCTATCAGAAAGAACCTTTGTACAAAGTTCTACTAAATCAGAAATGTTTTCTTCAAACTTCCATACTTCTCCATTTGTTCCTCTTCCATAAGAAGGAGGATCCATAATAATCGCATCATATTTATTACCCCTTCTTATTTCTCTACTAACAAATTTTACAACATCATCAATAATATACCTTACAGGATTATTTTGAAGTCCAGATGATGTAATATTTTCTTTTTGCCCAGGTCACCATTCCTTTCGAGCTATCCACATGGCACACAGAAGCACCTGCATAGCTACATGCAACCGTGGCTCCACCAGTATAAGCGAATAAATTTAAAACCTTTATATCTCTATTTGCATGTTGAATTTTATTTATCATCCAATCCCAGTTAACAGCTTGCTCTGGAAATAAACCTGTGTGCTTAAATCCCATAGGTTTAATGTTAAATATCAACTCCTTATATTTTACTTGCCAATTGGCAGGAACCTTTTTGTTAAAATCCCAATTTCCGCCTCCTGTTGAGCTCCTAATGTATCTAGCATTTGCATTTTTCCACCTCTCTGGGAAACTCTTCCTCTTCCAAATAATTTGCGGATCTGGTCTAACCAAAATAACATCCTTCCACTTTTCAAGTTTTTCTCCATTTGCCATATCTAATATCTCATAATCTTTCCAATCTCTTGCTACATCCATTTTTCTACTCCCTTTATGTTCTTTTTAAGTATACATCATAATATCATTAATAATTTTATAAAATTTTTTATAAGTACATAATCAAATGCAATTAACCCAATTAATAATATTATTGATAGTATTATTAATTTATTTTCTTTAATTGTTTTTATTAATTTGCCTGTCGTACTTTTATTTTTGCTCACAAGCCTGTCATATTTTAAATTGTATATAATATCTTTAGCATACTCCATAAATAATCCCCCTAGTTAATATATATTCTTGCAATGAATTATTTATGTATATATTCGTATACAAATTTATTACATTTTTCCTAATTCTTCCTTTATCTTTTGAGCCATTTTTTTATTTATTCCATTTATTTGAGAAATTTCGTCATCTGAAGCATTAAGTATTTTCTCTACACTACCAAATCTTTTTAATAATTCTGTCTTTCTTACTTCTCCAATTCCGTCTATATTATCTAATAATGACTTTGTAACCTCTTTACTTCTAACTTTTCTATGATATTCTATTGCTGTATTATGAACACAATCTTGAAAATTAGTAATTGCCTTCATTAATTCATCTGATAATTCTATTTCTCTTTTTGTTTTCGTCTATCAAAGCTCTTGTCTGATGTTTATCATTTTTTATCATTCCATATATAGGTATTGATAACTCGTACTTTAAAGAAGCTCTTTTAGCTGCTTTTATTTGATTTATTCCTCCATCTACAAATATTAAGTCAGGTAATGTTCCAAATCCTCCATTAGGATTTTCTAATGAGTATTTTAGCCTTCTTTCTATAACTTCTTGCATACATTTAGGGTCATCCTGCTGTAACACTGTTTTAATTTTAAATCTTCTGGATAAATTCTTCTTTACAATCCCATTCTGCATTACACACATTCCAGCAACAATAAAACTTCCATTTATATTTGATATATCATAGCTTTCTATTTTTTGAGGAATCTTTTTCAAATTTAATATTTCCTTTAATTCAAGTAAAATATTATATTTATCTTTTTCCTTGTTTTCCAATGTGATTAATGCATTTTTTTTTCAGCCATTTCTACTAATTTAAGCTTTTCTCCGTTTTGTGGAGACTTTATTTCTATTTTTCTTCCTGCTGTCTTTTTGTAAGCCATTGTTCTATAATTTCCTTATCATCTATAGTTTCTTTTACCATTATTTTATTTGGTAAAGGGGTTTTGTCTATGTAATATTGCTTTATAAAACTTGAAAGTATCTCTCTATCTGTTTCGTCCTCCAAATTATCTATAAAATAATGTTCTCTGCCTTGCATTTTACTTTTTCTTATAAAAAATATTTCTACACATATTTTAAAGTCATTTCTTGAAATACCTATTACATCTATATCATTTTCTGATATATTAGATACTTTTTGCCTTTCTGTTATTGCTTCTATGGCTAACTTTTTGTCTCTAAGATATGCTGCTTTTTCATATTGCATACTATCTGATGCTTGTTTTATCTCTTCCATTAAACTTCTTTTTTTTATCTTATCTGTTTTACCTTCCAATAGTGCTATAACTTTCATCTATGTTTTTTCTTTGTATTCTTCTTTAGATATATACCCCATGCAAGGTGCAAAACATTTTTTTTTATATGATAATTCAAACAGGGTCTATCCTTATATTTAAAGTTTTTACACTGTCTTATTTTGAATTTATCTTTTATAAAATCCACCATTTCCTTAGCCGCTCCGGCATTAGCATATGGTCCAAAATATTTTTGAACCATCATTTATTATCCTTCTTGTAATATAAACCTCTGGGTAATCTGCTCTTACATTTATTTTTATATATGGATATGTTTTATCATCTTTTAATAAAACATTAAATTTGGGCATATTCTTTTTAATTAAATTACACTCTAATATTAACGCTTCTGCCTCATTATCTGTAACAATATACTCAAAATAATTAACTAAGCTAACCATGTTTTCTATTCTTTTTGTTTTTTATTTTTTCTAAAATATTGTCTTACTCTGTTTTTCAATGAAACCGCTTTTCCAACATATATTATATTGTCATATTTGTCATGCATTATATATACGCCTGGCTTGTTAGGCAACTTTTTTTAATTCTTCTTCTATATTAAACATTTTATCTCCCAACATATTTTATCTGTATATAATAACCAATCTATCATATATTTTAACACCTTTTTGCGTTTTTTTCCACAAAATTTTGACACTTTTTAACTTTTGTAGTAATATATTAATATTAAATTAATTTTGACTTATATAAGGAGGTTTTTATGTGTGGAATTGTAGGTTACATAGGTAATCAAAAAGCAACACCTATACTTTTAAATGGTCTTTCTGCACTAGAATACAGAGGCTATGATTCAGCTGGAATCGCTGTTTTAGAAAAAAAAAATAATATATGTATATTAAAAAGATAAAGGTAGAGTTAAAAATTTATATAACATAGATGGTATAAATGAATTGAGTGGAAATATTGGTATTGCACATACAAGATGGGCAACACATGGTAAGCCATCAAAGGAAAATGCTCATCCTCATTCCTGACAACAGCAATACTTTTGCAGTAGTACATAATGGAATTATAGAAAATTTTTGCTGTTTTAAAAAGAGTTTTTAATCAATAAAGGCTATACATTTTATTCTGAAACAGATACAGAAATAATTCCAAATTTAATTCATTACTATTATTATAATAATATTGAAGATGATGACAAATTTTTACGTGCAGTAAAATCTGCCTGTGATGATTTAAAAGGTAGTTATTCTATTGAGGTATTATCTAAACTTCATCCTGATAAACTTATTGTTATAAGAAAAGATAGCCCTTTTAGTAATTGGAACATCAGAATCAGAAAATTTCGTTGCATCTGATATTCCGGCAGTTTTAAGTTATACTAGAAAATTCTACTTACTAAATGATAATGAATATGCCGTTATATATAAAGATAAAGTTGAATTTTATGATAATAGTTTGTCAAAGATTAACAAAGGTATTAAAACTATTGATTGGGATGCAAATGCAGCCGAAAAAGATGGCTTTGATGATTATATGCTAAAGGAAATTTTTGAACAACCAAATTCAATTAGAGAAACTATTGGTTCAAGGTTTAAATTAGGGAGAAAACTGTAGTTTTGATGATTTAACATTATCAAAAGATTATTTGAATAGTCTTAATAAAATTTATATAATTGGTTGTGGAACAGCCATGTATGCCGGTTTAGTTGGCAAAGATATTATAGAAAAGCTTTGTAAAATTCCAGTAGAAGTAGAAATTGCTTCTGAATTTAGATATAGGGATCCTATAATAGACAATAAAACCTTGTGTATTTACATTAGCCAATCTGGTGAAACAGCAGATACTATTGCTGCACTAAAGTTGGCCAAATCTAAAGGAGCTAAAACATTGTCTATATCAAATGTAATAGGTAGCTCTATAACTCGCGAAGCCGATTATACTATATATACACATGCAGGTCCAGAAATAGCCGTTGCCTCTACAAAAGCATATACATCACAAGTTGTATTAATTGCTATTTTAGCTATACATTTTGCTGAAATTTTAGAGAGTGCAGATAAAGAAGTTATAGAACACTTAAAATCTGACATATTAGATTTACCAGCAAAAATCACTGCATTACTAAACAATACAGAAGAAATACAAGAATTTGCAAAAAAAAATATATACGCAAAAAGATATATTCTTTTTTAGGCAGAGGTGTTGATTATCACGTTGCCTTAGAAGGTTCACTAAAATTAAAAGAAATATCTTATATACATTCAGAAGCATATGCTGCTGGAGAGTTAAAGCATGGTCCTATTGCATTAATCGAAAATGGTATTACAGTTGTTGGAATTATGACAATACCTAATCTTGTGGAAAAATGCGTTAGCAATATGCAAGAAGTTATTTCTCGTGGTGCTAATACATTAATTATTACTAATCAAAACTTGCCAAATTCCAACTTTAACTATGTTATAAACATACCAGAAACTAACCCTTTAATATCTCCTATTCTTTCTGTTATACCTATGCAATTATTAAGCATACTATATTTCTAAGAATAAAGGATTAGACGTTGATAAACCAAGAAATCTTGCAAAATCTGTAACGGTTGAATAAGCTAAAAAATTAGTCACGAAAATCATTTTATATATGGTTTCCGTGACTTTTTTAACAGTGTATTACAAATAATCTTAAAATTACCAACAATATTGCTCCGTGGAATTCCCAAAATTCCAACAAATATTGCTGTTCCTAAATTTATTCCTATGTAAAATCCAAAAATTAGCCCCTATTAAGTTTATTATATATATAATTGCTGCTCCAATACACGAATTTGCTATTAATTTCAAAATGTTCTTTAATGGTAATATAAATATCTTACCAAACACAAATAAACATATTATACACACTAAAAAACTTATTATTGCATTATTATCCAAATTAAACACCACCTTTATTAATATTTATGCCTAATCTGGGACAAATATGTTTACATTATTTTTCTTATTTCCAACTCATTTATAGAATCTAATATTATTTCCTTTGCTCTGTGCCTTTTTTAATTAAATAATCCAATTTAGTCTTATTAGCTTTTATCTGATATGCATAATAATCTATTAGTTCATTTTCTGCATATTCAAAATTGTTATTTGAATCATGTAGATCTTGCTTGGTTTTTATAATGCTCATTATTAACTCTAGTCTTTTCTCTTCATCTGTCTTATCCTTAATTTTATCTTCCCTAACATATTCTTCGTACATTTTTACTCTCCTCATTAGAAATATCTATATGTATTATATTCATCTGCTTGACAAGTTATTCATAATTAAGTATATTTTACCAGTTTCCGCTTTTATATTTTAATTTTCATTTTTTAAAATTATTATATGATAATTATGGATTTTTATAAAAGTAAATACCAAAATTGCCAGAAAAGGAAAATAAAATTACCAATTGCATAATGATACCTCGCATGCCGAAGTAAAGTATCAAATACAATTATATCATTATTGGGGGCAAAACTGATTTTCTGTTGGAACTTCATTGAATTTACTTTTTAAATTTAAGATACTATCTTAATATTTACAAAAGATTGACTTTCTTCAAATATTATGCTATAAATTAAATAGTATTATTTAAGGAGGTTATAAATGCTATGAACAAGAAAATTCTCATGCTAGTTTTATTCGTTCTATTAATTTTATCAGCATTAATAGGTATACATTTATACACTAAAAAAAGTATAGCGATATTGCTGTTGTATATGAGGCAAATGAACAAGGTAGGTTTAGAAATACAAAAAAGAAATATCTGAAGAAGTATTTGATAATTTTGGAAACCTAACTCATTATAAATATAAACCTCAGTCTGAAAATGATAATATGGATGAAAAAAGAGTACACCATTGATTATATTTTTGATAATAATAATAGAATAACAAAAGTTTCTGATAACTACGGAGCTTATATTAATATATCATATGATAACAAAAACCGTTTTTCTAAAATATCAGGTGTTTCATTATTTGAAAATTCTATTTACTGTTAATTATACACACAAATTCAATTATGTTGATAATATTACATTAATAAACACTTCAATGATATATGACAATGACACTGCTCATCCAGTAAATAATACTTATAAAATATCTCCCCTTGAAATCAATTCTGAACAATGTATTATTTTTTGAAACTTATACAGATGAAAATCTGTTGATTGAAGAGATTGTATGCAAAAAATTAAATAAAACCATAAATTATAGTAATATTTTTTTTCTTTGCTAGATATAAATTTTAATGGCTATATATGTTTGTCTTATAATCCTTGTCCTACTGACTTTCAAGTTCATTTGCCTTTGCTTAATGTAGGAAATATAATGTATATAAAATATCATGATAATGGTGGCAATATCAATTACTATTATGATTCAAATGACAGATTATTATATTATAGCTCTCAGGTTGAAACTGTACATTGTATGTATAAAAAAAAATTAATAGTAAAAAATATATTTGTTATTATTTATCCAAAAATATAATGAAAATTATACATTACAAACGACTATAGATTTTCTAGAGGATAACAAAATAATTAAAAGAGAAATTTTAAATTCAAAGCAGTTATCTTTTTGAAGATTATAATAAACAATTACCTAAGTTCTCTGAATATTTAGAAAAAATAAAATTCATTATTAACTTGTTTCATATTGTGCTTCATGGTTTCTTATCATCTTCTAGCAATTTTCCATTGTTAGGTGAAGTATGTTATTTTTCATTCAAAAGTCGTTTCCTATGTTGGATACACCAAATGGACCAAGAGATTCAACGCATCTCTTGGTCCGTTTGTAATTGTTCTACTTTAAAAGTAGAACTTTTGACTTATACATTATTTGAAGTTAAATGTCCAACTACCATTATAGCCAGTATTACTTATCCCTCCATTTCCGCTCCATGACGCATATGTATAACTTTTTGTTTCAACAATATTATACCTCCATCCCCAACTGCAGGTACCATCATTTAATGGTCCCCAATGACGTTGCATTGTGATGGTTACATAGGTCTTCTTTAGAACTCCTGTATTTCCATATCCATCATATTGAACTGCATGAACAAATCTGTTCCATTCACTATTCGAGGATGCCGAAAACAAGATCTCGCAAACACCTACTGCTACTCCAAGGACAGGGACATCATTGAATCCCAGTTTCGCTAAAATCCACGCTGCTGCCTCTTCTTTGCCCCCTCGCCTTTAATAACTTCTGCAATTTGATTAAGCGTCGATTGATCTAGGCTTTTTGTTTTTGATTGCTCTCCACACGGTCTCTCGGTCTATATATTCAACTTTCGTTAAATATTTGTAGCCGGGGGTTGGATAATTGAATAATCCATTATTGAACCGAGTGTAATTATAAACATTACTGTTTATCCCATACTGTGTCCATGCAATTTCGTTTGTACTAAAAGTTCTTGACCAATTAGCATTCAAGACATCATTGGTATAAAGTCGGTAAAGTCTAAATTTCTGAGCAGTTGTTGTGTTGTTTTTCGTATACTGAATAAGCTTGGTACCATTTGAAGAACCATTTCCATATACATCCAGGTACTTTCCAGAATTCCTATTCTGAAATGAAAACGTACCATCTGAATTACAAATGATTTTCCATTGTTGGCACGCAATTCCAACATAATCCCATTGTGCTACTGGGGCACGATCTTCAGTTCTTGAATCTCGCACCTCTATTGCCTTTCCTGAATTGTGAGCAATTATCTTCCAATAATTTCCCACTTTTTGAGCTCAAATACTTGATTCTGATGGTTAGCATATTTACTCCAAATTTGAAGTCTAGCTCCATTTGAAGTACTCTCATCCGTTATATCTAAGTATTTGTTGCTGCCTACGTGTTGAATGTAATATGCCGCATTGTTTGTAACATTTGTTACGGTGGACGCAGCAGATACAGGCACCACGGTAATAGCAGTCAGGATACATGCAATAAGCATGATCGAGATAATCCTTTTTGAAGTTTCATAACGCATTCCTTTCTGATACTTAATCCTTATGTTGCTAATGCCTACTCACTTCTTTGCTTGGAAATTACATTACCATTTTTAAAACCTCCCTTTTTTATAAATGCTCTTCTCTCAATCATGTTAATTCTAACATGATTTTTTCCGCATTTATTTGATAAACATTATGCTATCATATTTTCATATAAATGTCAATATTTTTTTTTTAGGTTAGGCAATTATTTTTTGTATATATGTCAATGATTAGAAACGTTTTTTTTTATATTATAAAAGTTTGTTTCACATCATTGACACATATACAAATTTATATTACCAAAACTTTTATGTATATTGATTTTTACACATTTTAGTGGTAAAATATCCTCATACTATGGTTAAGTTCAGATTGTTGTGGAAAGCAATGTTCCAAGTAATAAAGGAGTTAAGTTATGATTGATATTAAATTAATTAGAGAAAATCCAAATTTGGTTAAAGAAAATATTAAAAAGAAATTTCAAGATTATATAAAATTGATTTAGTTGATAAAGTCTTAGAATTAGATAAAAAAAATTGAAGTTAAACTTAATGGTGATGACTTAAGAATGAATAGAAATTCCTTAAGTAGCAAAATTGGGTTGCTTATGAAAGATGGAAAAAAAAAGATGAAGCTGAAGCAATAAAAAACAAGTGCAAGATATTAATAGTCAACTTGTAGAAAATGAAAAACTTGAAGAGCAGTATGCAGAACAAATTAAGCAAATAATGATGAAAATTCCAAATATTATACATGAATCTGTACCTATTGGAAAAGATGACAGTAAAAATGTAGAAATTCAAAAATTTGGTGAACCTTTTGTTCCAGATTTTGAAATTCCTTACCATGCCGATATAATGGAAAGATTAAATGGAATTGACCTAGATTCTGCTCGCCGTGTTGCAGGTAATGGGTTTTATTATTTAATTGGAAATGTTGCTAGACTTCATTCAGCCATACTTAGTTATGCAAGAGATTTTATGATTTAATAAAGGTTTTACATATTGCATTCCTCCTTACATGATTCGCAGTGATGTTGTTACTGGTGTTATGAGCTTTGAAGAGATGGATGCTATGATGTATAAAATTGAGGGAGAAGATTTATTCTTAATTGGTACTAGTGAACATTCTATGATAGGTAAGTTTAAGGATCAAATTTTATCAAAGCCTGAATTACCATATACTATGACTTCTTATTCTCCTTGCTTTAGAAAGGAAAAAAGGTGCTCATGGTATAGAAGAACGTGGTGTTTATAGAATTCATCAATTTGAAAAACAAGAAATGATTGTTGTATGTGAACCTGATGATAGCTGGAATTGGTATGACAAAATGTGGTCATATACTGTTGAGTTATTTAGAAACTTAGATATTCCTGTACGTACTCTTGAATGCTGTAGTGGTGATTTAGCCGATTTAAAAGCTAAAAGTTGCGATGTTGAGGCGTGGAGTCCTAGACAGCAAAAAAATATTTTGAAGTTGGCAGTTGTTCAAATTTAACTGATGCTCAAGCTAGACGTTTGGGAATACGCATAAAAAGGAGAAAAAGGTAATTACTATGCTCATACTTTAAATAATACTGTTGTTGCACCTCCTCGTATGCTAATAGCCTTTTTAGAAAATAATTATAATCCTGATGGAAGCATTAATATACCAAAAGCTTTACAGCCTTATATGGGTGGATTAGAAAAAAATTATACCAAATAATTAACGGAGGATAATATGTTAATTAAAAACCCTAAATTTGAGATTTCCGCAGTAAGCCCAAAGCAATATCCTGATAATGATTTGCCACAGATTGTATTAGTTGGCAAATCTAATGTTGGTAAGTCTTCTTTTTATAAATACAATGGTTAATAGAAAAAAAAAACTAGCTAGGACAAGTAGCGAGCCGGGAAAGACTAGACAGATAAATTTTTTTACAATATGGATAACAATTTCTATTTTGTAGATTTGCCTGGATATGGATATAGCAAAATGTCTAAAAAAAAGAACAGGCTATTGTTGGTAATTTTATAGAAGAATATTTGAAAAAAAAAAGTAAGAATATTGCCTTAATATTGTTTTTTAATAGATATTAGGCATACTCCTACTGCAAATGATAAATTGATGTATGATTATATAATAAAATGCGGTATTCCTTGCTTGGTTATTGCAAATAAAGCAGATAAGATTGCAATAACAAAAGTAGATAATCAAGTAGATAATTTACAGTCAATATTAAATCCTCTTAAGGATTTAACTTTTTTGCATATTCTTCTGAAAGAAGAATATATGTTGACAAAGTCTGGGAAAATATTAATAATTTTTTTAGATATATAAACAAAATATATTTATATTTTTTAGAATATAGTAATAATACTACAATTATCGGGCGATTAAAATCGCCCGATTTTTGCTACTATTACTGTCATATCGTCTTTTTGTTTTCCATAATTGTTATCTATTGCTTCTGATAATATTATATCTGCTATTTTTTGTGCATCTGTTGTTTGTATGTCTTCTAATAAGTATTTTATCCATAATTCTTTGCTTATATATTCTGTATTTGATTCTATTACACCATCTGTGCACATTACTATTAGGTCGTCTGGTTGTAGGTCATAGTCGTATACTACTAAGTCCATATTTTCTACTATTCCGGTTGGCAGTTCTAGCGATTTTAATATTTGTATTTCTTTTCCTCTTTTTATAAATGTTGGACATGCTCCATTTTTTATAAATTCTAAGTTTCCCTTATACAAATCTAATATTGCTACATCTAATGTTGCATACATGTCTTCTTCCAAGTTTGCTATTAATGTAGAATTTATTAATTTTATTGAAATATCTTTGTCAAAACCTGCTTCCAATAATCTTTCTAACATTTTTATTGCTATTTTACTGCTTTTTCTTGCTTCTGGACCTGAACCCATTCCATCACTTAGTGCTAACAAATATTTTCCATCTTCTAATTTTGTCTGTAAGTTACTGTCTCCCGAAATTGGTGAATCTGCTTTTGTTGTTTTTGCAACACCTATTTGTATATTATATTTGTCTTGTAACATATATGTAAACTTGCATTTTGTTTTATTCTCTCTTAGCCCACATTCTTGATTTTGTATTATAAATTTATCATCAAATGCTTTGTTCAATATCTTTCCAATTCTCTTTATTTCGCATGAGGTTCCATCTAAATTATCACAGATATCTGTATATACATCTACAACATATCTTCCTGATTTTTTTTGCTTTTTAATACTTATATCTTTTATATTTATTTCTTTTTTTTTGTTTAGCAATGTTTGTATCTCTTGTTTTTTTTCTTCATATTCATCAGTTTTCTTATTCATCTCGTTTGCCAGTTTAGATATTGCCTCTGAAACTCCTTCTAACTGGTTAGATACATTTTTTTTTTTTGCTTTCTTCCATCTTCTTTTTCCATATAAAGTTTAGTTTACTAATTCTATATGAATAATTAATTACTTTTGTAATTTTAGAAACTTCTTCTTCTTGTACTTTTTTTTATTTTTCTCTTCATATCCTACTATGTAATTATTATGGTTAGCAAAAATTTTAATCAATTCCTTTTCTACCATAATTTCTTCTTTTTAGTAAATATTCAAAAACATCTTTTAAAATATCTTTATCGTTATATATATCATCATACAGCATATTTTCTTCTAAACCGCTTAAGTTTATTCTTAGCTCATCTATAAATATTTTTTCATTAGAAAGCTCTTGTTCCTTAAGTTCTTCTTCTGAAACAATTGTAGCTGCTGCTTCTTGATAAGTTTTTGCCATATCTGATATAGTTTGAGACATACTTGTTAATTTATATATTGTATCCTTATTTTCTTCTAAAGTTTTTTTCTGTTGTTTCTGGAAGCATCTTTGTTTTACTTACTAAATCCTGAATATCTATTTTAATATTTTTTAGGCACTGCTAAAAGTCCAAGAGAAGCTATTAAAATTTCTTGTATTAGTATTATAGGCACTGTATTTCCATTTGCACAACATATGTTAATAACACATTTCCTATTATAAATCCTAATATAACCCCAATTTTTTTCCAAATTTGTTAAATATACCTGCTACCATTCCAGATATTGCATATGAAGCTATCATAACAGGTTCATTATTGCATATTATTCCTAAAACAACTCCTATTGTAATTCCAGAAGTTGCTCCTACAAGTATTCCATTTTTCCAACCTAATATTAGTACCAATAATATACTTAATATATTTTTTTAAGTTATATCCAAATATTGTTGTATCCCCTAATGCAGTAAATGCTATGGCTAAAAGCAAGCTCGTCCCCATTACTTCTTCTATTGAAAATACTTTTTTTACTCCAGCTTGTCTAATAACTGTTATTGAATTTGAAAATATTTTGTAGAAAATATATGTACAAATACTTAGCATTATTGATGTTAATAATTCATATAATATAAATGTCCTAAAAAACATTGGAATAACTTGTACTAATAAAGTAGATACAAATAAGTGCATACCTAATCTTTTTTTGTTCATTGACTTCATCCTGTATTTTTGGTTTTTTTTTAATATTGCTACAAAGAATACTAATGTTGTTAAGATATATGTCAATAAACTATTTGGCCCAAATTTTATAAAAAGTAGATATTAAAGATATTAAATACATTATCCCTACAGGCATATTACAGCTCAGAGCTGCTGCTATTATTGCTAATCCAAATGGTGTTATTGTAAACATTATATTATCTGTACTAATTCCCACCATTGAAATCATAAAAGTTATTGTATACAAGATTATATTTTGCACTGTAAATAGGTTTTTTAATATAACCTTTTTAATTTATCTTTTTTTTATTTACTTCTATTTTCTCATTAATTTTTGTTCTCTTTCTTTTGAAATGTTTTGAAACATTTTTTTACCACCCTTCACTTTTTTATTATGTTCTATTTTAATACTTTGTTAAATATTTTTTTTGTCGTTTTAGATACATAATTTAAAAAAGTTTTTTACATTTTATGCGTTTATTTTTTTATTTTACTTTTTTATAAAACATTTTCTTTTTTATAATTTTATCGTATTCTGTAGTAAAAACACAACAATGTAAAGAAAAAAAAGGACGAAAACTCATCCTTTTTTCTTTTTTATCTTAAGTACAATTTTTTATTTTACAATAACTTTCTTCTTAATAAAGATTATTCCTACAACTAGCATTCCAGCTATTACAATAGTAAGTACATAATAGAATACTTGACCTATACCAAATGGTGGCATTACTGCAACATCTTCAGCTTTTGCTTCATCATTTTCCACTGGATCATTAGCAGGGTTAAAGTTACCAACTATACTTGTTTCCATTCTTCTACCCACTGCATTTTCTAGTTCTACTATTTCTACTTTACATTCATATCCACCTTGTGCACTTTCTTTTTTGTAATTAATTGAGAAATTGTTAGCATGTTGTTGTTTAAATAAGCATTGTTTATATTATCTGCTTCTATTTTGCTTATAGTGTTAGATTGACTTGATATAGTGTCTTTTAGTTTATCATTTACTAAGTTATTGCTAATTATTGTATCAATGTTTGTATTTTTTTCCAATTTCCAGCTTCATTTAATTGCATTTTATTAGGAATATAACATACTAATTTTTTAGCTTTTGATTCTACTTTAATTCCGAATTTGTACTACCTTTTGCATAATATTCTAATCCCTCATATTCTACATAATTCTTTAGCTCATTGATTTGCATTTTATACATAATCTGTATTGTTGCACCATACATTAGCTCTTCATCCAAATACAATTGTATAAATCCTCCTGTAATTCCTTTTGTTGCACTTCTATTTGATTTCCATATTACGTTCTTCGTTTCATTTCCTTTTGTTGCTTCTTCTGCTGTTTGTGTAGCATCAAATACAATGCTTCCATCTGATAATGTAACCTTAACATTTTCTACATTATTGGTAATTTGTAATTGTGTTATTGGTCTTTCCACTAATCCTAAGTCAACATTTGGAATTCTTTCACCACCTTTTACCTCTTTTACTTCAATTTTTGGAGTTTTTGCTATTTTCCATGTATTAGTAGTTAATTCATCAACTAATCGTCCCATTAAATCGCTTCCATACTGTTCGCCCAAATATGTAGGTACTTTTGTTGGAGATGCTAATACTTCTGCTATATGGTTAGTTTGAATTTTAGAATATTCATTTACTTCTTTTCTACTCTCTCCCAGTCATCTATTGCATCTGATACATATTTATCATTTAAATTCTTATCATATTCTTTTATTTTCTCTAAATCGTATTCTCCGTTTTCTAAATTTGCTTGGAATATTGTAGACTTGTAATCTTGACCATTATATGATTTTGTATTTGAGCCAGTTTTTCCCAATATTTTGTTTGTTTCATTTTCTTTGTTATTTGTTAAAATTGTAGCATCGTCAAGTCCATACCCAAATAATACATAATAATCACCTTTTTTCACATCCTTAAAAAACTGTATTCACCATTTTGGTCTGTTGTTTCTTCTTTTACTACCTTATATGTATATTTATTATAATTTTTTTCATTATAGCGTTGTATCCAGTCAACCTGCTTTTCTCCTGTACTTAATTGATCGTTTATCTTATCCTCTCTTGTACATAATGCGACTTTTACACCCGCTATTCTTTTTTTTCACCTGAATCTCTTATACCATTTCCTAAGCTTGCTTTTTCCAGTTTTTGCATCTTCCCATACAATATCCACTTATTATATTTGTAGAATCTATTGGTGTATTGGGATCTGGTGGTGTTGGGTCATCAGTTATGGTTAATGTAGCTGTTGTTTTGTCACTATCGTCCTCAAAGTTTATTACTCCATTTGTTATCTCTTCTATTGTTTCTAAGTTACCTGGTGTTGAATTTACATCTACCAATCCGGCTACTGTAGTATTATTTCCTATAATTGCTCCATGTCTATTTGGAGTTGATGTATTTGCTGAATAATATGTTTTATATCCATTTATTTCTGCTATATTAGTTTTTTCTCCAATATTTATATAGCCTTCAAATCCTTGTAAAGCCATACGTTTAACTTTATAAGTTAAATCAATTGTTATTCCTTCTCCTGTTGCTAATTGTTTATTTTGTAGTCTTATATATACTTTATTAAATCCTGGAAATGATTTTTCCGTCACTTGACCATATATACTTTCAGATACCGCTGAAGATTTATCATTAGAAATATTTTTTCCATTAGTATTTACAACAGCTGATGTTAGCTGTAAAGAATCATCATAATAATCTACAACTTCTGTAATTTGTGTTTCTAGACTTTGTGATAAATTATATACTGTTATTCTATATTTAATCTCTACTTCTAAGTTTCTCTGACCCATATATTCTGATTGCTTTATAGGTCTATCATAATATTTATTATAGTAATATTGTGCATTTAATCTATTTATATATATACCTTTGTTGTGAATCTGCATATTGTTTTTTTGCAAGATTTATTTTGCCATTGTTATCTTTTTATTGCATTTGTATAGTCATTTATATAGTCTTTAATATTATATAAGGCTTTTTTTTACTATTAAATGGTGTTGTAAGTGAATTTCCATTGCTTGTAGTTGTTACTTCTACTACGTCTTTAGTTAGCTGTGCATTAAATTCTTGTCTTCTCCATAGTCCTAAGTTAACATAGTTTGTCAATAAATCTGTTCCAAATGTTGCGTTTTTATTAGTAGGGTAATATTCTATACCACTATTAAATGGTGATTTTGTTAATGCTGACATTTTGCAATCTTCTATAAATTGTAATTTATTCCATGCCTCATTATCATTCATATCTCCAACTATACTTCTATATATTCTTACTTTTTTCAGCTTCATTTGATAATGTCTATTTGCCACAATAAACTCTTTTATTTTCTGGCTAATTAAACCTTCTGACCATTCGCTTGTTATAGCTCCATTGTCGTCATAATCTAAAGTTCCATATTTATTATATTTATAACCATCCACTAATTGTATTTTATCTTGTACATATGCTACACCTTTTGATGTTTTCTTTAAAGTATATCCCATTAGTTCTAATCTTGTGTAAGACTTATTATAATATATTCCTTCTTCTTCAACTAAATATGTACTTATTCCTAAAGTGTTTTTTGCTTATATAGTTCTTTGGAGATGCTCCAATTTCTGCAAATCTATTATTAAATGTTTGTCTTCCTTCTATTGTTGTGTTTTTCCAGTATTTGTTTCAAATTCACTTGCCTTTGAATTTGCTTTCCATTTTTCAAACCATTCTGTATTTGTTTGGGTATCTTTACCTGAACCCGTATTGGTTCCTGTTCCAGTGTTTTTTCCTCCTGTGCTTCCACTATTTCCATTATCTCTTCCTGTACCAATATTAGTTAGTTCTCCCAACATTTCTTCTACTGAATTATAGTTTTGAATTGTATCGCCAGAAATTCCTTTTGCCAGGTATTCTGTTGGCATATATACTTGACCATCATATTCAAATACAACATAATATTTTTTTTGCTTTCGTCTACACCTTCAAATTTGTAGTTTCCATTTGCATCTGTTAAAGTAGGGTTTATTCTATTGTATATGTTTGTTACACTATCATCTGGCATTAGCTCTGCAAGTTTCATATCTTCTGTATATAAACTTACTTTTTATGTTTTCTAAGTTTTTGTCAACATTATTTGTTGTACTGTTTATACCATCTCCTAAACTTGCTTTTCCAGTTTTTGCATCTTCCCAAAACATTTCCACCAATTGAAATTAGTTTTATATTTTTTTGGTTTGGTATAACAATAGATATTTCTCCTCTTCCATTTATTTCAATTGTAACACCTTCTGGAGCATTTACATTTATTATTCCTGTTATTCCATACTTATCTGTTCCATCTATTGTTATTAATTTTTCCTTTTAACATCAAATTCTATTGCTCCATTTATCATTTTATATCCAGCAGGAGCTTCTATTTCTTCTATTTTGAAATGATCTTCTCCTTCTGAATTAAGTCCTAACATAGGTGTTTGACCTGATATAACAAGATCTCCGTTTTCATTTGATGTTGCTTCACTTGTTTTTCCTGTTGGCCATGTTATATTAAACTTAGCACCTGCTAGTCCATTTCCTTGTTCATTTACTTTCTTTTGCTTTTTATCTCATATGTATCAAGTAGGTCATCTGGATTTGCCTTAATATTTTTTATTTGTACTGTAATAGTTTGATTTTCTTTTATTAAATGTAACTTTTTTGCATTACTATTTGCTGAAACAATTTCAATTCTATCTACTTCATAGGTATTTGTCGTTGAGTTATATACTTTATATACATTAAATACTATTTTTAATGGTTGCGTAATATATCCTTCTGGTGCACTTTTCTCTTCAACTGTCCATGTTTCAGTTCCCGAAGCATTTATAACTTGATGACTTCTTAATATATATCCATCTTTATCTGATACATACGTTAGAAGACCATTAATTAAAAATTCTGCTCCTTCTAGTCCATCTCCTTTTTCATCAATTTTTCTCATGTTAATAGAATATGAACCCTCTTTTGAAGGTGGTTGAACTGTGCCTAAGTCTAAAAGTAAATTCTTTTTTAGTTTTTTTTCTCCATTAAATTCTGTTAATTGTTGAGTAAACGTAGCTTCAAATTCTATTTTGTTGTTAGCATCAGGTTTTAATTTTGTTTTTCCATTACTTTTCTTTAAACTGTCTTCTGAAATTTGATAACTTATTCCATTTTTTACACATTTTTTTTTTTTCTCCTTTTAGCTTCCATCCATGTAAATGTGCATATAGTTTTTGCATCAGCTTAATTTGTTTTTGGAATTAAAATGTAAAATTTTTTTTTCTGATGAAGGTCTCATAAAAATCAGTTGTATGTTCCACATAAAGTCCTGAAACCGGATCACTTTCCTCACATGGTTTAAAGTTTTTGTATTCCTTTCGTTATCATTTGTTATTATCTTTTTCTACTTTTATTTTCTGATTTCCGTTTTGAATATATAATCCAAGCGTTTCGTTATCTACTTTTCCACCAATTCCACCAAATATGATTTTTTCATCTTTGTATTTTCCGTTTATATATTTCATAGTGTATGGTCCGACTTTTTATATTCATTTGAATTACTTGTATAATATTCTGATGTTATATTATCTACATCTGTAAGATTAGTTGCATAGCTCCCACCATTAGAAAGTGCTTTGTTAACTCCATTTTTAAATCTTCTATAAGCCTTTGCTTCATTGTAAAGTTGCTTAATGGCTTTATGTCGCTCCTTACAAACTCCGCTTTGCTACCATCAAGTTTCAGTTTTGCAATAATAGTTTCGGCATTATCAACATTTATTCCACCAGTTATTTGTAACATCCACATAACAATTTGCTTTCTTGGTGTCCATTGATTACAAGGATCTGCAGTAATAACATATGCTTTATCTGCTGAAATAGTTGTATGATTATTACTACATTTATAATATCCCCCTAGTTCTTATTGTAGCTAAGCAATCCAAAGTCCTTTACATTATTAATTGCTCTTATTTCAGTATCTGTTAATTTTCTTGACCATAAATTTCCATTTGCTGGGTCAAATATATTAGATACTATCTTTGGTCCCCAATTGTAGTAGCTATATGCTGTATTTGTTCCCCCTATACATATTTGAATTCATAGCAAAAGTAACGCCTCTTTCATACAATATATAGCTCTTCCTTCTACTTTAGGAACTTCAAAACCATTGCTCTGTAAGTTATCAGGGTCAACTTCAAAGCCTGTTTCATTTCCCCAATTCAAATTATCTTCTTGATTAGCATTAAGCATTGCAGAATATATTTCTTTTATAATTTGTTTCTGCATCTGGAATACCATTAATTGAATTAATGCATAAAATCAATCCAGCCAATATAACTGTTACTAATAGTATTATTTTAGCTGTCCATTTGTTTTATCATTTCTCCTTTCCTATTTTTGTTCAAAAACTTGTTTTTATCTCATATATAC